>Ga0209624_10003954_pt1 | contig 10311 bp, 5 predicted proteins | sample JacPinW_OM2H0_O1_FD_188565 | JGI IMG/M metagenome (GOLD analysis project Ga0209624, IMG submission 188565) | Forest soil microbial communities from Algoma, Ontario, Canada - Jack Pine, Ontario site 1_JW_OM2H0_O1 (SPAdes) (version 2) | ecosystem: Environmental > Terrestrial > Soil > Boreal... | reverse complement strand
CGCGTCCGGCACCGCGATGCCGAGCGTGCGGCGCAGCGTCGCGGTGTAGGCCGCGAACAGCTGCCGCGCGCCGACCGTACTCCCTTGCGCGACGAGCGCGCGCAGCGCGAGCTCGTGCGCGTCTTGGCTCACGGCGTTGAGCGCGATCGCGTCGTTGGCGCGCTCGAGCGCGACGGCGTACTGCCGCGCGGCCAGCGCGTGGTTGCCGAGCGCGAGCACCGCGCTTTCGACCAAACCGTCCACCTTCGACGACCACGCCGTGTACCAGCGCCAGTTGCGCGCGGTCCCCGCGAGGTCGCGGCGGTGGCGGAGCCGCAGCGCGTCGAGCCGCGCGAGCGTCTGTTGTCCCAGCGGCGGCGGCGCGGACGCGAGCTCATCGAGCTCACCGAGCGTGCACGTGACGTTCGTGCCGGTTTCGTAGCCGGAGTCGATGCTGTGAATCGTGCCGAAGCCCAGGCGTTTGCGCAACCGGCCGACCGTCACTTTGAGCTTGGCGTGATCGGCGTCCGCGTCGCCCCACACTTCCTCGAGCAGCACGTCGTACGGCACGCGCCGGCCCTTGATCGCGAGGTTGACGAACACTTCGAACTCGCGCCGCGGTAACCGCACGAGCTCGCCGTCCACCGCGATCTCGCCCGAGAGCACGTCGAACACGATCGCGGGGCCGGCAGCCGCGCGCGGTGCGAACGACGGCGCCGAGCGCGCCGCCGCGTCGAGTGCGGCGACCACGATCGCCGGCACGCGGTGGAGAGCCCCGTCCCGGAGCAGCAGCCCTTCCGCGCGCGCGAGCTTCTCCGCGAGCAGATCGCCGTCCGACCGGGGCTCGACCGGCGCGAGCAACCCGTCGCGGTCGCGCCGGTGCGCCGCGAGCAGCCAGTCGCGCCGCGCAGGCGAGAGACGGTCGATGAAGTCGAGCCTGATGTCTTGCAGCAGACGCTCGTAGGCACGGCTGCCGCACGCTTCGAGCGCTACGTTCGGCGCGCAGGCGGCCGCGATCGCGGCGAGGCGGTAGGTCGGCATCGGCCAGCCCAGCGTGAGCCGCCGGATCTCCGCGACGCGCTCGCGCGGCAGCTCGCGCGAATCCAGCTCGGCGGCGACGTCGACCGCGAGATCGTCGTGGGTGAGCTCGAGCGCGTCCGCCAGGACGGCCGCCGGAAGCGGAAACGGCCGCCGCGTGCAGATCGCGAACGTCCGGCGCGCGCCGCGCCGCTCGAGCGCCGCATGGATAGCGGCGAGGACGTCGGGTTTGCCGAGCGCGGCTTCGGCGTTCTCGAACGCGATGAAGCCGGCGGCCGGGCCCGCGGCCAGCGCGGACTCGACCTCGGCCGCGCCGGCGAGCTCGCGGCAGTCGACGATCAGCGACGTGCGGGACTGCTGTGCGGCGATCCGCGTGCTCGAGGTCTTGAGGTAGCCCGTCGGCGCGCGCAGGACCACGACGGCGGGCCGGCCGAGCAGGTACTCACGGGCGTATCGGGTGGCTGCGTCCATTTCATCTCGCGAGACGCGGTTTCGGCCCGGGTCGATCACCCCACGACGCTGTAGCTGGCCGGTGCTCGGTCTCGTTGCTTGGCGCTCCTCCGGTACCGGTCCTGTGTAAATTGAATACACATTCAGTTAAGAGCGCCGTTTCGTTCCCGATTCGTTCCCGCGCCGTTTCCGCCGCCCGGCTATTCTAGGCCGGACGGGCAACTCGCCGCCCGGCTTACTGCCGGGCGGCCGCTTCATCGTCTTACCTTTTGCCGGAAGGACACGACCGCGTGCGCAAACTTCTAACCTCCGCTTGTGCGGCTTTCGCGCTGCTGGCGGGCTGCAGCGGAGGCGGCGGCACCACGCCATCCGCCGGCCAAGCCCCCACCGCCACCGGTCCGGTGCCGGCCGGAACGACGCAATCCGTGCGCGTCTCGGTCGTCATCGGCGGCAAGACGACCGGCCAGAGCAACGGCCGGCGGCCAAAGTTCGTCTCACCGTCGACCGCGGGCATCGACATCAAGGCGTATGCGCACGGCGGCAACACCATCATCGGTGAAGCGGCCACCGACATCTCGTCCGGATCGGCCGCCTGCGGCGGCCAGACCGGCACCCCGCGCACGTGTACCGTGAGCGTGCCCGCGCCGCCCGGCAACGACGACTTCGTCGCGACGTCGTACGACGCCGCGCCGGTGGGCGGCGGATTCGCGGGCGCGCACGTGCTGGGCACGGGCGCCGTCACCGCGACGATCGCGCCCGGCGCTTCGAACAGCCTCATCCTCTATCTGAGCGGCGTGATCACGACGCTCGGCTACCTGGCGCCGAACGCGTCGCTGCCGGCGGACGGCTCGGCCCACACGCTCGGCTTCGTTCTCAACCCGTCGGACTACGGCAACAACCCGATCACCGCCGGCAACAACGACCCCTACGCGAACCCGGTGACCGTGCAACTGTCCGAATCGGGCGGGAGCGGGCACGCGCAGATCCTCAAGAACGGCACCCCGGCCGGCACGTCGGCGACGCTGAACCATTCGACGGACACGGTCGCCGTGCAGTACGACGGCGGCGGCGCGCCGGGCTACGACGTCACCGTCACGGTGAGCGCGAGCGGCGTCACGCCGGAAACCCTCACCCTCTCGCCCCTGTACGTCACGTCCGCGAGCCCATACCACTCGGGAACGACGCTCTCGTTCACGGCCTCGGGACAAACCGCGCAAGTCAACTTCAGCGAGACGGGCGCTCCCCCCGCGACCACCTACCATGCGACCCCGAGCGCGAGCTGCGCGGGTATTGCAACCGCGTCCGCGCCCAGCGGAACGGGCAGCGCGGCGTCGACGACCGTGACGGCCGGCAACAACGGCGGCTCGTGCTCCATCGCGTTCTCGGACGGCTCGAGCACGATCACGTGGAGCATCGTCGTCTCGACGGGCAGCGCCACCGTGACGATCCCGAGCGGCGCGATCGGACCGATCGTGTTCAACAACTACAGCAACGGAGCCATCCAGGGACAGACCGATCCCGCATCGGGCAAGCCGTGGCTCTCGAACTCGTGCGGCGGCAACGACTACGACGCGCACGTCGTCCCGACGAGCAGCTATCCGAGCGCGAATTGGACCGGCTTCACGCAACCCACGAAGGCGCTGCAGTTCTCCAACCCCGTCACGCAGGGATGCTACTCGGGTCTGGGCACGCCGGAAGGCCCGAAGACGTCCGGTTACCCGAACTCGCTGACCGACACCAGCGGTCCGGTCCAGTGCGGGCCCACGTGCAACCCGTACTTCTCGTTCCAGTTCACCGCGACGTCGGCGACGGGCGGGTTCCAGCCCGATCTCGAGGTGAACTTCTCGCCGGTGTTCGCCAACAACGGCGCGCGCATGGCGTGGGTCGGGCTGTGGCACACCACCGATCACAGCAGCAACAACAAGCTGCTGATCTTCACCAACGACGTCGAAGGCATCGTCGGCGGGCCGGCGCCCTGCTTCCAGTGCGCGAACTTCGTCGCGCACGAGGTGGCGTACGTCGATCCGACCGTGCCGCACAAGATCGGGCTTGCGATCAACTTCGTGCAGCCGGGCAACGATGCGGTGACGATCTACGTCGACGGCGTGCAGCAGCCGCCGGCCACGACCATCCGGTCGTGGGAGGACTACTACCTGTTCGACACCGAGAGCGATCCCGGCTACACCATGCCGTACTCGCGCGCGGTCGACGACGTCCTGTTCCGTGCCGGCAACGTCGACACGTGCGTGGACTTCAACGACTACAGCAGCGGCCCGTGCAGCGCGGCGTCGCCGCGCGCCGGCCACCCGGGCCACACCGCCAACAGCGGCAACGGTTTCCTGATCACCGACATCACGACGTGCTCCGGCACGGCGGCGAGCTGCGCCGCTGCGATCCAGACCTCGAGCTTCGCCCGCAGCCCGCAGTCGCGCTCGAGCAGCTTCTTCGGCTCCGCGAAACCGACGTTCCGCACGCGCGCCCAGTTGCGGTAACGCGCGCGCGCCGAGCGGCGCCGTGCACCCCCGCGAGCCGGCCTCTCCTCGGAGGGGCCGGCTTTGCGTCGAGCGCAGGGAGGCGCCGTGTTCGGCGCGATAGGGACTTCGATGCGCGCCATCGACACGGTCCTGTTCGATCTCGACGACACGCTGCACGACGACACGACCGCGTATCTCACCGCGGCGCGCACGGTCGCCGACGGCGTCGCGCGCGAGCGCGGGATCGACGCGCAGGCGCTGGTCGACGCGTACGAAGCGGCCGCCATGGCGTTCTGGACGGCGCTGTCGAGCGAGCACCTCACGCGCTCGATCGATGACGAGCGCGAGCGCATGTGGCACGAGGCGCTGTGCGCGGTGGGCGTCGACGACCGCGCGCTCGCGGCCGATTGCGCGGCAGGGTACGTTCGCGCGCGCAGCGCGGTGCTCGAGCTGACGCCCGGTTCGCTCGCCGTGCTGACCGCGCTGCGCGAGCGCGGCTGCAAGCTCGGGCTGGTGACGAACGGCTTCGCCGCGACCCATCACGACAAGATCGACCGGCTGGGCCTGCGCGAGCGGATGGACGCGTTCTTCCTGGCCGACGAGGTCGGCATGGTGAAGCCGGATCCCGAGCTGTTCCGGCACGCCTGCCGGGTGCTCGGCAGCGAGCCGGCGCGCAGCGCGATGGTCGGCGACCGCTACGCCCGCGACGTCGTCGGCGCGCACGAGGCGGGCCTGTTCACGGTGCTGCTGGACGTCCACCGGACGCCGGTCCCGGCGGGCGGGCCGCAACCCGACGCGATCGTCACGACGATCGCGGCCGTCCTGGACGTGATTCCGCTGCAAAAGCATGCTCGATCTGCGACCGCGGTGGAACCGTTGGCACCCGCGGCTGATTCTTAGCCGGGTATGCCCGAGCCAGGCACGCACGCCCTTGACGCCATCGTCATCAAGGGAGCGCGCGAGCACAACCTCAAGAACATCGACCTGACGCTCCCTCGCAACAAGCTGATCGTCGTGACCGGCTTGTCCGGGTCGGGCAAGTCCTCGCTCGCCTTCGACACCATCTACGCCGAGGGCCAGCGGCGCTACGTCGAGTCGCTCTCGTCGTACGCGCGGCAGTTCCTCGGGCAGATGGAGAAGCCCGATGTCGATTACATCGAAGGCCTCTCGCCGGCGATCTCGATCGACCAGAAATCCACCTCGCGCAACCCGCGCTCGACGGTCGGCACGGTCACCGAGATCTACGATTACTTGCGCCTGCTCTACGCGCGCGTCGGCCAGCCGCACTGCTACGAGTGCGGCCGCCAGATCAGCTCGCAGACCGCCGAGCAGATCGTCGACCAGATCCTCGCGTTCCCGGAAGGCACGCGCATCCAACTGCTCGCGCCGGTGATTCGCGGCCGCAAGGGCGAGTACACCAAGCTGTTCGAGGAGATCGGCAAAGAGGGCTTCGCGCGCGTGCGCGTCGACGGCGAGATCAAGGAGCTGCGCGAGAAGATCGAGCTCGACAAGAAGCGCAAGCACACGGTCGAGGTGGTCGTCGACCGGCTCGTCGTCAAGCCCGACGTGCGCTCGCGCCTCACCGACTCGATCGAGACGACGCTCAAGCTGTCGACCGGCATCGTCACCGTGCTGTACCAGTCCGCGGTGAAGACGAACGCGGGCACGGCGAAAGCGGCCGACACGTGGGCGGAGGCGACGTTCAGCGAGTCGTTCGCGTGCGCGTACTGCGGCATCTCGTTCCAGGAGCTCGAGCCGCGGCTGTTCTCGTTCAACTCACCGTACGGCGCGTGTCCCGCGTGCAGCGGCTTGGGCGTGAAGATCGAGATCGACCCGTGGAAGGTGATCCCCGACCGCACGAAGTCGATCGCGGACGGCGCGATCGTGCCGTGGTCGAAGAACTTGGGCAGCGGACGGTATCCATCCACCAACCCGTACTACATGCAGCAGGTCGAGCGTTTGCTGCGCTCCCGGCGCTGCAAGGCGTCCACGCCGGTCGAGCAGCTGCCCGAAGACGTCGTCGAGATGATCCTCTACGGCGCCGACAAGAAGCAGAAGTTCGTGTACGAGTCGCGCTCGGGCCACCAGTGGGAGTACGAGTCGCAGTTCGAGGGCGTCTGCAACAACCTGCAGCGGCGCTACAGCGAGACGTCTTCCGACTACGTGAAGGAAGAGATCGAGAAGTACATGTCGGCGACGACGTGCAAAGTGTGCCAGGGCGCGCGTCTGAAGCCGGAGGCGCTCGGCGTCACGGTCGCGGACAAGAACATCCACGAGACCACCTCGATGTCGGTGGAGACGGCGGAAGCGTTCTTCGCGTCGTACCGGCCGAGCGAGCGCGATGCGCTGATCTCGGTTCAGATCCTCAAGGAGATTCGCGCGCGGCTGGGCTTCCTCAAGAACGTCGGGCTCGGGTACCTGAACCTGTCGCGCAGCGCGACGACGCTGTCCGGCGGTGAGTCGCAGCGCATTCGCTTGGCCACGCAGATCGGCTCGTCGCTCGTGGGCGTGCTGTACATCCTCGACGAACCGTCGATTGGGCTGCACCAGCGCGACAACGACCGGCTTCTGGCGACGCTCGAGACGCTGCGCGACATCGGCAACACGCTCATCGTCATCGAGCACGACGAGGACACGATGCGTTCGGCCGACGTGATCGTCGACATCGGCCCCGGTGCGGGCGCCGAGGGCGGGCGCATTCTCTCGGTCGGCGGCATCGAGGAGATCGAGCGCAACCCCGAATCGCTGACCGGCGCGTACCTGAGCGGGCGGCAGTTCATCGCCATTCCCAAGCACCGCAAGAAGGGCCGCAGCACGTTGTCCGTGCTCGGCGCGAAAGCGAACAACCTGCGCGGCGTCGACGTCGACATTCCGCTCGGTACGTTCACGTGCGTGACGGGCGTGAGCGGCAGCGGCAAGTCGACGCTGGTGAACGAGGTCGTCGTCAAGGCGCTCAACCAGTATCTGCACCACCAGCCGGCGGGCGGAACGTACGGCCGCGTGAAGGGCGCCGAAGCGCTCGACAAGATGGTGGTGATCGACCAGTCGCCGATCGGCCGCACGCCGCGCTCGAACCCCGCCACGTACACGGGCGCGTTCGACCAGATTCGCGAGCTGTACTCGCTCACGCCGGAAGCGAAGATGCGCGGGTACACGCCGGGCCGTTTCTCGTTCAACGTCAAGGGCGGGCGCTGCGAAGGCTGTCAGGGCGACGGCATCGTGAAGATCGAGATGCACTTCCTGCCCGACGTTTACGTGCCGTGCGAAGTGTGCCACGGCAAGCGCTACAACGCGCAGACGCTGGAAGTGAAGTTCAAGGGCAAGTCGATCGCCGACGTGCTCGCGATGCGCGTGGACGAGGCGAGCGAATTGTTCGCGGCGATCCCGAAGATCAACAACAAGCTCAAGACGATCTGCGAAGTGGGCCTGGGCTACATCCAGATGGGGCAGCCCGCGACGCAGCTCTCAGGCGGCGAAGCGCAGCGCATCAAGCTCGCGACGGAACTGTCGCGCCGCGCCACCGGCCGCACGTTCTACGTGCTCGACGAGCCCACGACGGGCTTGCACTTCGCCGACATCCACAAGCTGCTCGAGGTCCTGCAGCGGCTGGTCGGCATGGGCAACAGCGTGCTGGTGATCGAGCACAATCTCGATGTGATCAAGACGGCCGACTACGTGATCGACCTGGGCCCCGAAGGCGGCGACAAAGGCGGCAACATCGTCGCGACCGGCACGCCCGAAGAGATCGCGGCGAACCCGAAGTCGCACACGGGCGAGTACCTGCGCGGCGTCCTCTCGGACGAGCGCGCGCAGGGCCGCATCCGCGTGAGCGCCGCGCGCATCGCGGAGCTGGAGAGCGCGAACTTCGAGACGCTCGACGACCTCACGAAGATGGGCCGCGTCCCGGTCGAAGCCTAGTTTCGCGCCCCGTCGGCGCCCTGGGCTTGCCGAAGGGTGCTTACGGCGTCAGCTCGCCGACCGGGACGATGCGGTACTTCACCGGGTCGTGCTGCACGATCGTGCTCGCATCGAAGTAGCTGCCGTTGTAGCGGCGGCCGGTCGTCACGTCCTCGAGCTGCGCCGTGTCGCGGATGTACTGATCGAAGCCCAGCGCCGTCTGGTCGTTGGCGTGCTGGCGCGCCCAGTACGCGCCGGTGATGATGTCGCCCGTTTCGCGCATCGATTGGGCCGCCGCGACGAGCCGCCCGTTCAGCACGCTGCCGCTCACGCGCCACGACTGCCACGACTTCCACAGCGCCGGCGCGAGCTGCGCGAACGTGCTCCGCGGCAGCATGAACATCGACTTGTAGAACACGAGGCTGTTGCCGCCCGGGACGGCGGTGAGGTTTACCAGCGCCAAGCCGCGGAACGGCGCGCCTGACGCTCGATAATCGAAGAGCACGTACGCGGCGCGCCCGCCCGCGACGAGCGGGGGTACGCGCTGCACCTCCGCGACGCGAACGGCGGAGAGGCCCAGGCCCACCGGGCCCGGCGCGACCAGCATCTGCTGCAGCGCGCGAACGGGATCGCCGCTCCCGACCACGAGGACGGCGCGCGGATCGGTCCCGGGTAACAGCGGCGGCGCGAACGCCGCTTGCGGGCAGCCGAACGCCAGGTAACCGTGATCTCGAGACGATGTCGCTTCGACGCAGCCTTGGTAGGAGTTCGCAACGCTCCACGAATCCGGCAGCGCGATCGTCCCGCTGCCGAACGAGACCTGATGCAGCGGCCGCACCGCCGCAGCTCCGGGCGCTCCGGGCGCGGAGCCGAGCTGCGCGAGCAGCGCCGGCAAGGTGCGCGGCGCGCGCTCGGGCGAGTCGAAGGCGCCTGCCGCGACGCCTTTGGTCCCGGCGAGCAGCGCGCCCGTCATCGGCCGGCCACGGAACGATGCCGTGAAAAAGCCCTCGACGAAGCGGTCGTGCTTGTCGGTGAACGCCGACCGCAGCGTCACGCCGTCCAAGCCGCGCAGCGAACCGAATGCTTCGCGGAACGCCGCGCGCGCCGAGCCCCGCGCGTGCACCGCGACGGAGAAGATTCGTCCGGGCGCGCTCTGCGCGCCCGCGGGAGCCGCGAACGCGGCGAAGAGCAAAACGACGAGCAGCCTGTGCAGCACGATCCCGGTCCCTTCGGTAGGCTCCCGCACGGGCTCGGTACCGTTTCGAAGATTCCGTTTCCTGGGCCGCCGTCTCAGGACGCCGTGAACGCCGGCTAGCGCAAACGCATCAGCGCGTTCAGGTCGTCGTACGGAACGCTCGGCTCGCGCGTGTAGGAGAACGTTCCGGCGTCGCGCAGCTCGTGCGCGATCACGCGCAGCACGCCGAGCGTGCGCCGCATCGGCGCCGAGCCGGCGCTGACGCGCCGCGCACCGAGGCGCTGGAGCTCCGCCGCGGGCGGCGTCGTGGGTCCGGCGAGCACGTTGAGCGGGCGCGGCGCCGCGGCGGCGAGCTTCGCGATCGTCTCCGCGTCCGTCACGCCGGGGACGAACACGCCGTCCGCGCCCGCCTCGGCGAACGTGCGCAGCCGTTCCACCGTCGCGTCGAAACGCGACTCGGCCGGCCCGATACGTTCGAGATACACGTCGGTGCGCGCGTTGAGGAACAGGTCCGGTGCCGCGGCGCGGGCGGCGCGCACGCGCGCGGCGGCAACGTCGACGGGATGCAGCTCGCCTCTCGCCTTGACGTCCTCGAGGTTGTAGCCGGCGACGCCCGTCGCGGCGAGGCGCGTGATGAACGCCGTCAGCGACGCGATGTCGCCGGAGTAGCCGCTCTCGACGTCGGCCGACAGCGGGATCTGGAGCGCGCGCGCGATGCGTTCGAGCGCCTCGAGATGCAGGTCGACGTCGAACGCGTTGCCGTCCGGATAGCCGAACGCGTTCGCGAGCGCCGCGCTCGACGTCGCGACCGCGGCGAAGCCGGCTTCCTCGAAGATGCGCGCGCTGACGACGTCCCACGCGTTGGGCAGCACGAGGAAGCCCGGACCCTCGTGCAGCGCGCGAAACGCACGCCTGCGTGCAGTGACCGCGGTCGAGTCGAGTTGCATGTCATCTCGCTTTCTGAAAACCGTGTCAGCGCCCGAACAGCGCTGCGACTTGCGCCACGTAGGGCTGCGCGAACAGGCGGCGCGCCGTCCAGCGGTCGCCGTTCGCCGGCGCCTGGTCGGCCGCGCGCGCAGCCTCGTACGCGCGCTTGACCGCGCTCTCCGGCGGTTGGCGGTCCGCCGTCGCGAGCACGAACGCGCGCACCCAGGACTCGTAGCCGGCCCGGTCGCGCTGCATCCTGTCGAGGTTCGCGTAGATCACGCCCCAGCCGTGCGGCACGCGCGCGTCGGCGTACATTCCCGCGTACGTCGCCGATGCTTCGCCCGGCGGAAG
>Ga0209624_10003953_pt1 | contig 10312 bp, 7 predicted proteins | sample JacPinW_OM2H0_O1_FD_188565 | JGI IMG/M metagenome (GOLD analysis project Ga0209624, IMG submission 188565) | Forest soil microbial communities from Algoma, Ontario, Canada - Jack Pine, Ontario site 1_JW_OM2H0_O1 (SPAdes) (version 2) | ecosystem: Environmental > Terrestrial > Soil > Boreal... | reverse complement strand
GACGTCAAGGCCATGATCGCCGCCGCTCCCGACGCAGGACTCTTCTACATTTGCAATCCCAACAACCCCACCGGCACACTCACGCCACACACCGACCTCCAGTACCTCGTCGAAAATAAACCTAAAGGTTCCATCGTCGTGGTTGACGAGGCCTACATCCATCTTTGCGATGCACCCTCGGCGCTCGACTTCGTCAAGGCCGGCAAGGATGTGGTCGTGCTCCGCACTTTCTCGAAAGCCTACGGCATGGCCGGCCTGCGCTGCGGCTTCGCCGTCGCCCGTCCCGAGTTGCTCGACAAAATCATGGACCGCTCCGGCTGGAATTTCATGCCCATCACCGCGCTGGTCGCAGCTTCCGCCAGCCTCAAAGACCCAAATCTCGTTCCCGAACGCAAGCGCATCAACGCCAGCGTCCGCCAGCAAACCTTTCAGTGGCTCGATCGCAGCGGTTACTCCTACATCCCCTCCGAATCGAACTGCTTCCTGCTCGACACCAAACGCCCCGCCAAACAGGTGATCGACGCCATGGCCCAGCAAAATGTTTTCATCGGACGCATCTGGCCCATCATGCCCACCTACTCCCGCATCACAGTCGGCACGCAAGAAGAAATGGAGAAATTCCAGGCAGCGTTCCAGAAAGTAATGAGTGGCGCCACGGCGTTCTCGCTACCGCCGGCGAGGCCGGCCAGGAATCCGCGAAGGGAAGCAGCCCTGCCCTCGTGACACAGGTGCGTGCACTAGCAAGAAAAAGGGTGCCCCATGTTTCGCGCACTTTGCGAAACGTGGGATTCCACGGCTCCGTACTTCTTGGGACTTGAAGGAAGTCGGGAATTAATTGTCAGAGAGTCGGCTTCCGGGCGCTGCTCCTCGCTTTTGAGTACCTGATCCCTTCGCTCGAACGAACACAACCCCCGTCCCGTTCATTCGCAGCCTGTTAGAGACCATTAGTTTCTTCTCACCGTTTCGACCCCAAAGACGAAGTAGCGCCAAGAACGGTCTGTATTGATCAGCTATCCGCGCGCCAGCGCCCCATACTGAAAACATACCTTTCGCACGCCAACAGAAATTCTGGAGGACAACAATGTGGCAATTCAAGAACGTGACGCGTTGGACTCATAAAGCCGCCATGCGCAGTCTGTTTCTGGTCGGTGCAACAACCGTGCTCATGCCCTTGGCATTAATGCCAGCGGCGAGCGCGCAGGTGACCGTCGGTGTAGGCATAGGCGTAAATCCGCCTGTCTGTTCCTACGGCTACTACGACTATTCACCGTACGGCTGCGCGCCGAGCGGCTTTTACGGGCCGGGCTATTTCTATAACGGCGTTTTCCTCGGAGTAGGTCCATGGGCGCACTGGGGATACGGCCACGGTTGGGGCGAGCATCGTTTCAGCGGCGGCGGAGGTGGAAGATACGTCGGCGGCGGACGCTACAACGGCGCCCGTGAGAACCGCGGCGGACGCGCGTATGCGGCCAACCGGGGACATGGCCCAGCCCCAGGACGCTCTAGCCACAACAACGGTCCCCACGCGGCGGCAGCGCGCAATGGAGCGGCCCACAGCGCACCCCACGCCGCAGCAGCGCACGGTGGCGGCGAACACGGTGGCGGCGAACATCGCCAGCCATAGCAGGCCGAAATATCAGCACATGAAAGCAAGCAAACGGCGGAGCTTAACAGCCCCGCCGCTTTGCATTTCCGTGCATTGTCGCGCCTTAAACCCACTACTGTCCGAGCGAGCCGTTCCGGTGAACCCGTCCGCCTTGAAAGAATCGGTGACGCACCATGCTGTGGCCAAGCAGAAAAAAGATGACTGCCAAAAAGACTACGAACAGGAAGTGTCTACCTCCGAAGGACGGCGGCTTTGGGTCTCCAGGGTCCGTCGTATTCAATGAACTGGCCATAGACTGATTCTAATCCACCGCCTCGCCCCACTCCACCGTCCGCCGCTCGCGGCTGCTCTTGTGCGCCAGCATCACCGCCCGCATCGTGCGCAACGCCTGCTCCGGCGTGACGTCGAGCGCTGCCTTCTTCTCGATCACGTCCCGCACGTTCGCATAAAACCCGCGATAATCTCCGCGCTCCGTTTTCACCTTCACACTCGGCTCGCCGACCAAACTCAGCGTGCCCCACCACTGTTCGTTCTCCACTCCCCAATCCGCGCCCCAATCCAATCCATCCGGACGATCCTCGGCCCGCAGCCGCGCTTCCTGCGGATCCATTCCAAACTTCACAAACGATCCCTTGGTCCCATGAATCAGAAAGTGCGGACCTGGCGCGTACGCGATGATCCGTGCGCGCCCCATCGCCCGCAGCGTGGGATACTCCAGGCAAACATCGAACGCATCATCCACCTGCGAAGTCTCCCGCTGGCAAAACGCCGACGCCGTAATCGCCCGCGGCTGGCCAAACAACACCAGCGCCTGATCAATCACATGCGGACCCAGATCGAACAACACCCCAGCCCCTGGCTGATCCGCGCGCTCCCGCCAGGCATCGGCCTTCGGTTCCAGGCGAAACCGGTCAAAGCGGCACTCATACTCCGCAAGGCTGCCCAACCTGCCCGACTGCACAATCTTTTTTACGGTCTCAAAATCCCCATCGTAGCGACGGTCTTGATACACCGTGATCAGCCGCCCGCGCTCCCCCGCCAGCCGTACCAGTTCCTCGGATTCCCGCAGCGTCGGCGCGAACGGCTTGTCCACCACCACATCCCGCCCCGCCAGCAAACAAGCCTGAGCGTACTCAAAGTGCGAATCATTCGGAGTCGCGATCACGCATAACTGGATTTCCTTATCCCCGAGCAACTCATCCAAGGTCCGCGCCACTCGCACCTCGGGATATTTTTCCCGCACCCGAGTTCCCCTGCGCTCGAGGATGCAGGCCAGCTCCATCCCCCGCACACCCCGGATCACCGGCGCATGAAACGCCTGCCCAGCCAGCCCAAATCCAATCAGCCCCACTCGAACCATCGCGTCTCCTTACTCACGTCTTGTCATCATTTACATCCTGTCATCCTGAGCGTAGCGGCTGGTGCGCGAAGCGAACCAGCTGCGAAGTCGAAGGATCCCTCGCACGCTGAAGCGGTCAGCAGGCCTTCCGATCTTTCACCCGCCGCACAAACTTCAACCCCGACCACACTTCCGTCACCGCGCAAACCTTCACATCCACTAGCCCAGCGTCGAGTCCTATTCCGCGCACCAGATTCTCATCCAGGTCCGAAGCCACGCCAGAACTCTTCTTCGGCCAACTCACCCACAACATCCCGGCCGGCGCCAGTAGCTTTGCCATCCGTGAGAACTCCTTGGCCAATTCCACGCGAGACTTCGTGAACATCATGGCAAAATCCAGCAGGTCTCCTGCCTTCATCTCGCATTCCGCCAGCGCATCGCGCAGTTCCGCACGCACTTCCGCGGGAGCATTCGCCAGGCGAACGCGAAACCCAGACTTAATCCCCAATTTTTTCGGAAGTGGTGTCCCAGAATATCCCGGCATCCCTCTTGCTCGTGAAAAAAGGTCTTAGCCCACAACCGGAAGCCGGAAGCCCGGAGCCGGGAGCCGCCTTTACTGCACTGGCGCGTAATACCCGCGCCGCGCTCTTACCCGGAAATTTTTCCGGTCACTCGCCACAATTTCGATGGTGCGAAAGTGTCCGTCCGGTTTGAAGTCCGCCGGCTTATAGGACACGGCGTACTGGCTGCGCAACTCGTCCTGAATCTCGGCAAATGCATTCGCTACATCGCGAATCTGGAACGGAAAAAATGCCCGCCCTCCCGTCGCATCCGCAATCCGTTCCAGCACCTTGTCGCCCGGTCCCTTGGTGCCGCTCACGTTCGTGCTGATCGTGTACACGATCGCTTCCGCCCGCTGCGCCATCTCAATCGCTTCCTCGCGCGTCACGTGGCTCAGGTTGTCTTCCCCGTCGCTCAGCAGGATGATCGCCCGCCGCGACGGCCCGCCCATCGCCTGCTTCAGCAGCTTGTCGCGGCACGCATAATACAGCGCATCGTACAGCGCCGTTCCTCCGCCCGGCCGCAACTCCCGCACCCCATGCCCCAGCTTCTCCGTGTCGTCGGTGAAATCCTGCGTCACTTCCGGCGTCGCGTCGAACCCTATCACCATCGCCTGGTCGTAGCCGCGACGCACCGTCTGGTTCAGGAACTCAATCGCTGACTCCTGCTCGAACTTGAACCGGTCCCGCACCGAGTTGCTCGCATCAATCAGCAAGCCCACCTGCAGCGGCAAATTCGCCTCAGCGTGAAAGCTTCGGATTTCCACCGCCGGCTTGTTGTCGTCTACAAACTGGAAATCTCCCTGCTTCAGGTCCGTCACACGCTTCCCGTGCTTGTCCGTCACCGTGAACACTACATTCACTTCATTGATACCCACTCTGATCCGCGGGATGTCTGCGCTATCGCCGCCCTGCTCTCCGGAGTTGCGCTCTGCGGACTTCGGCGCCGCAGTCTGCGCCGTTCCGGGCGCCGGCGGCGAAGATTGCGCAGTGGATGGCCGGGACGCCGGCGCTGATGCGGTCTGCGCCGCACCTAACTCGCACACAACCGCCATCAGCATCAAACCCGCAACCCAACGCATCACTGAACTGTTGAAAGTCTCTCTCGTGAGAAGGCCCCTCATTTAGCTGCCATTATATCCGCACTGGCTCCGAAAGGGCGCAGCTTCAGCCGCACCATAGTTTGATGTGACTGGAGAGCAGGAAACGGGTGGAGCGGGCCTTCGAGGCCGGCGCCCAAGGTCCGAAATGGGCGGGCTTTAACCCCTGAAGCACGTAAGCCAGCCGCGAACCTTCTACTCCTCGACTTTCCGCAAAAACTCCCCCAACTCCTCTGGCAACTCACTCTTGAGCGCGATCACAACCCCGGTCTGAGGATGCCGAAACTCCAACTCCGCCGCATGCAAGAAATTCCGCGGCAACCCAATCACCGCATTCTTCCCCCGCGCCTGCCGCGGCGCTCCATACATCGTATCCCCCACCACCGGATGCCCCATCGCCGCCACATGCACGCGAATCTGATGCGTCCGTCCAGTATCGATCTTCACATCGAGCAGCGTGAACTTCCCAAACTTAGTATCCAACCGCCGCACCACGCGATAATGCGTAACCGCCGCCCGCCCGCCTTCGAGCCGCGTAGTCATGCGCGTGCGCCGCACCCGGTCGCGGCTGATGCTCTGCGCCAGCGTCCCCGAATCCTTTTTCACCCAGCCATGCACCAGCGCCACATATTTCTTCTTCACCTCCCGCGCCGCGAACTGCGCGCTCAGCTTGCGGTGCGCATCATCGTTTTTCGCCACTAGAATCAGCCCGCTGGTCTCTTTATCCAGACGATGCACAATCCCCGGCCGCAATGCCCCGCCGACACCGGACAAACTCCCCAGATGATGCAGCAGTGCATTCACCAGCGTCCCGCGATTGCGCGCATCATCCGTTGCGCCCGCGCCAGCATGCACCATCATTCCCGCAGGCTTGTTGATCACTGCAAGATCGTCATCTTCATAAACAATGTCGAGTGGGATTTCCTCAGCGACAGCCTTGAGCGGCGCCCGCTGAGCCTCGCCCAGCACGGTGATAAGCTCCCCGCCGCGCAGCTTCAGCGAAGCCTTTGCGGGAGAATCATTGACCAGCACTTTGCCTTCGGCGATCATCTCCTGCACCCGCGCGCGGCTTACGGACTCAAGGCGGGCGGTGAGGAGCTGATCGAGGCGCTTACCGGCGTCTTCACCCGCAACGGCAATAAGGATGGGAAATGATTCCGGCATTCGCTGCGAAGGATACTACAGGCTAGGATCGTCGCACGATGGGGGCAATCCGCGTGCGCCATAGGGACGCAGCTATTCCAAATACATCAAGAAGAGAAGCAGCCAGCAAACCGAAGAAAGCGATTGACGGGACGGCCGCCAGTACAGACAAAACAAGCAGAAGCGGGTTATGCCGGGTGAGGGCGAAGTAAACAAGGACTCCGAAACAAGTCAAAACTGCGGACAGGATGATTACTAGCCCAAAGGTCTGTCCTGAGCGTTGTCGTCTCTCCCAGTCGCTCAGGTTATCCCATTCGACGGCTCCGGAAAGGTATTTCTGCCCGCATGGACAGACGTATCTTAAGGGACCCAGTGGTCTCCAACTGTGCGCTTGACCGCGACGAAGACGTGCAGCTATGTCTCTTCCGCATTTGTCGCAAAGGTATACGTCGGCAGGTTCTGGGAATTCGCTCGCGCGAAGTCGTTTCGTGTTCAGGTTAAGCGCTTCCATACGGAACCGCCAGCCAGAGGCGTCGCTTAAGCTTACCGCACCGCCCCGACCGCCTGCGCCGGAACATTCTTAGCGCCCGGCCGCAGCCACCAGATCAACCCGCCAGCCAGAACCAGCCCAATCGCGACCAACTGCGTCCCGGTCATCGCTCCGCCAAACACTGACCCGCGTCCCGGATCGTCTCGAATGAATTCCAGAAAGAACCGTGCAACTCCATAGATAAACATGAACGCGCCAAACACCTGGCCATCGAATTTCCGGCGCTTCAGCAGCCACATCAGAAAGAAAAAATTCGCTAGCTCGACTGCCGACTCGAACAACTGCGTCGGTTCTAGCGGCACGTTCAGCGGAGTCCCGGTAATCGAATTCGCCAGCGGATTGCGAAACACCACGCCCCAGAAATGATGGGTCTCTTTCCCGTAGCAGCATCCGGCAGCAAAGCAGCCAACGCGCCCAATCGCGTGTCCCAAAGCCAGTCCCGGCGCAAACGCGTCGCAGGTTCCGAGCGCGGGCATGTGATGCTTGCGCACATACCACGCTGCGGCAATGAACGCCGCGATCAATCCGCCAGAAAAAACTCCTCCGGCTTGAAGAGTGTCAATGCTGAAAATGTCTCCGGGACGCGCCGAATAGTGACTCCAGTCATTAATGATGTAGAGCACCTTCGCGCCCACAATCCCGCACAGCACCACCAGAATCCCCAGGTTCCACGCCTTTTCGCCGTCGATCCCCAACCGCTCGGAATTGCGCACACTGACCCATAACCCAACCAGCACTCCTAAAGAAACCAGGAAGCCATAAGTCGGCAGGAAAAACCGCCCGAAATGTACTAATTGTGGATACACAGTAAGTTGGATGCACGAACGAGGATGTTCGTACCTGAATCAGTTTAGCAGGAGAAAGGGAACACCACGACCTCAGTCGTGCCTGAGATCGCGGGGAATCGACGAAGCTTCAGCCGCTGCAGGTATCTAACCGGCGTTCGCTGGGTGCTGAAAACACACTCCATATCCGTCCGGATCAGTCAGAGTCAACTGCTTCATCCCGTAGTAGGTCACGGCCGGTTTCTTTACCGCCACGCCCTTTGACTTCAGATATTCGTATGCCTCATCCACGTTCGGGCACCCGATGTAGAGTGTGGTGTCGCCATGCCCCGCCCATCGCGCCGCATCCGGTACCGGAGGACGCTCATGGTCCTCATAGGCAGTGTTCAACATCAGCTCCGCCCCGCCCATGCGCAGCAGCGCCCAGCCAAACTGATCTCCGGGCTGCGATTGCATCGCCACCTCAAAGCCCAGGACGTCCCGGTAGAATGCCACCGAAGCTGGCATGTCAAACACAAAGATAAGCGGTGTGAGACCAGAGACCTTCATCTGCTGGATGGATCCTGCGGAAATAAATCAAGCCGACCCACTGTGCCGTGTGACGGGCCGAGAATGAACCCGTCGGTAGACGTTGGGAACCCGCCGAGACCCTTTAGGCATCTCCGCATGACGGAGCGTCGCACACCGGATCCTAGTTCGAGTCGAGTCCCCGTTCATTCAGCATTGGTTCAAAAATCGGTTACCGTCATCACCAACCCCGCAGGTCGGCTTTCACTCTGGATGCTAGGAGAACTCCCAGTGAATTAGCAATAGGGGACCTGCAAATAGTTGGCAGCGCACTTGCAACCAAAGTAACAGTGGCGCAACACTCCAGGCTTGCTTTTCTTATTCGGGACTCAACTCCACTGACTCAGATACATCCGCACCTTTACCGGGGAAGCACTTGATTCAGGGATGAATTTGCTGGTCGATGTATACTCTCATCGCAATCCTCCGGGTCTGTGTTTTTCTCTGAGGTCAGGGCCAGACTCGGGCAGAGGCTTAGATGTTCAAGCACCGCACGTCCGCGATTACAGCGGCGGCAACTCTGGTCGCTGTACACGTGGTTCTGGTCACAGTCCGCCACGGTACTCAGTTTGCCTCTCTTTGGGGTAACTGGACCGGGGCGGTATCGGCCCTCTTGGCGGCCGCCGTCTGCTGGTCCGCTGCGCGCAGATCGGACTCCTTTACCAGGCGGGGTTGGCGTCTGGTTTCCTTGTCTCTCGTTCTCGCCTTCCTGAATCAGTTCGCCTACACCTACTATTTCGATTATCTTCACGCTCCCTCCGCTGCGCTTTGGCCGAGTGACATCCTGGTGTTTTTCTGGGCCGTCCCCGCCATGATGACGTTCTTCCTCAGTCCCCGAGACCCCAGCAGTGGTGTCCGCTGGCTGCGCGTCTGCGATTTCGTGCAGGTCTGTACCCTGGTGCTTGCCCTCGAGCTCTCGCTCCTTTATATCCCCTCCCGCTGGCAGTCCTCCGAGCCGGTCATGTTCGTTCGCACCTTCCATGTGGCTCTCCTCTTCTTCGGCGTCCTGGCTCTTGCTTTCCTCATACGAGGCCTGCTCACTCCTCTCCGCACCGCGCGCGCCTTCTTCTTTCGCCTGGCAGCGTTCTTCTTCGTCTTCGGAATTACAACCAACACCACCCGCTACGCTATCGCTGCTGGAACTTATCAGCAGGGGACCTGGCTCGATCTCCCTTGGACCGTTAGCTATTGTCTTCTGGCGGCCATTGCCGCGACTTGGGCCGACCCCGCGCCGCATAAGCCCGAGTCGGTTGAGCCCTGGTCGCCGACCATGCAACTGCTGGCGCAGTTTTCTCCCCTGCTCATCCCCGCCATCGTTTTCTCCCTCGTCTTGAGGATCGCGCAGGAGCAGTTCCTCTGGTCCGCCTTCCTGGTTACGGTTTCCTTCGCTGCAGCCAGCGCACGCATGTTCGTGGTTCAGAGCCAGTTGCTCCACAGTTCTCAGGAATTGCAGAAGAATCTCTCTCTTTTGCGCGGCATTACCGAAGGGACCACCGACTCTATTTTTGTGAAAGACTTGCAAGGCCGCTACCTGATGATCAATTCCGCAGGTGCTCGCCTGCTGGGGCGGACCATTGAGGAAGTAATCGGCAAGGACGACGCTGAGCTTTTCACTCCGGAAAATGGCCGCGAGATTATGGCAGCAGACCGGAAAGTCGTCGAATCAGGGAAGACTCAAACGTATGAAGAACTCGGAGTCTCTGCCGGCGTGGCGCGGACTTATTTATCGACTAAAGGTCCGCATCGCGATTCCAATGGCGAGATCATTGGCTTGCTCGGCATTTGCCGCGATATTACCGATCGCAAACGCGCAGAGGAGGAGTTTCGCCAATCCCAGCAGAAGTTGCGCATTCACTTCGAGCATACCCCGCTCGCGGTCGTCGAATGGGATACCCAGCTTCGCATTACAGAATGGAGTTCTTCGGCGGAGCGGGTCTTTGGATACTCGCGCAACGAGGTGCTTGGGCGCGATGCGAGTTTCCTCGTACCTTCCGCCCTGAGGGAACATATAGATAGGATAGGGCAGGAAATTCTTAACCAGGAAGGCGGCACGCGCAGCACGAATGACAACCTTACCAAGGACGGCCGAACCATTTCCTGTGAGTGGTACAACACTCCGCTGGTCGACGAATCCGGGCAGGTGCTCGGCGTGGCTTCGTTGGTTCAGGATGTGACCGAGCGGGTGGCGCTCGAGGAACGACTCCGTCAGTCCCAGAAGATGGAGGCCGTCGGTCGTCTCGCCGGCGGCGTCGCCCACGACTTCAACAACCTTTTGACCGTCATCATGGGCTACAGCCAAATCCTTAATGACGGGCTGCCCGGCGCCAGCCGCCTCAAGGACGCTACCACCCAGATCCGGTCCGCTGCCGACCGCGCTGCCGGAATCACCCGCCAGTTGTTGGCCTTCAGTCGAAAGCAAGTGCTCTCGCCGCGTGTGATCGATCTGAACGACGTCATGCTAAACCTCGACACCATGCTGCGGCGGCTCATCGGCGAAGATGTCGAAGTCCTCACCGTGCCCGGCCGCGACCTGGGTGCGGTCAGAGCCGATCCCGGGCAGATCGAGCAGGTCATCATGAACCTGGCGCTGAACGCGCGCGATGCCATGCCCAATGGCGGAAAGCTCACTCTGGAAACCGAGAACATGGAACTGGACGCCTCC
>Ga0209624_10003952_pt1 | contig 10314 bp, 12 predicted proteins | sample JacPinW_OM2H0_O1_FD_188565 | JGI IMG/M metagenome (GOLD analysis project Ga0209624, IMG submission 188565) | Forest soil microbial communities from Algoma, Ontario, Canada - Jack Pine, Ontario site 1_JW_OM2H0_O1 (SPAdes) (version 2) | ecosystem: Environmental > Terrestrial > Soil > Boreal... | reverse complement strand
AGCCGCTGGTCGTGCGGCGCGATCCGCGCGTGCGCGCAAGCGACGCCGACCTCATCGCGCAGTACGCGCTCGCGCGCGCGATCGACGCGCTGCTCGCACAGGTGCAAGCGGCGGTCGACGAGTCGAAGCTCGCGCGCAAGAAGCCGGGCGCGAACGTCGCGCGCATCGACGCTGTCGCGGGCCCGCCGCCGCCGGACGATCCCCGCAACTCCGTCGGATCGCCTGCCGTCAGCTTCACGACGCTGCGCTGGTACGCGAGCGCGCTGGGCGAGCTGGCCGATTCCGTCGGAAGCGCCGACGCCGCCCCAACGGCAACGGAACGCGCAGCCTGGTCAACGCTGCGCCCGAAAGCGGAAGCCGCACTGCGCGCGTGGCAAACCGTGCCGAAATGACGCGCGCTCGTGAACGGGCTTTGCATCGCGGCTGCGAAGGCAGCCGCTGCTCCTGGTACTGACCGCAGCGCTTCGGCGGGCTCGTCCCCGTCAGGACGTCGGAACGCGCAAGAACGCGCCGGCGACGTCATCCGGCCAGTGCGGCAGCGCCGCCGGTGCCGCGTCGTTGTACGTGGCTAGGAAGAGGCGGTTGTCGGCGATGCACTCGATGAGTCGCGGCCGTCCGAAGCGCCGCTCGATCGTCACCGCCATGCGCCAGCCGACGGTGTACCACGCGCCTTGGTTGCCGAAAAATGCCATGCCGGCTTGGGTGGCCGCGTCGTCGACGAGCTTGCCGCCCAGGATGCCGCGGAAAAATGCCGTCAGCGCGTTCATGCGCGAGGCGAACGTCGCGGCCTCGTCGCGCCATTCGGGTTGTGCGTCGCCTTCGATCCCGGTCGCGGGATCGGCGGCGGGCCCGCCGAGTCCGGCGAGCACCGCGAACCCTTCGCCGAAGCCGCCGAGCCAGCGTTGGAAGAGCTTGAGCGGAGGCGGCAGCCGTTCGATTTGCGCGCGAACGTCGGGCGTCGGGCAGTTTTGCGCGAAGCCGACGTGGTGCAGCTCGTGCGCCACCGTGTACGTGAAATCGGCCGCCGAGATCGCCGGATCGAGGTACAGAAAGATTCCGGGATCGTGCTCGAGGTCGAACACGAAGCTGTTGGTTCGCGGCTTGATCTCGGGATAGACGCTCGCGCGCAAGCGCGAGCCGGCCGGAAGATATGCCAGCGCGCGTTTGCCGCATACGGTCACGTCGGCGCTCGACCAGGCCGCGAGCGTGCCCGAAAGCGAGTCGCGCTTGGCGAGCAGATCGGGCTGCAGCACGAACGCACGGAACGTCGCGTCGTCGAACGGGCGCTTGAACGATCGTTCGCGGTCCGCGAGCCGCCGGTATCCCTCGCTCGCGAAGAGCGCGCGCCACTGCGGTTCGCCGGGCTGCGCGCCGGACGCGCGGCGCGCGAGAATGTCGAGCACCGCCTGCGCCTCGTCGGGGACGAGCCGCAGCCGGATCGCCGCGTCACCCGTATCGAGCTGCGCCGGCGCGCGCATCGGCACGCATGCGAACGCCGATGCCGATGCCGTTGCGAGAAACGCCGAACGCCTCATCGCCGCGATGATAGCCGCGCCGGGCGGCCGTGTCAACTATTTAATTAGGTCAGACCGCCGGAGCGCGCTCAGGCGTCGTACTCGATCGAGACGATCTTGAGCGTGCGGTCGCCTGCCGGACGGTGCCACGTGACGGTGTCGCCTGCGCGCGCGCCCGTCAGCGCTTCCGCGAGGGGTGAGTCGATGCCGAGGCGTCCGGCGGTGAGGTCGGTCTGATCGGCGTCCACGATCGTGAACGTGCGCGCGGCCGGGCCGACGCCTTCCACCACGACCGTCGCGCCGAAGCCGGCCGTCTCGCGGTCCGCGGGCGGCGTGGGGGTGTCGGCGTCCTTGCGGCGCGGCCGAATGACGAGCTCCGGCTCGGGGACGTCGTCCTGTTCTTTCGTGAAGGCTCGGCTCATGGTGACAACCCCGGGTCCTGGCCGCCGCTCGAAGTTACGGTGCGGTCGTTCTCCCGGCTCCTTCGCCGTACTGGGCGAGAAGCTTTTGCGCGTACCAGCGCGGCCACGGCTCAGTGGCGCCGGCGCGCGTGAACTCTTCGTCGCAGACGACCAGGTCGCGCGTGAGGTGGCTGCGCACCGGACGGCGTGCGAGCAGCACCGGCAGGTCGCTGTGCGCGAGGAGCCAGTCCGAATAGAACGTCGCCCAGTCGTCGTCGGCGCCGTCGGTGTCGGCGAAGTACGTGTGATGGATCTCGCCGGCTTCGTGCAGCAGGCTCGCGATCTGCCCGATGCGGTCGCCGGACGCGGTGTCGTCGCTCATGGCACCGGTTGTATCACGCGGACGGGTGCGCTGCGGTAAGCGCGCTTACGCCGCGACCGTGGGCGCCGACCGCGTCGACGAACTGGCGGGCGCGCGCGAGCAGCGCGTCGCCTTGCGCCAGCAGCAAGTTCCCGCCGATGAGCAGCATCGTGTCGTGGCCGTAGAAATCGAGCAGCTCGTCCACGCGGTCCAGGCGCATGCCGCCCGCCGGAACCGGCAGCGCGGGCCGCAACTCGCCCCACGGCGCGCGCGCCGCGGCGGCGAGCGCGCCGCACTCGTCCTGCGGGTACGCGAAGCGGCCGCCGTAGTTCACGAAGATCGGCGCATCGGCACCCAGCAGCCGGAACAGGCGCCCGAACAGCAGCGGCGGCGCGATGCGCGCGGCGCCGCCGAACGACGGGTGCGCGAGATACACGAAGTCCGGGAACTCGTCCACCAGGTCGCGGAAGGCCGGCAGCCCGGCGACCATCGGCGCGACGAGCACGACGCGCACGCCCTCGTCGCGCGCGAACCGCGCGCGCTCGCGCAGCACGCGCGGCGTTCCGATGAGGTGCGGCGCGTAGAACGCGGGCTTTCCCGTCGCGCGCACCGCTTCGGCGACCGCCGCCTGGCAAGCCGGCACGCGCCGCTCGAACGGCGAGTAGCTCTGATCGGCGATCCCGTGGTCGTCCTTGATGATGTCGATGCCCGCGAGCGCGAGCGTGCGGCACATGCTCGCGAGCTCGTCGACGTGCATGCCTTGCGGTTTCATCGCCGCGCTCGTCAGCGCGCGGCCGGGCGCATCGGCGAGCGCGCGTATTCCCGCGATGCCGTGGCGCGGGCCGGGAAAGCGCGCGAGCAACTCCGGTGGCAGCTCGAGGTCGGCGAACTGCACGTCGTCCCACAGCGAGCAGTTGCCGAAGATCATGTTGATCAGCTGCGCGGTCTCGCCGCCGGTGGTCTCGACCGCGATCTGCACGCGCACGCGATAGCGCCCGTCGCCGGCCGGTTCGATCGACGCGACCCGCGCGACGATCTCGTCGAGAATGCGCGGGTCGCGCACGGCCTCGAGCGGGCACTCGACGCTCTGCTCGATCGCCAGCGCCTCGGCGCGTTCGCGGATCCGCTCCGGTTCGGACTCGATCAGATACGTGGTCGTGAGCCAGGCCATCTAGCTGCCCGTTCCCTGATAGCGGTCGAGCCCTGCGCGCCAGAACACGTACGCGAGCGCGAACACCAGCAGGCCCACGAAAGGCGTGAGCAGGCCGATCCCGGGGTTGAGGTGCAAGCCGTCCTCGCTCTTGTGCAGCAGATACGTTGCCGGGAAGTAGTTCATGAACGCGAACGGCAGCACGAACGCGAGGACGAGCCGCACGCCGCGCTGATAGATCGAGATCGGGTAGCGCGAGAACTCTTGCTCGAGCGACATGAACACCCAGCGCAGCGAGTCGATGCGCGTGAACCAGAACGACGCCGTCGCGATCGCGAGGTTGATCCCGAAGTCGATCAGCGCGCCGCCGAGCGCGACGAACGGCACGTACGCGACCAGGATCCAGTCGACGTGCACGCCGGCGTACTTGGTGACCACGCAGAAGTACACGATCGCGAGGATCAGCTCGTCGGGCCAGATCTGCTGCGGCACGGTGAGCGCCTGGAACAGCGGGTCGAGCGGCCGCACGAGAAAGCGGTCGAACCGTCCCTCGCGCACGAACTCGGGCACGTTGCCGACCGTGAAGAACACGGTGTTGTGCAATCCGTGCCCGAGCATCCACAGCCCGTACATGAACGCGGTCTGCTTGAAGTCCCAGCCGTTGATCGAGGGAAAGTTGCGCAGCGTCACCCACAGCGCCACGATAGCGGTGGCGTGGTAGATGACGGTGAAGCCCGCCCACATGATGAAGTTCGCCCGGTACTCGAGCATCGTGAGCAGGTTGATCCGCCAGTAGCGTGCGTACGAAGCGAAGTACACGCCGCGAGCGTTCCGTCCGCGAGGCCGTCGTCCCCGTCAGCGCGCCCTACCGGCTCGACCTCACCGCGGTCGTCATGCGCCGGCTCTCCACCAACGTGGTCGACGTGTTCGAAGGCGGCGCGTACCGCCGGCTGCTCGGCGACCCGCGCGACCCGACGCTGTTCACCGCCGAGCAGCTCGCGCCGGACGCGATCTCCGTGCGGCTCGAGGGGCCCGCGGCGGACGAGCTCGAGCCGGCGGCGGTCGCGCGGCGCGCGCTCGGTACCCAGGTCGATCTCTCGGCGTTCTACGCGGGCGCCGCGACGGTGCCGTGGCTGCACGCGATCGCGGTCGGCGCACGCGGCGTGAAGCCGCCGCGCTATCCGTCCTTGTGGGAGACCGTCTGCAACGCGGTGGTCTACCAGCAGGTCTCCATCCACGCCGCGGGCGCGATCTTACGGCGCGTGATCGAGCGCTACTCGGCGCCCGTCGAAACGGGCGGCTCGCGGCTGTTCCCGTTCCCGGCGCCGCGCACGCTGCTCGATGCGGACGCGGCCGAGCTGCGCGCGCTCGGCCTTTCGGTCAACAAGGTCAACGCGCTCGAGATCATCGGCGCGGCGATCGAGTCCGGCGCACTCGACGAAGCGGCGCTCGAGCTGCTGCCGACGCCCGCGCTGCTCGAAGCGCTCGTCGCGCACAAGGGCATCGGCCCGTGGACGGCCGCAGTCGTGGCGCTGCGGGGCTTCGGCCGCCTCGACGTGTTTCCGATGAACGACTCCGGCGCGGCGGCGGGACTGCGCAAACTGTCCGGCGACCTCGCGATCGAACCCGAGCCGATCATCGACGCGCTGCGCCCGCAGCAAGGGATGCTGTACTACCACCTGCTGCTGGGCCGACTGTACGCGACCGGCGAGATCAGCCTGGGTTCGGCGTAGCTCGCCGGCGGATCAGAACGCGACGAGCTCGGCGGTGCCGTGCAAGTTCGCGACGCTGTACGTGTCCAACTGGCCCTGCATGAACTGCGGAACGATCGAGAACCGGTGCACCGTCGTGATGCCGTACGTATGGATGGGCGCGGTGTTGGACGGCGGCAGGTTCACGCGCGGCACGAGCAGCGTGAACGAAGTCGAGCCGCTGTCGATCGTCTTGAAGATGTAGACCGTGACCAGCGTGCCGAGCGGCGACGCGGTCGTCGCGATCTCGGTTCCGGAGAACGTGAGGTTCCGGAAACCGTCCTGATAGTGGAATTGCGGCGGCCCCGCGAAGCTCGTCGTCGCGAACGACACGTGCAGACCGGAACCGTTCAGCGCGTACAAATTCGGCGCAGCCATGGTCACCCCCGAGGCGCGATGGTAAGACGCTAGGCCAGCCTTACGGCCCTAGCGGGAGATGACTATACCACTGCGCGCCGGGCGAGGCAAGCTCGCCCGGCTCACAGTTCAGGCGGCGGGCTTGGGCGTGAGGGCGAGCAGCCGCCGGAAGCGGCGCTCGTCGTAGAGCTCCACGAGCGCGGGGTCGTGCTCGAGCAGCATCAGCCAGCCGGGATCGGCGCGCACGCCCGCCTCGATGTCGTCGAGCGCGCCGTGGATGTCGCCGACGGACAGGCGGCCGTAGGCGAGGTGGTACGGCGAGACGTGGCGCGTGCGCGAGATCTGCAGCATCTCGTCGAGCGTGCGCTGCGCGCCGTCGCGGTCTCCCGCGATGCCGCGCGCGTGCGCGGCCGACGCCATCTCGCACGGATCGTCCCCGACGGCGTCGTTGGGCTGCAGCAGGTCGATGGTCTCCTCGGCACGGCCGGCGGCCACGAGAGCGTCCGAGAGGTACACGCGCACCACGCGCGAGCGAGGGTCGACCGCGACGAGCTCCTGCGCCTGCTGGATCGCGTCCTCGTACGCGCGGTTGTAGAACGTCGCCGCCATCGCGCACGCCGCGTACAGGAACGAGGTCGGCTCAAGGCCGACGGCATCGACCGCGTTGCGCAGCGCGGCCGCGACGTCGCCGTCCATCAGCGCGAGGTTGTAGCTGGCGATGTGGCCGCGCGCGTCGAACGGGTCGAGGCTGAGCGCTTCGGCGACATGCGGCGCGGCGACGGAATGTCCCAGGCCGACGTCGATCGCGACGCGCGCGTACGCGGAGTGCGCGGCGGCGGACTTCGGATCGAGCGCGAGGGCGCGCTGCGCCAGCGAGCGCGCTTTCGCGTGCGCGTGCAGCGCCGTGACCGCCATCTCGTGCGACAGGTGCAGCCAGCCCACGGCCATTCCCGCATAGGCTTCGACGCACAGCGGCTCGAGCGCCACGGCGCGCTCGAAGTGGCGCATCGCGCTCGCGACGTCCGCCGGCGACGCGCGCGAGAGCAGCAGCTGCCCGAGTGCTACCGCACGGTCGGCGCTCTCGTTGGACGCGCGCGCCGGGGCGCGCGTCAGCAGGCGCTCGAGCTCGACCGCGATCGCCTCGACGGCCTGCGCGCGGTAGCGGAAGAACTGGCGCTGCGAGAGGTGCAGCCCTTCGGCCACCATCATCGTGGTCTCGCCGTCGACGTCGCACCGCCGCACGATCTCCGCGCAGAACCGGTGCTCGTGGCGCAAGGCGCGCTCGATCAGCGCCAGCACGGCGTCGCGCGCCGACGCGCAGCGCAGAACGCGCTCGAGCTCGAGCGCCACCCCGTCGCGCTGGAGCTGCGCCGGGCGGCGGACGGCACGGAGCAGGCTTCGAACCGAGCCGTGGCTCCAAGGCGTCATGCCTAAACCGCTCGCACCCGACGGCGAGCCTTCGGGTTCCATGCGCACCCGTTCCAGACGGCGCAAGCCGCGCCTTCACCGGACGCCGGACCGAAAGTGCCCCTTTTGTGCCAGGGTCCCTAACGGCGCGCAGAGGAAGGGGCGGAACTCTCGGGGCACGCCCGGGGGTCGGGGAGGTCACGATGGCAACCCAAACCACACCGGTCTTCACGGTCCAGCGCGCTTCCGAGCGGGCGCGGTTCGACTTCGGCTGGCTCGAGACGTACCACTCGTTCAGCTTCGCCGACTACTTCGATCCCGAGAACCTCAACTGGGGCGCGCTGCGCGTGTTCAACGACGACACGGTGCAGCCCGGACAGGGGTTCGGGACGCACCCGCACCGCGACATGGAGATCATCACCTACGTCCTGAGCGGCGAAGTGGAGCACCGCGACTCCCTGGGCCAGCACGGCGTCGTGGCGCCCGGCGGCATCCAGTACATCAGCGCGGGGACCGGCGTGCGCCACAGCGAGTTCAACCATTCCAAGGAGCGCGACGTCCACTTCGTGCAGATGTGGGTGCTGCCGCGCAGCTACGGTGAGCCGCCGGCCTACGGGCAGCACGCGTTCGACGAGAGCGAGCGGCGCAACCGCTGGCTCGTCGCGGCCAGCGGCGAGCCGGGCGTCGACGCGCCGGTGACGCTGCGCGCCGATGCGACGCTGCGCGTGGCCAAGCTCGAGGACGGCGCGCTGACGCATGCGTTCGATCCGGCGCGCTACGGCTTTCTCTTCGTCGCCGGCGGCGAGGTGACGGCCAACGGCGAGCGGCTTTCGGCCGGTGATGCGGTGCGCATGTACGGCGTCGGCGAGCTCGCCGTCGGCGGCACCGGCGAGGTCGTGCTGTGGGACGTTCCGCCGACGTCCGTCCGTTTGGAGGACGCGTGAACCAAGGCGCGTGCGAACACGCGGCAGCGATCAAGAACCCGCGGCCGAAGACGCCGGACGGCTGCGAAGAGTGCCTGCGCAGCGGCGATGCGTGGGTGCACTTGCGGCTGTGTGAGGAGTGCGGCCACGTGGGCTGCTGCGACAGCTCGCCCAACAAGCACGCGACCAAGCACTACCACGCGACGCACCATCCGGTGATCCGGTCGTTCGAGCCCGGCGAGCGGTGGAAGTTCTGCTACGTCGATCAGGCGATCTGGGAGTAGCGGCGTGATGTGGGAGCCGTTCACCGAGCCGGCGCGGCGCGCGATCGTGCGCGCGCAAGAAGTCGCGCAGATGTTCGGCTCCTCGTTCATCGGCACCGAGCACATCGCGTTCGCGCTCGCCGAGGGCGACAACGAGGTGGGCCGGATCCTCGCGGGCGCCGTCGACCGCGATGCCATTCGCACGCTGCTCGGCGACGTCAGCCGCGCGCCGGTGCAAGAGATGGTGTTCACCACCGGCGCGAAGCGCGCGATCGAGACCGCGTTCGAGAACGCGCGCCGTCTCAACCACAACTACATCGGCTTGGCGCACCTCGCGCTCGGCTTGCTCGACAGCGGCGATCCGCCGCCGCTGATCGCGGGCCGCACCGCCGGCGAGCTGCGCGAAGAGCTCGGCCGCGCCGCGAGCCTGGAGGCGCCGCTGAGCTCGCCCAAGTGGGAGCTGCTGCCGGGCAGTCTCCCGCCGCAGGGCGAGGGCATCCCGGGCGTGCGGAATCTCCAGCTCGCCGCCGGCGCGATGGTCAACGCGCTGCAGCACTTCACGGAGCTCACCGAGCCCGGGACGCGCGTGACGATCACGTTCGAGCGCCGCGGCAAGAAGCAGTCCTGGACCTGGAAGCCGGCCGGAGAAGAAGAACGATGATGGACGAGCGCAGCCTCGCGTCGCTGCCCGCGGATCTGCCGGTACCCGCCGACGACGGCGCCGCGGCACACCTCGCGGGAGCGCGGTTGCCGCACGTCCCGCTGCAAGCGACGGACGGTCACACGGTCGATCTCGCCGCGATTCCCGGCACGGTGGTCGTGTTCGCGTACCCGCGCACGGGAAGGCCGGGCGAACCGTCGCTCGTCGACGACTGGGATCAGATCCCTGGCGCGCGCGGCTGCACGCCTCACACCTGCGGGTTCCGCGATCTGCACGCGGAGTTCGCCGCGCTCGGCGCGCGCGTGCTGGGCCTGTCGACGCAGGACACGGCGTACCAGCGCGAGATGGTCGAACGGCTGCACGTGCCGTTCCCGGTGCTCAGCGATGCCGGTCTCGCGCTGACGCGCACGCTGCGGCTGCCCACGATGGACGTCGCGGGGCAGACGCTGATCAAGCGCATCGCGTGGATCGCGCGCGACGGCATCATCGAGCGCGTGTTCTATCCCGTGTTTCCGCCGGACGAGAACGCCGGAGAGGTGCTGGCGGCGCTGCGCGGCTGACCGGCCGGCGGCGAACGCTCAGCCCGGCCAGGCCCGTTCGAGGATCGCCCGCGTTTGCGCGTGCGGCGGGAGCGTCCCGAAGGCGAGCCCGCCCTCGCCGCCCAGCCGCGCCGCGCAGAACGCATCGGCCACGGCGGCCGGCGCGTGGCGCACGAGCAGCGACGCCTGCAGCACGATCGCCATGCGCTCGACGATGCGGCGCGCGTCGCCTTCGAACGGCGCGTGCGGCGCGGCGAAGGTGTCGCGGACCGATACGAGCGCGCGGTCGAGCGCCGCGTTCGCGCCGGCGGCCGGACCGGTCTCCGCGAAGTACGCGTCGAGCGACGCGGGCTGCTTGGCGAGCGCGCGCAGCAGATCCAGCGCGTTGATGTTGCCCGAGCCTTCCCAGATCGAGTTGAGCGGCGCTTCGCGGTAGAGCCGCGGCATGATGCTCTCCTCCACGTACCCGTTGCCGCCCAGGCACTCCATCGCTTCGGCGGTGTGCGCCGGCGCGCGCTTGCACACCCAGTACTTGCCCAGCGCGATTCCGAGCCGCGCGAACGCCGCTTCGCGCGGATCGTCCGGCCCGCGGTCGACGGCGCGCGCGAGCCGCAGCATCAGCACGGTGGCGGCTTCCGACTCGATGGCGAGATCGGCGAGCACGTTCTGCATCAGCGGCTGGCCGGCGAGCAGCGCACCGAACGCGCGGCGGTGGCGCGCGTGGTGCGCCGCCTGCGCGAACGCTTGGCGCATCAGCGACGCGCTGCCCGCGATGCAGTCGAGCCGCGTGTGGTTCACCATCTCGATGATCGTCGCGACGCCGCGGCCTTCTTCGCCGATGCGCAGCGCGAGCGCGTCGGCGAGCTCGATCTCGCTGGACGCATTGGAACGGTTGCCGAGCTTGTCCTTGAGGCGCTGGATGCGAAACGCGTTGCGCGTTCCGTCGGGCAGCACGCGCGGCAGGAAGAAGCACGTCAGGCCGTCGGG
>Ga0209624_10003950_pt1 | contig 10315 bp, 9 predicted proteins | sample JacPinW_OM2H0_O1_FD_188565 | JGI IMG/M metagenome (GOLD analysis project Ga0209624, IMG submission 188565) | Forest soil microbial communities from Algoma, Ontario, Canada - Jack Pine, Ontario site 1_JW_OM2H0_O1 (SPAdes) (version 2) | ecosystem: Environmental > Terrestrial > Soil > Boreal... | reverse complement strand
CCTGGCCTTTGACCGTGATGGCATTGTGATCGCCGAACACGCGGCGTACCACGCTGCTGATTCCCCCCGGTTGCGAGGTCAGCCCTTCGGACTCTATGTCGCCGGCAATCGAATGCGTCGCACCCGGCGGCAGCAATCGCGCCAGCACCTGCCGCGCCGAATATTTTCCGTAGCCAATGCCGGACATCAGATCGTCGGTTTTGCCCAGCCCATACGCGCCTGCGGCCTTCAGCAGCTCTTCGTCTTTAATTTCTTTCAGCGCAATGCGATACTTGCGGGCTTCTTTTTCAATCAGCTTGCGTCCAATTTCAATCGAGCGCTCCCGTTGATGCACGTTGAGCCAGTGCTTGATCTTGTTGCGCGAGCGCGACGACTTCACCAGACTCAGCCAGTCGCGGCTGGGTTTGTGCCCCGGTTGCGTGAGAATCTCGACAATGTCTCCCGAGTGCAGCTTGTGCCGCAGCGGCACCATGCGTCCGTTCACTTTCGCACCCGTGCAAGTGTGTCCAACTTCGGTGTGAATCGTGTAAGCGAAGTCGATCGGAGTAGCGTCGCGCGGCAGCACCACAACTTTGCCCTTCGGCGTGAACGTATAAACTTCTTCGGGATATAAATCGACCTTCAGCGTCGACAAAAATTCATTCGGATCGCTGACATCCCTCTGCCACTCCACAACTTGCCGCAGCCACGCGAGCCGCTGCTCATCCTGCGCCGAAACCGGACCGTCCTTATATTTCCAGTGCGCGGCAATGCCTTCTTCCGCCACTTTGTGCATGTCTTCGCTGCGAATCTGAATTTCAAACGGCGTGCCTTCTTCGGTAATCACCGAGGTGTGCAGCGACTGGTAGAAATTCGGCCGCGGCATGGCGATGAAGTCTTTAATCCTTCCCGGTACCGGCCGCCACAAATTGTGAATGATGCCCAGCACCGCATAGCAGTCCTGCAACGAGCGCGTAATCACGCGCATGGCAAAAAGGTCGTAGACCTGGTCGATGGCAATATGCTGCCGCTGCAATTTTTTGTGAATGCTCGATAGGCGCTTGATTCGGCTCTCCACCCGCGCCTGAATCCCAGCCTCTTTAAGCTTGTCGACGATGATGACTTGCATCTTCGCCAGAAAAGTCTCGCCCTCCTTTCTGCGCGCATCCACGGCCTTCGCCACCTGCTCATAGCCGCCGGGATCGAGAAAGCGAAAGCCCAAATCTTCCAGCTCGCCGCGAATCTTTCCCATACCCAGCCGGTGGGCGATGGGCGCGTAAATCTCCAGCGTCTCTTCGGCGATCTTGCGCTGCCGCTCGGGGTCCAGATGTTCCAGCGTGCGCATGTTGTGCAGCCGGTCGGCCAGCTTGATCAGCACCACGCGGATGTCGTCCACCATCGCGAGCATCATCTTCCGCAGGTTTTCCGCCTGCTGTTCTTCGCGCGTGGCAAAGTCAATTTTGCTGATCTTGGTGACGCCCTCGACGATGTGCGCGACCTGCTCGCCAAACTCCTTGCGGATGTCGACGATGGTCACCGACGTATCTTCCACGGAATCGTGCAGCAGCCCGGCCGCCACCGCGACGGGATCCATCTTCATCTCGGCCAGTACCAGCGCCACTTCGAGCGGATGCACCAGATAAGGCTCGCCCGAAGCGCGGCTCTGCCCTTCATGATGCTTGAGGGAATAATCGTAGGCCTTCTTGATGATGGTGAGATCGTCCTGCGGACGGCTCTCCTGCATCCGCCGCATCAGGTCGCGGAATTTGGTGAGGGTAAGAGTAGTGGTCGCGATCTGTTGGCGCAGACTCGCCATGTAGGATTATAGCCCGGTATAGCCGGGATTTCGCCCGCACGAAGCGTCTCGACTCGTGTGGGGACAAGGGGAATCATGTGGGGACAGCCGCCCTCGGCTGTCCGCGTCGCGCAGCGACGCCGTGTTCTGCGGATAGGGAAGAGTGCGGTTAGGGAAGGGCACGGCTTCAGCCGTGCCGCAAGAAAGCCAAATAAGACGCGGGCTTTAGCCCCTGAGGTTGCGCTTGCGTCCTGACAACCGCACAGCCTTAATAATCTTTTCACTTCGGCAGCGTCGATCATGAGGCCATTTCCCGGGTTTCTTCTACCAAGCACAACTGGAAAGCCCTCTACTAGCGCGCCGCTGTCGGAAGTCCTATCATCATTCGAAGATTGCTGCTATGGCACAAGACCAGGTAAACGCGATAACGACTTACCAGCTCAGACTGATGGAGAATGGGATTGATTTCGTGAAGTCGGGCATAGAGACCTACTTCGCCGATGACAACCCTGACCCTCGATGCCACAAGTATGCGATCCTGCACATGTTCTCGGGCGTGCTGCTCCTATTGAAGGAGCGTTTAGCACGTATTCGTCCATCACTTGTCTTCGTCGACGAAAGACAGTGTGGCAGGCACGGCGCGAAAACGATAAACTTCCACCAAACGCTCGCCCGGCTGGAACAAAACGGCGTCTTGATCGATCCGGTGAAGCGCGCGGTGCTTGAGCGGGTGCGAGGCATACGAAATGACATTGAGCACTACGAGATTTCTCTTGATTTGGAGAAAACGAAGGAGGTGATCGGCGAGCTAGCGGCGTTTGTCTACTTTTTCGGTCTCGATGAACTGCAATTGAGCATAGACCAGCAATTCGCCAGACCAGCCCTTGAGCGCTTCTATAATCTGAAGGAGATCGGCGACCGCCTTATGAAGGAACTGGTTGAAAGCGGCGAAGCGGAATGGGCGGCGGAGGAAGACTATTTCAGGGCCTTCGAAGCCAAATACGCCGCAATGACACCTGATGAACTTCTGAGCTTCGCAGCGGCGGAGAAGGGGCTGACCCGCGATTCAGTTGAGCGGGTCGAATGTCCTTATTGCGACGAGCCTGCGCTAGTTCTTCTCGAGGTTGGAGCGTGCACCAACCCAACCTGCAGAGCGACCCCACGCCTCGGCATCTGTCATTACTGCCAAGGAGTAAGTTACGGTCGGGCTTATTTGTGCAGAAATTGCGAGAAGGGTTAAGCGACCTACCACACATGTGGTAATTTAATACCACATGCTAGACCTCCGCTCCAAAGCCCGCCAGCACCTACTAGCCTATTACTTCACCAACCCAACCGCACGCCTCCATCTCCGGGACGTGGCGCAGCGGCTGAATATCGATCCTTCCAATCTATCCAAAGAGTTCGCGCGGCTGGAGCGTGAGGGATTATTTCGTTCGGAAGTCAACGGACGGCAAAAGTATTTTCAGCTCAACCGCGACTATCCGCTCTTCGATGAAGTGCGGAAGATTGTCGCCAAAACCGTTGGCGCAGCCCCTGTGATTTCACGCTCCCTCCAGAAAATTGATGGCATTGACGAGGCCTATCTGTACGGTTCGTTCGCCCGTAACCAGCAGGACGCCGCCAGCGATATCGATGTGCTCGTAATCGGCAACCCGAGCGATGAAGTCCTGGCGCAAGCAGTGAGCAAACTGGAGCGGCAACTCGGCCGCGAAATCAGCTATACGGTTCTGACTCCAAAAGAATTCAAATCTCGTCGCGCCCGCAAAGATGCCTTCCTGGAAAATGTCTGGCACAATGAACGAGTTGCGCTCGTCGGTCCGGATATCATTGGCCCTCATCTCATGAGCCTGGATGAAGAAACTAAAGCCGCACGTCGTTGATTGGGCGCAGATTGAACGCTTTCTCGTGAGCGCGAGAAGAGCTGGCCTCAGCCTACAAGATGCTGGCGTTCGACGAGGAAGCCTGCCTTCAACTCGCCTATGAGGCCATGCTCAAGGCATCCTTGGGCTTCATGTTCAGCCATGGGTTCCGCGCGAGAAGTCAGCCCGGACATCGCATCGCCATCATCGAATTTGTGCGGTCGCGTATCGACAAGAAACATGTCCCGCTGCTGATCGTCTTTGATCGTCTGCGCCGTAAACGCAATATGGCTCTTTATGAGTACACCGGATTTGTCTCTCAGCATGATGCCGAGCAGCCCTTAAATCCGCTAGCGACTATTTGCGCGTGATTCGATCCGACATTGCCGCAAGAAAACTTTAAGGCTTGTGACATCTGACCTTGCGATCCACAGCCTCAAAGCCGTTGTGTGCTGCCTTGCAGCGGGCGAAGTTATTTGTTTCCAAAGATTTTCCTCGTAACCTATTGCAGTCCTGAGATCAAATGCTCTTTTGCCGCTAAATTCCAAACGGCCAATGAGGGGTGGGGTATACCACCAATAACCAAACTGTCCGATAGCCCGTTTCCAGAACGGGAACGTTCTGAGGTTAATCCAAAGAACTTCTGTGACAATCACAACCTTCGTTCCCTGATAGCATCAGAAACAAGAGGCCGATCCACGGCGAAAGCCAGCCTGAAAACTCCTCCTAGGTGGTTCTCATGAAGATGTCAATTCTGTTGAAAGCCTTAGCTTTGTTCACACTGCTCACCGCAGCACTCGCCTACGCCCAAGCCCTGCCCGATTCCATCGGCACGATCCAGAGTTCTCCTACAACCTGCGAAGGAAACCTCAGCGGAGGAACCTGCTACGCTCTATACATCACTTGCCCGCAACTGCCGGACTACACGGCTTACATCAAGATCTACGATCCCACTGTTGCCGTGATTGGCACAGTTCTGTTTGTCACCGGCGGAGATGGCACCGATCTCGTCGAAGACCGCATGTACGGTCCAGTGGTGGTGCAAACAATTTTGCAGGCAGGATACAGACCAGTCGAGCTGAGTTATGGCGATCCTTTCAACTCAAATGAGTTCGGCTGGCAAAGCGACGCCAACGGCACCGGAGTGCGAGCGGCGTCGTGCCGCTTTGCCACGGTCGTGCAGTGGGTGCATGACAACTTCCTCGACGCGGGGACGCCGTTATGTGCGTCCGGCAATTCCGCCGGGGGGCAGGTAATTGGCGAGAGCTTGGCACACTACGGCTCGTCCGACATTCTGGCGTTTGCCGAAATCAGCAGCGGGCCGCCGTTCGGCCGCGTGGATTATGCCTGCGAGAACACGCAGCCGGTTGCCACGTCGCCGTGCTCCGGCAAGAGCGATAGTTTGGCCGTGCAGCCGGGAACCTCGGAAAAGTTTATCGATCCAGCCTATCCCGGACCGTGGTGCTCGTCCGCGTACTCGACGCACTCCACCGTGCATCAGGCGCAGTTCCTGAGGGACTCCATCACGGTCGGCAATTCCGTGTTGAGCTATCCGAACACCTTCGTCAATTTCTTGTTCGGCAAGGATGATACGACGGCCGCGATTCGTCAGGGCCTGCTCTATCAGGCCGCGATCAAGAGTTCGACGGCAACGGAGTGCGTGGCCAGAACGGGTCACACCGTCGAAGACTACCTGCCGGGAGCTCAGCAAGTAGCGGCCGATATTATTAAGTACTGCAAGCTTCCAACGAAGAAGTGAATTTTAGTTGCTGGCGCGCGTGTTTTTCAGCACAAGTACGACAATGCGTCCGTCGGAATGAAACTCGCCACCCGTCGCAGTCTTGGCGGTGGTGAGAGGATCTGCTGGCGTAACGTGATCGCGCTGGACGACCAGCCCGGTTCCGGAGAGCGTGCCGTTCACGTACTCGCGCTCGCCATCGATTGCCGGATCAATCTTGTGCGTCAAGCCGTTGTTGCGCTGGTCGCGTTCGAAGCCAATATCGTGCGTTGCCGCCACGCACCAAAGCGGGCGGCCGTCAACTTGAAAAGGAGACTTCCACACGCGCAGGTGATTGCGCGACATGGCGACTTTCACCGGCTCGGCATGCGCGAATCCGTAATCCTGCGCTCGGCCAAAAAGAAACAAGGTGCTCATGGGCATCGTGAGATAGTCTTTTTTCTCGATGGAGTCCATGATCGCATTCATCGCCGTATTCTCGACTTTTGCGTCGACCTTCACCCACTGTGCCGCTGTAAATGTTTGTACAACCTGATCCTGCGTTCCTACGATGAGAAGATTCACCATGTCGCCCGGTTTGCCCGCGGGATCGGTAATGCGGCGCGGAATTTTAGCCAGCAACTCAGGAGTGATCCCGGGAACGCGCGCATCCGCCGGACCACCGGCATTTGTGGCATCCTTCAAACCCTCATCCAGAATTTCTACTTTCACGTGGAAGCTGCCGGTAGCGGTCGCGGCCTCGCTTTTGCTTTGATTCAGCCCAAGGGACAATCTTCCCGCGACGGGCACGTCATATTCCTTGCTCGCTCCTACCAGAAATGCTTGCGCATAGGAGTCAGGGCCGATGCGGCCAATCAGAGCGCCGTGGCCGGCATCTCCAACGGCGTATTGGTGGATCAGGTCGGCAAAGTTTCTCGGAAGACCGTCGGGACCAAAGGTCCCCAAGGTGTGCATTCTTCCAGTGTAAGAAGTGTCGGCCGGATACGTGACTTTGCCCGTTGCCGTGAAGCGGAGCTTGGCGCCTCCGTGAACTTCGATGTTCGTTTCCACCCATTCTTGCGTCGCGGGAACCTCGACGTCGTACGACTTGATGCTGGTCCCGCTCGCGGGAACTGTTTGCGCGCTCGCTAGAGTTCCGATCACCCCAAACGCGAACAGGGTAAGCGTAAAGGCGATATTGCTCTTCGCAATTTTCATGGCGATCCTGCCTTTGATTTTTCTTGCGCTAAGAGAAACGAAGTCAAGAGGAACGGACAGCATATCTCCCGAGTATATCTGGCGCAACCGCACCTGAGCCGCCGGCCTGTTCGTTCTGCTAAAGTTGGCAAGATGATGAATCTGCGCATGGCTCGTGTGCTGGTGAGCGGAGCGTCCGGATTGATTGGCAGCGCACTCGTACCCGCGTTGAAAGCGAGCGGAGCACAAATCATACGTTTGGAGCGTTCCGCCGTAACCAGAAAAAACGAGGCGGAAGAGGAAGAACGGATCACGTGGGATCCCTCGAACCCACTGGAGCCTGAAACTGTTTCGGGATTCGATGCCATCGTGCACCTCGCGGGTGAGACCATCATGGGCCGATGGACCGATGTCAAGAAAGCGAAGATTCGCAACAGCCGTGTAACCAGCACGATGAATCTGGCGCGGGCTTTGGCGCAGACTGAAGACAAACCTAATGTATTTATCTGCGCTTCCGCGATTGGCTACTACGGAAATCGCGGAGACGAAATCCTGCGAGAAGAGAGCGCCGCGGGCGCGGGATTTTTGCCGGAAGTCTGCCGCCAGTGGGAGGCTTCCACAAAAGCTGCGTACGATACGGGAATTCGCACAGTGAATCTGCGAACGGGCGTCGTGTTGAGCGCGAAAGGCGGCGCGCTCAAAGCCATGCTCACACCATTCAAGCTCGGGTTGGGCGGCAGAATCGGCAATGGGCGGCAGTGGATGAGTTGGATCGACCTGCAAGACATGGCCGGCGCCATTCTTCACATTCTGAAAACCGATCTTTTGCAGGGACCGGTCAACATGGTTGCCCCGCGTCCGTTGACCAACGCAGAATTCACGAAAACGCTGGCCAGTGTATTGTCGCGTCCCGCAATTTTTCCCGTGCCTGCATTCGCGGCAAAACTGGCCTTCGGGGAAATGGCGGAAGAACTTTTGCTGGGAGGTCAGCGCGTGGAGCCAGCTAAGCTGATCGCCAGCGGATATCCGTTTCGTTTTCGTGAATTAAGGGCGTCACTTGGAAATATCGTCGGATAGGACTCACGGTTGCAAGGCGAGTTCTTGGAAAATCCGCCGATTGGTCCGTAAGTAACTGAATCGAGGACGGTTGAGGCGCCATTGTTGGCGGGAAAACGGCCATCGACCGTGGACGATTTTGTGGCTACAATAGTTGAGCGTAACAAGCAAGATGCATACAGGCTCTATCCGGCTTGCTGGAGGGGCACTGGAGGACATCATGAGTCTCACCCCGATTAGCGGGCGTTTCCCCGCCGGTCTTCATAAGATCACAACCGCGTCTCTGCGGGAACAAAAACTCCGTCGCGAACCCATCACTTGCCTCACGGCCTATGACTACTCCGCCGCGCGCGTTGTGGACGAGGCCGGCATCGACGTGGTGCTGGTGGGCGATTCGTTGGCCCAAACGATGTTGGGCTACGAGAACACGCTCTCCGTCACCATGGACGAGATGTTGCACCATGTGCGGGCCGTGCGGCGCGGTGTGAAGAACGCGCTGCTGGTGGCTGACATGCCGTACGGGTCTTATCAGATCGACCCCCAAACCGCGCTGGGCAATGCTACCCGCTTTGTAAAAGAAGGCGGTGCGGAAGTTGTGAAGATCGAGGGCGGCGAAAAACGGGCCGATCTGATCCGCCGAATTGTCGAAGCTGAAATTCCAGTCGCCGGGCACATCGGATTGACACCGCAGTCGGTGAATGTGATGGGCGGATACAAAGTTCAGGGAAAAAGCTTGAGCGGCATCGAGCAGTTGATGCGCGATGCGGTTGCCCTCGATCGCGCCGGAGTATCTTGCCTGTACCTGGAAGGCATTCCCCGCGAGGTTGCGGCAATGATTACGGCCGAAGTCAGCACGCCGACGATTGGCATTGGCGCCGGCCCTGACTGCGATGGCCAGGTGCTGGTGTTCCACGACATTCTGAACCTGACGTTCGGCCCGCCGGCGAAATTCGTCCGCCGCTACGGTGACGCCGCCGCGCTGATTACGCAAGCTGTGCAAGCCTTTCGCGCGGACGTGAAGTCTCATCAGTATCCTGCTGATGAGGAGTCTTATCATTTGTCCAAGGACACCAGGGCGGGATTGGAGACTGTGCTGGCGCGGAAACAGGCGATGCGCCGCTAAGTCGAAGTCTCTACCGCGGATTTTCGCGGATCGCACAGATAAGGCGGAAGCTTAAATCGAGGGAACCGCATCTGAACAGTTTGCGTATGTTTATTTGTGGAGGCGTTGACCGCACACCTGCGACGTGCCAGTGTTAAACTGCATCGCGGCGGTGCCAGGTTAAGGCATTAAGGAGTCTGTTATGCATCTCTTAGGGTTCCTCTTTTTCCCGTTTGTGGGTTTTGGTTTTGTAATGTATTTTCTGCCCTCGATCGTTGCGCTGGCGCGCAGCAAGCGAGATATCGGCGGCGTCGTGCTGCTGAATTTCTTCCTGGGATGGACGATGATCGGCTGGGTCATCGCACTGGTCTGGGCGGTAAAGACCGATGTTCCCATGATGGTGAGGTAGGCTCGTCCGACTGTGGTCTATTCTCCTGTCGTACGCACGCTCTTCATCTTGGTACTCGGGCTTTCACTGCTGGGGTGTGCCCCGCAGCAAAAACCGCCGGCGCCCGATCCGGCGATGGTCCTGCAATCCCTGCCTGCGGCCGATTTAGGAAAATATGAACATATTGAGATGCGGAGCTGGCGCAATCCTTATTTAATTCTCCGTGCCGACGGGGTAGCGCTTCTCGATCCCGCGGACAATGCTGAAATTCAGTTGAAACCTAACGAGATGCTGTCGGCCCTGGCGGGCTTGCCTGCATCCGCGTGGCCGTACGGACGCGTAGTGGCAATTGCCGAGAGCCGGAAGACGGGTTCCGAACAGGAAGGCGTTTCGATTCGCCGCAATAAAGGCATCGTCGGAGGGATTCTGGAGAGAGCTCGCGTTGCCATCGACTGGGTTCCATCGAAATGAACGTAAGAGTAATGAACGCGAAATAAGGGTTATCAGCCGCGACTAAATTCTTCTTGAAAATCCATCGCACAATCGACGAAATGCGCGCCGCCTGCCAAGCTGTGCGGCGAGAGGGCCGACGGCTGGCATTGGTGCCCACCATGGGCGCGTTACATGAAGGCCACTTATCTCTCGTTCGCGCCGCCAGGAGTTCGTGCGACGTGGTAGCAGCGTCGATCTTTGTCAATCCCACGCAATTTGGACCGAACGAAGATCTGGCCAAGTACCCGCGCTCGTTCGAACGGGATTGCGAATTACTGGAAACAGAAGGCGTGCATTTCTTGTTTGCGCCCTCAGTCGAAGAAATGTATCCGGCGGGCGCGGTGACGTGGATTGCCGTGGAGGAGCTCAGCGATAAGTTGGATGGGCGTTCGCGGCCCGGACATTTTCGCGGCGTGACTACGGTGGTGGCCAAGTTGTTTCACATCATCGAGCCCAACGCGGCCTTCTTCGGGCAGAAGGATGCGGCACAAGTCGCGATCATCCGGCGCATGGTCCGGGATTTGAATTTCGGGGTGGAGATTGTGGTGGGCCCGATTGTGCGGGAGCCGGATGGACTCGCCATGAGCTCACGCAATGCGTATCTCGATCTTCAACAAAGGAAGCAGGCTTTGGTTCTACACCGCTCGCTGCTTGCAGTGGAAAAACTCACCCAGCAAGGCGAGCGCTCTGCCGCAAGACTCATCGCCGCTGCGCGCGAGGAACTGGC
>Ga0209624_10003949_pt1 | contig 10320 bp, 15 predicted proteins | sample JacPinW_OM2H0_O1_FD_188565 | JGI IMG/M metagenome (GOLD analysis project Ga0209624, IMG submission 188565) | Forest soil microbial communities from Algoma, Ontario, Canada - Jack Pine, Ontario site 1_JW_OM2H0_O1 (SPAdes) (version 2) | ecosystem: Environmental > Terrestrial > Soil > Boreal... | reverse complement strand
GCCGATAGGGATAGACGGACGCATGCGCCAGACCGAACCGGCCGGTCTCGCGCTTGGCGTATTCGAGATGGAGAAGCGGAACGGCCATCCAATCCGCCATGCCGTCGAACATTGCGACCTCGATCGCCTGACCGCGATTCGTACGTTCTCGCTCGAGCAGCGCTCGAGCACTGCCGCGTGGGCGTTCATCCCGGTTGCGATGTCCGCAACCGAAACGCCGACTTTTGAAGGCGTCTCGGGCGACCCCGTCACTGCGCAGACGCCGCTCTCCGCCTGCACCAACATGTCGTAGGCGCGCATGTCAGCGTAAGGCGTGTCTTGCCCATATCCAACGATGTGGACGGAGATGAGCCGCGGGAAACTTTCGCCTAAAGTCGCTCTGGAAAGCCCGAGACGATCGATTGCGCCAGGGGCGAGATTCTGGACGAAAATGTCCGCCTTCGCGACAAGGCGGTGCAGCAGAGCCATGTCTTCTTTCGCCTTCAGATCGAGCGCCGCGCTCTCCTTTCCGCGGTTGAGCCAAACGAAGTACGCCGACATTCCTGCTACGGACGAATCGTAATGGCGCGCTGTCTCGCCTTCCGGCCGCTCGATCTTGATGACGCGCGCGCCGGCGTCGGCAAGGCGAACGGTGCAGAGGGGCGCCGCCACGGCCTGCTCAATCGAAACGACCAGCAGCCCCGCGAGCGAGCCGGCGCGAGAATCCTCGCGAGGGTCAGACATTCCGCTGAACTCCGAACCGCGCGATGACCCCGGGCTTCAGCCGCTCGTTCGGGCCATAATCTTGGGCGGGGTGAAAGAAGAGCCGCGGCGCGTGTACGATATCGAAAAGGCGTGCCCTGTAGTCGTCGAGGTAGCGCTGTCGAACCTCCGGGCCGACACGCCCCGGCATGTAGGCGATGAAAGGTTCAATGACGTCGAAACCGCAATATCGGAGTAGACCGTTGTGCACGGGCCAAAGCATCGTATGGATATCGCCACCTATGCCGTCCGGCCCATATGTGTCAGCTGAGGTGCCGGTCGTCGCTGCGATCATCGCGGTCTTTCCGCGAAGCATGCCTGTCTCGTACTTGCGTCTGGCGACGTAGGCGAAGCCGCGCGCCAAGACACGATCCGCCCATCCCTTCAGGATGGCCGGCATGCCAAACCACCAGATCGGGAACTGCAGAATGAGAAGCTCGGCGCGCGCGAGCTTCTTCTGCTCGGCCACGATGTCCGACGCGAGGGTTCCCGTTTCGCAGGCGCGCGTCTGCTCAGCCGCTATGCTCAAGAATTCTGGGTCGGCCCGCTCGCCATGAAAGTCGTCGGCCCCAACGATCGCCTTGAACCGCATCGCATACAGGTCGATGACCCCCACCTCGTCGCCGCGGCCGCGCAGCGTCTCGACCACGAGATCCTTCATGGCCCCGTTGAACGACTTCGGCTCGGGGTGGGCGTAGACGATAAGCGCCTTCATGAATTGATCCCTAGTACGAGCGCGGCAGGCCGAGTACGTGCTCAGCGAGATAGGAGAGGATCAGGTTCGTGGATATTGGCGCGACCTGATAAGGGCGCGTCTCGCGGAACTTGCGCTCGATGTCATATTCCTCGGCGAAGCCAAAGCCTCCATGCGTCTGGATGCAGGCGTTTGCGGCTTCGAAGGAGGCGTCGGCCGCAAGCATCTTGGCCATGTTCGCTTCCGGCCCGGCATTCTCGTTGGCTTCGTAGAGATTCAAGGCCTCGCGAACCATCAGTTCTGCGGCGCGCGTGTCTGCGTAGGCCTTCGCGATCGGGAACTGGACACCCTGGTTCTGTCCGATTGGCCTGCCGAAAACATGCCGGTCCTTGGCGTAGGCGCTGGCCTTATCGGTGAACCACTTGGCGTCGCCGAGGCACTCCGCTGCGATGAGGATCCGCTCGGCGTTCATTCCGGAAAGAATATAGCGGAAGCCCTTCCCCTCCTCGCCGATCAGGTTCTCCGCGGGCACTTTGAGATCGTCGAAGAAGACTTCGGTCGTCGCGTGATTCATCATCGTGCGAATGGGGCGGATCGAGAGGCCGCGCCCGATCGCGTCGCGCATGTCGACAATCAGGACGGAAAGGCCGTCGGTTCGCTTTGCGCTCTCCGCGATTGGCGTCGTGCGTGCGAGAAGCAGCATGAGGTCCGAGTATTCCGCCCGACTGGTCCAGATCTTCTGGCCCCGAACAATGAAGTGGTCACGTTCGCGGCGCGCGGTGGTCTTGAGGGAAGACCTGTCCGTGCCGCTCGTGGGTTCCGTGACGCCAAACGCCTGCAGCCGAAGACGGCCGGCCGCGATCTCAGGAAGGTGGCGACGCTTCTGGGCCTCGGAGGCCGTGCCGCAGGACCGTCCCCATTGTGTACATCTGGGCGTGACAGGCGCCGCCATTGCAACCCGCGCGCTGGATTTCCTCCAGCACCGCGGCCGCTCCGGAGAGAGGCAGACCTGCCCCGCCGTATTCTTCGGGGATCAAGACCGAGAGCCAGCCGGCCTCGGTGAGCGCTTCGACAAATTCGCTCGGATAGGCCATCCGGCGGTCGAGGTCGCGCCAATATTCGCCCGGAAAGCGTGCGCAGAGCTTCGCGACTGCCTCGCGTATTTCAGGGTAGTTTTGCTTTGTCGTCATAACCGGGCCCGCTTGAACGGGGGCCTATTGTCACGGCAATCGGCTCTGCCGACAATGACATTATCGATTGTACAGATATCGCGGATTTCTATTGCTGGCCGGCCTTTCTATCGAGGAGTTGCGGACCACACGGCCCGTTCGACCTTGTCGGCGACGATGTCGACGATCGCCTTTCCCGCGAAACGCGCAAGACGAGTGGTCTGACGGTCCGCTGGGAACGAGAGCACGAGCCGACGGACAGGCACAGGATCGACCAACGGCGCAGCGGTCAGCACACTGGCGACCACGCTTTCGTGGATCGCGGCAATAGGCAGGATGGTCCACCCTATGGCCGTTGCGCACGAGGTCCTTGAGCGTGGCGTAGGAGTCGGCCTCGACCGCAACGTCAAGTGCAATCTGCGGATCTGACGCGTACCGCTCAACGATCGTTCGCAGCCCATGTCGGGGGCTGGGGAGCAGGCTGCCGAGCTCGCCGACGTCGATTAGGGTTCGGAGCCGGCCGAATTCCATTGGGATAGAGCAGCGGCATATCTGATTACGAAAAAGAGCCTAAGAAACTCAAGACCGGTCTAGCTATGCTATCGGCCGAAACGCAGTTTGGAGCATGCCAGTGTCCAAGGCCGACGTCGTTCCCACCGCCCCGGATCCCGAACCGGCGCCGCGTCCCGGCGGCCAATGGCCGCGGGCCATCTACGACGTCCTGAAGGCTTTCGACGTTCGTCATATGTCCTATGTCCCCGACGCAGGCCATTCCACGCTCATCAAGCTTCTCAACGCCGATCCCGAGGTGACATCGAACGTACTCACGACGGAAGAGGAAGGTGTCGCCATTGCGGCCGGCGCGTGGCTTGGCGGCCAACGGAGCGTCCTGCTGATGCAGTCGAGCGGGGTCGGCAACTGCATTAACATGCTGTCCTTGCCCGTGATCGCCAGGCTCCCGCTCCTGATGCTCGTCACGATGCGAGGCGAGTGGTCCGAATTCAACCCGTGGCAGGTCCCCATGGGGCGCGCGACGCAGCCGGCGCTCGAGGCGATTGGGGTCCGGGTCATGCGGGCTGATGCGGCTTCGGATTTGATCGAGACTGTCGAATCCGCAGCGACACTTGCCTACGGGGCGGACCAGCAGATCGCGGTGCTGATCGGTCAACGCCTTGTCGGCAAGAAGAAGTGGTGATGGGATGACGTCCTCCCCCAATCCCGCTTTCGTCTTATCCCGTCGGGAAGCGGTCGAGGCGCTTCTCGCCGACAGGAAAGACACCCTCGTCGTCACCGGTCTCGGCTCCGCAAGCTATGACGTCCACGCTGCGGGAGATCGCGACGACAACTACTATCTTTGGGGCGCCATGGGCGCCGCCGCTCTTGTCGGTCTGGGGCTGGCACAGGCGCAGCCGAAAAAGATTGTTCTTGTCGTCACCGGCGACGGCGAACAATTGATGGCGTTCGGCAGCCTCGCCGCGATCGCCGTCGCAAAAGCGCGCAATCTCGTAATCGCCGTCATCGACAACAGGCATTTCGGGCGAGACAGGAATGCAGACCAGCCATACCGGACTGGGGCTGAACTTCGCCGACGTCGCTGCATCCTGCGGCTTTGCCCATACTGCTACACTCACGCGCGTCGAGGAGATCAAGGACCTGGCGCGTGGCCTTAGAGGCGCGGCCGAGGGGCCGAGCCTTTTCGTCATCAAAGTCGCCGCCGAGAATCCTCCACGCTCGATACCGCCCCGCGACGCGGTCTCCATCAAGAACCGGTTCCGGGCCTCCTTGGATCTTGCTCCAACCTGAGAGAGATCGATGACCTCGCTCGTCTCGTTTTCGAATCTGGTCGACGGCGCGGCCCTCTCGGAAACCTTCGAAAGCTACAACCCCTACACCGGCAAGCCTTGGGCGCGCATTCGCGTATCTTCAGACCAGGTCCCTCCGGATCGTTACGATTGGCAAGACGGCCAATCCGTTCGTCACGATGAAGCCCCAATGACCAAGGCCGTTCATTCCACTTCTCGCAGACACGGGTCTCGGGCGTGACGGGATCCTCATGGTCCAAAGAGAAGGTCGTCATCGTCGGCGGCGCCGTCGTCGGCAGTTTCGTCGCCTATTTTCTCCAGGAAATGGGCTTCAGGGGCCAGATCCAGATTGTCGAGCGCGATCCAACGTACCGGTTCAGCTCGACCGCTCTGTCCGCCGCGTCGATCCCCACCCAATTCGGGTGCCGCGTCAATGTCAGGATGAGCCTCTTCGGCGCTGAGTTCTTCCGCAACATCAAAGACTGCTTCGGTCCCGACGCAGATATCGGGTTCCATGAGAATGGATATCTCATTCTGGGCGCTGCGACGGACGCCGAGGTCAGAACCGTCAGTCTCGCCATGCAGCGCGGCGAAGGGGCTGAAATTCTTGCCCTCGACCCGGATCAATTGCTTGCCCGCTTCCCTTGGCTCAACGTCGACGGCATCGGTCTGGGGACGTTCGGCGTCCGAAATGAGGGTTGGTTCGACGCCTGGTCGCTGCTTTCGCTGATCCGCAGCCGCGTGCGGTCGGGCGGTGGCGAATACATTTCTGCGGAAGTTCAGTCGTTTCTCCTCTCTAGCGGGCGCGTCGAGGGCGTCCAACTCTCGAATGGGCAAACTCTCGGCTCCGACTGTTGCGTCACTGCCGCGGGGGCTCTCTCGGGGCGGCTCATGCGGAATCTGGGGATAGCGCTTCCCGTGTCGCCACGTAAGCGAACCGTTTTCGCGGTCAAGGCGCCGCTATCGGATTGCGCGTTCCCGATGCTGTTCGACACGACAGGCGCCTGGATTCGGCCGGGGGGCGCCGGTTTCATATGCGGCGTCGCGCCTCCCGCGGACAGCGATCCGGGCGCCGAGGGCGACTACGAGCCCCAGCATGAACTGTTCGAGGAAACGGTCTGGCCTGCGCTCGCGCACAGGATCCCGGCCCTCGAACAGTTGCGGCTCGAACGGTCGTGGGCGGGCCACTACGAGATCAACGCCCTCGATCACAACGGCGTCATCGGTCCCCATGACGAGATCGAAAACCTGATCTTCGCGACGGGCTTCTCCGGCCACGGCGTCATGCACGCTCCGGCAGCCGGACGCGGCGTCGCGGAGCTCATTCTCCGCGGCCGGTACGAAATGCTCGACCTCTCCGAGTTGGGGTACGGCCGGATTCGAGCCGGCGCGCCGCTGCACGAGCCGGTCGTCTACTAGATGGATGCGGGGTCCGCCATCCGCGTATCGCCGTGAAGGACCGAAACCTTGAGCATTTTCAACAAGCTTCACCACATCTGCATTGTCGTCCACGACCTCGACCGGGCGCGCGCGTATTTCGAGTCGGTCGAGATCGGGCCCTGGATCGAATATCCGTCGCTTGCCGAATATTCCGATCTCTCAGTTCCCAACCCGGACGCGTTCATGAAGATGCGTTACCAGGTCTGCAATATCGGGAACGCCCAGCTCCAGCGTTGTCAGCCCCCGGAGCTGGATTGCCCCCAGCGGCGCTTCCTGAACGAGAAGGGGGAAGGCGTTTTTCACATCGGTTTCGAGGTTCCGGATGTCGATGCCGCCGAGGCGAAAGGGGTCGCTGACGGCCTTAGGGTCAAGATGCGCGGCCGTCGTTCGAACGGCAGCGGCTTCACCTATTTCCACACAGCCGGTCAGGCGGGCGGCGTGACCCTCCTCGTTCGCACCACGCCCGCCGGCAGCAGGACCTGATGTCGCTGACGCGCAGGATCGACCTAAACTCCGACCTCGGCGAGGGTTTCGGCCCGTGGTCGATGGGCGACGACGCGGCGATGATGGATGTCGCTACGAGCGCCAACGTCGCCTGCGGCGGCCACGCCGGCGACCCGGAGACGATGTTCGTGACGCTCTCTTTCGCCGCGCAGCGCGGCGTCGTGGTCGGGGCGCATCCCGGCTACGCCGACCGGGAAGGCTTCGGTCGCAGGGTAATTCCGATGTCCGAAGGCGAAATCGAGCACATGGTCGCAGCGCAGGTCGGCGCGCTGATGGGGATTGGAGCGGTCGCCGGCGCCCCCGTGTGCTACGTGAAGCCGCACGGGGCTCTCGGCAACCTGGCGGCGGATAACCGCGCCGTCGCGGATGCAATCGCGCGGGCGGTTCGCGCGATTTCTCCCGACCTCGCGATGCTCGCGATCTCGGGCACGGAGCTTGAACCCGCGAGTGAGGCCGCCGGGCTTCAGGTCTATAGCGAGATTTTCGCGGACCGCGCCTATCTCGACACGGGCCGTCTCGTACCCCGCGCCCGGCCGGGCGCCATGATTGAAGACCATCGCGTCGCCGCCGACCGACTCTTGAATTTTCTTCGGACTGGCCTCATGCCCACCCTGGGAGGCAACTTCATCCCCCTCCATGCACACTCGATTTGCGTTCATGGGGATAGCCCTCACGCCGTCGCTTTGGCGCGCGCCATACGGGTGCAACTCGCCCACGAGGGCGTAGACTGGCGCTCGTTCCTTGACGTCGCATGAGTTCGCCTCCGACAACGCTGCCGCCCCGCTATCGGCCTGTCGGCGATCACGGGCTGCTGGTCGAGTTTGGAGAGACGATTACGCAAGAGACTCACGCTCTCGTGCTTCGCTTGGACGCAGCACTGTCAGCAAAGACGTTCGAAGGATTCCGGGAGTCCGTACCGGCCTACGTGAACGTACTGATCGATTTCGATCCCACTGTCGCCGACCACAAGACGGTTCAGGACGCGGTCGAGGCTCTGCTTGGAGGAAAGACACTGTAGAGGTCAAGGGCGAGACCCGCGAAGTCCTCGTCTGCTACGACGATGAGTTTGCGCCGGATCTCCGCATTGTCACCGAGCGGACGGGTCTTGGCGCTGAGGAACTGATCGCTGCACATCTACAAGGCGACTACAGCGTCTACATGTATGGCTTCGCTCCCGGATACGCCTATCTCGCCGGCGTGCCGGAGCCGATCCAGCTGCCACGCAAATCCGCAGCCGTGCGCGATGTCGCCGCCGGAAGCGTTCTGATCGCGGGGCCGCAATGTCTGGTGACGACGCTGACCATGCCCAGCGGCTGGTGGAACATCGGGCGCTCGCCGACGCAAATTATGACGACGGGAGAGGATCACCCCTTCCTCTTCAATGTTGGGGACCGCCTCCGGTTCCATCGCATCGATCGCCGCCAGTTCGAAGACCTGATGAGAGCATGACGGATGGCCCCGGCGCGTTTTGTCGTCAGGAGCGTGGGACCCTTAGTCACGATCCAGGATCGTGGCCGGCGAGGTTTCATGCGCTTCGGCGTTCCCTCGTCAGGCCCGATGGACCGCCACGCCTTTGAGATCGCGCACGCCGCTCTGGGTTACGACAGCCTGGGCGCGGCGATCGAAGTGTCACTGGGGGGGCTTGCTCTCGAATGCGTAGAGGGCGCGGTCACGCTTGCTGTCGCAGGGGGAGGTTTTTCCTTGACCGTCGACAAATCGGCGATGAACGCGTGGGCTGTCGTCAGTGTGCGGGCGGGCTCAAGTCTGACGATCCGGCCGGGCTCCTGGGGCAGTTGGACATATCTGGCCTTCGCTGGTCGGCTCAAAGCGACCGCATGGCTTGGCAGCGTTTCGACCCACGCACCGTCGGGTTTCGGAGGGGGCCGCGTTACGGTCGACCAGTCGCTCGAGATCGAAGACGCCGAACTTCGGGAGGAGCGCGCCCGGGAAGTTCCCTGCCCTGCGTGGGCGCGACCGCGCGCTCAGCTCGATGTGGTGTTCGGTCCGCACGATAGGTACTTTTACAAAGAGACGCGCGAGCGTCTCGTTTCGCAGCCGTTCGCGCTGACTGAAGGATTCGACCGCATGGGCGTCCGGCTATCCGGACCCCCGCTGACGCCTGACGCGGCGCTCGATACCCGAAGATTGCAACAGTCGTTTCGGATCAAATCGCTGGCCTCGTGCAGCATCGGAGCCGAAGTCAGATCTCATTCCGGAGTGTGGCGCCTGAAGCCGCCGTTCAGGAGTTCCGCATGCGACGGCAGCCCGTCGAAGCGTTTTTGGCGAGTTTGAGAGCGAAGCCGACGACACTCCTCGAGCGGCTCATGTCCTCTAATCTGGTCGACGGAGTGACCAGCGGGGCGGTGGACTCATGACACTTCGAGCAATACTGCGGAGTGGTTGTTTGCCGGTGCCTTGCCCGAGCGACGAGGGTCATCGTCGCCATCTACAAGAACGAGGAGGCCCCGATCTTCTACCGGCCGACGATGGGCTTGTCGCCGATCTCTAATGAAGCGCTTCCCGCACTCGAGATCGCGCTCGCCGGGCGCCGAGAAATCAAACTCACTTGCAGCAGGCGGCGCTGATCCCGGGACGTCGGGAACAGTTTTGCCAGAGGTGCGCTGGAAGGCAGGCGATCCAAAACAGAAATGACCGAAGGAGAATATCTTGAAGCTTGCGAATAAGGTTGCGGTCGTCACCGGCGCCGCGCGCGGCATCGGGCGCGCTTCTGCGGAGCGTCTTCTCGCGGAAGGCGCGAAAGTCGTCATCGCAGACGTTGATTCCGATCGCCTCTATGAAACCGCGAAAGCCATAGGGTCGCCGGGGAAGGTTTTGGCCGTGGTGACCGACGTCAGCAAGAAGGATCAGGTTGAAGCGCTGATCGTCGCCGCGGTTAGGGAGTTTGGTCGCGTGGACATCATGGTCAACAACGCCGGCATCGCCATGGTCCAGGATTTTCTCGACGTGACCAAAGCCGACTACGACAAGGTTCTCGGCGTCAACCTCGAAGGCGCCTTTTGGGGCACGCAGGCCGCTGCCCGCCAGATGATCGCTCAAGGAGAGGGCGGCGTGATCATCAACATGTCTTCGATCAATTCGGGGCTCGCCAATCCGCGAGTCGCGACCTATGCGATCACGAAGACGGCATGAACCGCCGCCGTCGCCTTTGCGCCCAACGGTATCCGCGTGGTTGGAGTTGGGCCCGGCACGATCGATACCGAAATGGTCAGGGGCGAATTCGTCTCTGACGCCACAGAGCATGCGATTCTATCCCGCACACCGCTTGGCCGGTATGGCACGGCAGTGGAGATCGCTGCGGTTGTAGCGTTTTTGGCGAGCGACGATGCCTCCTACGTCACCGGCGAGACGATCTACCCCGACGGCGGACGACGGGTGCTCAACTACGTGATGCCCAACAAACAGTAATCAAGTGAGCCTCATGATGCCAAGATGCTTCGATGTCGAGAAGCTCAAGCAGACGGACTTCATAATCATTCATGGCGCGCGCCCGACTGATACCGTGCGTATGACGGTCGGCGATGCAACCGGGAAGGATTGAACCCAAATGGAACGCTACGAGTTCACGCCCATGCTTGGCCCGGCCGAGCATTTCTCGGTGGGATCGGTCGAGTGGTCGCAGCGCATCTCTAACCGGCAGCAGATCCCTACGAACACGGTTAGCTACGACGTCGTGCACCACGTTGCCCGCTGCCTCAAGCAGGCCTGAGCGCCGATCCGAAGCAGTGGGAGGTTTGGCCTGAAGGCAAACCGTTCGAGACGCCCGATGATGTGCTGGTCCAGTCGAAGCGGGACAAGCGCGCGGCGTTGAAACTGATGCGCAAGCCTCTAAGGAAATACGCCGTCGTTCCAGAGCGAATAGTGCCGGATGATTTGCGGTCCTACGGCGCAGCGACCCTCGATCTCGGCATCGACCACCTGCACGACCGCGAACGATGGAAGAACAATCGGG
>Ga0209624_10003947_pt1 | contig 10323 bp, 9 predicted proteins | sample JacPinW_OM2H0_O1_FD_188565 | JGI IMG/M metagenome (GOLD analysis project Ga0209624, IMG submission 188565) | Forest soil microbial communities from Algoma, Ontario, Canada - Jack Pine, Ontario site 1_JW_OM2H0_O1 (SPAdes) (version 2) | ecosystem: Environmental > Terrestrial > Soil > Boreal... | reverse complement strand
GGAATTTGAAGACAAAGTGGACTCGGTGGTGCGCCGCGATGGAACCCTCATCGCCAAAGCGCGCTTCGCTCAGAGTGGATTCGCCCAACCTCCCGACGCGACGTTCACGCTTCGCCTGAGCTACGGCGCGGTCAAGGGATATCAGGAGAATGGAAAAGCGATCCCGTTCGATACCAACATCGGCGGGGCTTACCAGCACGCGGCAGAACATGGCGACAAGCCTCCTTACAACCTGCCGGAGAGCTGGATGAAATCCAAGCCGAACCTTGACCTGAAGACCCCACTGAACTTTGTGTCGACTGCGGACATCATCGGTGGGAATTCCGGATCGCCAACGGTTAATAAAAAGGGTGAGGTGGTCGGAATCATCTTCGACGGAAACATCGAATCGCTTCCGTGGAATTTTGCGTATAGCGATGCCCAAGGTAGGGCAGTTTCTGTGGATTCGCGCGGAATTCAGGAGGCGCTGCGCAAGATCTACGGCGCCGGCGCGCTAGCCGACGAACTCATGGGAACGAAAGACGAAGGAGCAAAAGCTGGAAAGTAGCTGAACGGACTTTCAAGTCGATAAAACAAAGACCCGCGACTCCAGCGGGCCTTTATTTTATCCGACAGGCTGTAAGGGTTGACCGCGTTTCGGTGCTTTTACATTTCCGCAATCGGGGAATGCTATGATGTCCGCCATTTTGGTTGGAGGAAATCAGGATGGGACAACCGGTTGTTCACTTTGAAATTGGATGTCGCGATATCAGCAAGACGGCGAGCTTCCTTTCCAAATTATTCGGTTGGGAGACTCAGGCGATGGGCCCGGCTGCGATGATCAATACCGGAGCCGGCAGCGGAATTCAAGGCCACATCAGTTCGCTGGGCCATGAACCGCACAACTACACAACGTTTTATGTGCAGGTAGACGACGTCCAAGCCTATCTCGACAAGGCGGCGGCTCTCGGAGGCAAGACTGTTGTCCCGCCAGTAGAAATTCCAACTGGCACGTTTGCATGGTTTTCAGATCTTGAGGGAAACACGATCGGACTTTGGAAGCCGAAGTAGCTATGTCACGCGGGCCAGAGGGTAAGCGCAGTCTTGCTTAGAATCTGCTGCTGAACCGCTTCCGTCAGGGGTAGCGCGCGAAATTCGTCGAGGTTCTTTTTGATATCAGGGACGCCCGGGCCGGGCCAATCGGTACCGAAGAGCGTTTTGTGCGCAATTTCTTCAAGACGCGGGAAATACTTCAGCAGAGTCTTCGGCGGGATACCACTGATGTCGAGATAAACGTTGGGATGGCGACGGACGAGGAAGAACGCAGTTTGCATCCAGAGTGGGCGTCCACCGTGAGCCAGCAATATCTTCAGCTTGGGAAAATCGACTGCAACGTCATCTACATAGATCGGATCGCCGTACTTGTTACGGGCGCCGGGGAAAATCGACGTGCCGGTGTGAAACATGACCGGCACTCCATTTGCTTCTGCCGCCCGGTAAATGATTTCCAGTTCCTTCACGCCGCTGAGGTAGTCGTTGGGAAAGAGCAATTGGTGCGGCGGATGGATCTTGATCATCTGGATGCCGAGCCGCAGAATCTGCTCGACGTCGGCGAGCACATTCGTCGTGTGCCGCGGGTGCAGGCTGCCACAAGATAACAGCCGCTTCGGATCTTCTTTCACATAGTCGGCGACGAACTGATTCACGCCGTTGGTAAAGCCGATCACTTCGGGCGCGACGTAGTTGATGAGCATGGCGCGGTCGACTCCGCTCTCGTCCATGAATTTGAGGAAGGCCTTGGGCGAGCGGCAGAATTCTTCGATCTGAGCGAAGTTCGCCCGCTTCTTTTTCATCAACTCCAGCGCGTGAGGCTTGAACATCTCCATCGGCTGGATATGGATATGGCAGTCGGTGATCATTCTCAGTCAGTGATCTGAACTCAGAGGCAGAAGGATAACAGAGGAATTAGTAGTTCCACACAGCTACCGCGGCGTGCTTTGTGAATATCCGGATCGCTTTGCGGCGACATTCGGGCCTGAGCGCGGGACCCCTCAATACATCGGCATTTTCGGATCCACGCCTCGGGACCACGCATCGATGCCACCGCGCATGGATTGCGCCTTCTCGAATCCCTGCTGCCGCAGCCACACCGTTACAGTCATCGAGCGCACACCGTGATGACACAAAACGACAATATCTTCGTCAGGATCAAGCTCCTGATGAGCGCGCGATGGAACGTCTCCCATGGGCATCAGCTTTGCGCTGGTAATCCGCGCGGTTTCGAATTCCCACGGCTCCCGAACATCAAGCAGGGTAAAAGTCTCGCCCGCATCCAGCTTGTGCTTCACGTCTTCGGGAGTGATTTCGTAGTCCATGTTCGATTCGCTATTTCCCTGTCCACTTCGGATGACGCTTTTCCATGAAGGCACGAACGCCCTCGTGCGCGTCTTCCGTCTTCATCAAGTCGTCAAAATACATCTTCTCAGCTCGGGCCAATCCTTTATCGAAGTGCATTGAGTCCCACGCATACGACGCCTTCTTCGCGATAGCCAAAGTGACCGGGCTCAGAGCCAGCAACTGGCGGACGCATTCTTCTACGGTCGCGCCCAGCTCAGGTTCCAGGACTGCACGGGTGGCCAATCCGATATTTGCGGCTTCTTTTCCGTTGATCGTCCGGCCAGTAAGAATCAACTCTGCTGCTCTCTTCTGTCCAACAAGCGCTGCGAGCGCCGTGCACGCCACAGGTGGATAGCATCCCAGCTTGATCTCGGGAAAGCCCCATTGCGCATCGTGGGTGGTGAAGACGAGGTCGCAGACCATCGCCAACTCCGCTCCGCCACCGAGGCTGTTACCGTGAACCGCAGCTACAGTCACCTTCTTTGTGGCAACCAAGCTGCGGATCAAAGCGTGAAACTTCTCGAGCATCTCGCCGACTTTGTCTGGCGTATGTACGGCGACATCCACGCCGGCCGAGAACGCCTTCCCTGCTCCGGTGAGCACGACGACAGAAACGGCTGGCCGCGCTTCAATTTGCACGATCGCCTGCGCCAACTCTTCCATCATCGGAATGTCGATTATATTCAGCGGAGGGTTCCGCAGTTCAATGCGCGCAACTGCCCCTTCGATCTCAAATAAGATCCGGGAAAGCTTGGCGTCAGTGGATGCGGCCGTCATGGATGCCTACAGGTTGATCGCGGACTTTCTCACTTCGCCGATAGTAGAAAGCGGATCTCGTGCTCCGGTCTTCTCGGCGATCCACTTCTTCTCTGTCTCAATGATGTCGAGGAGCAGCTTCTTATCCGCAGCCGATGGCATGTATTCCTTCAAGTGTTCTTCGTACGCACGATCGTCGAGCGGTTCACCGGTCTGGGCGTGATATTTTTGTCCCGCCCACTTTCCAATCGCACGATTGAATTTGATGTGGGGCGCGTAGAGGCGCGCCTCGCCCGGTTTCAAGGAATTATTAAATCGCTCGATCAGGCCCGCCACTTCGTCGCGATAGAGATTACGGTTGTAGTCGTTCAGGTCGTCCAGGTCGGGAGCCGTTTCGTTCTTCGGCTCGTCGTAGCGTCCTTTCACTCCCCACACGTAGGCCCAGTGCGCGGAAGAGGAATGATCCGTGCCGAACAAGTCATAAGAACTGGAAATCCACTTGTTCAGATATTTTTGAATCAACCAGCCCGGGATCACGCCCGCTTCCACGATTCGCCGCAAGCCATCGTTGCCTGTGCCCATGTGAAAGGCTTCTTCGCGCAGCATGTACGACATCGAACGGCCCAGGGGCGCGAATGCCGAGTATTTCAGCATCTGGAGCTGGAATTTTCCGTCGCGATCGACGAAGTCGGTGTAGGTGAAGAAATCCATCCAGTTGTCGACGTCCACGTTAAATGCACCAAGCAGACGTTTATTCTCGAAGGCACGCCGCTCCAGCATCTTCTGCGCTTCCACTTTTCCTGAGTAGCCGAAGTGATCGACCAGCAGCGCACACATCTGCCAACCGTGTCGCATCTCCTCGATCATCACACGAGTGATGGCGCGGCGATCCCACTCCGTGGGCGCGTTCTCGAGAAGGTTGCGTTGCTGTTCGACGCTGGCAAACTCGGTGTCGCCTTGATAGACGATCATGTTCATCAACGCGTCGCGCATCTGTTGCGTCGGGATCTGGCGAAGGTTCTCCCACTTGCGGCGGCCCTTGTAGTGGCCGAATTCAATCTCTTCGGTGTCAATCGCACCGTACAGCGTGTCGAAATGGAAGGCGTCAATGTCTTCGGTGTTGACGCCAATATCCTTGCGCCAGTCGTTGAATAGACCGATCCAGTCGCTGAAGGTTCCGATTTTTGCTACTTTTCCCGGCATACTAAAACCTCTCTCATCCCAGGTTGAGCCAAACTGTCTTCAGCTCGGTGTAATGCTCGATCGCATGCGCTCCCAACTCACGGCCGAAGCCTGAACTCTTGTATCCGCCGAAGGGCAGCGATGCGTCCATAAGCCCATACGTATTAATCCATACCGTTCCGGCCTTCAGTCGGCGGGAGACACTGTGCGCTTTCTTTACGTCGCGCGTCCAAACCGCCGCCGCAAGGCCGTACGGATTATTGTTCGCTTGCTCGATCACTTCATCGATATCGTCGAATGTCAGGACGGAAAGCACAGGCCCGAAGATTTCTTCCCGCGCGATCTTCATGTCATTTTTTACATCGCCGAAAATCGTCGGTTCGATGAAGAATCCCTTGCTCCCATCGACCGACGCGCGATTGCCTCCGGCGATCAGCTTTGCGCCATCCTTCTTTCCCGCATCAATGAAGCCGAGCACAGTCTGCATCTGCTCCTGGCTGACAATCGCTCCCAGCCGCGTCTTCGGATCGAGCGGATCGGCCGGACGCATCTTCGAAGCCCGCGCCACCAGCTTCTCTGTGAATTCGTCTTTCAGCTTGCTTTCCAAAAACAAACGCGAACCGGCATTACAGACTTCGCCTTTGCCGTAGAAAATGCCGTTAATCGCGCCCTTGACGGCGTTATCGACGTCCGCGTCGGCGAATACGATGTTGGGAGACTTGCCGCCGAGTTCAAGCGTGATGCGCTTTAGCGTGTCGGCAGCTCCACGCATGATCTCTTTGCCGACCGCAGTCGAACCGGTGAACGCGATCTTATCGATGCCTGGATGCGCAACAATCGCCTTCCCCGTCTCGGGACCGCCCGTGAGAATGTTCACGACGCCAGCGGGGAAGCCAGCTTCGATGACCAGCCCTCCAAATCTCAACGTTGTCAATGGGGTCTGCTCTGCCGGCTTTAGGACGACCGTATTTCCGCAAGCCAATGCAGGACCAATCTTCCACGAAGCTAGCAATAGCGGGAAATTCCAAGGAACGATCAGGCCCACGACGCCGACTGGCTCGCGCAGCGTGTAGGTGAAAGCGGTCTCGAACGTGTTGACCGTCTCACCGTGAATCTTCGTCGCCAAGCCAGCGTAGTAACGAAGAACGTCAATCACCATCGGCATGTCGACGTAACGCGATTCGAAGATTGGCTTGCCGTTGTCGAGGGTTTCGAGTTCCGCGATCTCGTCAATGTTCTTCTCGACCAGATCCGCGAGCTTCCAAATCAGCTTACCGTGCTCGCTGGCCGACATCTTGCGCCAGGCGCCGTTGCGATCTTCGAACGCACGGCGAGCGGCTTCGACCGCTCGATCCACGTCCGCAGGCGAAGCTTCCGCGATCTGTGTCAGCACTTCGCCTGTGGCCGGATTGATGGTGTCGAACGTCTTCGATCCATCGACCCAGTGGCCATCGATCAACAGTTTGCCAGGTTTAATATCTACTTTTGTTGCTGCCAGCATTCATCATCCTCACTGCTAGAACCGGTCTCTGGCCGGCGGACGGGCGAATGCGCCCGTCCGCACTCGTGCCCACTTATTTCGCTTTGAAAACCGCCGGGCGCTTCTCTACATAAGCGGCCAAGCCTTCTTTTGCATCTTCGCTCTGGAATAACAACTGTTGGTTCTCGCGCTCGACCGCGAGCGCCGACTCCATCGGAATCTCCCAGCCTGTCTGCACGGCGCGCTTGATGCGGCCAACGGCCTTCGCGGCCTTGTTCGGCGGGCAGAACTGGCGCGCGTACTCCATGATGTTTTCCATGAAGCCTTCGCGCTCGAAGACATCGTTGATGATGCCCATCTCTTGCGCTTCTTCGAACGAGAAGGTATTGCCGGTCACCATGAGCTCAATCGCCTTGCTTTTCCCAACCAATCGCGAGAGCCGCTGCGTGCCGCCGGTGCCGGGAAGCACGCCCAGGTTCACTTCCGGCAAACCCATCTTGCCCGATTCTTTGCGCGCGATGCGGATGTCGGCCGCCATTGCGATTTCGAGCCCGCCACCCACGCAATGGCCATTAATCGCCGCAATCACAAGTTTGGGCGTGTGTTCCAGGCGAAGGAGCATCTCGTTGGCATGCAGGCAGAAGTAGTACTTGAAGGTGGGATCAACCGTCGAAAGCATCTTGATGTTCGCGCCGGCGGAGAAGAACTTGTCGCCAGCACCAGTCAGGACGATGACGTAGACCTCGTTCTCCATGCGCGCTCGCAGGATCGCTTCGTCCAGTTGACGGTTCATTTCATAGGTGTAGGTATTGGCAGGGGGGTCGGACATCTCGATCACTGCGACGCCCCCTTCACTGCGGTAGTTGACGAGTTGCTTAGTTGTTTCGCCGGAGGTCGGCTGCATTGTCGTTGCCATGAAATTGCTCCTTCGCTCTGAATATCGAAATCGAACTCACCGCTCTTTGCGGATTTTCCCATTTGCCGTGACGCCCCTCAGAAACAAGTCGCCCATCTCTTTTGCCAGCGATGCCGCGTCAGCGTCGATCCGCGGATTGTGCCACGTGTAAATCCAATTCATCATGCCAAACAGGCTAAGAACTGCAACGCGCGTTGCAAATTGAAGCCCACGAACTTCCTTCAAGTCATCGAGCAGGCCAACACAAATGCGGTAGTATTCGCGCTTGATGGCGGCCACGTCCGAGGCGAAGCCGTTTTTCAGAGCCTCCGCCTCGTGCGAGAGAACCTTCATCGCCGCCTGGTTGGCCAGAAAATATTCCAGATGGTTGAGGATGAAAATCCGAATGCGCTCTTCTGGATCATTCACGCCCTCGAGCCGAGTCTTGAGCCGCTGCACGATGGTGGTAAACGTATGTTTCTGAATCAAGAAGAGCAGGCGCTCTTTTGACTCGAAATAGTAATAAAGCCCGGCCAAAGACATACCGCTCTCACGAGAGAGATCACGCATGGAAGCTCCCTCGTAGCCTTTTTTGCAAAATACTTCAGTGGCGTGAGCAAGAATCTCGGCAAGCCGCCGATCGTAGCGGGTGGCCGGGGCCGGAGCGGATCGATGCCGGCGCGAAGTTACGCGAGTTGCTGTCGAAGGACTCCCCATAAATCCTCGAAGCGGCGGATCATTCGAACGTTCGTTCGAATTAAGTATACGCCGGTGTGTTCTTGATCACAAGGAAAAACAGACCTGCCTGGGAAGTAGAGCGCCTGTCTGCTCTCTTGAAAAACTAAGGGCGAAGGGATCGACGGACGTCAACCCTTCCCCGTTCCGCGCCGGCGGAGCTCAGTTTCGAATGTCGGCCATTATGCGCTCAACTTCTGACTTGAGCTCACCAGTCAAAGGCAGAAATGGCAGCCGGGACGGGCCGCCGTAGTACCCATTCAAATCCATCGCATACTTGAATCCGGGGACGCCAAGATCTCCGCCCACTCGCACAGCTGCATGAGCGATGCGCTGTTGTTTCAGTGCGGCGAGTTCCGCGTCACCTTCTTTCCACGCGGCATAAATTTCGTAGCAAGCGGTAGGAGCGGGCCCTGCGAATGCCAGAATCGCGCCAACCGCGCCCACGTCAAGCGATGCTTGCAGCTTGTGAGCTGCGCCCACCAGTATCTGGAATCCGACTTCTTTTTGGCGCGTCTTCATCTTGCCAACAACGGTCACTGCAGCAGAAGAAGGTTTTTGCTCCTTGGCACCAGACAGAACTCCGACGGGAATGAGTTCTCCACCATCTCCCGTGCTAGCAGTTGCTGCAGCGATCATTCGCGGAGTAACGGCATCAAAGGTTTCCGTCACTGAAGCGCTGCGTTTGATGCCGCGTGTTCCTTCGACCATCTTGCGGACTTTTTCCACGTCCCCGCTGGATTCCTTGATGCCGATCAGATTGGGATGCTCGGCCAGCTCGATCACGAATTCGGCGGGCATGTCGTAGCCCGTGGCTTGCGGGAAGTTATAGATGATCACGGGCAGCGGCGAGCGGTCGGCCACGAACCGGTAAAACGCCAGCAGATTCGCCGGCTCCATCTGCTTCTTGTAGTAGTGCGGCGTGCGAACCATGGCAACGTCATAGCCGAGTTCAGCGGCATACTCGGTCAAATGCAGGGTCTCGATGGCCGACTCAATGCCCGTGCCCGCAACCAGGACCTTGTTGGGCGCAGCGGCTTCGCGGGCCGACCTGAGAACGTCGCGCCGCTCCTGATCAGAGAGCATGATCGCTTCCCCGGTCGAGCCAAGCACGACGATGCCGGAGACAGGTGTCCGAGAATAGCGCTCGACGTTGGATTCGAGCTTTTTATAGTAGACGTTGCCGTCCGGATAGAACGGGGTTGTGATGGGCGGAAGAATGCCAGAGAGCAGCATAGAGCAATTCTACCCGGAATTTGTCCGAACGAAGAGGTTATCCGACGAGTCTCCGTGCTCTCGTACCGCGGTCGGCATGCAATTGCTGCAGCGCGCGCACGTTCACTTCGCCCCGTTGAAGCGCGGCAATGCCTTCGGCGGCGGCTCGGGCGGCTGCCAGTGTCGTGATGGTCGGGATACGAGCGGTGACCGCAGCCCGGCGGATGGCCTTTTCGTCGAACCACGGCTCCTGGCCGGTGGGTGTGTTGACGACGAGTTGGATGCGCTGTCCTTTGATGAAATCGACGACGTTGGGCCGCCCTTCTTTTACTTTGTAGACGCGCTCCACGTTCATGCCGGCCGCTTCGATCACATCGGCAGTACCAGCCGTGGCCACAAGCTTGAATCCCATATCTACAAACTTCCGCGCCACCTGCGCGACGTGCCGCTTGTCGTGGTCTGTGACGCTGATGAAGACTGCGCCCTGCGTTGGCAACTTCTGCCCGGCGGCGAGTTGCGCTTTCGCAAAAGCCTCGCCGAAGTTGTCGGCGACGCCCATCACTTCTCCCGTGGATTTCATCTCCGGGCCGAGCACCGTGTCGACGCCGGGGAATTTATTCCACGGGAATACCGGAGACTTCACGTAGTAGCAGCTTCCTGTATCGAGATCGGCGCGGCGATCGATGAACTCGGGCAGAAACTCGCGGAGCTTACGTCCGGTCATGAGGCGCGCCGCAATCTTGGCCATCGGAACGCCAGTCGCTTTCGAAACGAATGGGACCGTTCGCGAAGCGCGCGGATTGACTTCGAGGACGTAGACTTTCCCGCCTTCGTCGCCATCACCGGCCACACCGCCGTCACGTCGCGGGATGGCGAACTGAATATTCATCAGTCCCACGACCTTCAACGCTTTCGCAAGCTTGAAGGTGTATTCGCGCATGCGTTCGAGCAGGTGCTGCGGAATGTCAACTGCGGGCAGCACGCAAGAAGAATCGCCCGAGTGAATGCCAGCCTCTTCGATGTGCTGCATGATTCCGCCGACGACGACATCTTCTCCGTCAGAAAGCGCGTCGACATCGACTTCGATGGCGTCTTCCAGGAAGTGATCGATCAGGACTGGACGGTCGTGCGAATACTCGACCGCGTCCTTCATGTAGCGGACGATTGACTGCTCGTCGTAAGCGATGACCATGGCGCGTCCGCCGAGTACGTAGGAGGGGCGGACCAGCACCGGGTAGCCGATTCGATTCGCGCCTTCAACCGCTTCTTCGATCGACGTCGCCATTACTCCCGGAGCCTGCGGTATCTGCAAATCTTCGAGCAGCTTGTTGAACTGCTTGCGGTCTTCTGCCAGGTCAATCGACTCCGGCGATGTACCGATGATCTTGACGCCAGCTTCTTTCAGAGGAAGCGCCAGGTTCAGCGGCGTCTGGCCGCCAAACTGCACGATGACCCCGACGGGCGCACCTTTTGACGTCTCGTGCTGGTAGATCGCCCATACGTCCTCGAAGGTCAGCGGCTCGAAGTAGAGGCGATCGCTGGTGTCGTAATCGGTCGAGACGGTCTCAGGATTGCAATTAATCATGATCGTCTCGTAGCCGTCGTCGCGCAGCGCGAACGAAGCATGGCAGCAGCAATAATCGAACTCAATTCCCTGCCCGATGCGGTTGGGCCCGCTGCCAAG
>Ga0209624_10003945_pt1 | contig 10324 bp, 7 predicted proteins | sample JacPinW_OM2H0_O1_FD_188565 | JGI IMG/M metagenome (GOLD analysis project Ga0209624, IMG submission 188565) | Forest soil microbial communities from Algoma, Ontario, Canada - Jack Pine, Ontario site 1_JW_OM2H0_O1 (SPAdes) (version 2) | ecosystem: Environmental > Terrestrial > Soil > Boreal... | reverse complement strand
CGGCGCAGATTACCAGCGTCGCGGCCTCGAGGGCATTGGCAGCGGAGCGAAATGCTGCCGGCGGGCATAATAGCGACGGGGGCTGGCATGGGCTTGCCCTGCCCGGCGGCTCGGATTTCCCTTTCGGTCGAGTCACAGTGGCATATTGGGCGGAGGCTGAAGGCATCATCGCGGTGCGGCGGCCGCTTCGGCGACGGATAGCAATTCTCTATGGTGACTTTGTATCACTGGGAACCCAATGCCAATTCGGGCAAGCCGATGCTCACGCTCGCGGAGAAGGGCGTCGCCTACGAGAGCCATTATCTCGATTTGCTGAAGTTCGACCAGCACCAGCCGGAGTACCTGCGCGTCAATCCGGACGGCACCATTCCGGCGATGGTGGACGGGGATCTTGTTCTCACGGAGTCGACGCCGATGATGGAGTATATCGACGAGGCGTTCGAAGGCCCGGCGCTGCGACCTAGCGACCCGCACGCGCGCTGGCAAATGCGCTGGTGGATGCGGTTCTTCGACGCCTACTTCGCTCCATCGCTGAGCATGATCGGCTGGAGCGTCTTCGTCGGGCCCGCGGCGCGCCAGCGCGATCCGGCTGAGCTGCGCGCAGCGGTCGAACGTATTCCGCTCGAGTCGCGCCGAATCGCCTGGCGCAAGGCCCTGTTCAACGAATTTTCCGAGGAGGAACTCACCGAGTCCAGGCGCCGCGTGGCCTTCGCGACCGGCGTACTCGAAGCCCATTTGAGCAAGCACCCGTATATTTGCGGTGACGCGTATTCCCTCGGCGACATCAACGGCTTCAACCTGGGTTATGCGCTGCCGCTGTCGCAACCGGAGCGCTGCAACGACGAGAAGACGCCGCATATCATGGAATGGCTGCGCAAGATCTACGAACGACCGGCGACGCGCGCGACCTGGGCCAAGGGCCGCACCCAGATGGCGGCGCGCGTGGGGATGCTCGAGCGTGGGGCCGCGGGGCCGAAGCGGGACCGCGGCAATGCTTGAACTGTATCACTGGGAGCCGAACATATTTTTCCTGAAGCCGCTGGTCGCGCTGGCGGAAAAAGGCATCGAATATACCGGTCACTATTTCGATCCGACGAACTTCGAACAATTTCGCCCCGATTTTCCGGCCAACCGCGAATCGCAGCTGCAACTCGAGCGCGAAGGTCCAGTCCTGGTACACGACGGGGCGATCATCTCAAGCTCGTTCTTCATGCTCGAGTACATTGCCGAGACCTTTCCTGGTCCGACGCTGCTGCCTGCCGACCCCTCCGAGCGCTACCGGATGCATGCCTGGGGTCAGATTATCGCGCTGACCCTGGGAAGCGCGGTGGCCACGCTCGGCTGCGAACGCTATCTCGCTCCGGCCCTTCGGTCCCGTGCCGCCGCGCCGCTGCGGGCTCAGATTGCAACCATCGAGCCGCTCGAGCGGCGCTCGGCATGGGCGGCGGTGGTCGCTGCCGGCGACGATGAGGCCGCGGCGCGCGCGGCGCGCGACCGGCTGGCGCTGCCGGTGGCGCGGATCGAGGCGGCGCTCGGTCGCTCCGCGTGGCTCGCAGGTTCGGAGTACTCGATTGCCGATATCGACGCCTTTGCCATGCTCGACCCGCTGCCGAGCCTCGCACCCGCGATAGTCAGTCAGCGCTCGACGCCGCACATCGACGCCTTCCTGGAGCGCATGCACGCACGCCCTGCGGTGCGCGCGGCGCTGGCGCTGAGCCGCACAGGCCGCCCGGCCGAGGCCTTCGTTCCCGGTGCCGAGGGCTCACGCTGGGGCTAAAGCTTGCGCGCCGGCGCGCCAGGTAGCAGGCTGGCGGCGCGGGGATCAAACGCGCGGCGCGCACGCAATGAGAGAGACCATGACCGATAGCGGCTTTTACGGTTGGAAGTTGCTCGCGGCCTGCTGGATCATCATGTTCCTCAATCTCGGAATCCCGGCCTACGGCAGCAGTGGTTTGAATGCGCTGATGGCGCCCGCTCTGCACCTCGACCGCCGGGCCCTGGGATTACTGTTCAGCGCGTACATGATCATGTCGGGCCTGCCCGGCCCGCTCGTGGCCGTCTCGGTCAACCGTCTGGGCGTGCGCAGTACCCTCATGCTTGGCAGCCTGCTGTTGATCGTCGGCGCGGTGCTGATGGGCACGATCGTAAATTCCTTCTGGTTTGCGGTGCTGGCCTTCGGGCTGCTGGTCGGCGGTGGTGTCGCCACCGGCGCGGCGATCGCTGCGCAGGCGGGTCTTGCGCGCTGGTTCGTACGCAAGCGCGCCCTGGTGTTATCCATCCTGTATTCATCCGGGGCCATCGGCGGCTTCGTTTCGGGGCGGCTGCTCGACCACGTCGTGACGCTCGCCGGCGGCAACTGGCGTGTCGGCTGGTGGGTAATTGCCGGCCTGTCGACCGTCGCCTGTGCGGTGGCCGCGGCATTCGTGAAGGAATCGCCGGCGGATCTCGGTCAATCGCCGGACGGCGAGCGCGCGGGGCCCGACACGCCGGCGGCCGCGGGCATCGCACCGGCTGTGCGCCGCGTTCTCGTCTTCCGCACTACCGACGACTGGTCGTATCGCGAAGTGCTGGCATCGCCCGCCTACTGGGTGATGGTCCTGTGCCTGCTCGGTGTGAGCTGCGGCTACACGCTGTACCTGGCGCATGGTTTCGTGCACCTGCGCGACCTGGGCCATTCGGCCACCGAGGCCTGGCAGGCGATCTCCATCCTGGCCGTGAGCGGTCTGATCGCCAAGCTGTTCATCGCCGGCTTCGGCGACCGGCTCGATCCGCGCTATCTCTGGGCCGTCTTTCAGGTCACTTTCGGCCTCGGTCTGGCGTTGGTTGTCAACGCGCACACGCACGCCAGCGTGATGGTATTCGCCACTTGCCTGGGTATCGGCTTCGGCGGCGGGCTCGTGTGTCTCATGGCGGTCCTCAGCAACTATTACGGCACGCGCTCGTTCGCCTCAATCGCCGGACTCGCCATCGCCATCAATACCACCCTGAGTGCCATTTCGCCGTACGTCGCCGGCTGGCTGTATGACACCGGCCACGGCTACGGCTCAACGTTTTATACCTTAGCTGTCTGGTGCGCAGCCAGTGGCGCACTGCTGTTCGTCCTGCGCCTGCCGGTGCGCCGTGCGCCCGGCGCGGCTGCCGTGTTTCCCACGCACCCAGTGCATAAGCGCCACGCTCGAGCGATATCACGCTGAGCTGCTCAGACCAGGATCTTGCGCCCCCCCTCCAGGGTCTTCTGGTCCTGCGCCCCCAGGTCCACCGGCGGCGGTATTGCGCGCCCGCGCTGCACGGCGGGCCGTGCGGCAATGACGTCGATCCAGCGCTTGAGATGATCCAGGCCTTCGATGTTGACGCCGGACCACTCATAGCTGTGAACCCAGCTCCAGTTGCAGATGTCGGCAATCGAGTAGTCGCCCGCCAGGAATTCATGGTCAGCAAGCTGACGGTTCAATACCTCGAACAGCCGACGCACTTCGCGCTGGTAGCGCTCGATCGCATAGGGAATCTTCTCCGGGGCGTAGCGAAAGAAAACATTGGCCTGGCCCATCATTGGGCCGATCCCACCAATCTGAAACATGGTCCACTGCAGTACGCGCGAGCGCGCCTTGGGTTCGGCCGGCATGAGCTTGCCGGTCTTCTCGGCGAGATAAATCAGGATCGCGCCGGATTCGAATACCGCGAAATCGCCATTGTCGTGATCGACGATCGTGGGGATCCGCCCGTTCGGATTGAGCTTGAGGTACCACTCCTCCTTCTGCTCATTTTTCGACAGGGCAATGGACCGCACGCGATAGGGCAGCCCGAGCTCCTCAAGCGCGATGGAGATCTTCCAGCCGTTTGGGGTCTCCGCAGTATAGAGTTCTATCATCGTGTGAGTCTCAGCGGCCTGTCGCCGCAGTACATGCGATCACCGACGATTCGTCAAGCGAGCGCGGCGCCCAGCGGCGATGCCGCGCAGCGGCGCAGTCGCCGCGGCGAGCATTGCGCTGCGAGTGGATATTTCGTTCTGTCGCAGGTGAGTCGCGGCGGGCACAATTCGGCGAGATGCAACGGCGAGAGACCTACAGGCCATCGTAGCGGCATCGAAACGGACGATCGGGGGTGCGGCGGCATTGCGGCGATTGCCGGTGGCCGGCATGCCGGCGGCAGCTTGGCTGCGAGGCGCCGTACAGGGACGCGGCATCATCCAATGGCTCTACCTGGCACGAGCTGAAGGACCCACAACATGGCAGAGCTGGCAGACCCCACTCCTGACGTCACGCCCGCAAGCGCACCGTGGCCACGGCCGCGACAGGCGTGGTACGCGGTCGCGATCTTCGCTACCGCGCTGATGGTGAACTTTCTCGACCGCGGCATCCTCAACCTGCTGGTCGAACCCATCAAGCGGGACCTGCACCTGTCGGATCTGCAGATCAGTCTGCTCATGGGATTCGCATTCGCGTGCTTCTATGTGATCCTGGGACTGCCGATCGCCCGGCTTGCCGACAGCCGCAGCCGGCGCGCCATTGTCGGCACCGGCATTGCAATATTCAGCGTGATGACCGCGCTGTGCGGCCTGGCGCAGAATTTCTGGCAGTTGTTTTTGTGTCGAGTCGGTGTCGGCGTGGGCGAGGCCTGCAATGGACCGGCGACCTTCTCGATGCTGGCGGATCTGTTTCCACCGGCGAAGTTGCCGCGAGCCATCGGCGTGCTCAATTTCGGTTTTGTCTTCGGGCTCGGCACCTCGTTGCTGATCGGCGGGACCATCGTGCACCTGGTCTCCGCCCTGCCGCCCGTCACACTGCCGCTCGTGGGCACGCTACGCCCCTGGCAATATGCTTTCTTCCTCGTTGGCATCCCCGGCCTGATAGTGGCGGCGCTGTTCGCCACCGTGCTCGAACCGATCCGTCGCGGACGGATCACCGGCCCGGCGGCGCCGAGCGGTCGGCGCGTGGCCACGGTCCCGGTACGCGATGTGGTGCGTTTCGCCTGGGGGAACCGCGCCACCTACGGCCCGCTATTCGCCGGCGTCGCGCTGCAGACGGTGCTCGCGTTCGGCATCCAGAGCTGGACTCCGTCGTTCTTCATCCGCACCTATGGTTGGACCATCGCCCAGATCGGCTGGACCCAGGGCCTCATCATTCTCATCGCCTGGCCGCTCGCACTACTGCCCGGCGGCATGGCCGCGGAGTGGCTTACCCGACGAGGCCATCCTGACGCCAACATGCGCGTGGCGATTGCGGCGCTGCTGGCCTACACGCCGTTCGCCATAGCGTTTCCGCTGATGCCGACCGCGCTCGGCTCGAACATCATGATTGGCCTTGCGGGCTTCTCGATCTCGTTCGGCATCGGTCCGCTGAACGCGGCGCTGCAGGTCGTCACACCGGGGGAAATGCGCGGCCAGGTAACCGCGCTGTTCCTGTTCGTCTTTAACATCATCGGCTTCGGCCTGGGCTCCACGATCGTGGCACTGTTCACTCAGTACGTGTTCGGTTCCGATGCGCTGCTGCGCTACTCGCTGTCCACCACCGTGGCGATCCTGGCGCCGATCGCGGCATTGGTGATGGCGTCGGGGCTCAAGGCCTACGGTAAGAGCGTGGTGCGCGCGCGCTCCTGGGTCTGAAGTTCGCGCGCGTCGACAGGCCATGAGTGGGCACGCACCGAGCGTGCCGCGGCATCAATGCCGAGTGCGCATGCGCACAGGATCGCGGGGCACACTGCCAGCAGGGCATAGCTGCGCACCACCGGCAAGCCGCTCGAGAGCACCGCGGCGCCGATCAGGGGGCCGAGGATGGCACCGATCTTCGCGATCGAAGTCGCCCAGCCTGCGCCGCTGGCGCGGATTGCGCTCGGGTAGAAGATGCCGGCGATCGACAGGATGCCAAAATGCGCGCCGGCCACCAGCAGTGCACCGAGCACGTTGGCCGCCAGAAACAGGTGCATCGGGATCAAATTGAAGCCCTGCATCAACAGCACCGGTACGGCGATGGCTGGATAGAACGCGACTGCCCGGGCGCCGAACCGGTCGGTGAATCGCATCAGCGCAAGACCGGCCACCGCGCCCATCAAGCCGCCTAACGACGCCACCAGCGCCGAAGTGGAGCGCGGAAATTTGAGCTCCTCGAGTACGATGGGTCCCCAGGAGGCGGCGAAGTAAATGGCCAGCGAGCTCGCGATGTAGCCCAGCCAGAGCAGCGGCGTGATCACACTGAGCTTTCCGCGAAACAGATCGGCCACATGGAACTGCCCCTGAGCCTTGGGCTCGTCGCTGAGCACGAAATGGTCCGCGGTGGTGACGTCACTGGCCGGATCCATCTGCCGCAGCGTCCTGGCGACGCGCTCGGGCTTCAGTCCCTTCGTCACCAGGAATCGTATCGACTCGGGTAACTTGCACCACAGGGCTGCCGCGCAGATCAGCGTGCCCACGCCACCCGCCATGTAGACACCCTGCCAGCCATGCTCAGGTGCAATCCAGTTGGTCATCGGAGCAGCCACGGCGGTGCCGAAACTGTAGCCCATCATGATGACGGTCACGATCGTGGAGCGCATCCGCGCCGGCACGAATTCAATGTTCAGCGCCCACGCGAGCGGCAGCATGCCGCCGAGCGCCAGGCCGTCGAGGAAGCGCAGGGTGAGCAGCCCGTTATAGGAGCCGGCGAAACCGGTCGCGACGGTCAGCAGCCCGAAGCCGAAGGCGGCAGCCACCACGGTCGGCCGGCGACCGATGCGATCCGCGAGAAAGGAGAAGACGAAGCCGCCGAGCATCATGCCGACCAGGCCGGCGGAAAACACCCGCCCGAGCATCATCTTTGAGAGGCCGAATTCATCGCGCATGTAAGGCGCGGTGAAGCTGACCAGCATCATGTCGAAGCCATCGAAGACGGTGATCAGCCAGGAAAGCGTGATCAACCCGTAGTTGAACCCGGTGAGGCGACGGCCGTCGATGATGGCCGAGACGTCTACCGTGCGCACCGCGGTCGGCATGATGTCAAGCCATCGATCAGTAGGGGAGCGGGCAGGACGCCCGCTCCCCCAACGCGATCAGCCGCTGCTTACTGGAAGTTGTATTTGACGCTGATCGCGTACTCGCGAGGCGGCGCTGGCGTGCCGCTCTCCATCCCCTCCCCAAAGGCGCGCAGGTCGAACAGGGCGAGGTAGTACTGCTTGTTCGTCAGGTTGGTTCCGAGAGCGGCGATCGACCATTTGCCGTTGGCCGCGTCCCACTGTATACGGCCGTTGAGCACGGTGTGAGGGGAAATGATCGCGAGCGGCGTCTGGTTGACGACGTCCGCAAACACGCGGCTCTGATACGTGTCATCAAGCCGCGGCGTAAGCTTGCTGCCGCCCGGGATCAGGATCGTGTAGGCGACGCCGACATTGGCCTTGAACTTCGGCTGGCCCACCGGATAGTCGCTGTAGCCCGGATTACCGGCTATGCAATTGGCCCCGATCGCCGGCGACGGAATCGGGTTCGCGATATCCTGGCAGCCCACGTTGGTGCCGAGGTCCTTATATTTGAAGCCCGTGTATCCGACCGAGCCGTCAATCGCCAGGCCGCCGCCCGGGCGCGCCTCGATTTCGGCCTCGTAGCCATATATGTTGGCAGCGCCGATGTTCGAAGTGCCATCGTACGGTATGCCGGCCACGATGAGCTGCGTCGGGAACTGCAGGTTTTTGTACTGGCCGTAGAACCCATCGACGTTGGCGCGCAGTTTGTGCTCGAACCAGTCACTCTTCACGCCGACCTCGTACTCCGTGAGCTTCTCTGGCTGGTATTCGTTGATCTGTGAGGCGGCGAACGGACGTGAATTGAAGCCGCCGCCGCGAAAACCGGTGGAGGCTGACACGTAGGCCATCAAATCGGGCGTCAACTTATAGTCCAGGGCCGCTTTCCAGTCGAGGTGACTGTATTCAACATCGTAGGGTCCAAGACGACCGAAGAAGCTCTGATAGACGTATTCCTTGTTTTCGTGCGTCTCGCGAACCCCTGCAGTCAGGTCCAGCTGGTCGGTGAAGTGTTCAGTCACCTGTCCGAATGCGGCTTCATTCTGGGTGATGGCGGGACTGTTTTGCTGGAAGTTGAGCCCGAATAGCGCGACGTTGATCTGTCCCTGGTTGGTGCTCAGGCCGCGGTAATAGAACGCGCCGGTGGCCCAGTCGAGCTGGTCGTTAAAGGCGGTGCCGGTCAGGCGAAACTCCTGCGTGAACTGCCGGTGAGCGACCAGGTTGTAGGCCCAGGCGAGCGGCAGCGGCGCATTGAATTGATCGTCCGAAAAGCCAGTCCAATAGCCTAGGGCCGCCGTGATGGACTTGAAATGGGTCTTGTCGAGGAACTCCCAATCGAAGACATTGCTGGCGCCCCATTGATGCATGGAGTCGGTATCCGGAATCTGTTCCTGCAGATCCAAATCGAAGAAGTTCGAATAGTTGGTGTAGAAATTCTTGGTCAGGTAGCGGCTATCGAATTGCTCGCCGTATTTGCCAAGCAGGTAGCCATTGAACCCGGCAAGCGCCGCTGGCTGCGCCGCCACGAGTGTCTCCGCAGCCGCTTCGGAATTGTCATCGACCGCGTAGGCGGTCAGGCTGTCCTCCATCTTGTCGTTGATCAGCCAGCGCAATTGCGCGCGCGCACCGCGCACATCGATGCCGCCTTCATTGCCGATGTCGCAGTTGCCGCCGAGCGAATTGGGTGAGTTGCCTGCCCCCGCCACGTACTGCGGCGCACTGGTGTTGACTACATAGCCGCGCGAGTCGGTCACGGTGCCTTGCATCGCTGCTGGCTGCGGGTTGACGCAGTTGTACGACAGTCGAGTCACGTAGCCGTTGCGATACTGCTCGTATACCGAGACGCGCAGGAACAGGCTGTCGGGGACGATCGACATGTCGTAGGCCGCCTTAAAATCGCGCCGGCTGAAATCGCCCAGCGTCGCCTCCACGAATCCGGAGCCATCGCCGGTAGGCTGCTTGGAATGAATGATGATGGCGCCGCCGATCGTGTTCTCGCCCTGCAGCGTGCCCTGCGGTCCACGTTCGATGTCGACGCTCTGCAGATCGTACAGATCAAACGCCGAACCCAGGGTGGTCGCGAAATAGACGTCGTCGATATAGATGCCGACGCCCGGCTCGCTCGCCGCCAGGTTGAAATCGCCCTCGCCGATGCCGCGAATAAAGGCCGCATTGGTCTTGCCGAAGGCCGCGGTGTTCATGAACATGGTGACGTTGGGCGCGACCGCCGCAACATCGATCAGATTGGTCATGTTGCGCTGTTCCATCGTCTCGGCCGTCACTGCGGTGATCGCGATCGGCACGGTCTGCAGATTCTCCTTGCGGAACTCGGCAGTCACGACGATCTCTTCCAGGCCGCCTTCCGTTATCCCGGCCCCGGTCCCGGCGGATGCGGGCGCCTGGTCCGCGAATCCCGGCGCGGAGAGGCCCGCCAGGACCGACGCGGCCGCCCACGCTGCCCAGTGCTTGCTAATTTGAGACAGGCGCATCCCTGTGAAACTGTGTTTCGATGAGGAGCCCATTGTTTTCCCCCGCTGCTGTTGTATATCCGCAAACGATCGTCAACGACCTTGGAACGACTCGAGGCCCCCAACGCCCGCCCGCAGGATCCCGGCGATGATTTAGCAGAATCGGGCGACGCCAATACTCGACCTAGGGGGAGCGAGGAGTCGATTCATAGGGAAGCCGCTCGGACGTCGCTTCGTGCACAATGGATGGCGACTGTGGCGAATTGGCCACAGTCAGAGGCTGCCCAAGTTCCCGCCGACACAGTTAAGTCATATGGCACTTTCCATTCGACGATTGGCCGCCCCGTTCGGCGCAGAAGTCCTCGGCGCGGATCTGCATCGGCCGCCCGGCAGCGAGCTTATCGACGCCGTCAACGCGGCGGTCAGCGATCAGGCGGTGGTGGTACTGCGCGATCAACGCATCAACGATGAGGAACAAGTGCGCTTCAGCCGCGCGTTCGGCCCGCTCGAATTGCCGCCGCACATGGGGCTGCGCGGCGCTTTCAAGCGCCGCATCGCGCCCGAGCTCTACGATGTGTCTAATCTGGACGAGAACGGTGAGTTCCTGCCGACTGAATCCCTGCGACTGGCTTCCAACCGCGCGAATGAGGAATTTCATACCGACAGCTCGTTCAACGCGTTGCCGACCAAATGGTCGCTGCTGTCCGCGCGGATCTTGCCGCCGTTCGGCGCCAACACGGAATTCGTCGATACCCGCATGGTTTACGACGCGCTGCCACCGGAGCTTAAGGAAGCGGCGCAGGAAGCGGTTGCCGAGCATTATTTCTGGAAAACGCGGGGTCGCGCCGGCTACAGCGTGATCACGGAGGAGA
>Ga0209624_10003944_pt1 | contig 10326 bp, 10 predicted proteins | sample JacPinW_OM2H0_O1_FD_188565 | JGI IMG/M metagenome (GOLD analysis project Ga0209624, IMG submission 188565) | Forest soil microbial communities from Algoma, Ontario, Canada - Jack Pine, Ontario site 1_JW_OM2H0_O1 (SPAdes) (version 2) | ecosystem: Environmental > Terrestrial > Soil > Boreal... | reverse complement strand
ATTTCGCGACCAACAATGATTTCGCGCCGTTGCGCGCGAAAACATTTTCAGTACGGCGCACGCAGGAATCCGGTTCGAGCGAAACCTTGCAAAGGAACTGTAGCACTCGGATGCCTTTGCGCCGGCCGAGTTCAAACCACATTAAATCCGCAGCGACCGCGGCCAGAACCGCCAACGCCATCACGGCCGCCGGGTTCATGCGATGCATGCCGCAGAGCGCGCCCGCGGCGAGCAATACGGGAATCGCCGGGATGGGAATGCCGATTTGCTCAGTGAACACCCAGCCGAAGATCAGCAAGTAGCCGTAGTGAATCAGGAATTCAAGACTGTGGCTCATTCGGATGATTATATTATGCGAAAAACGTCTGCGAAGCGCGAATTACGAGTGTGATCCACTGCCATCAACGGATGACGCGCCGGCTCCGCGCGTTGCGAGTATTAAAAGTCCGCCCATGATTCCCAAATTTTTCAGAAAATTAAGCAATTGCATTTCATGCATCTGCGGCGGCGCGGCCCAAAAGTTGTGAAACATGACCGTGACGGGAATTAAATAAACGAATTGCACGGCGGCGGCCAGTTTGGTTTGCCAGCCGATGATGATCATGATCGCGCCGCCAAGCTCGATTAGAATCGCGACGGCGGCGGCAACTGTTGCTAGCGGAATTCCTTTTGCGGCGAGCACGTGCGCGGTGGAATCAAAGTGCATCAGCTTTGTGATTCCCGCGTTAAGAAATATCGCGCTAATCAGAATTCTTGCCAGAGGATCGGTAAGCGCTCGCATCAGTTTGATTTCACCTCGTCATGGTTATCGCCGGCGCAGGCTTTTATTTGCGCTACGGCGCTGCGTATTTGTTTCAGATGCGCGAGCAGTTGACGAAGATTCGCAGCTGGCACGTGAGCAAACTGTTTGCGGTGCATTTCTTCCACAGGCTTATCCAATTTTTTCAGGAGCTGAATTCCCTCGGCGGTGATGCAGGCCTGCACCACGCGGCGATCCTTTTTCTGACGCGAACGCGCGACGAGTCCGCGGGCTTCCAGACGATCGAGCAGACGCGTGATGTCCGGATCGCGCGTGATCATGCGCGCGGCAATTTCGCCGCAGGGCAGTCCGTGATAATCGGCGTCACTTTCGCCGTCCCGGCGGGCGCCGCGCTGCTCGGCGTCTCTGTGCGCGCCGCGAAGAATTCGCAGGGCGTTATATTGAGTGTGAGTGAGTTCGGCTGTCTTGAGAGTTTCTTCGAGCGGGCGGATAAGCAGGTCGGCAACGTGGAGGAGCGTTAGAGAGACTTCGGCTTCGATGGGAATTGGTAGTGCGTGCGCTGCAAGTTTGAATTTGCGGGTACGGCTGGCCACGAATCTATATTAGTCGTTATAACGATAGTTGGCAAATGCGGGTTTGAGCGATCACCGCTTCGCGAACCCCAGATACGCGCGGATTGCTGCCGCACAAATCAGTGCAACGGTCGGCGTCACGAACGCTGAAAGAGTTGCTTCCCGATTGAACCATCTCAGCGCGAGTGCCGCAATCACGCCACATATGCCAGAGATCCACACGATAGACTTGAAAACTGGAAGAATATCGAAATCGCGAAACGCGACTTGGTAAAGCAACGCAGCTAATAATGTGGCAACCACTGCTCCGACTACGGCAGCTTCCAGTGCGATGAGAAAAGCATCCGCGCGAGGGATATAGCCGGCCAAGCCCTGCAATGCGCCGATAATCGCTCCCGCAAACAGAGCCTTGAAGCACAAGTTTCCGAAGCTTATCTGAGAATTCGGCGCTGGTTCGATTTCAGACATCTTAATTCTGTCTACGGCTTGGGTAACGGACGCAATAAAATCTCGCTCATGAAATTTGTTGGGCCTTGCGTGACGATTGCGGCTACGGCGTGGGCTACGTCTTCGGGCTGCAAGAGCTTGCTGTGATCGCGTCCTTTGTGCAGCGAAAATTCTGTGGATACGGAACCGGGACACACCGCGCTGACGCGAATATTGTGATTGCGAAAATCTTCGGCCATGCATGCTGTTAGTCCCATCAATCCAAATTTTGACGCGCAATAAATTGCGCCGCCCGCGAAAGCATTTTTTCCGGCCAGCGAAGCAATGTTGATGATGTGCCCGGTGCGGCGCTGAATCATTTCCGGAGCGATGGCGCGGCTCATCATGAAAACGGATTTCAGATTGGTGTCGAGAGTGTTGTCCCAGTCGTCTTCATTCAATTCGTAGAAAGGACCGAAATGTCCGATGCCGGCGTTATTCACCAGAATATCCACGGGACCGAGGGCCGCGCGCGTTTCATTCACCATCATTAATATGTCGGCCACGTCGGTAACATCGGCCACGCGCGAGAAAACTTCCACGCCGCGGTTTTGCAAACTGACGGCGGCTTGCGCGAGTCTTTCCTTATCGCGCGCGCAGATGGCCAGTTTTGCGCCCATATCGGCGAGACGTTCGGCAATCGCCAATCCGATTCCGCGATTCCCGCCGGTGATTAGCGCAACCTTTCCGTTCAGTTCGTTCGTTTTGCCCATTTTTTGTTGGAACTCCTAGTCCGCCGCCGGTGTCAAACAGAACGGCTTGCCGGTCCGCCGTGTATTCCGAACCGACGGCGCGAATCTTTTCGAGCCACCTTTAGCGCCGGATGAACATCTTATCAAAATAGACGGGTGAGGTCGGAACGTGCTTGCGCCGCTTGCGACAGATACATATAATCCACGCTTTACGTGTTCGGGTATTTTTGTGTGGGCGGCTGCAAGGCGAAGTCGGATCGCTGCCATGGAACTCTGTTTTGGAACTCTGCCGAGGAGGCATTAGACAGATGAGCCGTTTCGGAAATGTTTCACAAAGAATCTTGATGGGCGCCGTGCTATTTGCCGGTGTGGTGATTACTTCGGGCGCAGCATTTGCTCAGCCGGCACAGGCAGCGCAAGCCCCTCCCTACAATCGCGACGAATACGATAGATATATCGCGTGTACTGTGGAGAAAGTTCCCGAACTGAAGATTAAATGTTTGGACGAATTTGTCGCTAAGAGTCCGAACGCCGCTAAGTCGGCGGAGCTGGCTCCCTTTATTGCCAACGCTTACATGCTGGCCTATCGCGACGTGAAGGACTGGCCGAAGACGATTGAAGCGGCCGATAAGCTGCTGTCTTACGGCGAAAAAATTAACGCCGGTGATCAGCTGCAGGCGCGATTGGCGCGGGCGATGGCGTACATCTACGGCAAAGCCCAGATGCAAACGCCCGACAAGTTGAACGCAGCGCGGGATTCGGCGCGACAGGGCATCAAGGATTTGGACGGACTGAAGAAGCCAGATGCCACTTCGCAAGCGGACTTCGATAAACAGAAAATGCAAATTGCCGGATATTTTGACACGGTGATTGCGGACACCAGTACGGCACTGAAGGACGCGCCCGGCGCAATCGAAGCCTACAAGACGTTGGCCGCGCTGGATCCGACCGACTCTACGACTTGGTACAAGATTGGCCTTATGTACCGCGCGATGACGCCGCCGCAGGAGTTGGACGCATTCTGGGCATTCGCTCGGGCCGTCTCCATGAAGGGGGCGAACGAGGCGCAGATTCACGACTACCTGAAGAAGCTCGTAGTGGTTTACCAGCAGGCTTCATGCGACAAACTTGTGGATGACGAAGTGAATCAGATGATCACGCTTGCGGCTGGTTCTCCTGACCGTCCGGCCACGTATACCCTTTACACTGCGGACGACTTGAACAAGGCGCGCACGGATACGGCGAACTTTATTCCGTATCTCCGCGAAGGCGGCGAGCACGGCAAACTGATGTGGCTGGCCGTTTGCGGCTTGGATTATCCTGAAATTGTCACCAAGCTGATCGCGATTGACGCGCCCGACGTTGGCCCGGCGGTTCTGCACACTTTCACCGGCGTGACTGGCGATGAAACCAAAGACGGCACCGTTCCCGACATGGAAGTGAAACTGGACGGGTCGCAGCCTGAGGTTAAGCGCATCGTGCTGAACGACGAATTGCGATTCGGCGCAACGCTGGTGGGATACGATCAAACGCCATTCATGCTCCACTGGGAAAAGGGCAAGGTGAATCCGGAAGATATTCCGGCGGAAACCGGCAAGAAGCCGCCGGTGAAGAAGAAGCCGGGAGGAGCGAAGTAAGCGGCTGAGATCTAACGGTAACTGATAGAAACAAGAGAGGTCCCGGTGGAGTGCACCGGGACCTCTTTTAATTTCGGCCGAGGTGAATTTTTGTTATCCCCGCCGCCTGCGATGCGGGCGCGGGTCCAGCTTAAACACTCCAATTTTTCTGCTCAATGTATTCCGGTGAATTCCCAGCGCGCGCGCGGCGCGGGATTGATTGCCCTTCACGTGTTCCAGCACTTGCTTGATGTATCGCTTTTCAAATTCGTTCACCGCTTCTGGAAATAAAATTCCGCCCTCGACCATTCTGCCGATTAAAGTTTCCAGTTGATCCTTCATGTGATTTCACGCTCCGCAAGAGATTCGGTGAATGGCCCATTTCCGGCATGGCAAAAACGCCGGGCGAAAAGAGACGCAACCCGTTAGCGTCCTTGTATCAGCCTGTAAACGATCAGGGAAGCTCGTTCCCGGTCAGCCGCTGGTAGGCGTCACGGTATTTGGCCCTCGTCTGTGCGACGACCTCGGCGGGCAGCTCAGGCCCGGGGGCCTGCTTGTTCCATCCGATTTTCTCGAGATAATCGCGGACGAATTGCTTGTCAAAGGATGGCTGCGCCTGGCCGACTTTGTAGGCATCCAATGGCCAGAAGCGCGAAGAATCCGGCGTGAGCGCTTCGTCAATCCAGAGAAGTTCATTGCCGGTTAGACCGAATTCAAATTTCGTGTCGGCCAGAAGAATTCCGCGTGGCTCGGCATATGCGGCGGCTCGGCGGTACAGCTCCAAACTGACTTCTTTCAGCCGCTCGGCCAGAGACCATCCAATTCGCGCGGCGGCTTCGACTAACGAAATATTTTCGTCGTGTCCTGTGGTGGCTTTTGTGGACGGAGTGAAGATCGGCTCGGGCAGAATTTGCGATTCCTGCATGCCCGGAGGCAGCGCAATGCCGCAGACTGCGCCCGTCTTCTGATAATCCTTCCAGCCGGAGCCGGCCAGATATCCGCGCACCACGCATTCGATGGGGATTGGCTCGGTCTTACGACATAGCATTGCGCGGCCTTCCAGAATCGCCTTCGACGAATTCAGCGACACGGGAAATTCGTGCGAGGAAATCACGTGATTCGGAATCACGCCGGAAAGCCGATCAAACCAGAACATCGAGAGCTGCGTCAGCACGCGGCCCTTGTCCGGAATCGGAGTGGGCAGCACCACGTCGAACGCCGAGAGGCGGTCGGTGGCCACGATCAGCAGCGAATCGCCTACGTCATACAGGTCTCGCACTTTTCCGCGGTTGCGGAGATGAGCGCCTTCAAGATTTGTTTCCCAAACAATTGGACTCATACCAGGTGACGCCACGTTTTAGTTTCCTCCAAGCGGAGGCGGTATTCTATCGCGGCATGATAGGAAGTCAACCCTGCACGAAGAATATCCTGTGGAAGATTTTTGCGGCCGAGTTTTGCAGATCGTGTTACTCAGTCGGAGACGGCGGGACAATCAGTTGAATCGTCGCCGTGTGAACTAGATTTCCGCTCGTCGCAGTTATCGTCAACATGTAAGTGCCCGCCGTCGTACCTGGATCAAATCCGGATTGTCCGCACTCAGAGCCAGGAGCGAATGAGTTGTTAGCGCATCCGCTGATTCCCAGTCCGGTCACGAACATTAAAGCCAGGAACAATGATCTCTTGCGTTGAGCTACAGGAACTATCTTCGTGAAAGAAATCAGTAGCGCCAACGTGCTGAATCCAATTCCCAGAAATATGCCCGAGCGCCCGTCGAAGCTCCCGGGCTTCAGCAAACACACGTCTGGATTGCATCCTGCTACCGTTGTAAATACTTCAATCGCGGACGTCGCCGCAGTGCCGGAAGAGTCCACGCTAACTGGATTTTGAAATGCAAGGCAATCGGGCTGATCGGCTACCAATGGCAACGTGCTGCAGCCCAGAGTGACCTGGCCAGAAAAACCGTTCACGCCGGTTAATGCGACTGTTCCCTGGGCGCCGCCGCTCCCATTACTGAACATGATTGTGATCGGTGAAGGACTTACCTGAACTGTGAAGTCCGGTGCAGACGACGTCGTAGCCAATGATTGCCCGGCGACAAGTTCGTTACCTCGATTAAGGCGCACAACACGCCGAGACGGATTGTTAAACGAGCGAGGCGCGGCAGTGCGAGCACAACACAAAAGCGAAACAAGAAGAAAGAGCGTCCGTGAAGTTAAAGATGATCCCACTCGCATGGCCTGACCTCCTCTGGGTCGGAGAATCGGTTCCACTAAATCCTGCTGTGTTGATGGACGCGTGACTATGCGATTCGGTTACAAGATTGTAAGTGTTTGCTTACTTAGCGAACTACAACGGCGCGCCCTGCTAAGACGCCGCGCTACGACCGCGCCAGGTACCACACGATTCCGGCATTCATGACGATGTGAACAATCATCGTTGGCCACGGATAATTCGGCCTCGGAAAAAGTGCGGCTCCGCGAGGCGCGACAAATGTAAGAAAAGGAACGATCAACGCAATCGTAAGAAGTCCGGATAGGAACACTGCCGCGGTTTTCGCCCAGTTGCGCTGACGCAAAAGACTGACGGCGATTACGAGGCAAACAATTCCCAAGCCTAGTAAGGCAAAAAACGGCCAACGGAAGAAAAGCGCCCAGCGGGAAAAGTAACGCCAGCGCCACGCTAAAGAAATCACGCCAACGGGAGTGAACTCAAAGAAAATGGAGAGGTAATACGCGGCGATGAAAGTTTCCGCGATACGCGGCTTTACGGATTCTGATTCCCTCATAACGGGCAAAGAATACTGCGAGACGTCAAAATGCGCGAGCGCAATTTATCCTTCGGCGATTCGCTGCGCGCCCAGGCATCTCACGGGGCGGTCGTCGTTTTGTGTCGGAAGCGTCCGGTGATTATTGCCACGGCCACACAAGCGATCGCTGGAGAGAGAAGTGCGGCCCACTGGTACGTGCGCATCCACCAGTCTGTCGGGGGCACACTCCAACGGCTAGTTGCGAGATGACTTGCGACATATAGAATGGCAATGATAAACGCCCACCGTTCCGGTTTTCGGCCGATGGCCGTTAGAGTGATGCAGACGCCAGCGATGGCGGTGGCGAACAGTTGCGGAAGAGAATCCAAGAATCCTGTTGCGATTGCACCGATTACATTTTCATCGTGCGAAATTCCGTCGGTGAGATGCGAAATCGGAAAGAAAAGAATCGCCAGCCATCCGGATAGAAGCAACAGTCCGACGCAAATTAGGAAATTTCGGATTGTCGACATTTATGCCGCGCGCTCAGCGCGAAACCCTACGCCGCGTTAGAAGCAGCTCGCGCGGCCGGAGCAGCTTGCGTTTCCGCAACGGCTTCATTCCAGCGCACGGAAACCAGTTTGCTGACGCCCGGTTCCTGCATCGTGACGCCGTACAGCACAGGCGCCATTTCCATGGTGCGGCGGTTGTGTGTGACGACAATGAATTGCGTTTGCTGGCCCATCGCGGCAACCATGTCCGCGAACCTGCCGACGTTGGCTTCGTCAAGCGGCGCGTCGACTTCATCCAGGATGCAGAATGGACTTGGATGGTATTTGAAGATCGCGATCAGCAGAGCGAGCGCCGTCAGCGCTTTTTCGCCTCCGCTTAGAAGCATTACATTTTGCAGACGCTTTCCAGTCGGCTGCGCGACGACGTCGATACCTGCGTCGCCGGAACTGTCCAGTTCCGTCAAGCGCATTTCGCCGGTGCCGCCGCCGAATAGGGCGCGGAACGCTTCCGCGAAATTTGCGTTGATGGCTGCGAATGCTTCTTCAAATTTTGTTCGTGAAACTTCGTCGAGTTCGACAATCGCGGCGCGCGTATCTTCGATGGATTGCAGCAGGTCGGCCTGCTCGCGCGTGAGGAAAGTGTAGCGCTGATCGCACTCGTTATATTCTTCGAGCGCCATCATGTTCACCGGCCCCATGCCTTCGATGCGCGCCTTCATTTCTTTGTAATTCGCGTCGGCGGTGGCCAATTCTTCGCCGGTTAGCAGAGCGGGGAACTCGGCCATCATATCTTCCGGCTGCGCATTCAATTCTTCCTGACAAGTTGCACGCAGATGCGTGCGCTCACTGTCATTCTTCGCCGCTTCCACTTCCGCACGGCCGCGTTCTTCGCGCAATTCGCCAAGCGTCTGACGAATTGTGCGCAACGAATCGTCCACTTGTGCGGTGCGAACGCGCGCTTGTTCCCATTCCGTTTCGAGCGCGCCCTTCAACGCATCCAGACGAATTTTTTCCTCGCGCAACGCTTCAGCACGCCGCGCCTGTTCGCCGGATTCGCCTTCCAGTTGCATACGCTCCGCATTCAGAGTTGTGTGTTGCGCGCGCAATTCCTCCGCACGAGCAGAAGCTGTGACGCGTTCTTCTTCCAATCGCGCCGCCAATGCTTCGGCGTTGGCAAGACGTTCCGCGATTGCAGCAAGTTCTTCGCGCTTGGCGGAAACATCATGCTGATGCGATTCCACAAGCTGCCGCAGATCCGTAAGCTGCGCTGTGGCCATTCGCAAATTTTCTTCGTCGGAAACTCGCGAACGTGACGCCTCTGCGCGCTGTTCCTGCGCCGACTTCACGCGATTTTCCGCCAGCGAAACTTCGCGCCGCAGACGCTCAATGCTCGCCTGACAATCACGCAGTTCGATTCCCATGCGCACCAACGAAGCGCGCGCCTGATCCCGTTGCAACGTCGCACCGACCAGCGCTTTTTCCGATTCCATGTGGCTTGCGGAAATTGCCGTTAGCTCCGTTTCCTTTTCGGTGAGTTCCGTTTCCACGCGCTCGGATTCTGCAAGCGCGGTGGTCAATTCAATTTCGCGTTGCGCGGCTTCCGCTTCCAGCGCGCGCAATTCGCGCTTCATACCCAGCGGGCCCGCTTCCGCAGCGCGTCCTCCGCTGACCATGCGGCCCTGATAATTCGTTCCGTCCGGAGTGACGAAGCAGTAGGCCGGATATTCGCGCGCCAGAATTTCCGCAGCAGCAGAAGTTTCCACCAGATACGCCGACTTCAGGCGCGGCAAAAATTGTTTCGCGGCGTGGCCGAGCGGATCGCGGAACTCCACCAACTTATCCAGGCGCGAAATCACGCCCTTCGCGGTGGGGAAGGGAATTACATGCTCTTCGGGAAGCAAATTCAATTTGTTCAGAGAGTCCACAAAGAATGTTGCGCGGCCGCCGAGTTCTTCGCGCAGCATGGAAACGCCGGTTTGCGCGTGCTCAAAAGTTTCCACGACGACATATTCCAATTCATCACGCAGGAAATTTTCCACCGCTGCTTCGTGCAGCTCGGCAACTTCGGCGTAGTCGGCAAGCAATCCGACGGCGCGGAAATCGCGTCCGTTTGCCGCGGCATTTCCTGTTTCCGCATTTGCGGCGAAAAGTTTCTTCACAGCTTCCGCGGTGTAGGCACGATCATTCAACACTTGTTCAAGCGTTGAACGCTTTGCGCGCACAGATGACGCCGCGTCACGCGCCGCATCACATCGAGCTTCTAATTCTTGGCGGCTGTGGCGAAGCTCCGCGATGCGTGCTTTCACGGCCTGCACTTCGCTTTCGACACGGCGCGCTCGCGCGAGAATTCCCTGATAATGAACTTCGGCGGTTTGATCTCGATCGCGATGATGCAGCGACTCTTCCAGCAATCCCTGCTCGTCCAATTGTTTCTTGCCGAGAGTTTCTACGAGCTGACCAAGCTGCGCGTCTGCTTGTGCATGCTCGGTTTGCAAAAGTTCCAGTTGATCCGTCCATTCGCTGGCGGATTTGCGCAGTGACGCGATGCGAGCCTCGGTCTGTTGCGCCGTCTGAGTGTGCTCCGTCCCCTGCGCGGAAAGCGTGGCAACTAGCGCTTCAAGCGTGCGCGTTTCGGTGGTGAGAGCTTCGACTCCGGCGAAATGTTCCGCCGCGCGTGCGGCAACGGCGGCCGTCTGTTCTTCGGCCTGCATAATTTGGCCGTCAATCTGTGATGTGCGCGTATCCAGTTCGGATCGGCGCTGATGATTAAATGAAATGCGATTTTCCGCGCGATCTAGTTCCAGCGCGGTCTGATTCAGAATATTTTGATTCCGGCGCAGCTCGCCATCCAGTTCGTAAGTGCGGCTGGTAAGTTTTTCGTGTTCCACTTCCAACGAGCCGAGCGATTGTGTCTGCTCAGTTTCCGCGGCAATTGTTGTTTG
>Ga0209624_10003943_pt1 | contig 10326 bp, 9 predicted proteins | sample JacPinW_OM2H0_O1_FD_188565 | JGI IMG/M metagenome (GOLD analysis project Ga0209624, IMG submission 188565) | Forest soil microbial communities from Algoma, Ontario, Canada - Jack Pine, Ontario site 1_JW_OM2H0_O1 (SPAdes) (version 2) | ecosystem: Environmental > Terrestrial > Soil > Boreal... | reverse complement strand
GGTCGACGAGGCCGGCCTCGCCCTCCTCCTCGTAAGCCCGCGTCCAGCGCCGGAATGTCCGCTCGCTCACCCCGAGCAACTCGGCCGCCTCAGCCTGGTTCAGCTCCGCCGATTCCCAGCGGCGCAGAAGATTCAAAAACACCGCCATGCGCACCCCCCGAAGGGCTTCCGTCCGGCGCATCCAACCCCTCCAAAAGGGGCCGGACTTACCGGACAGATCGTGCGCTACCTAAACCGGACATATCGTCCGCTACCGACACCGACAATCGGAAATCATTTTCTTGCGAAATGCTGAAGTCGATGTTACATTATTTCCCAGCGGCCGGATCAAACGCCGCCTTCGGGACGCCTCGGCAAGGAGAAGCCAAGAGAGGGTACGCGTTGCCGTTGAGCCACAGTGTGACATAGGGAAAGATTTTTCATTTGGATTCGCTGTAACCCATTGAAAAGTCCCGATTCGGACGAATAAAACCAAATAAAACCAAGCTATTTTGCTTGGTTTTATTTGGCGGTGCTTGGTTTTGCTTGGATTTGTTTGGCCGCCGAGCCCGTTCGGCGGCGGCGGTTCGGGCTGCGCGGCAGGCGGCGCCCGCAAATCGGGGCGCCCTCGCAAGCCTGCGCGGCCGTGCAGCCCATGACCAGGCGATGGCTTGGTTGCGCCGGAAAACCCGTTATCAATCCCACTCCCGGCGCCGTTGCGGCGGCGCCGCCAGCGGAGGGGCGGCGGATCATGGACACGGCGTATATATCGGCGATTTCGGCGCTCGCCGGTTCAGTCATCGGCGGACTCACCAGCGGCTTCACGACTTGGCTCAGCCAGCGCTCCCAGGCGCGAGCGGGCATGGTCGCGCACGACCTCGCCCGGCGGGAGGACCTGGTCAGGGACTTCATCATTGCGGCGTCCAAGGCCTATGGCGACGCGATCATCAACAGCGAGCCGAAGATGCCGGAACTGGTCGATCTTTACGCCATGGTCAGCCGGATGCGGGTCTTGGGCATGAGTAAAACGACCGCCTGCGCCGACCTTGTCATGCGCTCCATCGTCGAGACCTATTTCACGCCGAATCGGACGCTCGCCGATCTCAGGGAGCTCACGAAGACCGGACAGGGCATCGACCCCTTGAAGGACTTCAGCGCCGCGGCCCGCGAGGAATTGCGCGTGTTCGCAATGGTTTGAAAAAACGACGCCTGGTCCCCTCGAAGCGCTATCGCCTCTCTCAACGCGCCGCTCCGAAGATACGGACCCGAACTTGCGCGCGCGACAGTTTCGAGCGCGCCGGCTCGATCTCGGCTAGAAACACCAAGATCGCACAATGCACGGGAGGTTCAGAATGGCCGATTCAGCCCAAGCCGAACGCAGCGCTGAGGCGCCTTTGCCGCTCAGCAGCATGCGTGTGCTTGACGTCTGCCAAGTCATGGCCGGACCCTTCTGCTGCATGCTTCTGGGCGACCTCGGCGCCGACGTCATCAAGGTCGAGCCTCCCGATGGCGACCAGGCGCGGCGGGCCATGGGATTCAAGCTCAAGGGCGACGACAGCCTCGGCTTTTTGAACATGAACCGCAACAAGCGCTCGATCACCCTCGACCTTAAAAGCGAAGCCGGGCGCAGCGCATTCCTCCGTCTCGCCGAGACCGCGGACGTGGTTGTCGAGAACTATCGGCCGGGCGCCATGAAGAGGCTCGGCGTCGACTACGAGGCCGTGCGCGCCGTCAATCCGGGGGTCATTTACGCCAGCATCTCTGGGTTCGGGCAAACCGGGCCTTGGGCTGACCGGCCCGGCTTCGACCTCATCGCCCAGGCGGCGTCGGGAATCATCAGCGTCACCGGCGATGCCACCGGGCCGCCCGCGAGGGCTGGGGTGCCGGTGACCGACCTCGGCTGTTCGCTCTTCGCCCTCTACGCAATCCTCGCCGCCTATATCGGCCGCCAGGCCACGGGTCGCGGCCAATATATCGACGCGTCACTCTACGAGGCGGGCATCGCCTTCTCCATTTGGGATATCAGCGAATATTGGGGCACCGGACGCGTGCCGCACCGTTTGGGCACCGCCAACCGCATGGCGGCGCCCTACGAGGCCGTTCGCGCAAAGGATGGGTATTTCGTCATCGGCGCGAACAATGACCGACTTTGGCTAAGGCTCTGCGAGGTGATTGATCGACCCGAGCTGGCGGCCAATCCAAGCTACAAGACCAACGCCGACCGGCTCGGCAACCGTGAAGCGCTCGCCGCCGATCTGGAGAAGACGTTTCTCACCCAAGACCGTGACCACTGGGTGTCGCTTCTCCTTCAGGCAGGCGTCCCTGCCGGACCGATCAGCGATTATGCGGAGGTTTTCGCCAGCGATCACGCAAGGGCGCGAGAAATGAAGATGACGGTCGCCCATCCGGTCGAGGGCGCTGTCCCCAACATCGGTTTCCCGGTCAAACTCATGGGGACCCCGCAACAGATACGCCGGCCTCCTCCGCTGCTTGGCGAGCACAATGACGAGATTTTCGCCGAGCTTGGAATTGCGGAAAGCGAACGCCGCCTCGCCACGGGAGCAGCCCATTGAGCACAGGGAGCGTAAGGCTGACGATCGATGGAGCGGTCGCGACGATCGTGTTCGATCGTCGCGGGATGCGCAACGCCCTGTCGTTGGCGATGTATGACGAATTGTCCGTCGCTTGCGGGCGGATCGCATCGACGCCAGGACTGCGCGCAGCCGTGTTCCGCGGCGCCAACGGCGCCTTTGTTGCGGGAACCGATATCGCCGAGTTTCGCAGTTTCGCGACCGGCGAAGACGGCGTCCGCTACGAGGCGCGCCTCGAGCGTGGCGTCGCTGAAGTCGAGGCGCTGCCCGTGCCGACCCTGGCGGTGGTCGATGGCCCGGCGACCGGCGGGGGGCTCATGATCGCGACCGCATGCGACCTGCGCGTCGCTTCGAGCCGCGCGCGATTTGGCGTGCCCGTTGCCCGTACGCTTGGCAATTGCCTGTCGCGCGCCAATCTAAGCCGGCTTGAACGCGCGTTCGGTCAGGGCCGAACGTCTCGCATGTTGCTTCTCGCCGACCTCCTGGACGCCAACGAAGCGCTTGCAGCGGGTTTCCTCCTCGCGATGGCCGAGCCAGATTCGCTCGAAATCAGCGTCGCCGAAATCCTCGGCAAGCTCCTCGCCAACGCTCCGCTGACGGTTGCGGCGACCCGCGCGCTCATGCGCTCGGCCTCGGAACGGGAGGAAAACATCATCGCCCGCGTCTATGGCAGTCGCGACTTCAAAGAAGGCGTCGAGGCTTTCCTCGCCAAGCGGGCGCCGGTCTGGGCAGGCGATTAGAGTCTGCCGCGGCTCAGGCCGGCGCGACGCTCAGCTGGAAATTTTCTCCAGGGCCAGATTGGTTGTGCGCGGCCCGAAGAGGCCGATCGTCGCCATCACCACCCCCATCGCCGCAGCGATGAAAACGAAGACGCCGTGAGCGCCGAACCTTTCGAGGATGAAGGCAATGATGAACGAGCTGAAGATGACCGAGAGCCGGCTCCACGAATAGACGAAGCCGGCGGCGCGGGCGCGAATGCCGGTCGGGAACAGCTCCTGCTGATAGGCGTGAAAACTGAACGACATGATATTGGCGGCGAGCGTCAGCCCCACGCCCATCGCGATGATGAGCGCCGACGCGCGCGTCTGCCCGAAAATGAGGCCGCAGACGAGAATGGCGCCCGCAGCGCCGACGATGATCCATTTGCGCTCGACGCGGTCGCCGAGAAAGAATCCGAGCAGAGGCCCAACGGGCGCCGCAAGTGCAATCACGGTCGTATAGCCGAGGCTGGTCGAGACGGTGATCCCCTGCTTGACGAGCAGCGAGGGGACCCAATTGTTGAAGCCGTAATACCCGATCGTCTGAAAGATATTGAAGACGCTCATCAGGATGACGCGGCCGCGAACGCTCGGAAGCCATAAATCGAGAAAGCGGCTCGCAGGGGAGACCGGCCCCTCGAACCCGGGCGGCGGGAGCGCCCGGCCGTACTCCGCCTCGACCTTCGCCTCGATTATGCTCAAGACGCGGTCGGCCTCGGCGAGCCGTCCGTGCTTGGCGAGCCAGCGCGGGCTTTCGGGAAGGCCGCGCCGCAAAAAAACGACAACCGGCGCGGCGAACGCACCGATCAGCACCACCCAGCGCCAGCCCTCGAGTCCCAAGGGCGCCGTCGGAACAAGCATGTAGGCCAGGAACGAAACGACCGGCACGGCTACGAAGCCGATCGCCTGGTTGACGGCGAAGGCGCGCCCGCGCAGGCCCTTGGGCGCGAGCTCGCTCAGATAGGCGCCGATCGTCACCATCTCGACGCCAAGGCCAATGCCGGAGATCAGGCGCCAGAAATTGAGGCCGGCGGCGTCGTGCTGGAGCGCCACCATGACGTTCGCCGCCGAATACCAGAGCAGCGACCAGGTGAAGATCGCGCGACGGCCGAAGCGGTCGGCGAGAAAGCCGCAAAGGATGGTTCCAATGAAGAGGCCGGTGAACAGGGCGGCGATGAAGCTCGCGACCCCGGCCGTGCCGAAGAGGCCTGTGGTCGTCGCGGTGAGGACGCCCGACTTGACTAGGCTCGGCGCGACATAAGCCGAAAACAGGAGGTCGTAGAACTCGAAGAACATGCCGAAGCCGAGCAGCGCGACGATTGTCCAGATCGTGCGCGTCGCCGGCAGCCGGTCAATGCGGGCCGAAATCGTGCCCGCGCTTAAGCCAGCCGCTCCGCTGTCGTTCATGTTTCCTCTCCTGGCGTCGCCTGCGCGTATGCCTCGCGCTTTCGGACCGTCTGTAAAACGCGCGCTTTCGCCGGTGTGTCAAATACGATCGCGGCGTCTCAGACAGCAGCGGCCCTCGATTGGCAGGCTAAGCCTGGTTCAGCATTGCGCGATCGACGCTCCATGGACCGCCGCCAGCAAAGGCGAAATAGAGGAATATGAAGCAGAACAGGACCGCCAATTCTCCAGCGTTGACGACCGGGTAAAACGAGCGCGGCGCGTGCGCGATAAAATAGGCGAAGGCCATTTCGCCAGAGAGGATGAACGCCATGATCCTGGTATAAGCGCCGATGAGAAACAAGAAAGCGCCGACAGTCTCAAGGAGCGCGGCGAGAATGAGGAGACCGCTCAGCGAGGCGACCGGCGAGGGGGCGGGAAAGCCGAACACTTTCGAAAGCCCGTGCTGCAGAAACAATAGCCCAATGACAATGCGCAGAATGCTGAGGATATAGGGTCTCCACATCTCCATCCTGGTGTAAAACGCGTTCATAGCCGCTCCCGTCTTTGCCAAGGCAAATTCCCCGAACCTCCTCTCAGGAGGACGATTCGCGTTTACGTCGGCAGTTAACACCGCAGCTTGCTTCCGCCAGGTGAGTTTCGTCGTCATGCGGTAGCATTCCCGGATCACATTCGCTTGATCGATGATGCCGCTGTCTTCACTACGTTCTCTGGCCGCTCTGACTTTCGTTCGGGCCCTCGCGGCCGTGCTCGTCTTCCTCGTCTTCGCCGATTTCGCCGCCGCTCAGGACGCGGCGCTCAAGGTCGCGGTCTACGACGCGCCTCCTTACGGCCATGTCGAGCCCGACGGCTCGGTCGATGGCGTCAGCGTCGACTTGTGGCGCCGCGTCGCTGAGAGTCTTGGGCGCGAATATCACCTCGTGCCGGTCGCGCAGATGGAGGCGATCCTCCAGGGCCTCGAGCGCAAGGACTATGATGTCGCCATCGGTGCGATCACGATCACACCCGCCCGCCTCGCGCGCGTGGATTTCAGCTATCCGACTCATCGCTCGGGCGCGGCGGTCGCGGTGCGCCAGGACACCGGGCCCATGGCCGCCTTGGCCAGCTATAACTCCGTTCTCGGCGAGCTTGCCCCGCTCATCGCGCTCACCTTCGCGCTTCTCATTGTCATGGGGGTCGCCATGTGGATCGCCGAACGGCCGATGCAGCCTCACAACCACGAGTCCGTCGTCGACACTTTGCGCGATGGCGTTTATTGGGCGGTCGTCACGATGACGACGGTCGGCTATGGCGACAAGACGCCGAAGACCACCGCGGGCCGGGTCATCGCTGTCGTATGGATGCTCGCCAGCGTCGCGCTCATCTCGATCCTGTCGACCTCGATCGTGTCAAGAATGACCGCCGAACGCGTCGTGGGCGGACTTCGAGTGACGGAAGCGGATCTTGCTGGCAAGCGCCTGGCCGCCGTGGCTCATTCGTCGGGGGCGGAGTATCTCGACGATCGTCAGTTGCGCTACGCGCCTTTCGACGATCTCAGCGCCGCCCTGACCGCGCTCAGTCACCGAGAAGTCGACGCCGTCGTCAACAGCGTGGGGGCGCTCCAATATCTCGTATCCACGCGTTTCAAGGACACGATCAAGCCGCCGCACGGAGTTCTCGAGCCCGCTTACATGGCGATCGCGCTCCCGCCCGGAAGTCCGCTCAAGAAATCGCTCGACGAGGCTCTGGTCGGGATCACCGCAAGCCAAGAGTGGCGCCAGATCGAGGACGGCTACTTCGGCCGCCTGCAATAGTCATTCCCTGACTTGCCTCAGCGCCGCAGCGGCGGCGAAGGGCGCCGCGGCGATCGCGGCGAGCGAGAGCGCGCACAGGACCAGGAAGGGAGCCAAGAACGGCGCCCCGCCGCCGCTGGCGGCAGAAGCCGCGGCGACGCCGAAGATCAGCACTGGAATCGTCAAGGGCAGGACCAGAATCGCCATGAGCAAGCCGCCCCGCCTGAGCGAGACGGTCAGCGCCGCGCCGATCGCGCCGATCATCGTCAGCGCCGGAGTGCCTGCGGCGAGGGTCGCGGCGACGAGGGCGAGCGGCGAGGGCGCCATCGCCAGCATCAGGCCGAACACGGGGCTCAAAACGACGAGCGGCAGCGCGCTCGCGGTCCAGTGCGCCGCGCACTTCACCAGCACGACAACTTCGAGTGGCGGCGTTCCATTGATGAGAAGATCGAGCGAGCCGTCGTCGTGATCGGCCTGAAACAGGCGATCAAGCCCGAGCAGCGTCGCAAGTAGGGCCGCGATCCATAAAATTGCCGGCCCGAGCCGCGCGAGCAGATTGAGGTCGGGTCCGAGCGCGAACGGCATGACCGCAACCAGAATCAGGAAGAACACGACTCCGACCGACGCGCCTCCGCCGATGCGCCGGGCAATGCGCCACTCGCGGACGAACAGGGCCAACGCGGGGGTCACCTTGGACGTCTCACGCCACCGCTTCCGTTGCAACCCCGAGCCTCAACTCTCGCGCGCCATCCAATCCGAGGTGGCCATGAACGGCGGCGACGAGGATTCCGCCGCCCTCGAGATGCGCCCGCATAAGGTCGCCAAGCGCGGTTTGAGCGCCGGCGTCGAGCGCGGTCGTCGGCTCGTCGAGCAGCCAAAGCGGGCGCTCGGCGACAAGCAGGCGGGCAAGCGCCACGCGCCGCCTCTGTCCGGCCGAGAGCAGCCGCGCCGGGAAATCGACCACATGCGGCAAGCCGAGCGCGGTAAGCGCGGCGAGCTGCGTTTTCCGAGAGGAATCGCCGCCCAGCATGGCGGCGGCGAAGGCGAGGTTCTCGCCCGCTGTCAGAGCTGCCTTAACCCCATCTGCATGGCCGAGATAATGCGCCTGTTCGCCGACCGTGCGCTCGCTATCGCCGCCCTCCAGCGCAAAACCGCCGGCCTCGATCGGTAGAAAGCCGGCGAGCGCTCTGAGCAGGCTCGTTTTCCCCGCTCCGTTAGGCCCGGTTACGATCAGCGCCGCCCCCGCGGCCGCTTCGAAAGAGAGTCCGGCGATCACCCGCCGCCCTCCGCGCTCGATCGTCAGGTCCCATGCCCTGAGCCGCATTGCATCTCCGTCTGGGAGGATTGGCGGCTCGCGCTGCGCGCTCCGTCCCCCCGGCCGCTTCTTCCTAGCCCGAACAAGCTTAAAGAAACGCCAGCCCGCCATTCACCGCGATGGTCTGACCGGTGATGAAGCTGTTGCCAACGACCATGACCGTCGCCTGCGCTACATCTTCCGCTTCGCCCATACGTCCGACGGGAATGCGGGCCTCGACGCCTCCGGCTTTCAGGGGCGCGCCCATCTCGGTGTCAGTCGGGCCGGGCGCGATGGCGTTCACAGTGATCCCGTCCTTCGCCACCCGCGACGCATAGCCGCGCGTCAGACTCTCGAGGCCGGCCTTTGACGCGTTATAGACGACGCCGAGCAGACCCGGCCCTCGCGCCGCGCCGGAGGAGATGTTGACGATCCGCCCCCAGCGGCGCGCGCACATCGCGGGCAGGACCGCCTCGGTGCAGAGGAACGCCGATTTCAGATTGACGGCAATGCCGAGGTCGAAATCCTCCTCGCGGACCCCGGTGATTGCGATCCCGGCGTTGTTCACCAACACGTCGACGGGGCCGAGTTCCCGTGCGACGCGCGCCGCCAAATCGGCGACCTGCGCGCCGATAGATACGTCCGCGCGGATCGCGATGGCCCGTCCGCCAGCGGAGCGGATTTGCGCGACGACTGCGTCAGCCTCCTCGGAGCGCGTCTGGAAATTGACCGCAACCGCGGCGCCCTGCTCGACCAGCGCCGATGCGATCGCCCGGCCGATGCCGCGGGAAGCGCCAGTGACGAGGGCGACGCGTCCTTGAAGGTCAACCAAATTTTACCTCCGCTTACGACGGGGCGCCGGCTCAAAACTTGCGTAGCACGACTGTTTGTGTAGCCCGCGCGCCCCATTATATCTATAAGCCCTCCCGTCCCTCACGCCTCGTCCGGAGCGCCCTGCAATGGCCAGCCTCGACAGCTTCAAGTGCCGCAAAACGCTGACCGTCGGGGCGAAGAGCTATGAGATTTATTCCCTAAAGGCTGCGGAGAAGAATGGGCTCGCTGGCGTCTCAAAGCTGCCTTTTTCGCTCAAGATCGTGCTCGAAAACCTGCTGCGCAACGAAGACGGGCGCACCGTCAAGAAGGAAGACATCGAAGCGGTCGCGGCCTGGATCGACAATCGCGGCAAGACAGAGCATGAAATCGCGTTCCGTCCGGCGCGGGTGCTGATGCAGGACTTCACCGGCGTCCCGGCAGTGGTCGACCTCGCCGCGATGCGCGATGCGATGGTCGCGCTCAACGGCGATCCCGAGAAGATCAATCCTCTTGTTCCGGTCGACCTGGTCATCGACCATTCGGTCGTTGTCGATTATTTCGGCACGGGCAAGTCGCTTGGCCAGAACGTGACGCGCGAATACGAACAGAACCAGGAGCGCTACCGGTTTTTGAAATGGGGCCAGCAGGGGTTCTCCAACTTCCGCGTCGTGCCGCCTGGCACCGGGATTTGCCATCAGGTCAATCTCGAATATCTCGCGCAGACCATTTGGACGGCGAAAGAGAAGCGCGCCGGCAAGACGGTCGAAGTCGCCTTCCCGGATACGCTGGTCGGCACCGACAGCCATACCACCATGGTCAACGGCCTCGCCGTGCTGGGCTGGGGAGTGGGCGGCATCGAAGCGGAAGCCGCCATGCTCGGCCAGCCTCTGTCGATGCTGCTGCCCGAGGTGATCGGCTTCAAGCTCGAGGGCGAATTGCGCGAAGGCGTGACCGCCACGGATCTCGTGCTGACTGTCACCCAGATGCTGCGCAAGAAGGGCGTTGTTGGAAAATTCGTCGAGTTCTACGGCCCTGGGCTGAATGCGATGACGGTCGCCGACCGCGCCACGATCGCCAATATGGCGCCCGAATATGGCGCAACCTGCGGCCTGTTCCCGATCGACGCCCAGACGCTCACCTATTTGAAGACCACCAGCCGCAAGCCTGCGCGACTTGCTCTGGTCGAGGCCTACGCCAAAGCGCAGGGCGCCTATCGCACCCGCTTGACCCCCGATCCCGTCTATTCCGATACGCTTGCGCTCAACCTCGGCGAGGTCACGGCCTCGCTCGCGGGACCGAAGCGGCCACAGGATCGCGTCGTCCTGACCGAAGCCAAGGCCGGCTTCGCCGCCGCCATGACCAGCGAATTCCGGCAGGGCGAGACAATCGCCGAACGTCACAAGGTCGAGGGGACGAACTACGATCTCGGACACGGCGACGTCGTTATCGCCGCCATTACCTCCTGCACCAACACCTCCAATCCGAACGTCATGATGGCCGCGGGACTTCTGGCCCGCAATGCGGTCGCCAAGGGCCTTACGGTCAAGCCGTGGGTCAAGACGTCGCTCGCGCCGGGCAGCCAGGTGGTCCAGGACTATCTGAAGGAAGCCGACCTGCAGAGGCCGCTCGACAAGCTCGGCTTCAACATCGTGGGCTTCGGCTGCACCACCTGCATCGGCAATTCCGGTCCGCTCGCGCCCGAGATTTCGGCGACC
>Ga0209624_10003939_pt1 | contig 10331 bp, 15 predicted proteins | sample JacPinW_OM2H0_O1_FD_188565 | JGI IMG/M metagenome (GOLD analysis project Ga0209624, IMG submission 188565) | Forest soil microbial communities from Algoma, Ontario, Canada - Jack Pine, Ontario site 1_JW_OM2H0_O1 (SPAdes) (version 2) | ecosystem: Environmental > Terrestrial > Soil > Boreal... | reverse complement strand
CCCGACGCGAATTTATCGCTCGATCCCGAAGGCGCGTTGCTCTCCTTGCCGGAAACGCCCGACGCTGCATCGCCCGCGCCGCCCTTGCCGAACATCTTGCCGGTGCCGCCTTTAGCGAAGAACCCCGGCTTGTCGCCAGAACTAAGCACTTTACCCATGACGATATCTCCTAAGTCTGTAAACGGATCAAACAGTTCGAGTTGATTACCCATAGAGTTACTCGCATGTGCGTGCAAAATACACCCAAAGGATGCATGCGACACACGCAAAAGTTACCTACCCTTATGGACCGTGCCTTTATGACGCGCTTTCGTATCGCCACTTCCTGCGCCAGAATGTCCAAGCCCCACACTACCACCCTTCTTGAAAGCGGGAGTGGAAGGTGTTTCAGCGGGACCGCCTTGATTGAACCCGCCCGAACCGCCCATACCGCCCGCAGGCGGGGGCGGCGGGCCAGCGCTTGAGCCACCCGGCATGGGGGGCGGCGCGCCCGCGCCCATCCCCGGAGGTCGCACGTTCGCCACCTTGGGGGCCATTGGCGGCGCGCCCATCTTGGCGGCAGGCGAACCGGGTCCAGCGCCCAGTCCACTGCCCGCCATAGCGGTGGGGGGTCGTCCCGCCTTAATGCCTGCGCCGCCCATCTTTCTCGATCCCGGTCCTGCCATCGCTCGGTTCCTCATGGTTAGCGTCTCCCAATGGAGGAAGCCCAAGCGTTTCCTCCCATTCCTCACGCAACGAGGGACGCATGTCCTCGACACGCAACACTGGCACGGTGCTTTGCTGGCCCTTCGGCAAGCGCCGTATCTCGCGCCAGCCTGCGGGGACGCCGCTCATGGTGCGATACACCCACAGATCGATATCCTCAAACTTGTAGCAGCGCTCGCCCCGGTTCTTGTCGGGCCACTCGCCAACAACCATATACTTCGGGCCAGTGTCGTCGCGGCTGAACGCTTCCAGCACTTCCGCCCGCAACATATTGCCCCAACGTCTACGCATGTACTCGATGGCGTCATCGACGTAAATGTACCCAGTGGGTAAGTTGGACGACCACTTAGCGATCAGGGGACGGCGCGCCTGCGCCTGCGCACGTCGCTCTTGGTCTAGCTCGCGCTCCTGTGAAGGCGTGTTCCCCGAGGGGTTATGCTCTCTACCACGCATTAGTGATTAGGTCCCCCTTGGTTGACAGTGTTCGTGCGCGGAGCGGGTGCGCCGCCTACGGGACCGGGCGGGGCCGCGCCCTGCGCCTGTTGCGCAGGACCGGGAGCCGAGATGTTCGGCGGCGTAGTCGGCGGGCCACCCTGTCCGGGCGGCACTGGCGGACCCATCGCATGGCCGACTTGCCCCTGCTGCGCAGCCTGCGCCGCCGCCTGCTGTTGTTGTTTGTCTAGGTCCGCCTCGCTGGGAACGATGTTCTCCCCCGGCAGGCCAATTTCAGTGGCGACGGCGCGCAACACTTGCGCCCGCCCCTTCGGCCCAATGATGCTCATATCAATCGGGTTGGCGGTGATTTGCAGCCACTCAAGCTGCCGCGCTCTTTGCGTCTCGCGTTGCTGCGCGACTTGCACGCCCAATACTCTGACTTTTTCCTCGCCCGTCAAAAGCCCTGTTTGGTCTGTCAGCATCACCATATCGAGCAACGCATTGATAACCGGATCGATCACGTCAATGTCGATGTTGCTCGCCACAGTTTGTAATATCTTAGAACTGTTTTGCATCAACATCGAGAGCCCCGACGCTGTGCGGCCTAAGCCACCAGAGGGAGGGCTACCGGTCATGAACTTCGGAATGGCGCTGGCCTCGTCCGCCATCGCGCTGAACGCTGTGTACACCTGAAGCAACTCGTTGGCGTTGGACGCAGGACTGAAGAACTCTACGGCTTTCTCGGTATTGTTTCCAAAGGGATCACTTTTGACATGCCATCGTTTCCACGGGTGCATCTGCTCCCCGTCCTCGCCATCCCCAAGCCTGTCGTCGTTGATGACGACTTGTGGGCCTGAGCTAATCGAGAGGTTATTAACGAGTGCGCGCAACGTAGCATTAGCGACACTAGAAACATCTGCCAGTAAGTCCGGCAAGCCGTTACCAGCCGGGGTGCCGGGAACTTTCTCAAAACTGGTGATATAGTATTGGTGTCGCTTGCGCGGACTTGGAATGAGTTGAACTTTGATAATATGTCTGCCAATGAGCCAAGCATCAATATAATAATCTCGTAGCGGGTCAGGTATAAGGCTGGGGTCCATCCCGATATCAAGTAAGTATCGTCCTTGCGCATTGCCTTGAAACTCCAAGCAAGCTATAAGGCCACTCTGATTAAAACGTGGGTCTTCTCGTCCTTCGAGGATCGAACGCTCGGAGTCGGTTTGGTCCCAGTTATCGACCAGACCGCCCCGACCATATTCGTCCAGTACGGCGCGGACTTCATCGGTAAGAAATCCGGGAAGGTCCAATAGCGTGTTAATTTCAGCTCGTGTAAGACGACTACGCTGGATGATGTTGGCATCCTCGATACTCGCGACACCGGGGGTCCAATAAATGTCGAATGGAGACACCCGCTCCCAGCACAGCACCGGCACGTCCTGCACCACGGGTTTCGCGAGTTGGGGTTGTTTCTGGGGGGCGATGGGTGTTGCTGCACCGTTACCCATTGGGTTAGGGCTAGACCCTCCTAACCCCTGAGTAACCCCCCCAACGCCGACCGCGCCAACTGGAGTTGGAGACAGGGGCGTATTAGCGCCCATCCCCGGTGTACCGGGGGATGGGTTTGGAGTAGGCATTGGGAGATTTGTTTGCGGATCAGTAGGCAGCGCCGCTCCACCCGGCGCGCCCCCCAGTTGCGGAGTGCTGGCAGGGAACGGGCTTACATCCTTCGTCCACTTGACTTGTGTCTTGATGCGAACCGTAGGCCCCTTAATGCAGGCGTAGGGAAACATCGGCAGATCGACAAGAAACTCTGCCAGTGCGGTATAAAACGCCCCTTGCGCCAAAAGTTCTTCCAGCTTGTCCTGCGCCACCTTCGCCTGCTCGACCGCCTTGCGTTTCGCGCCGTCGCGAGCATCCTCCATCATCAGGTCATAAATATCCCGAACCGTGTTCGGATCAGGTAGCGGGGGCGGGGGTGGGGGAGGGGGCATGCCCGCACCCGGACCCGGAGGCGGGGGAGCGCCCGGAGGGATAGCGCCAGTGTGCGCGCCCTGCGAGGGTCCAGACTGTTGAGAGGGGATGCTGGCATCGACAAAAGAAGGGGCTTGCCCCTGCGCCTGCCCCATCGCATGCGCGGCGGCGACACCGATCTGGTGCGCGGTCTGCGCTTGCAGGCCAGCGAAATGCGCCTGTATCTGCCCGGATACAACCTCACCGATATGAGTTGCTATCGCCTGCACTATCTCATCGGGAACGTCGGGGTCGCTGTCCGGCTCAAGTCCCCACGGCTTGTCGGTCCCTAGATACACGTCGCGCAATAAGCTCGATGTCCCACGGCACTTCATCGCAATCAGGCGGGCATAGACGTTGCTGCCGCCAAACTTCTTTATCTCTTGGAGGGTGTTTACGTCGTAAATGCCGTTGAACGCCCGAAGACTGGCAAGGAGTCTATCGCTCCACCCGCGCCCTATCGTGTCGCGATGCCTTCGCATCAAGCTATATTGATCAGTTACATACCCCGCCAGCCCGACTGGGGGGTCCCCCACAAAGGGCGACGAAGAATTTGGCTTGGCGTAGGATTGCGCACGGGTCGAGTCAAGCACCTGTTGTTGCGCTTGCAGGTCGTCCCTGCCCACAACACGTAGTGCTGGCGCGTTTGGTAATGCCGCCATGCTGCCCCGTTCTCGCTAGAGGCCCCTCCTGCCAAAAGGGCTTTACTCTGCGGGTAATTTGTGCTATACCATAAAAAATTCACAATGTCAACCCCCCTTGGGAGATTTATTTTCATGACCCCCTTTTCTGAGGTTTTGCTGAGCAAGCACGACGAAATGCGCCTTCGGGAACTGGCCAACGGGATTGTGCGCGCCGTGGAGGAACCGGAGCCGCTGCTTGATCGTCTCGGCTTTACAAGCTCTGACTATGCGGAACTGAGCGAGACTCGTATGTTCCGGCAGATGCTTACACAGGCGCAGAGCGAGTGGGAGGGAGCGAGCAACACGCACAAGCGCATCAAACTCAAAGCCGCCGTGAACATCGAGGAAGCGCTACCCCATTTCTACAAGGCGATGACCAGCGAGAAGGAGCCGCTTAGCTCGAAAGTCAAGGCGTTTGAAGTCGTCGCAAAGGTAGCAGGGTTAGGCATGAACGAGCCGGTCCCTGCTGGGACCGGCCAGTTCTTCAAGCTGGAAATCAATCTAGGGGGCGGCGTTGCGCCTATTACGGTAGGGAACTCCGGTTCACCGGAGTTCCTCAGGGGGGAAGTGCTGGCGAACGGCATAGAAAATATGACCATCGAGCATGAGAGTATGGGGATTACGCAGAGTGGGTTGTTTGATAGTCTACCTCTCGAAGAACTTTAAATTTTATAAGCTCCACATAACCCGAGCGCTCCCATATCGTATCGCGATAGCCCATCGGCTCGATGCAGTAGCGCCAGCTTTGATCAGTTATGACGATATACGTCAGGAGACTTACCTTCGGCCAACCTCTGTCGTGCCGGTTCGTTGTCAAACCCATAACGCGCCCTCACCCATGCGATGATGAACCACTTACCCACAGAGTAACGAACGAATGCGCCATTTGTGAACGTAACCTCCCACCTGTACACCGCACGATGGCGGGCGTGATCCCAGCTTACTTGGGTACGGACAGCGCGCTGCAATCGCCATCGTTGAGTACGGAAAAGGAATGTCGCGTCCACATCTTTTCTCGTGTCGCTTGTCCTCACGTCCAAGCGAGGGCGCTGGGGGCTTGGCGTATGGGGCGGCGGGGTTTTAGTGTTTGCACGATCCGGCCCAGCACCCATGCGTACGCCCCCGCGTTGCTTGTGACCAGACACACGTATTGGAGCGCGTCCGCCACGTCGCTCCACGGATGCAATTTCTCCGGCACGCTTTTTACATACATCCCGCCTGACGCATCCAAAGTGGTGGCGAATTTGTACTGGCCGTTGAGGGCGGCAACCAAGGTCGGGCAGCGCGTCCCGTCGATGACGATTGCTGGCCCCCCACCGACGTTCCTTGTGAGAAAACTCTCGACGCCACGAAGCCTCGGCTCCAAGTCGTTTGTAGGAGCAGGCTCCGCCGCCAGCCCGCAGCGCTTGAGCAAATCGAAGCTGTTAAGCTCAAACAGGCTGTCCTTCGCCATCCCCGAGGGGTCGCCAACCAACCCGATGGGCCGTCCCGCATAGCGTGGTTGAAGAAGAACGGGAATGAGGTTCTGCTTGGCGTGCTGCTCCAACCCAACGTTCTCCCCCGTTGGCCCTCGCCCCGCAACTTCCTCAAGCACCAGCAAACGCCCGGAGTGATCTAACTGGCAGATGAGGCTCCACGGCGATCTGCCAAAATCTTGTCCCACAATGAGCATGCGGCTATAAACTGGCTCCAAGGGGGAGTGAGAGACATGGTAGTCGTATTTGAAACTTTCGGCAAACACGGCTGCGCCGCTTGGGTCGCGTCCGAACTCAGAGTAAACGTAACGTCTAATGTAATCGGCGGTGCCGACACTGAGTAGACGATCATAGTAACCTCTCCCTTGTTTTATCCGTACGGGGTCGTCTTCCGGCAGAAGAATGGTTTCCGCCGTCTGATTAAGATGCGGTAAGTTTTCGGCTCCCCCAGTGAGTTGGCCCGTGATCGGGTCAACTGTTGGATAGGTATGCCCACCCGGTTGGTGAAACACTTGCCATTGCGGGGGTGGGTTGGCAAGGAAATTCGCCCACGGCGTATTCAATATGGGCGCGTTGGTATCAGCCCAGATACCCGACCACGAGCATACCCCCTGATCATTACTAGGAAAACGCCCCACACGACCGGCAATATCAGAAAGAAGATTTATGTCCGTCTCGATGCACTCATTGATGTACGCCCCAGTGAGTTGCAAGCTCAACAGTCTTTTTACGTCATCAGGCTCATCAAGCGGTATAAACGGCCACTCAGAAACAACATCGCCATACTCCAAATAAAGCGTACTCTCGGACACGCGCCAATCGGCAATGGACCCAAACCAACCCCGCACATCCTTAAGCACGGTGGCTTTGGCGTCCTTCAACGACTGCCTGATGATGGCGATGCGGGTGTAGCGCTTGCCGTCGGCAGCAGGGGCTTGCTGAGCCATGCGGCGCGCAGCCTCCACAATACATCCAGTGGTCTTACCAGTTTAACCCCTGCCAGCCCCCAGTCTATTACCCTTGTGGGTAACTAACCGAGGGCTGGCAGGGACCCCACTGGTCCCCAGATGAGCCTACCAAAAGCTTCCGATTGAAGGAATTGACTGATCGTCGGCGGTGCGTTGTACGTCCACTGTTGCCTGATACCGCCTGATCGCATCGCCATTCTCCAAGTAAACGATTGCTGCGATCATACGCTCGGGGTCTTCTTTGAACCATCCGATCCCTGAATTGCAGCCATTACAGAGCAGCCCTCGTATCCGTTCGGTCTTGTGGCAGTGATCGACAACCGACCCGCCTTTACCGGCAAGGAGAGTTGGTTGGTTCCCCTGTGACGCGGGGACAGCATCCGTCGCCACAGGGGGTTTTCGCGCGGTGGGCTCGCTTACTTGGCAGGCGGCTTACCCACAAGGTAACATATAACAGTTATTTTTATGTTTGTCAAGGGTTATTTTATACTTGCGAATACTTGTGGTTTACTTGGGATATACATAAAGGGTTATGTATTAAGGGGTTTGGGGGTCCCAAAAATATTGTGTGGTGACCTAAAGGCCCGCCCCCCGGCCCATGCCTTGGTCCAGATGCCCTACCCCTCACCCCCTAGTTGCCCCGTGGGTAACTTGTCCAAACGCTCCGAGCTTAGCTCATGGCAGATTGTGGACTAGCGGCTTGTACTGCCGTGAGGGTGATCGCACTCGGGTAGTAGGTTGGCGCATGTGCAAGGCGCGCCAAGTGAAGCTGAGCAGTGTCGGAAAGTGCGGGGGTAATAGCTCGCCACCAAAATTGGACGCGAAAGGGCTTTCGTGTCTGGCAAGTCATGACGTACTGAAAACGTGACCGTGCAAACTCCCCTTGGCTTAGGGCTTTCCCTCTATGCCGACAGTTTGCGCAGACTTGCCAGACCCTGAGAGTGCGTGAGTAGCGATCCACGGGCGAACCTTACCCAAAAGGTGGCCAAACTGAAGCTACGGCGAGCGCTTGCGAATTGCGGCGCTCGCCGTGCTTTCGGGTAAGTTACTCTCACGCCTAGCTAGGCGTGATTTTTACTCTATGGGTAATTTACTAGAGGGCACGAAATGAGCACGAACAATAAATCCCGACGCAAACTTCGTAGTATGCGCGTCAAGGGCAAAGTTTGGGACCCCATGCCCAAAATGCCTCATGACGCGCCACGCGTGCGTTCGCACAATGCGCGTGTCACCTATGCGCGCCCAAACGCAATCCAAGTGACGCCAATGGCGCGTGGATCGCGCGTCCTCAAATCTGGCATAAGGAGGATAACTTACAAATGAACCTTGAACAATTGGAACTGGAACGCTACGACGCGCTCCAGAGATGGCTTGATAGCGTTATTGCTGGACAATAGCACTACATTGAATTGTTAACAGTTATCTATTAACTGTTAACTGTTGAGTGTTAGAACTATTACCGGCAGGAAAAACATATTTGAGATCAATTCCGTGTTAAAAATCAAGGGCTTTCTATATATGTATGTGAGTAAACAAGTATATTTATAAAAATAGAGGTATAAGGGCTATCTCTTAGAGATAAACTCATATCTGATAACAGTATAACAGATAACAATTCATCAACTCTAACTGTTACAATCCCTACTATTTCTCTCTAATTTTTAGACTAACACTTGGGTTGTAATACTTTTCCGCTAACAATATCAATGACTTAAAGTATGCCATATATAGCCATTGCAACCTAATCAGTTTTATACAACTTCTAGTACCCGTTGACAACCCTATCTGTTAATGCTATAAGTTATCTGTTAGCATTAACAAATGGAGTTAACAATGCCCGGACCAAAACCTTCACCCGCAATCGCTTTTCGTGATTTATACCACGCGATTGCTAAACTGCGCGCCGCAAGTGAAACCACAGCGCAAGAAACGATCATTGTAAATCTCATTGCCGGTCTAAGGCGATGCGAGCCACAATGGAACGTCACTCGTTTGCCGAGTGGCGCAATTGATATCAGTAGACAGTTAACTGATCCGAGTTACCGTAACCCGGCGATTAACCCCGATGGATAATATTCGCGCCGCCACGGAAGCTGGGCGCAAGCACCGCAGCTATGGTAATGCGCGTGCAAGCAATCCATATCCTAAGTCTGATCCATGTCGCCAAGCATGGTTTAGTGGATGGGACGAACGTCACCGTGAGCTAGGCTCACAAACTGGAATGGGTTACAGTAGCTTGTATGCTGCTGAGATGCTTGGTGCTAAACATCGTTCATATGGTAATCCGTCCAGTGCAAACCCATATGATCCATCTGATCCATGCTGGAAAGCTTGGCGTAAAGGATGGCTAAGACGCGATAGTGAGCTTAACCCAAAGGGTAAACCATGATTAACTTTTCCTGCCGCAAGGTCGGCGGATTGCGCTTCGTGAAGCTTGGTCGCTTCACGTTTATGTGGACCATATCAAAGGAGTACAAGCCACTATGAGTGCATCGCATCAATCCGTCCGTGACGCAATCAAGCATGGTTGCGTATGGATAAGAGTAAGCGGGCGCGCGTCAGCGCCCCGATACTGGCGCGTTCGCGCCAACGGCGCGACCAAGCTTTGGAAGCGTGACTTGTTTCGCTACCGCATACCAGTGAAAGCTGGCATGAACGTGTACAACGAGATAACGAACGAAACCGAAATTGGTACGTTCGACTCCACTGCCGCTTTCCTCTATTCCGAAACCGATCCCAACACCTGCCCGCATCGTCGCGCCATTGCGCAGGCGGGCGCATTGGTGCAAGGGCCGCGCCTATAGACGGTGGCGCTATCTCCAACAACATGGAGGCAAACCATGAACCCCGCTAGCTAATCACTAGCATCAATGCCGTCGCTTACCCACTTGCATGATAACCAAACGCATGGAAGGTAAGGGCGGCATTGTTAGTAGTGATGTACGTTAGCAGATTGAAGCACAATCAACTTGACCGCTTAGCACATATCGACCTGAGTTGCGCGAACGATCCACCACCTGAAAGGATCAACGGCGCAGCCACCCGACGTGAGCGGATCAATATAGATTGTGCTTCAACCTGCCAATCGCGGTTACGAGCGAAGCGAGGAACACTCTAACTCTAACCCAGAGGGTAACGATGATCCGCCAACCCATGCACATCTTAAATCGCATGCCGGTGAGACGAACGGTTTATTATTTCACTCATGCCGATCAGCATTGGGTGCTGTACGTTAGCAACAACAATGTGTCGTTCATGTGGATCAATCCAACGCAGGAGGATTGAGTTGAAAGACCCAACACCCTCACGCTTAGCTAAGCGTGATCCTACGCATGAGGAAATGTATTCGTTCCTTGAGACGCAGGCATGCGGCAGCGAAGACATACGCTTCGATATTGAGGAAGCCATCTATTGGTTTGCCAATGACTACCACGGCGGCCAATGGTCTAACCTCTACTCCGTTCTCTGCCAGTCGCAGTATCACCCCGGACCTTGCACGCGCGAGCCATCCGATCCGTTCTTCTACGACATACTCGTAGCTGAATACGCCAGCTAACCCTTGGGGTAAACATGAACCACATTGAACGCCTAACCCGCGAGCGCAACGAAACGCGGGAAGTGTTGAGCGATGCGCTCGACATGGTTCACGACCTGATGCTGTACTTGCACTCAAGTAAGTTTGCGGGCGTGGACAATGACTACATCTATGTCAGCACCGATCTTCTGCCGAAGGTCTGCGATATCCGCCGCAAGTTGCGCGGCTAACCCAGAGAGTAACCCACTTGACTACCAATCCATATCTTGAACCCGGTTGGTTTGATCTTCCGCGAGAAGAATTTGAAGCGCGCCAAGCTGCTTACATGGCGACTATCGGTGCGCAACTAGCTGCCCAAAAATGTTATGCCGACATGCGCGCGGCTGAGTTAGCTAAGTGGCAAGAAGAGGACAAGAAGAAACCAATCAAACGTGCGGCTTGGTGCGTACTCGCCATCACAGCAGCACTACTAATGGGGTAACGCTTACACAACTTTATCGCGCAACTGTCATTTTTTGCG
>Ga0209624_10003938_pt1 | contig 10334 bp, 11 predicted proteins | sample JacPinW_OM2H0_O1_FD_188565 | JGI IMG/M metagenome (GOLD analysis project Ga0209624, IMG submission 188565) | Forest soil microbial communities from Algoma, Ontario, Canada - Jack Pine, Ontario site 1_JW_OM2H0_O1 (SPAdes) (version 2) | ecosystem: Environmental > Terrestrial > Soil > Boreal... | reverse complement strand
AAATAAGCTGGCGGACGTTGCAAAATACGCGGCTGACGAGCAGGTTCCGATTCGCGAAAGCGGAGGCAATATCCTGGGCTACTTTATGCCTACCGATTTCGCGGGAAACACCAATGAAGCTTTCGGGCTGATCGATTTTCCGTCGCTCGCGGAATATGAGATTTATCGCGCCAAGCTGGCTGCACACCCGCTGCATAAGAAATACGTTGAGGTGGTGGAGAAATCCGGCGCGTTACTCTCAATTCAGCGTTCGTTGATACGGCGTGTGGAACCTTCGGCGGAGCCGAAATTATAAGGCGCAGCTCCGTCACCGAGCAGAAAGACGCCGGCCTGAAGGCCGCCGCTACAACGGCTTCGAACCTCGCCTCGCGACGCTTAAAAGAGCGGGGCCAGCCATCCGATTCAGCGCTGGAAGCATCGCATTCCTATCTTGGGGGTGGAACCTATGCTGCGAAAAATCTGCGGGACAAGTGCGTTAGCGCGCTTTGTGTTGATTGTGGCTCTGGGCGCGGGCTGGCAGGTTCGTGCGCAGGACGTCAAAACGGCGTATCCAAACATGGCTCCGGTCGAGCAATATTTGATGGAGCGGGATGCGGAGATCGCGCTGGCGCGGAGCGGCGCCATGGAATCCGTGTCACGCGACGCGGAAGTGATGGTGCTTGGACGGCATGGTTACGAAACGGCGGTGAAAGGGAAAAACGGTTTCGTATGCATGGTCGAACGGTCGTGGACCGCCGAAAGCGACGATCCCGACTTTTGGAATCCCAAGATACGGTCTGCGATCTGCTTCAATCCGGCTGCGGCGCGAACGTATCTTCCACTCACGATTAAGAAGACCGAACTGGTATTGTCCGGACGATCGAAAACTCAAATGTTGGAAAGTATGAAGATCGCGTTCGACAGGAAGGAATTGCCGCCGCTGGAGTCCGGCGCGATGTGTTACATGTTGGGAAAGCAATCGTACTTGAACGACCGCGATGTGCACTGGCATCCTCACGTGATGATTTTCGTTCCGCTGACGGAACCTGAAACGTGGGGCGCAAACTTGCCGGGATCTCCGGTGTTCGGAGCCGGAGTTGCCGAGGATCGGTTGGCGATATTTCTGATTCCGGTTGCCAAGTGGTCTGACGGTACGGATGGGCCTTCGGACAATCACTAAGGACTACTCAGCGAGAGTGAAATCTCAACCTGCACCTTTTCTGCAGGAGACGTAGAAAAAAATGCGGCACTCTCGCGGCTTTAAATCGTGCGCGGACTAAACACCGGTGCCGCGTGGAGGGATGCTTGACCCGCCGAGTGCTCCCAAAGGATTGCCAATGTTGGCGGTTCCACGCGACAATGACGCCGCGCGAGTGAGCGCGCGAAGAATCGTGACAAAAACGGCCACATTTTCTAAGTCCGTTGCGCTGACAGCGATCTTCGGCACCGTGGCACTACTCTTGTTGGGATTTGTTTACGGGATTCTGTCGCCTCGCGAGTGGGCCTTCGGAATGCTTGCATGGTTTGCGGCGCTTCTCCTACTGGCGTTTGTGCGGAAACGGATGGCCAGGAATAACCTCTTATCGAATGCGGAGACTGCGATCGCCCTGGATGACCGCGCTCGTAGACGTATCCTCCGACGAATCTGGATGAACAAAGTGTGGATCGGAGTCTTGGCCGTGTGCCTTCCTATCGGCATCGTGAATGGCGTAGCACATCGCGCTTGGCTTCCTACACTAGTCGGAGTAGGAATGAATCTGTTACTGATGTATGCCGCCATGTTGGAGATTCGGCGGCGGCGAACACTCCTCGATTCCCCTCGGCGATGAATCCAATTTGTGCAGAGTGACTATGCTGTCTTAACGCAAGAGCGTTGGACAATGTGCGATGACTACTGAAAAACAGATGCGGTTTGAGGTTGGGGATGCGGGGGAGGTGTCGGCGATTTTGTTGTGGCCGGCGGATGCGGGCTGCTTGCTGGTGTTGGCGCACGGGGCGGGGGCGGGGATGCGGCATTCGTTTATGGAGGAGATGGCTGAAGAGTTGGCTGGCGCGAAGGTGGCGACGTTGCGATTCAATTTTCCTTACATGGAGCAGCGGCGGAAGGTTCCTGACCGCGCGCCGGTGCCTACGGAAGCTGTGCTTGCCGCGGTGCGGGCTGCGGCGGAGGCTGCTCCGGAGCTGCCTTTGTTTGCGGGTGGCAAATCTTATGGCGGGCGGATGACTTCGCAGGCTGTGGCGGACACTTCGCGGACGGCGGACGCTTCCCTGGCGAAAGTGCGAGGGGTGGTGTTTTTTGGGTTCCCGTTGCATCCGCCGGGTCAGCCGAGCACGAAACGGGCGGAACATTTGGCGCGGGTGAAATTACCGATGCTTTTCCTTCAGGGGACGCGCGACAAACTTGCGGATTTGAGTCTGCTGCGACCGATCTGCGCGAAGCTGGGGTCGCGCGCGACGTTGCACATTATCGAAACGGCGGATCATTCGTTTCATGTGCTGAAGAGTTCGGGGAAGACGGATGCGGAAGTGATGCGGGAGATGGCTCGAACGGTTGGCGATTGGACGGACAAAATTATCAGGCAAGAATCGGAATGACAGTCCGCCGAATCCGATTATTGAGATTTGCGGCGGGAGCTGGCGATGCCTCCAAAGACCGATGGCATTCTTGAGTCTTCTTTATACGTGAGCGATGTCGCGCGGTCCGTTCGTTTTTACGAAGAGACTTTTGGATTCCGCGTGATTGCAGATTTCGGAGAGCGCGGCTGCGCGATGCAAGGCGGCGCGCATCAGGTGCTGCTGCTGTTTAAGAAGGGCGCGTCACGCGAGATCCAATCGCCGCACGACGGGGACGGAGAGTTGCACATTGCGTTTGCGATTCCGTCGGATGAATTGGCGAATTGGGAAGCTTGGCTCGAGAGCAGAGGGATTGCGGTGGAAGAGAAGAAAAAATGGGAGCTGGGTGGGTGGAGTCTCTACTTTAGAGATCCCGATCGGCATTTGGTTGAGGTGGCGACGCCGGGCACGTGGAAAATTTATTGAAACGGCGGCGGCGAGGGGTGTTGGGAAAAAGAAACTCGCAGTGGACGGATGCGTAGAACGTCCACTGCGAGTTCTTCAGGACTACAGCCCACGCAAGGCTTTCGTACGGCTGACCTTGCTACTTTTTTCCGTTTCCGGTTGCGTGGCCGCGACCGTCGCGCACTTCGTTTCCTTTGAAGTGGGAAACGTTATCGACGCGATGATTCGGTTGGGGCTTCTCACCGCGTTGCGGAGTGGCGCCGCGGTAACCGTGGTCCGGATGGTAACGGTTGTTTACGTGGCCCTGAAAATTTTCCGAGCCGTGAAACCACGGACCTGCGCCGATGAAGGCTCCGCCGGAAAACCATTCCGAACCGTAATAGCCGTAAGGAGCGCAGCCATAGGGAGTGGTGTCGTAATAACCGTAGGGACATTGGGGAGCGACTCCGACTTCGAGCCTGACTTCCTGCGCCGACGCTTTAGGAGCGGCGACGGTGAAGCAAAACCCAGCGACAGCAACCAGTGCAAGACCTTTGAATATATTCATGTATTCTCCTCGTGAGTAATAAGGGCCGTTGCGCGCTACCCCTAAGTATTCACCGCGTGGAAATTTACGGTGTTAGGCTGGGACTTCCCTGCTGATCTACTGAACGTTTACCGAGCTTCGATCTGAACGTCGATCTAAACTTTGATCTGAACTTCCAACCGAAGTTCTAGCCGAAGTTTCTAGCTGAAGCTCCGGCTGGACTTCTAACTGGACTTCCACCTGAACTTCCGGCTGCACCTTCTAGTTGAAGCTCTGAATACGTTTCCAAATGAGCTTCTCAAATGGAACATCCAGTTGAACTTCAGAAATGAACTGCTGATGAACCGCGGCTTTTCGGATTGACGGCGGGCAAAACTGCCGCTGTGAGCCACGAACTCTTACATCCAGAGTCGGTCAACGGAGTTGGCAAGACTGTGCTGTTTTGCACACTTCCCAAGGAGGGGGTTACTTATACGTTGCACGCGGCTGTAGCAAGTCCGGCGTAAACGAAACAGAGGGAGTGAAGAGCGGAGAGGTTGCGAGCGATCTTCATGTCGGAAAATGAAGAGCGGAGAGGTTGCAAGCGACCCTGATGACGGAAAATCCAGCGAAGCCGGCGTAAAACCGAACGGCGGGAGTGAAGAGTGGTAAGCTTGCGGGCCATCATGACGATGGAAAATCTAAAAGTGTCCTGTATTGAACAGTTTTGCGAACGAGCTTGGTTGCAGTATGTCGGGATGAAGATGGCATACCTAGGAGCAAAACTGAGCGACACACAAAATGTGGGACGAGGCGACTCGATAAACGCGGGTCGCGGCGGCTCGATAGGTACGGAGGTACGCGGCAACTTCCTCTCGAAAATCGGACTCGTTATCGGCAGATCCTTTGGTCCCCTTTTCGCGCTGGTCATTATTTTGGGCGCGATGCTTTGGGGGCCGTGGGTTAGCTTGGCAATTGTGGTGGTGGCGCTGCTTACTGCGTTCAGGTTCGCATGAGCGCAATCGCGGGCGGACTCGAAGGGTCGAAGGAGTTGGAGGCGAGCCACCGGCGGATTTTCGCGCATCCTCAGGATGTTCATTGTGTGATCTTCCACATTGCTTGTCTGGTGGCGTACGCGTGTGCGTTTTGGTTGTACAAACATCCGGCGATGGTGGGCATTCACGGGCCGTGGTCGCGAGCGGCGTTCGTGCTGGCCGCGGCGTGCGCGCTTGGGTGGATCTCGGGGATAGACGTCGGCGTAAATTTCCACAATCATTCGCACCTGCGGATATTCACGTCGGCGTTTTTGAACCGGTGGTTCGCGCGATTCTGGACTTTTTCTGCAGGGTGGCCTTCGTTTTTCTGGGAGTACACGCACACCATTCATCACGCGCGTTTGCTGGGCGACGATGATTGGACTCTGCCTAAACAGAACGCCGACGGAACGTTCGAACAGCTTCAACGATACGTGTTAGCTCACTGGCCGTGGCGTTATGTGGTCCACTTGCGCAGGGAGTTGATTTTGCGGCGCAGTATGCGCGGGAAGGCGCTGAAAGAGTTCGGGATCTTCGTCGCGCTGTGGTCAATTCCCTTTTGGATCGATCCGATCATGGCGATATGGCTGTGGGTGCTGCCGCACTGGATCGGAAATACCTGGGTTACGGGCTCGGGGATGTACGTGCAGCATGTGGGATGCGTGAAGAAGACGGCGGAGCGGCCCGTGAGTCACTCCAACGTTTATCTGCAGAAATTCTTCAACCTCACGATGTTCAATATCGGCTATCACCTGGAACACCACGACAATCCCAAGGTGCATTGGTCGGAGCTGCCGGAGCTTCACGAACGGCTCAAGAAAGAGATGATCGATGGCGGAGCGCGCGTGCTTCCCTACGCGTATTATCACGCGTCGTACTTATTTGCCGGGGACGCTGAACGCAAAAGCCGCTTCGGCAAGCAACATGCGGACTACCTAAGTACTCAATAAATTCGAAAAAAGATTTTAGCTGGCGGGAAATGGGCCTGCTTGCGCAGATCGCGGCTTCCCCGTGTTTCGTAGCGAAGCCCCTAAGCCTCGCCGAGCCGATTCTACGCGCTGGAGCCGCGCACGAAATGCAGGACTAGTAAAATGAGCGCCACAACCAGGATGATGTGAATCATGGCGGTGGTAACGTGGAACGCGAAAAACCCAAGCAGCCAAAGAACGATCAGAACAACAGCGATTAAACCCAGCATATTTTCATCTCCTCCCTTTTGAGCAAACTTCGGAACAGCAAAGGCCTGCATTTCTTCCGGCTTGAACATATGTCAGGCGGAAGCGCGAAGATGTTCTAAACAGCACACATTTCAAAATGCCCGATTTATATAAAAACCGGCGCCGGTTTGGGTCTTGTGTGGGAGCACGGTTCTCGTTTCAACGCAGGTGCGGTGGCGCTGGCGCGTAACTTATCGCCGGGGACATGCGGAATGTTCTAGGACGGTTTCCTGCCGCGCACGAGCGATTTAGAAAGACCCTGCGGAAGCTCCGGCGACCTTGACGAAGTCGTGGAAGATGACTTCTTCCTCGCGAATGACGGGGAATCCCTTGGCAAAAGTCATGGTGCGCGCGAGGGCCTGATAAAATTGCAGGCTATTTTCGCTGTCGTGCAATGCTTTTTGCGATTCCCAGATCGTCATGACGCGCACATCGGGAGGGTTGGACTGTTCGACGCGCAGTACGAGGAGTGCGCGGAAACCTGGGCGTTCGCGCATGAGCGGGAGCGCCGAGTCGAGGGCGGCGGTGAACTCGGTCAATTTCTCGGAGGGGATGTTGAATTGCGTGACGCGTGCGTGCATGGTTGCCTCCAGTGGTCCTAGCGTAAAGGTGGGAGGAACTGGGGAGAGTCTATACCCATTTGGAGCGAGAGGAAAGCGCGGGCAGTGCGCGATCAGGCAAGTGACCCAAAATGCCGAACGGATGCCGCTCGGCATTTTGGATGATCCAGGCGCCGCGGACTAAATTTAGTTCCGCGGCGAGGATACCGGCGTCATGGCGGCGTTTGCAGATGCAGTCGCGGTGACGGTAGCCGCAGCGGCAGCTACGTTTGCCGCGCCAGCCACGACGTTTGGAGCGCTAAGATACGCGGCGAATAGCGGGTCGTCATGCAGCACGCGCGGGAGCGAGACGACGTAACGTTCGAGTTGCGGAAGAAAGAAGTGGTCATAGTGGAAGCTGTGCATTTCCGCAACTGCGTCCTTCACGGCTTGATGTTGGACAGCGATACGGTAGGCAGCGACCATGGTTCCGGTGCGGTCCGCGCCGCGCTGGCAGTGAACGAAGATTTTCGTTTGCGGATTGGCGCGAACTAGATCAAGGAATTGCACGACCTGTGCGTCGGAAGGATTATCTCTGCCGCTCCAGGGAATGCCGACGTACTTCATTCCGAGCGATTCGACTTCACGCTGCTCAGCGGAAGTTTCCTGCGCCTCATTCCGGAAGTTAACGACGATTCCGACACCCATGTGGTGCAGGGCGCTGAAGCCCGTAGATGACGGTTGCGCACCGCGATAGAGCATCTCGGTTACGGGCGCAAAATTCTTAACGCCTTCCGGAGTTTGGGTGGTCTGGGACCTGGCTGCCGGCGCTGCGACGAATAGAAAGGCCGCTAAAACCCAGGCACCTAAGGCCTTACGAGAGCCGAATCGGTTCATTTGTAACCCTCCGCAAATGCATGGTTTAGGGCTGGGATTGCGAACTGTCAGGCTGGGGGCCTTACACTCAATTCGACGCAGTGATAAGGCAAAAAGATGCTTAAAAATGAGTGCGCGATTATTGCTTTATTTTGTTGAGTTTTCAGGCCTCAGGGGTTGAAACCCCTTCGGTTTCGATGACGATACGGCACGGCTGAAGCCGTACCCTGATGGCTCGTGGTATCGAGACACCACGGGCGTTCGAGGCCTAGGGCCGAATCATTGCTCGTGGCGGAGATGAAGAGCGTGGCGAATGTCGGGCCAGAATTCCTCGAGGACGTGCCAGCCAATGCTCGATGCCAAGGCGGTGGAACCGCGCTCCCAAGCTTTGGCGGAACTATCCTGGCTCGGGGGCTCCCATGCGTTGGCAATAAAAGCGGCGCTGTAAACGCCGACAAATCGCGAGATAGCGGGCATCTGGCCTCCGCTTGGTGTGCGAGAAACAAGAGTGCCGACGACGGCATGTTTCGTACGGCGCCAAACGCCGGTCTCGTTTGAGGGTTGAAAGCGGGAGTCCTCGCGGTCAGCGGTGGCAACGCCGAGAGCGACAGTGCGGGCGATTACGCTTCGTCCGTAGGCTGAGGCGAGACGCGTGGCGTAACCGGAAGCGCCCTGTCCCCATTCGCGAGGCGTGTTATCGGCTTGGCCCACGGCTGCACCCAGGGCGGGTCCGATCACGCCTTCCGGCTCGACGAAAGAATGCTCGTAAATACGGAGGCGCTCGCCGAAGGTGAGCGGTGTGGCAGTCACGACAGAATTTGAGGAGGACTGTGGATTTGCCGAAAATTGTGGAGTGGGAGCCTCGGGAACGTCGCTGTCAGCGGGCTGATAAGCGATTTGACCAGCGGTCTGGTTAGCGGTCTGGTCAGCGATCTGGTCGGCCGTTTGGAAAACCGCCCGATCGGGGGAGATATTGGGGGCGGCCGAATCGATCGCTCGTTCAGTGGATTGCTGAGCGTAAAGCGGAAAAAGTGACGCAAGGCCAAAACCGCATAAGAGCGCGAGACGCGAAGCAAAGTTCGTGGGCATGCGCGATAGACGCTTCATCATGGTGTCTCCGTGCAAGTTTGAGCGGGCCATCGTTAGTTAGATTTTGCGACGGCGCTGCGAGTGACGCTTTTGCGAGAAGGAGATTGTAAAAAGTTTAAGGAGAAAGGACTGATGGGCGGAAAAACTTGGTACGTATAGGACTCCCTACAAAAAGCCATTAAGTGCCAATTTTTGGGATAGTGTCTCGGCTCGAGGATTCTCAGGTAATGACCTGATGCCAAATTCAACTGGTTTCGAGGTTAAATATCGAGTTCTGTATGGGATCTACGGGAGAGGGCTGCCAAGTCCACTATGAAAGACGACCCGCAGAAGAAGGATGATCCGCAGAAGAAGGACAATCCGAAGAAGCCTCATTTCTCCGCGAAATTAAAGATCACGCAACTGATCCGTTCTCACTGGATATCCCTGGTGGTGGCATTTGTCGCGGTTCTGGGCGAAACATTCGCCGACGTGCTAGAACCGTGGCCGATCAAGGTGGTGGTTGACAACATTCTGCAATCGAAACATCTGCCAGCCTGGCTGGGTGGGACGATTACGCATTTATTCGGGACCAACAAACTGGCCATTCTGAATTTTGCGATAGCGGCGGTGGCGGCGATCGCCATTCTGAACGCGATCAGTTCGTACGTTGAAAAATACGTGACTACCAGCGTGAGCCAGTGGGTGGCGCACGATCTGCGGCGGCTGCTCTACAACCATATTCAGCAGCTTTCGCTGGCAGAACGGGATGAGACCCGCACGGGAGACCTGATATCGCGCGTAACCGACGACATTGAAGCGGTGCAAAACTTCTTCAGCAGTTCCCTGCTGGGGATCCTCGTAGATGCTTTGACGCTGGTGGGAATGATCGGCGTGATGCTCTACGTGAACTGGCGATTCACGCTGATCGCGCTTTCGGTGGTGCCGGTATTGTTCGCGGTGGTGTATTACCTGACTCGCCAGATCAAGCGAGCCTCTCGCGCGGTGCGCAAGAAGGAGAGCGAGCTGACTTCCATTGTGGAAGAAGGTCTTACTTCGGTGCGCGTGGTGAAGGCGTTCGCCAGAGAAGACTACGAAGTGAAAAGATTTGAAGCGGAGAGTTTGGAAAATGTAGAGACAGCACTGCGCGCCCGCAGCTTGAAAGCGAAATTGACGCCGAGCGTGGGAATAATCATAGCCATAGGGACCTGTCTGGTGCTGGGCTATGGCGCGCGGCTGGCGTTGGCCGGCCAAATCAGCGCCGGAGTTCTGATCGTTTTCTTATTGTATCTGGGCAAGATGTACAAACCCATGCGCGACATTTCCAAGGAGATCGACACTGTCTCCAAGGCCATGGTGGGGTACGAGCGCATTCAAGAGGTTTTGGAAATAGAAAGCCGGGTACGAGACCTGCCGCGCGCGCGGCGCGCTCCTGCGTTTAAGGGGGCTATCGAATTTGAAAAAGTGCAATTCGGCTATAACGGCGGCGAGCCGGTGCTGAAGAACATCGACATGAAGATCGAGCCGGGGCAAGTGGCGGCGCTGGTGGGACCATCGGGTACGGGGAAGACGACCATCATCAGCTTGATTCCACGCTTTTACGATCCTGTGTCCGGGGTGGTGAAGATCGATGGACAGGATATTCGTAATTTCAAGCTGCGGTCATTGCGCGAACAGACCAGTTGCGTGCTGCAAGAAACGCTCCTGTTCCGCGCGAGCGTATGGGACAACATTGCTTACGGAAAACCAGACGCGCATCCGAAAGAGATCGTGAACGCAGCGCGGCTGGCGAACGCCGACGAATTTATCGAGAGATTGCCGGATGGTTACGCCACGATGCTGGGAGAGCGGGGCGCGTCACTCTCCGGCGGGCAGCGGCAGCGTATCGCGATTGCGCGCGCGATTATCAGGAACACGCCGATACTGATTCTCGACGAACCCACGTCGGGACTGGACCCGGAGTCCGAGCAAACGGTGATGGAAGCGTTGAAGCGGCTGATAAAAGGAAGGACTTGCGTGGTGATCGCGCATCACCTAAACACAATTCGTCAAGCGGACACGATCTTTGTGATTGAGGGCGCGGAAGTGTGCGAGCGCG
>Ga0209624_10003937_pt1 | contig 10336 bp, 7 predicted proteins | sample JacPinW_OM2H0_O1_FD_188565 | JGI IMG/M metagenome (GOLD analysis project Ga0209624, IMG submission 188565) | Forest soil microbial communities from Algoma, Ontario, Canada - Jack Pine, Ontario site 1_JW_OM2H0_O1 (SPAdes) (version 2) | ecosystem: Environmental > Terrestrial > Soil > Boreal... | reverse complement strand
GCCCCACTACTGGGCCGATGCCCTGGAGCAGATGGATCTAATCGGAGTGGGTTCGCTCGGGATCGTAATCATCGCGGGGATGTTTATTGGTGGCGTCCTGGTCCTGCAGACCTCCTCCGAGTTCGAGCGCTTCGGCGAGACGGCGCTGACCGGCGAGGCGGTGGCCCTGGCGCTGGTACGCGAGCTGGGTCCGACGATTACAGCGCTCCTGGTGGCGGGACGCAATGCGTCCGGGATCGCCTCCGAACTGGGTTCAATGGTTGTCACCGAGCAGGTAGACGCCATGCGAGCCCTCGGCACCGACCCCGTGCGCAAGCTCGTTACGCCCCGGGTATTCGCGACGGTGACGATGCTGCCGTTGCTGGTGGCTGTCGCCGATTTCGTGGGTCTCGGGGGAGGGTTCCTTGTCGCCTACGTGACCCTGCGGCTGGGCGCGGTGCAATTCTGGACGACCGCGATTCGGGCGCTTGCGTTTGGAGACCTGGTTCAGGGATTTGTGAAGCCGGTATTTTTTGGTCTCATCATTTCTACGATTGGATGCTTTCAGGGACTGCGCGTGAAGGGGGGCACGCAAGGCGTCGGGCGCGCAACGACTTCCGCTGTGGTCATCTCTTCGGTCGTGGTCCTCGCGGTTGACTTCTTCCTTTCGAAATTGCTGCTGTACATATTCCAGAAGTAAACGGCGCGGCCCTCCGAACGCCTCCGGGCCTGCGCTCGGAATTTACGGACTGAAATCATGCGCTGCGAATCGCCGCGGTTTCCATCTATAATCTCGTAATGCTGCGCCCATCCCGCCCGGCGCCCGTGCTTGACGTGAATACCATTGTTCCGGGCCAGCCCCTGATCGAGTTCAAAGACGTACATATCGGCTTCGAAGAGGGCGATGTGCTGCGCGGGATATCCTTCGATGTATCGCCTGGTGAAACAAAAGTGTTTCTCGGCGAAAGTGGCTCAGGGAAAACGCTGATCATGAAACTGGCGGCTGGCCTGCTGCATGCCGACGCGGGACGCATCTGGGTCATGGGCCATAACATCGAGGAGATGACCGAGAAAGAACTGTTGGGATTCCGGCGACGCCTTGGTTTCGTATTTCAGGAGGGCGCGCTTTTCGATTCGCTAACCGTCGCGGAGAATGTCGCCTTTCGGTTGCATGAGGAGAATGTCCCGGACCCGGAAGTGGACGAGCGTGTGCGCGAGGCATTGAAATTCGTCGAACTGGAAGCTGCGCTCGACAAGTATCCCGCCGAGCTTTCCGGAGGCATGCGACGCCGCGTATCCATTGCCCGCGCGCTGGTCGATAGGCCCCCACTGGTGTTCTACGATTCCCCGACCGCCGGACTCGATCCGGTGACATCGCAAACGATCATCACCTTGATTCTGCGGGGACGCGATTTGCAGGGTGTCACGTCCCTGCTTGCCACGCACCGCGTGCAGGATGCATTCGGCCTGGCGTACTTTCGTTTCGACAAAGATCGCGACCACGTGGTCTCCGTTGATGGGAACGGCGCCCGGCGCGCCGAGCTTGGACCTGAGCGGGAACCGCAACCTGTTGCCGCGGCTGCCTCGCCGACCAACGTCATCGTGCTGCGGGACGGGAAGGTGTATTTCGAGGGCAGTGCCGAAAGCGTGTTGCACTCGTCGGACGAATATCTGAAGAAGTTTCTGGCTTCCGCGGAATAATATTCGCATTCGGGACGACTGAGGAGGGAAAGCGATGGCACAGCGAAAGCAACTTTCGTGGACGGAACTGCGGGTCGGTGTTTTCGTGCTGGCCGGCTTGCTGATCTTGATGGTCGCGATTTTCTACGTAACGGGCGCGGGATTTCTCGGGCCCAAGTATCGCCTGTTGACCTATCTGCCTGAGGTGGACGAGCTTCAAACGGGCGCACCGGTCACACTCGACGGCATCGAGATCGGCAACGTCGAGTCCCTGCGTCTGACACCGCACCCTGAGGACCTCCAGCACAACATCACTCTGGTCCTCCGCATAGAGAAGAAATATCAGGATCAAATCCGATCCAGCTCAACTGCATCCCTGGTCACAGAGGGACTTCTCGGCAACCGCTACGTCACCATCACGCGCGGAATCACCGGTTCGGTCATCCCGGCCAACGGCGTAGTCCCCGGCAGCGAACAGGCGGACATGAAGGCGATCGTCCAGCGCGGGGCGGATGTCGTCGAGAACCTAGGCGTACTTTCGACTCAGATCGGCGACATCATCAACAAGGTGAACAAGGGGCAGGGCACGATCGGCAAGGTGATCAACGATTCGGCGCTCTACGACCATTTGAACAGCACCGCCGGGAAACTCGATGCGATGGCGAGCTCGATTCAACAGGGTCAGGGGAGCCTCGGACGACTGGTCGCCTCAGACGAACTCTATGCGAAGGCAGACTCGGCCATCGGGAAGGCGGATGACGTACTGGGAGCCGTTCGCGATCAAAAGGGCACCATCGGGAAATTGGTTTACGATCCTGCTGCGTTTGACAGCATCAAGGGCGTTGCGGACAAAGGCAACGCGCTGCTAGGCGACGTGCGCGAAGGCAAGGGCACGCTCGGCAAACTCGTCACCGACGACACCCTGTTCAGCAATTTGCGCGACGCTTCGGCTAACGTCCGCGACGCCTCCGCGAAACTGAATTCCAATCAGGGCACGATGGGAAAATTCTTCACCGATCCCGCCTTCTATGACAACGTCACTGGGCTAACGGCGGATCTTCGTTCGCTGCTTGGAGATTTCCGTCAGAACCCGAAGAAGTTCCTGCACATCAAGGTCGGGCTGTTCTAGCGACTGGCTCCAACGGCGCAGGCTCGCCAGCAAATTGCAAGAACGGGCGAGCCCGCTGAACGAGCAACATCGAGCACCAGAGTCGCCTGGGTTTTCGCTCCCAACACTTCTCTGCGACTTTCCAGGGTCGATGCCCGTACTTATTCGGAGGGCGAGAAATCGAGGGCGATTTCGCGGATGCGGCGAAGGTCGAGCTTTCCGGTGCCCAGGTGCGGCAGTTCCTCGACGAAGAAGAACTGATTCGGGCGCGGCGTCCAAAGATTCGGCAGGCCCGACTCGCCAAGACGATCGAGCACGGGCTGCAATTCCTGTGCCGACAGTGTGTGCAGGACGACCAGCCGCTCTCCCTTTTTCCCGTCGGGCACTGCGGTGACGACGAATCTCTGCTCGGTCAAGCCCGCCAGTTCGTGCAGACGTTCTTCTACTCGAATGTGCGGCACCATCTCGCCGCCGATCTTGCTGAACCGGCTGAGCCGGTCGGTGATCGCAAGGAAGCCGTCCTCATCTTCCTCGGCGATATCCCCGGTGACATACCAGCCATCCTGCAAGACCTCGGATGTCTTCTCGGCCTTGCCGAGATAACCCAGCATTACGTTGGGCCCCCGCACCAGAAGCAGTCCCGGCGTGCCTGCCGCGACCGGTTCGCGCGTGTCCGGGTCCACGATGCGCACGCTCACGCCCGGAAGCGGATGCCCGATACGCCCGCGTTTTGCGCCGACCTGGCGAAAACCAGGGGCGCGAAAGTCGTGGGTGTTGACCGACACGACGGGCGAGCATTCGGTCGCGCCATATCCTTCCAGCGGCCGGATGCCGAAGCGATCCTCGAACGCCAGAGCCAGCCGCTCAGGCAATTTCTCGGCGCCCACCACGACGTATTCCAAGCTGCCGAAATCCTCCGGAGAGCAGCGCCGTGCATAGGCTTGCAGGAAGGTAGGCGTGGACAGCAGGAAAGTCACGCGGTAGTCGCGGACGATTTCGCTGATCGCGGCCAGATCCAGAGGACTTGGATGGTAGACCACGCTCACACCGAGCGCAGCGGGCAGCCACAGTGTCACCGTAAATCCGAACGAATGGAAGAAAGGCAGAACGCCGAGCAGGCAATCCTTGCCGTCAAACATGAACATCTGCCCCACCTGATCAATATTCGACCTGATGTTGCAATGCGAGAGCATTACTCCTTTTGGCTCGCCGGTGCTGCCGCTTGAAAAAATGATCGTGGCGATGTCGTCCAGAGTCTTGTTCCTCCCGTCGCCCAGGACCCGTTCGAGCACCCGTCCCGGGAGGAACCACAGCAACAGCGCGACCAGCCGCTCGCCAAAACCGTGGCCTGCTGCCGCTTCTTCGAGCAGGATCGTTTTGCCTGGGACCTTCAGCGGAATTCGTTCGAGCAACTGTGCCGAGGTGATGACGGTCTCCAGTTTGCATTGTGCGGCGCATGAGGCGAGTGATTCATTCGAGGTCGTGTAATTCAAATTCACCGGAATCTTCCCAGCGAGCATCGCCGCAAAATTCACGAGCGCGCCCGGGACCGAAGGCGGCAGAAGGATGCCGACCATTTCCTGGCCGGCCCAGGTGCTGCGTAGCCGGCGCGCCAGAAAAATCGCGCTCAACAGCGCGCCCCCCCAATTCATTCGCCGACGCCGCTTGTCTGCCATGGCAAAGCGGAACGGATGGCGATGAGAGGTGTGAATGAACGCCCGGTGCAAGGTCTGCATTCGATTTCGGCGGTTACGGTATGCGGAAGTTTGCAATTCCTGTACCGCGCGACGTACCTCGAAGGGCGGCGTAGTCGAGGGCATCGGCTTGCCGAAACTCACCGTCACGGGATAGGGAATTGAGCGCGGCAGTTTCCAGATGAAGCGCCCGCGCTCGAAGCTGAACATGCTGCCCCACAGACCATCGAGGTTTACCGGAACAATTGGCGCCTCTACGCCCTTCATGATGCGCTCCATGCCGCGGCGGAACGGCAGCAGCTGGCCGATGCGGGTGATCTGTCCTTCAGCGAAGATGCACACAACTTCGCCACTCCTGATTGCGCCTGTGGCTTCGCGCAGAGAGTGAAGCATTTCGCGCGGCCGAAGCTCGGAGGAGATGGGAATAGCGCGAATCATTTTGGCGAACGGTTTCACGTAAGGTAGATCGTAAATTCCTTTGAACATCAGGAAGCGGATGGGGCGGTCGGTCGAAGCAATCAGCAAGAGCGCGTCGACAAAAGACATGTGGTTTGAGACAAAAAGCGCGCCCCCTGTTTCCGGGACGTTGTCGCGACCTTCGACCCGGATGCGATAAACCGAGTGGGTGGCCGCCCAGAGCAGGAATCGCACCAGCGAATCAGGCAACAGGTAGACCGAGTAGGCCGTGGTGACCAGGGTAAGGATGGCTCCATCGAGGAAAATGCCCGCGGGAGTTTGGTGGAACACGTCGGTAAAGATGTAATAAGCCCCAGAAGCGAGGGCGATTCCGATGAAGGAGACCAGATTTACGGCGGCGATCACCCCGCCTTTTTGTTCCGGTCTCGGGCGGTGCTGGATCAGGGCGCCCAGAGGCACCACAAAGAGCCCGCCAAAGAAACCCAGGAGTCCCAAATCAAGAACGCGAAGGCGAACCCACGCGGAAGCGAGCGAGAACAGTTTTCCTATGACAGGCAACGACGTGTGACCACCGACGGCGCCCAGCGCGGCGCCCACGATCTCCGCCGGCGCTCGAAAGTAGAGCAGCGCACCGAACACCGTCATACCCACTGCGCCTAGCGGGATAAGCCCGTATTCGATTTTTCCACCGGAGAGATATCCGGCGGCGACGCTACCCAGCCCAATGCCGATCGCAACGGCCGCCTGCAGGTAGGTGATGTGCGTTTCGTCAACGCGCAGCACGTCGTGCCCGTAAATGATGATCGCGAGCTGCAACAGCGCCGCAAGAAAAAACAGGTAGGTGTAGCCGACCACCGCCCAGCCGAGAATACGATCGGCCCGGATCGTCTTCATCTGCTCGGTGAAATCGCCCAAAGGGTTCCAGCGGAAGTGCTTTGCGGGATCGGCTGCGGGGATTTTCGAGATGCCGAAGCTGGTCGCAAGCCCGATGACCGAACAACCCAGCAGCAGGAATCCCGCGATGATTTCCCGGTTGTGAAAACGCTCTGCAAGTTCGCCTGCCGCGATCGTGCCGCCGATCCCCGCAAGGAACGTGCCGAATTCGATGATGCCGTTGCCCCACGACAGCTGCTTTTCGGGCAGCAACTCGGGCAGCAGTCCATATTTCGAAGGGCCGAACAGGGCCCCCTCGGTGCTGATCAGGAACACTCCGGCGCACTCCATCGGCAAGCTGCGCAAGGCGAGCCCCACGATGAAAAATGCCATCACTCCGATTTCAAGGAATTTCGTTCCGATCGTAACGCTTCGTTTGCTGTAGCGATCGGCGAAGTAGCCACCCGTCATCGAGAAAAGAATAAAGGGAATTGCGAACAGCGCTCCGACAATCGGCACCAGACTATCGCGTCGCGCCTGTGGAAGGTCCATCCCGATAATCAGGTAAATCACCAGATACTTCAGACCGTTGTCGTTGAAGCCTGTCTGGAATTGCGTGACGATGAGGCTCCAGAACCCGCGCCGCCAGGCGCGGGGCGGCGATGATTCTCGCGAGATCGAATTTGTGGGAGATTCCATTGCCAGACCGTGTGCCTATCCGTGAGATCCCGGACCCCGGTTGGGTAACCGCTGCTCGGCGATTCCGTTTTTTCTGCTCAATACGGTAACGCCATTTCTGCCCCGCGAGCAGTGACACCTCGCAACACCGTTCCCGGCAAGAACTGCTTCCTGGGAGTACTGCCGGCCCGTTCTGTTCTCGGCGGAAAAAACCACCGGCGTATCTTAGCCTGTGCGAGGTGCGCGACAACGAGCGAATGACGGGCGAGAGTTCAATCGAGGCAGAAGGTTGCGCTAGGCGATGACGCGGAGCGATGGTTTCGCCTCTCGGGCGACCGCAGGGGCGGCCATCGCGGGCAGAGGCGTTTCGCGGCGCGCGTACTTGGTGGCAACGTAATCGTTCACCAGTGCTTGAAACGCTGCCGACAGTTCGTCGTAGGTTCCTTCCAGGGTGGTGAATTTCTGGCCATCGATGTACACGGGGCACCGCGGAGCTTCTCCTGTGCCAGGCAAACTGATGCCGATGTTGGAGGCTTTTGATTCACCGGGGCCATTGACGATGCATCCCATCACCGCCAGCTTCAGCTCCTCGACACCTTCGTAGTTCTGCTTCCATTCGGGCATTTTTGCGCGGATGTAATCCTGAATGCTCTCAGCTAGCTCTTGAAACGTGGAACTCGTCGTGCGACCGCAACCCGGGCAAGCTGTCACGCTGGGCGCAAACGTGCGCAGGCCAAGCGATTGCAGCAGCTCGCACGCCGCATAGACTTCATCCCGGCGATCGCCGCCCGGGCGCGGCGTCAATGAAACGCGAACCGTGTCGCCGATGCCTTCCTCCAGCAGGATCCCCATGGATGCCGCGGACCAAACCAGCCCCTTGGCGCCCATGCCAGCTTCGGTCAAGCCCAGATGCAGCGGCTGGTCGGTCTTTTCGGCGAGGTCGCGGTAGATAGCGATCAAATCGCCGGGACGTGAAACTTTGCAGGAGATAATGATCTGGTCCTTGCGAAGTCCGCACTCAAGGGCCAGCTCAGTCGACTGGAGCGCGGACAGTACCATGCACTCGTTGATGATCTGTTCGGAAGTCTTGCCCAGGTCCTTGTCGGTGTTTTCCTGCATCTTGAGCATGACGAGCTCCTGATTGAGCGAGCCGCCATTTACGCCAATCCGCACGGGCTTGCCGTTGTCGCGAGCGACCTTGCAGATGGTTGCAAACTGCTCGTCCCGCCGCTGGCCGTGACCGACGTTGCCAGGATTGATGCGGTACTTGTCGAGCGTGCGGGCGCAATCGGGATATTTCGTCAGCAGGACATGGCCGTTGTAATGAAAATCGCCGATGACCGGAACATCGCAGCCCGCATCGAGCAGGCGTTTCTTGATTTCCGGGAAAGCCGCGGCGGCTTCCGGCATGTTTACGGTGACGCGGACAAGTTCCGAGCCGGCCTGCGCAAGCTCGAGGCACTGTTGGGTAGTTGAGGCGATATCGGCGGTGTCCGTGTTGGTCATGGACTGCACGACCACCGGCGCTCCGCCGCCCACCTGAATCTTGCCAACTTTCACGCCAACCGTGTTGTGCCGTTTCTGCGCCATCGTGACTCTATTGTATCGAATCGGCGGACACCGGCGCTAGTGGCGACGAGGCTCGGTTCGTGCGGCCAGCAGGCGGACCGGTGCGCCGACGCAACGGGTTTGAAATGAAAACCGAGAAATCGGATTCTACATTTCCGCGCGGTGCGCAACACCGACCGACTTGCCGCTGCGCGCGGGCGGAACAATGGTGGCCATTTTACGGATCATGGCCAGAACGAGCCTCTTGTCGTCATCCGAGAGGCTGGTGGAGTATCTCTTGATGTCTGCGAGGAAACGGATCTCTTCTTCGGAAAGCTCGCCCAACATCTTGCGGGTTTCGCGGTCCTGGGGCGTGTCGGTGCCCGGAAAAAAATCCGCGAGGCTGATTTCCATGGCTTCTGCAATCTTTGCGAGAGTTTCTAGCGACGGAACGGTGTGCCCGTTCTCCACGCGAGACAGATAGCAACGCAGCAGGCCGGTGCGGCGCTCAATATCCCCTTGCGACAGCCCTCGGTCGCTGCGGTAGGAGCGAATGACCTCGCCGATATTCACCTTCGGTTTTTCTTTTGGCATGGTATCTCTTTCTACAACAGGCCGTATCTTACGAGTCACCTCCGGGGGGCGCAAGAAAATTATAGGGAGATGTTCCTGGCAGGAACGTTCGAAATACGCATTAATTAGAGGCGCCGGGGACCAGCGCCGTGACATCGTGCTCGGTCGTGAATTCAAGCAGAGTCTCACTTGGAACGCGAACCCGTTCGCCGTGCGTCATCACCTGAACGGCTGTACCGCCACCGGCGCCCAGTGTCGCGCCGATGGCCGCGCCCCTGCCGCCTCCGACGATTCCGCCGATGACTGCGCCAGCGACCGCACCTCCGCCGATGCGCTCGGCGCTCTGCGTGCCGCGACTCTTGCCTGCGACATCATAGGTCGTTGAGTCGATGGGCACGACGCTGCCGTGGATGCGGATGGCGGTGAGTTCAAGCGTCAGTTGCGATGAGCCCGAAATTTTTCCGGCTTCTTTCGCCCGCGCGAGCATGCCATATACGTCGGCGCCCTTCTCGGCGACGACCGTGTTGCCTACCACCAGCGGGGTTTCAAGACTGGCATGGAACGGATCGCTTACGCGGTTGGTTGACGAGTCCACGCCGTCGATCATGCGTATCAAAAGCGAAGTGCCGGATGGAATCGTGACAGCTTGCAGTGGCTGACCGCCCTGTGTTTCTCCCTGCTGCGTGCTTGTGTTTGTCGACGGGGTATCGGGGGACGCTGGGGCGGCTGGAGGCGGGGTTTCCGCTGGCGGCGCAGAGGCAGCGGGCGGGGTCGTTGAATCGGCTGCAGGTGAAGGGGCAGCTCCGGCACCTGGAACGGAAACAGACGTTGCCGCAGGAGGCGGCGCGTTCGATGTGTCGCTGAATCCGAGGTTCAGGACATCTTTCGTTGCGAATATCTGTTCTTTGCCTTCTACGTCAAAACGTATGTTCTCTGGCGAGCCGCCGACGAATCTGCCCTGCACGATCTGTCCGGTCTTTAATTCAAGCGTGTCACCCAGCGCGACCCGTGCGGGCGCGCTGCTTGAAATGACGAAGCCCGCCACACCGACTAACAGCGGCTTCCAGATCGTCGATCTAAATCGGGAGGGTACAGATGCGTCCGCGCCTAGCTTCATGGCCATTTTCTCCCAGTCCCGCGCAACACTGGCGTGATCGCTTCGTTGTGCCGGTCCCCAACAGGGGATCACGATTAACAGCAACTCGCCACGTCCAGGGTGCGCATCCTTCTCGATCATGATACCGCAACCGGATCACTGAAGCAGCGCGCGAGGGCACAGGTTCGGCCGAGCCGTCTTTTTCTTGCGTCGTTAAGCGGAAGTGCTGGATCGGGAATAGTGCCTAGAGCGTAGGTTGCGGTACGGATTTCGACTGAGCGAGTTCGATCGATTTCTTGCCGGCGCGCTTGTTCTCGTAAAGAGCCTCGTCACCACGCCGCATCAGCTCTTCGGCGGTTTCGCCTGGCTTGTAATCGGTCCACCCGCGGGAAAACCGGCAGGGTATCTTGGTGTCTTCGTACTGGACATCGAGGCCTTCGAGCCGATTGAGGACATGTTTGACTTCCTCGGCGCGGCATTCCGGCAACAGCACCATGAACTCGTCGCCACCGAGCCGTACAGCGAGGTCGGAGCCACGAATGGCCTTGCGCAACCGGTCAGAGAAACCCTTCAGGACCAGGTCCCCCGCGGCGTGTCCGAGTCTGTCGTTAATCTGTTTTAGTCCATCAAGATCAATCAGCAAGATTGTCAAGGGGCGCTCGTGTCGCACGGCCCGGCTGATCTCTTCGG
>Ga0209624_10003936_pt1 | contig 10340 bp, 4 predicted proteins | sample JacPinW_OM2H0_O1_FD_188565 | JGI IMG/M metagenome (GOLD analysis project Ga0209624, IMG submission 188565) | Forest soil microbial communities from Algoma, Ontario, Canada - Jack Pine, Ontario site 1_JW_OM2H0_O1 (SPAdes) (version 2) | ecosystem: Environmental > Terrestrial > Soil > Boreal... | reverse complement strand
AGGCCTCAGCTCCCTCGGCTGGGTAGCCGCGCTCGCCGTTCTCCTAATCTTTGCAAGTCTGTTCTTCGTCCAGCGCAGCGCGCAGCAAAACTCGCCCGTCAACTCACCACTCCTCGCCGAGGTCAGTGATCTCCACATCGCCACACTCGCCGCAAACTCCCCCCCGCAGGTCATCTCCTCCGACCGCCACACAGTGAAGCCCTGGTTTCAAGGCAAGATTCCCTTCAGCTTCAACCTCCCGCAAAACCTCCCGGCAGACACCACCCTCGACGGAGCCAATCTCACCTATCTCCACAATCAGCCCACCGCCCAACTGCTCTTCAGCATCGGCAAGCATCGCGTCTCCGTCTTTATCCAACAGGCAACCGGCACGCCGGCCGCAGACCACCGGCTGGCAGACCGCTCAGGCTTCCACCTCACAGAATTCCAAACAGCAAATCTCGACGTAGTTGCAATCAGCGACGTGGAGCCGGCCCGCCTATCCAGCCTCGCCGACATAATCGAGCAGGCCCAGACCGAAACACTGCCACCTCCCAACTAGTCCCGGCTCCAGCTCTTCCATAATTCTCCGCAATAACTCTAAATAACCTCACACAACGAGAACCCCCATCGCGCCGAAGTATACTTTGCTGACATCGAGCCGTAGCGACTCTTATGTCCTCAAACCTCAGACCTACGGTTGTACTTTTCAGTCTCTCCCTTCTATCGCGCCTTGTCAGCGCCCAGGGACTAAGCCCACGAGCCTACGTCATCTCTCCCATCCACTCCAACGCCGTCACCCTCACCTACACTCTTCAGGACGGAAACATCGTCTTCGACGCATCCGTCCCCATCACCGGCTCCACAGGCAGAGTCGGCACCGAGACCGCAACTCTCTTTCACTCCTTCAACTTCTTCAGCCGCTCCGCCAACGTCAACATCTCTCTCCCCTACTCCATCGGACACTTCCAGGCCGACGTCAACGGCGAACCGATCAAGCTCTATCGCTCCGGCCTGAACTCCACGACCATCCGCCTCTCCGCCAACCTCTTCGGCGCCCCCGCCATGACGCCCGCCGAATACATGAAGTGGCACCAGAAACTCATCATCGGCGCAAGCCTCACCGTGTCCACCGCAACCGGCCAGTACGATCCCGCGCTCCTCATCAACATAGGAAACAATCGCTGGGCCATCAAACCCGAAATCGGCCTATCGCGCCGCTGGAACAAGTGGTACTTCGATACCTACGCAGCCGTCTGGTTCTTCACCCCGAACAACGACTTCTACCGCAACAAGCCCGGTTCCACTGGACCAAACCGCCAAACGCAAGAACCAATGGGCTCCGTCGAAGCCCACCTGGTCTACGACGTAAAGCCGCGCCTCTGGTTCTCCCTCGACGGCAACTACTGGTACGGAGGTGAGACCAGCCTCAACGGTATCCCCACTCCCACCACCCTTCAGGCAAACTCACGCCTCGGAGCCACCGCCTCCTTTCCTATTGGCAAGCATCAGTCCCTCAAATTCAGTTACAGCGCCGGCGCCTACACCACCTTCGGCGGAGACTTCCAAGCCGTCTCCGCCGCCTGGCAATACTCCTGGCTAGGCCGCCCAAAATAACCCAGGAAATTTTCCAGCGTCAGCGGCCCAAGCATCAGTGACCAAGATGCTTATCGAAAAATGCGGTGATCTCTCCGAAGGCCTCCCTCGTCTCCGGCGCACGATCATCGAACTGGTACTGGGCATGTGACATGCCTTCGAAGACTTCGAGCTGCGCCTCAATGCCCGCCTCGCGCAGCTTGCGATGAACACGCACCGTGTTGCTCAGCAGCAGATCCCGCGTTCCCGTAGTCAGGATCGCCGGCGGGAATCCGTGCATATCTCCGTAAACCGGAGAGAGCAGCGGGTCGTTAAGATCATGTCCGTGTGCATAAACCACTGTGCCGGCATCGCAGAATCCATCGCGAGATACGAGAACGTTATCAACCATCTCGTTTGTGTAGAACGTGTCGCCGGTCTTTGTGACATCCGCCATCGGAGTGCCAGGCGCGATAGCTCCCGGCATCGGAAGACCCATCTTCTTCGCCTGCAACACCATCTCCAATACCAAAGCGCCGCCGGCAGATGTGCCAAATACCGCGATGTCTTTAGCGTCATGTGTCTTCAGCGCCTCTTTGTACACGGTCATCGCATCATCCAGCGCTGCGGGAAAGTAGCCCTCGGGAGGCATCCGGTAATCCACCGAGATCACCCTGAAGTGTCCCAACCCCGCCATCAGGATCGCCTCGCTTGTACCCGACTCGCCCGGATACAGGACATAACAGCCGCCATGGACATGAAGCAGCAGCTTGTCGCGGTGCTCAGGCGGAATAACGCCGGAGGCGACCGTATAGATGCGTACTCCGCCCATCGTGCCCGCCTGGCTGGTGACGTGCAGACGCTCACGCATCGCCGGAAGGGTCTGCACTGTTTTGGCAGCCTGAGTGTTGGCAGCCGCTCTCCACTCCTCGCCAGTCTTCCACAAAACATTCCAGATCGGATTGCGAGGCGCGGCGATGATCCGTTGCATCTCAGGGCTGACATCTCTCGGCACAGGTAAGGTCTTCGCCGGAACCTCTTCAGGAGACAAGCCGCCATTGTTAGATTGAGGATCAGCAACCGCAAACAGAAAAGTCGCGCAGGCAAGCACAACGCATCCAGTGAGCTTCATAAGATAAGTTCCTCCCATCGTCTCCAAGTTCACTATCCAAAAGCCTCGGCCGTGAGAAAGCAGCTGCCAGGAATTACCTCAAGCACACAGCGCCGCCACCCTGGCCGAGCTGCTGCCTTGGATTGCGTTCAGAGGAATAGATTGCTATCACTCGAATCAAATCAACCGCAGCCATGGACTGTTCTACCGGGCAAGCTCCCATTGACAATAACGGTTTACTACGTTTCAAATCGTAGTGTGCTCTTGCCCGGCGGGACACTCAGGTACCCCATTCCACCTTCTCTGCCACGGCAGAGAAGGCTGCATTAACACGCTCGCGACCTCTTGTAGTTCAAGAGTGGACTCCTGCAACTGGGCCGTGCGAAATCGCGTGCTGATCGTGTCCAGCACGCAAAGCATAGCGCAACGAATTCCAGACCGATGCATCAATACTCGACGAGGCCCCAACGATGCGAACATTCTTCCGCTTGTCAGTGATATTCACGTGCCTGTGTCTTTTGTCCGTCTCCGCAGGAGCTCAGGTTTCCGCGACTTTGTCAGGCCGAGTCACCGACTCTACCGGTGGAGCGGTTGCAACAGCGACCGTAACAGCGAACGACCTTGATACAGGAGTTTCGCGAACGGTAGTGACCAGCCAGGTCGGCCAATATGGGATGGCTGCGCTTCCGCTGGGACGCTATGAGGTCCGCGCCACAAAGCAAGGTTATGCCGAGCAGATACGAACCGGAGTCATCCTCGTTGTCGGACAGGACGCCACAGCCGATTTGGTCCTGAAGGTTGGCGAAGTAAGAGAACAAGTGACCGTCTCTGAAGACGCACCTATCGTGAATGTCAGCACCCAGGATATCTCCGGGTTGGTAGGTGGGAAGCAAGTGAAGGAACTGCCGCTGAACGGACGAAGCTATGATCTGCTTCTACCGCTCAATCCCGGAATCGTAAACTTCACCTCGCAAAAAACGGGCGGCGTCGGAGTCTCGAATTCGACTACCGGCAACAACTTTGCGATATCGGGGAACCGTCCTCAGCAAAATCTCTTCCTGCTCAATGGCGTCGAGTTCACTGGCGCCGCAGAAAACAATATGCAACCGGGAGGCCCCAGCCAGGAACTCCTCGGCGTTGAAGGAGTCCGTGAATTCAATGTGCTCCGCGACAACTACGGCGCCGAATACGGAAAGCGGCCCGGCGGACAGGTGATCATCGTCACCCAATCAGGAACCAATCAGTGGCACGGCTCTATCTACGAATTCCTGCGCAACAACGCGCTCGACGCACCCAATTACTTTGACATCGCCGGAGCGCCGCTGTTTCAGCGAAATCAATTTGGAGCGGCGTCTGGTGGTCCCATAAGAAAGAACAAAACTTTCTTGTTCGCCAACTACGAAGGATTTCGCCAGCACCTGCACCAAACCTCGGTGGCATTTGTACCCGACCTCGCATCCCGCGCAGCGGCCGTCGCGACTGTGAAGCCCCTGCTCAATTTATGGCCGACTCCCACCCCAACCGATCCTGACTTCAGCGGAATCGCGCAAGTCTACAGCACTCCGTTGCAGACGATCGACGAGAACTTTGGAACCGCACGCGTCGATCAGGTCTTCTCGCCGAAGGACACTCTTTCGGGAATCTACACCATCGACGATGGCAGCGATTTCACGCCGACAACAGTCGATCCGTACAGCTCTGACATTCTCAACCTCCGGGAACAGGTCGCCAGTCTCGATGAGACCCACGTCTTTTCGCCTGCTCTGCTCAACGTAGCTCGGTTCGGATACTCGCGCGCCGGTTATTTCTTCACTGGGCTGCCAACCCCGGGCACGCCCGCAGCCAGTGTCCCGGGCTTCCTCGCCGGACTTCCCGTAGGTGCTGTCGTAGTCGGAGGAAGCGCCGCATCAAATCCCCAGGCTCAGATTGGCCTGGCAGGAAGTAACAACGGCAGCAACCTGACGATTGCAAGAAATATATATACCTACGAGGATCGCGTAACGCTGACGCGCGGTCTTCATCAGTTAAGCTTCGGCGCCTGGTTCCAGCAGTTCCAATCGAACGAGAACATTGCTCTCAGTCAATATGGACAGGCTACTTTTACCAGCCTTCAAACATTCCTGACGGGAGTCACAAGCACGTTCCTATACGATCCCGCGCCAACTAAACTGAACTGGCGGTCTCTGTTCGGTGCGGGATACGTTCAGGACATAATTCGGTTGAAACCAACCTTGACGCTCAGCCTCGGCTTTCGTGGTGAATTCTCCACCGGATGGAACGAAGCTCATGGGCGCGCAGCCAATTACACATTCTCCAACGGCGTCATCTCTAACCTGCCGCACGTCGGAAGCAACACCTTCACGACGAATAACGCAAAGTTTTTGCCTGAGCCGCGAATTGGTGTGGCATGGAGCCCCTTTACCGAAAAAACGGTCATCCGCGGCGGATTCGGCATCTATAACGAACTCCTCGACGCGCTCGGATACCGCATGGATCAGAACGCTCCGTTTAATCCTACCTATAGCATCGCCGCTTTGAACGTCACACAGCTTCCCCTCGCCCCGCACGGTCCAGTCCCCTCAAACGCCCTCCTGGTACCCGGAGGAATTCAGCCCAATGCGAAGATGCCCACTTTGATCTCGTGGTCATTAAGAGTGGAACAGGCACTCGATAAAAACACATCGTTAACCATTGGATATGTAGGATCACACGGCTATCACGAACTCATCGGGATCGATGCCAATGAACCCGTCCCAACGATCTGCCCGGCCTCGCCCTGCCCCGCCCAATATCCGGCTACCTTCCCGGCACCGCTCGCGCACTCAGCCGTTCCGGCAGGCTCCTATTACATTCCTGCTGGAGCTCCAAAGGCCAATACCACGCTGGCGAACACATGGACCTGGTTTGCTGTCGGGAATAGCAGCTACAACGCGCTTCAGGTAGACATCAACCGTCGCTTTAGCCGTGGTCTTTCCTTTCGCGGTGTCTACACCTACTCAAAAGCCTTGGATGATGGGGATTCGTTGAACGCAACCACCTCAGCAAACGCTCCGGCTCTCGCGTCAAACCCCTACAACCTGCAGGCAGATTGGGGACCCGCGACCTACAACGCCACAAACGTCGGCGTAATCAATGCGATTTATGAGCTGCCCTTCGGTCGCGGCAAACCCTTCGCAAGCAATCTGTCCGGTTTGGCCAACGGCTTCGTCGGTGGATGGTCTGTAACCAGCATCGTTACACTACAGTCCGGATTCCCGCTTACGCCGCAGCTTAGCTACAACCCCTCGAACAACGGAGATACCCGCAATCCGGTGAGGCCCTTCGTAAACCCGAACTTCACGGGACCTGTTGTTACTGGCAAGCCAGCCCAATGGTTCAATCCCGCGGCATTCTTGGCGCCCCCGGCCAACAGCGGTTTCTATGGAAACCTCGCCAGGGATTCAGTCCCGGGCCCCGGCCTGGCGACGTGGGACTTTTCCACCATCAAGAACACCACGATCAGGGAGCGGCTCACAGTCCAATTTCGCGCCGAAATCTTCAACCTGCTGAACCGGGCAAATTTCAATACTCCCAACCTCATCGTCTTCACACCAACCGGTGTTTCAGGAACAGCAGGGGCAATCACCAGCACGTCGACAACATCCAGACAGGTTCAATTCGCATTGAAGTTCCTCTGGTAGAGATCCCAGCCTCTGTGCAGAAAGATCTTCTAGCCACGAAGTGAAACGCTCGCCGCCACTAATCAGTCGGTTGGCTCTTGGAATCCATCGTTTCTGACGCTGTTGAGAAAAGCACGGCTACATTCTCAGTTGTTGCAAAAATCGCCGAGTCACTCAATGAGTGCGTTGCCCTGTTTTCCCCAATTGACTTCCACTTCGATGTTGCCTTCCGGACACCGTGCGATGTTGTTTTAGAAGCCAACGGTTGCCGGGACTCGTCTCAAGGGTCAGACACGATGCAGCCGCAAGGGCGCTGAGCTCTGCATGGCTGAGTTCAGCGAGTTGCACAATATAGAGGCGCTCGTCGTAGCGCCCGAAGTAAGCCTCACTTCCCCGGATTGTCTTCCGACACAAACCTGGCGCAATTCAGCACCATGTCATGGTCGACACGAAGCGTTTGAATCTTAGGCGAGCGAACGAGATCTCCATTGAGATAGCACTGCCTGTCGTCTATCGGTTGCGAGTCGCCATCCTGGCCCCATCTGACGGTAACCGTCTCATTCTGGAGAGAGCTGATTTCTGCCGGCGTCGTCAATCTCTGCGCCGCTCCGTTTCGCACCACCGTGACCGACTGCGCGATTGACACGTTCCCCGCGCCATACTGCGACGCCTCGATGCGCAGCGTCCTAGCTCCAGGTGCTCGCCAGTGGTGTGAAAACTTAACCGTTTCTGTAGGCCCTACCGGTCTTCCAGCCTTATCGACGAACTGCAGGACGAGTCCATCTGTCACGAGGTCCGCCGGAGCAGTGGCACTGGGAACGTAAGCAAGTGTATCCAAGACCGAACCCGTCGGCGAGTCTGCTGCTACTGCACGTGAGAGAAAAGATGAGATTGTCTTTCCTTTCAACGAAGGAGTGAGCCGGAGATATAGCTCTCGTCTCCATACGGGACCAAGGCGTGGCGGGACCGGCACACTCAACATGATCTCCGATGTGCTTTGCATCGTCGAGGAGTTCGAGGGTTCCTTCAGAAAGCATGCGATGCACGTAATAATGTGAATCGGCCCCCGGCAGATTTCCGGCGGGCATGGCGACGCGGTCACCTTCCTCTCCCACTCGCCCCGGCCAAAGGTCGAGAGCCTTAGGGTCCCGCTATATCCACCAGAGCCGCGCTGCGGTTCGATCATCGTGACCGACGTCTCCGGCACGTCTAGTTCGCGTGCCCAGGAGTAGTCTCCGCTGCTGTCCGGCGTCCCCGCCCACACACCATGCAGCGTACCGATGTAGACCGTGCCCTTCAAGACAGGATCCACCGCGATAGCGGCGCTGATCTCCAGGCCCGATGGCAGACTGCCGGCCAGTGAATGAGTGACCCACGCGCCATGCTCGTTCTCGATGCGCATCACTCGATTCGAGGACGAAGCCGGCGTCGGTAAAACTGCATATACGCTGTTCTGTTCGAAAGGGTCCACCGCGACATTGACGCGTGTGCTTCCTCCAGCCGGCTCCTGGTACACCAGCTCTGCGCCGCTCAGAGGAGTTGTTGTGCCGCAATCACTCTTCTTCGTCCAACCGTTCAGCGTAAAGCGGTGAATGCTGCCGTCGTCCGCGCCCGTAAAGTAATAGCCCTGAGAGGTGAAGTCGACTCGTGTGACATTCCGGCTCGCTGACGGAGCGGGGTCTGCACAATAAGGCCCTCCACCCGACGCCGGCCAGACATACGCCCCCGAGTCAGTCTTGCCTGTGAGGCGCCAGCCCCAGAACTCTCCCGGCACATATGGATTTGCCTGAAAGCCTGCAGGAGCGCCAAAGCTTGTTTGATCCGGATAGCGGAGAACATCCGAAGAGTTAAGGGCATTCGCCTCAATATAGATATCGTTGGCTGTCCCGGCATCGTATGAGACAAAATACCCATCTCCGCCGCGTAAGGTCTCCCAATTTCGCCCTGTCGCCCTCTGTTCAGAGCCGTTGTCCCACGCTCCCAGCGCAGTAAGATACGGGTCCGTGGAGGAAGAGCTCACCGTCCCCGCCTGATTGATATTCAGATACGCAGTTCTCGTATCCCACGAACTCGCTGGCGTTCTATACTGCGAGCCTCCGAACGAGAGATGAAACACTCCTCCGTCCGTTCCTGCGAACAGCTCGCCTAGGCTGTTTGGTTGAAAGACAAGCGTGTGGAAATCGACGTGGGCCGAGCCGTTGTCTGCCAAAGCTGCAAAGTGACTTCCACCATCTACCGAATAATGGGGATGAACCTCTCCAAAGATCACAATCTTCTCGTCCAGCGGATGGACCGTCATCGCGATGCCGTAGTCACACTGTGACGTACAAAGGCTGGGATACGCAACCGTCGTGGTCGGATTTCCTTGTCCATCCTCCGTCCTGCGAACGATGTCTGCGCGTTCGTTGTTATTGGATGTGGCCGAGATCGAAAAATACACTGTTGCAGGATTGCTTGGCGCCCGCGACACAAGAACCCATGTAACTGGATCTTTAGACGGGGCATAAAACGACCCAACTACCGGCGCTGTCCCCCAGACGTTTGTTACCAGTGCTGCACCTGCATTCGGCGACTGCCCTGCCATCCCAACCCACACAACGTCATCGGCTCGCGGGTCGAAGTTGATATCGGTGTACTTGCCCGCGGCCAGACCCGGAACAGCTTGCCAGCAGTTCCCTCCGTCAAGCGATCGAAATACGCCGGTAAACGTCGACACCAGAATTTGCTTCGGGTATCGCGATCCCGTGAAGATCTTTGTCACCTTACCTGTGACGGTCGCGTTGGTTGGCGCAACACACGTCGTGCCCTGAGCAACCTGCCAGGTAGCTCCTTTATCGTCCGAGCGCCAAAGCGCTCCTGCGTCTCCTGTAGGGTAAAACTGGTGGTTGCCCGGATGCGAATCTCCCAGCCCGGCAAAGACCGTTCCCGTCACGCTCACCGCAAGCGCGCCGTTGCTGATAAAAGGCAACCCTTTGTTGTCCATGGTTGGAACCCAGTTGGCGCCCGCGTTCGTGCTTCGGAAGACGCCTCCCCACGCCGTCGAGGCATACATCAGCGATGGGTTATTGGGATCGAACGCAAGATCGTTGACCCTTCCCACGTTCAAAGTTGCAGTCGGATCGGCCTGCGCAAGGCCGGAAGGCCCGATCGAAACCCAGCCATGACCTGCTCGAATTACTTCGATCCGCAGTGAGTACACAATATTCTGGACTACGAGCTCCACGACGTATACGCCGGGATTGGCTGCTAGAAAAGTCGGCATCAGGCTTGTCTTGCTGGAAAGTGTATTCAGAACGTTGGTCTGCTGGCCACTTTGGTCCTGAAAGGTCAACCGCCACTGAAACGCCAGAGTAGTCTGGGAGAGAATATGGCAATTGCTATCCAGGGCAATATGCTCTGCAACGCCGAACAGCTTAATCGTCGTCCCTGCCGAGACGAGCTTTGTAGGTTCGATTCCGCCTAAGTCTGGCGTCGAATCCAAGCTCACAGCGCTGGCAGTACCATTGTTGCGGCAATTCCCCAGGAGCGGCTTCAGGATGATAGAACCCTGCGCGAACGATCTTGGAACCCACAAAAAGAGAACCAATACAGCTGCAGCCGCAACAGCATATCTGTTCACGAGAGCCCTCCACAGCAGGACACCGCCGAAGACACTTGTACTGTACCAGCCCTGCGTGAATCCACATAGAGGAATGCGAGCAAGGGCCAACTTCTCGTCACATCAGCGCTTTGTTGGTCAGATTCCGGATTCGATCCTGGAGCTCGTCCAGCATCCTCTTGCGTAGTCGGGTCACAGGGATCTCCTTGTGACCCACGACCTAAGCCAGCAATCAACCACTAGAAGGCGCACACCGCCGCGTCCGCCGTGCAACGGGTTAGTGCAAACGAGCTTGGCTTCAGTCATTCAACTGCGGCACAACAGCCCTTCTCGACGAGTGACAAATCGCCTTGGCACTCATCGAAAATTCTCGGACTTCGAAGACCGAATTCCCAAAACGGGAAGTCGAAAAAATAAA
>Ga0209624_10003934_pt1 | contig 10342 bp, 11 predicted proteins | sample JacPinW_OM2H0_O1_FD_188565 | JGI IMG/M metagenome (GOLD analysis project Ga0209624, IMG submission 188565) | Forest soil microbial communities from Algoma, Ontario, Canada - Jack Pine, Ontario site 1_JW_OM2H0_O1 (SPAdes) (version 2) | ecosystem: Environmental > Terrestrial > Soil > Boreal... | reverse complement strand
TCCAAAGAATAAGCTCGCGCCATCCCCGCTGGCCTCCAAACCCAGCCAGCAGGTTGAATCTGACTCGCGCCCTCTTGGGAATCCCCTTCGATTCAGTCAAAGCAGATCGCGCTCTAGTCCGGCGGCTCAAGGCTCCTTGCAAATTGGCGGCGTCCGGGGCGGCGGCGCCGGATGATCCTTCTCGTATCGGGCAAGAATCGGCCCGAGGCTTTCCTTAGGCCAAAACTTCGGAGAGCCGATCTCCTTCAAGCAGGAGGCGTTCCAATATGATCCTCCGCGCCCCCCTCGCGCGACGGCGTCGATGTCGCGGGATTCAGGATAAATGTAGACCGTCGTCGGGTTGTCCTTCAACATCGGGATGATTTGCCGGGCGTCCGACGGCGACCAACTGGTGCAGCCGTCGCTGCGACCGCCGGCGTAATCCACCAGCTTTCCAACCGGAACGTAACCGTCATGGTTCGCATACGGGCTGTCCGGACTTTTTCGCAAACATATTCCCGCCAACACCTCGGCGGGATGCCCTCCGATTGCACGCTGCCTGGCGTTTGCGGCCTCGCCTTCGCCGTCAAACTGCACGAACGGGCGGAGAAAAACCGCGTCTTGTGTCGCTGAGACGCGGTAATAGCCTTTGAAAGAGGTTTTCGTTTCGTTCGTCACATAGGCCCCGCCGGCCGTCAGTTCAGAGTCCATCGCATTGCCGAAGTTCTTCGCGCACCGTCTTCCGTTTGCGAAATCCGCGACGCCGTTCAAATCGCGACCGCCGCCGTGACCCGCGGAAATCGCGCGAAACGACCGGTCGGCTTCGCAGATGATGTAAAACCGGCGCCCCGCTGCGCCGCCATTCGGGCGTGTCGCGTCCATGGCGAAGTAGCAGGGATTTCTAACCGCCTTCTGCAGGTAAAGCGCGCGAGCCCTCTCCAAGACAACTCGGGCGATTTGACCGTCGCCTTCGCCCACGTGCGCTCCCAGCCAAGCCGGAACGTCCGCCGGCTGTCCCGCCGCACAAGCTACGCCCGAACCCGACAAGGCGATCGCGACGCTGAGGCCGATGGTGTTTGGAAAGCGCATTCCCAACCGCAATGGATCACCTCTCCTATCGAAGCGTTTCGCGCTTGGCCCGGTGTCGGAACGATGACCTTCGCCGCGACGTCCAAGATACGCAAGTCGCGCGACCGTCTTGGCCGTCCGCTTGAACTGCTGAAGCACTTATGAACAGCCGTGAAAAGCGCCTTTCATTAACTTCGCGCTAACGCTGCCCCCGCCAAGATCGGCGGATGGTCGTAAGGACTCGCCTGCGCTCAATCGTGCTGCCGATCGTTCTGTACCTCGTGCTCGGGGTCGCCAGCGGTTATCTGGTATGGGGCGCGTCGAACGGCGAGCATGGCCTCAAGGCCAAAGAGCAGTTCGACGCCGAGGCGGTCGAACTGAAAGCTCAGCTCGCTGGCCTCAAGGATGAACGTGCGCGCTGGGAGTTGCGCGTCGCCAGCCTCCGGCCGGAAAGCATCGACAGGGACCTCCTGGATGAGGAGGCGCACGCGCTCATCGATCGCGTGGCCAAGGACGAGGTGGTCATTTTCACCGGGGCCGCCAAAAGCCGCTGACCACAAGCCGATCGGCGCCTAGCGCAGCGGCGGTCGAGCGGCATCAGCTTTGCTTTCCCTTTTGCGCGCGAGCCGCCCGTGCTATGGCCGCGCCGCTCGCCGCCTTGGCCAAGCCTCGTTTCATGGAAGGTTTGCCGATGAACGTTACCGCCCCCATTTCCGTCCGTTCGAACTCGTTCTTCTCGGCGCCCCTCGCCGACGCCGATCCGGAGATCGCCCGCGCGATCGAGCTTGAGCTTGGCCGTCAGCGCGACGGGATCGAACTCATCGCCTCGGAGAACATCGTGTCACGCGCCGTGCTCGAGGCGCAGGGCTCGGTGATGACCAACAAGTACGCGGAAGGCTATCCTGGCAGACGCTATTATGGCGGCTGCCAATTCGTCGACATCGCGGAGAATCTGGCGATCGAGCGCGCGTGCCGATTGTTCGACTGCCGGTTTGCCAACGTTCAGCCCAATTCCGGCAGCCAGGCCAATCAGGGCGTCTTCATGGCCCTGATGCAGCCCGGCGATACATTCATGGGCCTCGATCTGGCGGCGGGAGGGCATCTGACCCACGGTTCGCCGGTCAACATGTCCGGCCGCTGGTTCAAGCCGGTCGCCTATGGGGTCGATCGAACGACGCATCAAATCGACATGGACCAGGTCGAGGCGTTGGCGCGCGAGCACAAGCCGAAGATGATCATCGCCGGCGGGTCGGCCTATGCGCGCCATTGGGACTTCGAGCGTTTCCGCGCTATTTGCGACGCAGTCGGCGCCTTTTTCGTCGTCGACATCGCCCATTTCGCCGGGCTCGTCGCCGGGGGCGCCCATCCCTCGCCATTCCCGCACGCCCATGTCGTCACCACGACCACGCACAAGACTCTGCGCGGGCCCCGAGGCGGCATGATCCTCACCAATGACGGCGAACTCGCCAAGAAGATCAATTCCGCGATCTTTCCGGGCCTGCAAGGCGGCCCGCTCATGCATGTCATCGCCGCCAAGGCGGTGTCGTTCCACGAGGCTTTGACCCCAGAATTTAAGGCTTACGCGCATGCCGTGGTCGCCAACGCCAAAGCGCTCGCCGAGCCGATCCTTGCCGGAGGCTACAAGCTTGTCACCGGGGGCACCGACAACCATCTGATGCTGGTCGATTTGACGCCCAAGGGCCTGACCGGCAAGGCGGCCGAGGCGGCGCTGGATCGCGCCAACATGACCTGCAACAAGAATGGCATTCCGTTCGACCCGCAAAAGCCCATGGTGACCTCAGGCATCCGCCTCGGATCGCCCGCCGCCACTTCGCGCGGCTTCGGGACGAGGGAATTCGCCGACGTCGGGCGGATGGTTGTCGAGGTCCTGGACGGCTTGGCGCAGAGCAGCGAATCGGGGAATGTGGCGGTCGAGGCGAAAGTGCGCGCGGACGTCGCCGAACTTACCCGGCGGTTCCCCATCTATTGAGGGCGCTGGACGGTCTTTGAAGGGCGGGCTCAGATGCGGTGCCCCTATTGCGGCGGCCTCGATACGCAGGTGAAGGACTCGCGGCCGACCGACGATTCCTCGTCGATCCGCCGTCGGCGCATCTGTCCTGATTGCGGCGGGAGGTTCACCACCTTCGAGCGCGTACAGCTGCGCGAATTGCAGGTCGTCAAGAAGAACGGCCGCCGCGCGCCATTCGACCGCGACAAGCTCGTGCGTTCTGTCCAGGTCGCGCTGCGCAAACGGTCGGTCGAGCCTGAGCGGATCGAACGCATGATCAACGGCGTCGTGCGCCAGCTCGAGAGCCAGACGGATGGGGATATCCCGACCGAACGGATCGGCGAACTGGTCATGGAGGGCTTAAAGGCGCTCGACGACATCGCCTATGTGCGTTTCGCCTCGGTCTATCGCGATTTCCGCGAGGCCCGTGACTTCAACGCCATCGTAGGCGAGCTGGAGGCGGAGCCGGAGCCTGACCCGGCCCCTGCAAAGGAAGCGCCGCGCCAACGCCGGAACGCCCCCGCGACATGAGCGAAAGCGCAGCCGCAGACCCGCATGAGGATCTGCGCTGGATGGAGGGGGGGCTCAATCTGGGATCGCGGTCGCTCGGCCTTGCCGCTCCCAATCCCGCTGTCGGCGCGATCCTGGTGAAGGACGGGGCGGTCGTCGGGCGCGGGGCGACCGCGCCGGGCGGCAGGCCACACGCCGAACGCATCGCAATCGATCAGGCTGGCGAAGCCGCGCGCGGCGCGACGCTCTATGTGACGCTCGAGCCCTGCTCGCATTTCGGCGCCTCGCCGCCCTGCGTCGACGCAATCATCGCGGCTGGCGTCGGCCGTGTGGTCTCGGCAATGGAAGATCCCAATCCGCTGGTGGGAGGTGAGGGGCATGCGCGGCTGAGAGCCGCCGGAATCGCCGTCTCCGTTGGAGTCGGGGCCGATCAGGCGCGGCGGGACCATCTGGGCCACATTCTGGGGGTGACGGCGGGGCGGCCGTGCGTGACGCTCAAGCTCGCTGAAACTGCGGACGGGTTCGCCTCCGCCGGCGCCAACGATTCGCGCCTGCGCATCACCGGGCCGATCGCCGACCTGCGCGTCCAGATTATGCGCTCAACCCACGAAGCGATCATGGTCGGCGTCGGCACGGCGCTCATAGACGATCCGGCGTTGACCGTGCGGCTGCCCGGCGTCGATCGCAAGCCGCTGCGCGTCGTCCTCGACACCCATCTGCGGCTGCCCGAAGGGTCCCGTGTCGCGGCGACTGCGGGAGAGATTCCGAGCCTCGTCATCGCGGGAGTCGCAGCGCCGAACGAAGCGGCCCGGCGGCTTGAAGATCTTGGCGTGATGATCGAGCGCGTCCCCCTCGACGCGGAGGGCCGTGTCGATCTCCATCAAGCCTTGCGGGCGCTCGCCGCGCGCGGGATCACCCGTGTGTTCAGCGAAGGGGGACCCATGATCGCGGCGCGACTTATCGCGCTTGAGCTCGCCGACGAGGTCGCTCTCGTCACTGCCGACAAGCCGCTCGGCCGGCCGGGGGTCTCCGCGCTCGACGCGCAAGCCCGCGCGGCGCTGCTCGACGGATCGCGATATTGGCCGCTTGAGACGTTTGCCTACGGACCGGACACGCTGAGGCTCTGGCGGCGGGCGGACGGAGCCGAGGACGCAGTTCCCTCCTAGGGCGCTTCGCCCGTCGTCCGGTCGATCCGTTTGGATTGTCTTGGCCGCTCGCTGTTTCTCGTGAAAACCTCCGATTCTGGGGGTTGGATTTGCTTGGATTTGCTTGGATTCTCTCGTCCGAATCGAGACTTTTCAATAGGTTACGGGGTAAAAACGAAACAAAATTTTTCTCGGAGCCTCAAGGCGTTCGAAGCGCAACAGCGCGGCCGAAACTTGTGGGCATCGTAGATTGCTCATGAGAAAATCGTAATTCAGTTTCCATTTTCTGCAAGAGATTGTCGAGCGAGGGCGTCGCATTTTTTAACCAAACTAAATTAGGAAGATTCCAGTCGATCCGGCCCGGGCCGTGGTCGGCGCCGAAGAATGGCGTGCGAGGCAAAGCCGCGGCTTCAATCTTCAGGAACATCAGAGGTATGAAACGATGAATAAGAGGCTGATCGCGCTAACGTTCGTGGGCGCGCTTGCCGGGTTTCGCGTCGGGGGCGCCGACGCCTGCACCTCGATGATCTTCAAAGCCGAGGACGGGACGCGCATCTATGCCCGGACCATGGAATGGGGCGCCTCCGATCTCAAATCCGAGATGATGCTCGTGCCTCGCGCGATGGCGTTTTCGTCCGCTCTGGGTGATGGCAAGACCGGCGCGGCGTGGAAGAACCAATATGGATTTGTCGGCGTGAACGCGGCCGGCCTCGCCTATGCGACCGACGGCATGAACGAAGCGGGCCTGACCGTCGGCGCGCTCTTCTTTCCAGGCTTCGCCAAGTACCAGGAGGTGAAAGCCGACGAACTGGGGGCGACTGTCAGCAATGTCGATCTCGTCAATTATACCCTCAGCAACTTTAAGACCGTCGATGAAGTGCGCGCGGCGATGCCCAAAATTAGGGTGGTGCGCAACGCGGAGATCGAAAAGGAGTTCGGCACGCTTCTGCCCCTTCATCATGTCGTCAGCGACGCGACCGGGGCTTCGATCGTCATCGAATATATGGACGGCCAGTTGAGCATGACCGACAACAAGGTCGGCGCGATGACCAACTCGCCCGGTTATGATTGGCATCTCTTGAACTTGCGGAACTATGCTAACCTGACGCCGCAAGCGGCGCGGCCGCACAGCATCGACGGCGTTTCGCTCGCGCCCTTCGGAGCGGGAAGCGGCATGCTCGGGTTGCCGGGCGATTTCAAGCCGCCTTCGCGGTTCGTGAGGGCGGTCGCCTTCGTCAACACCATGATCCCGGCCAAGGAGGCGGCCGACGCCGTCAACGCCGCGTCAGTGATGCTGAACAACTTCGACATTCCGAAGGGGTTGGTGCGCGAAGGAGGCCCCGAAGACTTCCATCTCGGCTACACCCAATGGTCGGTCATCGCCGACATGAGCCACAAAGTGTATTATTATTGGACGATGTACGACCGCAGGATGCGTTCGGTTGATCTCTCCAAACTGGACTTCGGTGGCAAGGCCATTTCTTCCTTCCCGCTCGATAAAGTCCGCACCGAAGACATCCTGGACCGCTCAAGCGACTTCCCGCATTGAGCGCAGTTCGCCCCGGGTTGATGTCATGCCCGCGAAAGCGGGCATCCAGACTTTCGCCGACACGCCTGGATTCCCGCTTCCGCGGGAATGACAAACTGAGCCGTTGCGCGCCTCTACCTCTTCGCCGCCGCCAGGATCGGCCCTGCCCCGCTCGCCTGCACGATCGCCGCCTCGGCTAGACTCGCGTCGCCGCCCGGCGCCGGGAAGGTCGCCGCTTCGCCCCGCCATTTGCCGAGCAGGACCATTTCGCGCACCACGTCCTTGTAGGGCAAAGTGTGGCCGGCATTCTCGCCGCGCGGGATCGCGACCTCGACCGCGTGCGGAATATAGCGCGCAAGCCAGACGTCCGCTCCGCCGGCAGGCGCCGCGCCCCGTCCGACCGTCACGGCCCCGCCGGAAAAGCCGACGCTCGGGCCGCCTGGGCCGCGGTCGCCCCGGCTCATGAGCCCCGCCAGCGCGCTCGCGTCCAAGCCGTCGCCCTCGACCCGGCCGTTGACGACGACCTGAGGCGTGTAGACTCCATCGCGGCCCATCGCCTGGGCATAAGCGTATTGGCGCGCCGTCCAGGCGGGCCTGGAGAAGGTGTCCTTCCAGCCCAGCCGGTCCCAATAGTCGACCTCGAATGCGAGCGCGAGCACGTCCGGACGATCGCTGATCGCCCCGACATTAGCCTCCGCTGGCGGGCAAGACGAACAGCCCTGGCTCTGGAACAATTCGACCACAGTCGGGCGCCCCGCATCGCCGGCGAGGACCAGAGTAGAAGGAACGGAGACCAGGCCCAAGGCCGCGACCGCAACGCCGATGTCTTTCCAGGCCATCATGTTCCTTCTCCCCGAAAGCCGACGCCGGACTGCGGCGGTCAACGCGCATTCGCGACCAATTCGGATTTGTTACAGTAGAACCTGATGCGATTTGCCCGAACCAACGTCGTCATCGCTAGCGCGAGCGAGACGATCCAGAGATGAAGGCTAGAGCAGCGACTCTGGATCGCCACGTCGGCCTTCGGCCTCCTCGCGATGACGATTCATCGGAACGCATTCCGCTCCAGTGTTGGAAAGCCCGCGATGGCCGCCGGTCTCGGCCCGAGCTATGGGAGCGCATGGCTCGAACCGATTTCCGAACCCCCCGTCTTTACGTCGCCCAGGACTTAGCCGCCGGCGCCGAGGTCAAGCTCGATCCTCAGCAGACGAATTATCTCGTTAATGTGTTGCGGCTTGGCGGTGGCGCTCCCGTGCTTTTGTTCAATGGCCGCGACGGTGAGTTCTCCGCCACCCTCGCGGCGAGTTCGCGCAAGGCGGCTTCGCTCATCGTCGCCGCGCAAACGAGACCCCAGGAGACGCCCCCGAACGTCGAGTATCTGTTCGCGCCGCTGAAACATGCGCGCCTCGACTATATGGCGCAGAAGGCGATCGAGATGGGCGCGCGGCGCTTAAGGCCGGTCATCACCCGCCACACCCAGGTCGCGCGTGTCAATCTGGAGCGTCTGCGCGCCAACGCGATCGAGGCTTGCGAACAATGTGGCGTGATCTGGATTCCGGAGATCGCGCCCGTCGAGCCGCTCGGCGAAGCGCTCAAACGCTGGCCGGCCGAGCGCCTCCTTGTCTTTTGCGACGAGGAGGCGGATCCGGCCAGTCCGCTCGATACGCTCGCCAACGCACGCGTGGACGGCGGCGTCAGCCTCTTGATCGGGCCGGAAGGCGGCTTTGATGACGCCGAGCGCGCCGCAATCCTTTCTGCGCCGCGCGTGCTGCGGCTGAGCCTCGGGCCGCGCATCCTGCGTGCGGACACGGCCGCAGTCGCGGCTCTGGCGCTTATCCAGGCCACGCTTGGCGATTGGCCAAAAAGACTCGACGGCGCCGGGCATTAGTTTCGTGACCCTACCAGGCGCGTTCGCCATTTTGCCGCCACGATGTGGCTTCATCCCGGCCGGCGATGATTCACCCCTCGATCGGCGCGGCGCGTAGGCTTGCTCGGATAGTTGGGGCCGTCGGTGGGCCTCTGTTGGCGATCACCGCGGGGAGCCTATCGAATCCTGCGAGCGCCGGGGGCGCCGCCGCGCCGGCCCCTCAGCCTACACTGCGTGGATCCTATTGTGCGGGCTCAGATGAGGATCTGGCGCCGCCGGCGAGAGCCGCCGGGTGCGCGCGGATCAGCGGTTATATTGCGGCAGGCGCGCGCTTCGGGTCCGACGAGCGGATCGGCGGCCGACCCGACCCGTTCGCGCCGGTCGAGGAGCCGGCAATCGCCGGCAACCCAGCTTCCGGCTTCACGATTGTCGGCGCGCCCTTGGGCGGCGACCGCTTTCTGCCGCCGGCGAGCCCGGACGGCGTGGCGCGCTGACGCCGAAGCGCTCTATCCCGCCGCCACGCGCAGGTACGCAAATAGCGCCGACATCAGGATCACGATTACGGCCGTGGTGATGACGAGGCGGTCGGCAAACAAACGGCGCATCGAGAGCCTCCCTAGACGAAGCTGTAGCGCTCGGAATGGTACTTCGACAGCGGCACGCCCAACTCCTTGAGAGCCTCCTCAATCGCATCCATCATCACGTCCGGTCCGCAGATGAAATACTCATGGTCCGCATACGGCGGCGACAGATGACGCTTGAACATTTCGGCGGTGATGTAGCTCCGTTCTCCCGTCCATTCCGTCGGCGGATTCTGTAGCACGTGCACGATCGTCAGGTTGAGCCGCGCTTCTAGCGTCTCCAAATCCTCGCGGAACGTGATCGATTCCCAATCCTTGCTGGCGTAGAGCAGGATCACTGGGCGCTTGTCGCCGCGGTCGGCAAGCGTGCGGATCATGCTCATCATCGGCGTGACGCCGATGCCGCCGGCGATAAGGACATGCATATCCGCCGGAGCGCCGATGGTGAAGGCGCCATACGGTCCATCAAGGTATACGCGCCGTCCCACCGGGACTTTCTGAATCGCGGTGGTGAAGTCGCCGAGATTGCGGATCGACATTTCAACACGGCCGTCCATGACCGCCGCGCTCGACGACAACGAGAAGGGATGTCCGGTGATCTTGAACGGACTTCCCCATATCGTCAGCCATGCGAACTGACCGGGCCTGAAGCGGAGGCCGGAGTGGCCATCGGGCTGCATCGCCAGCGTCCAGGTGTCGCCGCGTTCCTTGCGGACTTCCACGACCCGATACGGCCGGCGCAGCATGAACAACGGCTTGACGATGCGCACGTAAATGAGCAGCCCGATCCAGAAGATCGTGAGCCCGACCCACAACGCCTGCTTCCAGGGGTCGACCAAATAGCGGCCAAAGCCCACCATGTGCAGGAGCCCCGCCCCGATGGCGACGACCGCAAGGACGATATGGGCCAGGTGCCACGTCTCGTAACTGATGTTCAGCTTTGTACGCCACAGGGCCATGACGACCAGCGCGATGAGCGCGTAGATCGACAGAGCGCCAAAGCTGGCGCGCCACGAGGCTTCCAGAAAATTAAGCATGGCGAGCCGCTGCGGCCTGAGCGCGAAGAGGATGACGACATGCAGGATGACGAGGGAGATTGCGACAAGCGATATCCGGCGGTGAAAGTGATAAATGACGTCTTCGCCCCATGGCTTGGTGACGTATCGAAAGCGCGCCGTTAGACCGAACTGCAGACCCATCATCGCTAGGCCCGAGTAGCCGATCGCGACGGCGAACTCCCCCCAGAAATCGCGCGGCGTCGGCGCGAACGACCCTGTCAGCAGCGCGAACAATGGGGCGAGAATGAAGAGCAGGTAAATGATGACCCAGACGGCTCCGCGCACAGAATAGTGAAGCTGCATGGATTGATCCAATCCGCACCGTCACAACGCAATCGGGATCGGGACCGTCCCCTGGAAATCGTCACGCCCGGCCCGGCGCCAAACTAACATCATTTGGGTGCGCCTGCGGCCCCTCCGGCTGGCCCATCGGCCAACGAGAACCCGCCCTCCACGCGGCGCTTGATTCAATTTTGATTGCTAGGTCGCGGTGACGATTTAAGGAACGGGGATTGAACGAAGCCGCTATCGCGGCGGGATCGTGAGGGACGGCGGGCGATTGCTGGCGTGACGCTCCTCCTGCCTGAGAGAGTTTGGG
>Ga0209624_10003933_pt1 | contig 10343 bp, 8 predicted proteins | sample JacPinW_OM2H0_O1_FD_188565 | JGI IMG/M metagenome (GOLD analysis project Ga0209624, IMG submission 188565) | Forest soil microbial communities from Algoma, Ontario, Canada - Jack Pine, Ontario site 1_JW_OM2H0_O1 (SPAdes) (version 2) | ecosystem: Environmental > Terrestrial > Soil > Boreal... | reverse complement strand
TTTAGCGACAGTCGCGTCCCTCGCCTCAAACCTCGGTTCCATCCCCGCCTACTGGGTCGGAGCGCGCGGCGGACGCCCCATGGTCGAGCGCTACGGCAGCTATCTCCTCCTCAGCCGCCATGACCTCGACCGCGTCGACCACTTCTTCGACCGGTTCGGATCGATCGCCGTACTCACAGGACGGATGTTGCCCATCATCCGCACCTTCATCGCCTTTCCAGCGGGCGTCGCAAAGATGAACCAGTGGAAGTTCCACATCTACACCTTCATCGGCTCCTGGCCGTGGTGCTACGCCCTCGCATGGGTCGGAATGAAGCTAGGTGCAACCTGGAACTCCGACCCACGCTTCAAAGAAATCTTCCACCGCTTCCACCTCGCGGTCGAAGTCGTCCTCGTAGCCGGCTTCCTCTGGTTCGTCGTCTCCCACTGGAAAAACCGCATCCGCACCGAAGAGGCATAATTTTTGAGGACACTGTCGGTAGGTTTCAAGTTGCCGATAACCCGACTACTCGTCCAAGTAAATTGCTTCGGGGTTACCGACTACTAATCCTACTAAGCGGTTCACGACTAAAGAAAAGCTGGCCGCTGCTTCGCCTTGCCGATAACACAGAGCGTTGCCTGAGATTGCCGTGTAAGATGGCGATCCTTTGTGCGCCATAGCTATAATTGCTATCCATTTCGTTGCCCTCTAATTGGGAGGTCTCAAATCGCCACTCAAGGCGTTCGGCACGAGACCGATGACGTTCGGCGCCAGTCGCGACCCGCGCACTGGGGCCTTCCAGCTCGCATTGCCTTTCGATTCTGCTTCGTGTACTTCGGACTGTATTGTCTTAGCACGCAAATCATCACGTCCCTTTTTTCCCCTAATCAGGGAGATGATATTCCGGACCCAGCCACACTGTGGCCTCTGCGCCAACTCATCCTTTGGACCGCCGTCCACATCTTGCATATCAGGACAACCGTGGCTTACGACAGCAACAGCGGCAGCGGCGACGGTATGTTCGCCTGGGTATTAGCTTTTTGCCTGCTTGTTATTGCCATCCTGGCGACAGGCTTCTGGTCGGTTCTTGACCGCAAGCGGGAAAACTACGTCAAGCTGCACAAGTGGTTTCGGCTTTTCATTCGCTTTTCCCTTGCGGGACAGATGCTTAACTACGGCATCCTCAAAGTCATTCCAGTACAAATGCCTTATCCTTCTCTTACCAGGTTACTCGAGCCCTTCGGCAACTTCTCTCCAATGGGGGTTCTCTGGTCTTCCATCGGTGCTTCCCAGACGTACGAGATCTTCGCTGGCTGCGCGGAAGTGCTTGGCGGATTGCTGCTGATTGTTCCTCGTACGGCTATGTTCGGCGCCTTGATCTGCCTTGCCGACATGATCCAGGTATTCATGCTGAATATGACCTACGATGTGCCGGTCAAACTGTTTTCCTTCCACCTCATCCTTCTGGCGTTGCTCCTGCTGGCGCCCGACCTTCCGCGTCTCGTCAACGTCTTCTTTCGGAATCGCACCGTCGCGCCTTCCGCGCAAACGCAAACCTTTAGTACCCGCACCGCACTTATCGCGCAGATCTTATTTGGGCTCTGGCTCGTGGGAATGAACGTCCACGGCGGTTGGAGTGCCTGGCATCTCTACGGAGACAGACGCCCCAAATCAGCACTCTACGGCATCTGGAACGTCGACCAACTTACGATAGAAGGGCAGGTTCGCCCGCCACTCCTCACCGACAATGAACGCTGGCGGCGCGTAATCTTTGACGTCCCCACCCGGATGGCCTTTCAGCGCATGGACGAGTCCTTCGCCCGTTACGGTGCCTCGATCAATGTCAATGGCAAAATCCTCGCTCTCACTAACGCCGATGACAAGAACTGGAAAGCAACCTTTGCCTTCCAGCGCCCGGCTCCAGATCAGTTGGTCCTTGATGGCGACATGGACAGCCACAAGGTCCACATGCAGCTCAAGCTCCTGGACCGCAACAAGTTCCTGCTCGTCAGTAGACGCTTCCACTGGATCCAGGAGACACCCTTCAACCGGTAAGACGATGGCAAAGACGCTCAAAGGGCCACACAGCCTCATCCCATCCCAACCGAAGGGGCTGTCCGCTCATCGCGGCCACGTCCCCCAGCTTCAAGCAACACGTAGCAGAGAAAGACCCAGTCGACGCCGAAGCCCACCAGATGGACGAAGACTAAGGTCATGCAGAAGCTCAATACTAGGACCAACACCGACAACCGAGTTGTGAGGACTTCGGGAATATTACGTTGCGATCCACATGTCACCTACACAGGGTTATCGGAAACTACGAATAACCTCAACCACTCAAGCGGTCTCAATCTCCAACCCATTTGCCCCCACCCTTCCCCATAAGCGATACTTAAATTTCCGCCTCACGGAAAAATTGCAGCATAGAAGGGTACCGCGCAGAATGTCGACACGAGAAGCCGCAGGGAACGAAGCGGCCAGCATCAAGCCAGCCACAGGAAAACTAGGCGTCATGATCCCCGGCATGGGAGCCGTCGCCACCACATTGATCGCAGGCGTAGAAGCCATCCGCCGCGGCCTTGCTAAGCCCATCGGTTCCACCTCGCAGATGAGTACCATCCGCCTTGGCAAGCGCACCGACAACCGCACTCCGCTCATCAAAGACTTCGTCCCTATCGCTCAACTCGATGACCTCGTCTTCACCGGATGGGACATCTTCGGTGGCAACCTCTACGACGCCGCCAAAACCGCGCAGGTCCTCGACCGCGACCAGCTCGAACAGATCAAGCCCTTCCTCCAGTCCATCGAGCCCATGCCCGCCGCCTTCGACCAGCATTACGTCAAGCGCCTCACCGCCAAAAAGTCCAAGACCGGCAAGAACAAGTGCGACCTCGCCAATCAGATCCGCAACGACATCGCCGAATTCAAAACCAAAACCGACCGCCAGGTCATGATCTGGTGCGGCTCCACCGAAATCTACATGGAGCAGGCCCCCGTCCACCAGACGCTCGCCGCCTTCGAAAAAGGCCTTGTCGAAGACGATCCCTCCATCACGCCGTCCATGCTCTACGCCTGGGCCGCGCTCAAAGAGGGCATTCCTTTCATCAACGGAGCCCCCAACCTCACTGTCGACATCCCCGCGCTCAACGAGCTCTCGCGCAAGATGAACGCGCCCATCGCCGGCAAGGACTTCAAGACCGGCCAGACCTTCATCAAGACCGTGCTCGCCCCCGCCTTCAAGGTTCGCAACATCGGCGTCAGCGGCTGGTACTCCACCAACATTCTCGGCAACCGCGACGGCGAGGTTCTCGACGATCCTGACTCGTTCAAGACCAAAGAGGTCTCCAAGCTCGGCGTCCTCGAACACATCTTTCAACCCGAGTTGCACCCAGACCTCTACAAAGACCTTTACCATAAGGTCCGCATCAACTATTACCCACCACGCGGTGATAATAAAGAGGGTTGGGACAACATCGACATCTTCGGCTGGCTCGGCTATCCCATGCAGCTCAAGGTCGACTTCCTCTGCCGCGATTCCATCCTCGCCGCCCCGCTCGCGCTCGACCTCGTCCTATTCATGGACCTGGCCGCTCGCACACCAAGCCTGCGGGGCCTCGGCATCCAGGAGTGGCTCAGCTTCTACTTCAAGGATCCGGACAGCGCGCCCGGCGTCTACCCCGAGCACGATCTCTTCATCCAGCACATGAAGCTCAAAAACACCCTCCGCCACATCATGGGCGAAGGCCTCATCACGCACCTCGGCCTCGACTACTACGGCGAGTAGTAGCTTCAACCGTCTCAGCTCTTAAGAAAGAATGCTCCGGAGATCTCCGGAGCATTCTTTCTTAACCCTTCTAGTAAGCCGGGTATCGACGATAAACAGCCGGTGGATAGGCATAAGGCCCCGGAGGTGGAGGATAGCCGTAAACCACCGGTGGGCCTTGCACCACCATCGGAGGTTGTTGGTAAATCATAGGAGCCGGAGCCTGTTGCTGAATGATCGTAGGAGCAGCAGGTGCAGGAGCCTGTACCACCACAACCGTCGGGCTCGGTTGAGCATAAGCCTGCTGCACCGGAGCCTGTTGTACCGGTTGTTGCGCATACGCGCGTTCAATCGGTGCCGGTTGCTGCGCCGGTTGATTGTCCGCATAGTTGTACTTCGAGATCATCTCCGGCTGATGCTGCACCTCGGACTTGGTCGGAATTCCGAAGTCATCCAGCACCATCACCGTCAGCCGCGTCTCCGCCTTGAGTTCCGGATACGGCCCACGACGTGGAAGATTGATCAGGTCGATCGGCCATAGCACCGGAATCATCCACTCGATGGCGTCGCGAGTTGGATGTCCCGTCCCATGAATCTTTCCATCTTTATCTACAGGATACTTTGCCGACGTTGCAACTACTCGAGTCGCAATTGGAATCACCGTATCGTTGCCAACAATCATCCGGTCAAACTTCAGCTCCATCCAGCCCTTGCCTACGAAGTGTCCCGGATCCTTGTAATCTTCAAACCGGCCAACCAGGTAGCTGCCATACGGAAACACCGATCGTCCGTACATCTCGGAATGACCCAGTTGGCAGAGCACCGGATCGCCGACATGTTCGGTTTTAGAGGAAAGATGTGGTTGAGCCACCATGCATTGCATGACCGAACCGCCCGGTATCAACTGCTCCGCACCTGCGCCTAACCAGGCAGGCAATGCGAGCAGCAATGTAGCAAGAGCGCGTTTCATGTGGACCTCCTCGGCGTACCTAGATAAGGAACAGCGTGCCTAAGCTTTCTCGGACGGAAAGGGTCGCAAAGAAACAGCCTGAACTGGAATTGTGGCCCCGGTGCTGCCCGGAAGTATAGCTTAATTAATTGAGTCCAATCCCAGTTCTCCCGCAATATCAACAAACATTTTGGTAACGCAAAAACGAAATAACCTATCGAGACTCTTACGGCTGAATCATCGGAATCGCTGCGGCCAACTGCAGATCAATCAACATCACTAACCGCCGATCCAACTGAAAAAACAACGCCGTCTTCTTGCCGGAGAGCACACCGCTGACAATTGGCACGTACTTCAGCCGCAACTGCGCCACTTGTTGGTCGACGGTCAACAGATTACGGGTCAAACCCAAAGCATGCTCGTCAGTGAGTGTGGTGTAGTTGGCTGCATATTCCTTAATAGCGCCATACTTCGCATCATTGACCTTCACCAGTTCCGCTGTGTACTGGTCGTAGATCGGCCAGAACTTCGTCGCCTCATCATCCGTTAGCTGCAGATTGGCAGCAATGATCTGCTTCTTCTGAGACCGGATATCTTTCCTCATCAGATCGACATCCTGATCAATCGAGCCCTGTGCCTGAGTCGTTTGCGCCGAACTCTGGTTCCGAGCGCTGGGTGCAAACACCACGAGTGCCGCCATGCTGATCGTCAAAAGATTTTTCTTGAACACTGGTCTCTCCTCCTTGTGTGCAATACACGTGAGTGACGCTCGCATGGCCCGCGCCGGCAGGAGACGTGTTCGCACTTCACAATGAAAACCCGGCGCGCAAAACCCCGCCACTGGCAGAATTAACAGCCCGGCCCTTTTTCATTCCACGTGCGAAATGATGCCCAGGGAGAAAATGACACATGGAATGAGTCGATCTAAGGATGATCAGTGGGCAAGATTCTTATAGACCTTCCCACCCTTCATCACGAACTTCACCTTCCGCACCGCCGTGATATCCAAGAGCGGGTCACCCTCCACCGCAACGAAATCCGCCTGGTATCCCGGCGCAATCGTCCCAATCTCTTTTCCCAGCCCAAGCGACTCTGCCGACACGGACGTAGCACTCACGATCGCATCCATCGGCTTCTCCCCACCCTCCTTCACGCGATAGATAAATTCCTCCGCGTTCCGTCCATGCGCTCCAGCCACCGCATCCGTCCCAAACACAATCTTCACGCCCTTAGCACGCGCACGCTTCAACACATCGATCGTAGGCGCAAGCCCATCCTGAATCGTCTTCAACTGCGCATCCGTAAACGTAAAGCTGTCGCGCTTATCCAGATAGTTATGCAGCACCAGCAGATTCGGATCGAAGTAAGTCCCGCGCTTCACCATCATGTCCAGCGTCTCGTCCTTCAGAAACGTCCCATGCTCGATCGACGTGCAGCCCGCCACCACCGAAGCCCGCGCCCCTGCGTCGCCAATCGCATGAACAATCGTTCGCAGCCCAACTGCCTTCGCCTCTGAGCACACAGCCAGAATCTGTTCATCCGTCGTAATCTGTCCGCCGCCCGCACCCAGTCCCGAAGTGGCAAACAGCTTAATCAAGTCCGCACCATCGGCCTTGTTCTTCTGCACCTTCTCGCGCAACTCTTCGACCGTAAATGTCTTCTGTTTGTCGCCTTCGCCAACCACTCCGCGAAGCTGGTTCAACGAAGTCAACACACGAGGCCCAGGCAGCACACCCTGGTTGATCCGGTCGCGCACCGGTCCATCCGGCGCTGAGCCCACGCTCTGCACCGTAGTAAATCCATCCTGCAGCTCCATCCATGCATCCGCCGCGTCATAGAGCGCACTATCTTCCGGCTTACCCGAAGCCACGGACTTGTTGTTCGAATCCATGTGCCATTCCAAATGCACATGGGTGTCGATCCACCCGGGCATAACCGTGAGCCCGGTCAAATCGTAGTCAACCTTAGCTTTCCCCGGTCCCACCGAGACAATCCGCCCACCTTCAACCACAATCTGCTGGTTCTTCAGCACCCCACCCCTACCGTCAAGAAGGACATTCGTCTGCAGAACAACTCTGTCCTGCGCAAGAGCTGCCACAGAAAAAAGAAAGACAAAAAGAAATCGCATGAGCGAATTGTATTGCAGCCATGTTCCAGGGACAGCGGGAAATCTACTCAGCCACTTCCATCAACTTTGCCCAAAGCGCCTTTGTCCCCGCATCCGTCTTCGCCGAAACCGGCAACACCTCGTCCACCTCATGCACCTTCTTCAGCGCAGCCACCGACTTTGCCAATTGATTATTCGACAGACGGTCCGCCTTCGTCCCCACCACCACAAACGGCCGCTGCGTCTGCTTCAGATATGTAATCAACTGAGTGTCATTCTCCTGTGGCGGAATATTCGTATCCACCAGGCACACGCAAAGTGCCAGCGTCTCCCGCTCCGCCAGATACGGCTCAATAAATTTGGGCCACTCCGCTGAGATTGACTTCGAGATCTTCGCATATCCATACCCAGGTAGATCTGCAAAGATCAGCGTCGGCCTCGCCTTCATCTTTTCGCCCGCACCTTCATGCAGCGCAAAAAAGTTGATTGCCCGTGTCCTGCCCGGCGTCGACGACACCTTCGCCTCGCGAGACCCCAGCAGAGAATTGATCAGCGAAGACTTTCCCACATTCGATCGCCCCAGAAATGCCACTTCAGCCGCGCCAAATGTCTTCGTCTCAGCAGGGAAGTGCGCAACGTCAGTCGCAGACAATAAAAAAACCGGATTTAGCCGCATGAGATCAGTCTACCGCCCAGGAGCCACCCGTCTCATCGCAGCAAAAAGGCACCTGCTCCTTGTACGAAGGAACAGGTGCCGCACCGCGTCAAGCTTATTGTGGGGGTGGAAGAGGGGCTTGTCCTGGCTCCCCCGGACCTTCGTGGGGCGTTACCGTAATCGTAACCGGCGCTGTCAGGTGAAAGCTTATGGTCGACTCCGACGGAATCACAACATCCTTATTCCCAGTGAATGCTGCTCCCGCCGTGCCCGCGCCCGCGCCAATCAGGCCTCCGATGAGAGCACCCTTGCCACCGCCAGCAATGCCTCCAATGAGAGCGCCGCCGCCTGCTCCGCCACCGATAAACCCGGCCGTGCGTTTACCCTTGCCCGATTGTTCTTTCTCATACTCAGACACACTGACGTGCATTCCGGAGATCGAAGTGACCTGAATGCCCAGCGCGCCCGATCCCTTGAACCTGCCCTGCCCCTTCGATGCGACCACCGTTCCCATAACATGGGCACCGCGAGGGAAAATCACCGCCCCAGCAGAGCTCTTTACCGGCTGGGCCAGTACTCCTGTAAATCCGTCTCCGACAGAGTTCTTGCTCGCTCTCAACTCCTCGGTAATTGTCACTACGACCGGCGTTCCCGCCGTGGCCGTCACCTTTAACGGCGGAGGAGGTGGCTGAGGGGGAGGAGGAGCGCTCGCGACCGGAGCTGGAGCTGGTGCCATGGCGGGCGTCGAAGCCGGAGCCGCACTCGATGCACTAGGGGCTGCTGCAGGAGTCGCAGAACTAGCCGGCGGAGCTGTGGACGGCGCTGCCGCATCAGGACTAGCAGCGGGTGTAGGCGCCGCGGCTGGAGACGGTGCAGGTGCCGAGCTCTTGCATCCGCCCAAAAACATCGTTGTCGATAAGACCAAACCTGCCACAACAGACAAGAACCCAGAGCGCATCATGTCTCTCTCCTTTTGACCCTTCAATTGCAAACAATCTACCCTCATCGATCCGCCTTCTGCAACTCAGGCTCCCCGCCCAAATTTCGCCCGAGTCGAGCCTCAGGAGCGGAGAAAAAAGAATTCCACAGCGTGGAACAAAGTTGAGTAACAGCCTCTTTGTTAGGATGCACAACTGCCCTGACAGGATAGTTTCGTCTCTTGTGGCTCATCCATGTCCGCAGAAGACGTTCCACCGTTCGTCAGCCAATCCTGCTTCAACAAAGGAGAATCTGTTTTTAGAAAGCCGCGCGTTCCCTCCCGCGCGACAAGCCGGGAATGTCTCTGGATGCAGGTTGGTCTTCGTTACGGTAGAGCAAATTGGGATGTTGCGAATGACCCAAAAGTGTCACGAGCAATTAAGTAACAGAATCGCTAACCTCGGTTATTCTCCATCATGAGATGTTCTTTAGTTCTTCTACTAAGCTGTCTTCCAATCAAAGGGTGATTACCCTCCAACTGGATTCTGTAAGCAGGATGAATTCGATGCCCTTTCGGTCTTCTATATTCGACTTGCAATCTGGCAACTATTTTCGAGCACCGTCGAGTCTTTACGACTGCGATCTCCCCCTGGTCACTTTAACCTGTCGCACAGGCATCTACTTTTGAGTCAACCGAACCACTACCTTTCGGAGGAAACACCCATGATTGGCAATTATTCCGCCCGGCTGACGGGCTCTAAGCGAACTCTGCTAGCGGTGCTGGCTTCGAGCGTCATATTCTCCGCAGGCTGCGCGAATATGTCGACCACGGCCCCGGCAGCAAACCCATTCAGTACGTCCGCTGCGCTTAGCGGAAAGATTCACGGCGGTAATCAGCCGGTTGTCGGAGCATCCGTAACCCTTTGGTACGCCGGCCAGGGCTCGAGCAATCCGGCTGTCGCTGCAGCTACCACGACCACCGATAGCAATGGTTCGTTCACTTTCGTGAAAGACGCTACCAACGGCAACACGGACGGCGGCAACGAATACTCTTGTCCCGTAAACTCCGATCCTCTTACATACGTCGTTGGACAGGGCGGCAACTCCCAGAACAACGGTGGATCACAGAGCAACACCGCCGCGGTCTTCGTCGCTGTCTACGGTGATTGCAAGGAACTCACTGCTTCCAACTTCGTTAATATGACCGAGGTCACTACGGCCGCCACCATGGCTGCGATGCAGCAGTTCTTCGATCCCGTTCACGAGACGTTTAGCGCAGACGGTACAGGTCAGCAAAAGGTCATCGTTGACGGTCTCATCAAGACCATCGCGCTTCTGGCCAGTCCTTCCACAGGCTTGTCGGTGCCTTCTACGCAGCTTGGACCTGCGACCAATGGCCTAGCCAATCACAACATCAATATCAATCCTGCCGTTACCGTTACGGCCTTCCCTGAGTCCATCAAGCTCAACACAATCGCGAACATCATCTCCTCTTGCGTGAATGCCGCAACGTCGGCGGATCAGAACTGCTCCACACTCTTTACTGCGGCAGCGCATCCCATCCCGAATGTCACCTCCTACAATCCGAGTAGCTTCGCTGCGGCCACAGACACCCTGCAGGCTCTCTACTATATGTTCACCAACCCTGGCAGCGGAAGCACCTCCAATATGACTACGCTTCTGGGGCTCGCCGGCGGCCTTGGCGCACCCTATCAGCCAACGCTCGCTTCCGCTCCTTCGGACTGGTCCATCGGAATCTACTACACCAGCACCAGCACCTGCGGAACTCCGGCGGGTGGAGTTGGCCACTTCTTCAGCTCGCCGAGCGACGTTGCGATCGACGCCTTCGACAACGTTTGGGTTGCGAACTCAGAGACCGGCGGAAACCTGGTCGAGATCGCAGCCGGGGGCGCGCCTGCTACCTGCGTGAACCTCGATCCTGGCGCCGCTCAGTCGGTCGCGCTCGACTCC
>Ga0209624_10003931_pt1 | contig 10349 bp, 8 predicted proteins | sample JacPinW_OM2H0_O1_FD_188565 | JGI IMG/M metagenome (GOLD analysis project Ga0209624, IMG submission 188565) | Forest soil microbial communities from Algoma, Ontario, Canada - Jack Pine, Ontario site 1_JW_OM2H0_O1 (SPAdes) (version 2) | ecosystem: Environmental > Terrestrial > Soil > Boreal... | reverse complement strand
TCGATCATGCCGCTACCAACCGCGGTCAGGTCCACGGTATCGCCGAAGTTCTGCGAACCGCCAGTCGTGATGGTCGGAAGTTTCTTCAGGTCCTTGACGTGAACCAGCGGGAACCGTCCGGGATACGTATTGAAATATTTCACCGGGTCGCCACCCGCCGCGGTGATCCAGCAAAGATCCATTTCCATCTTCACCAGGTTGGCATCGCACTCTTTGAGAAGCTCATCGTAGGGTAGTTTGCCATCGACGGGCAGAAATTCGAACCAGTGATTGTGATAAGCGAACTGGATGCCGGCTTTCTTCGTCTGCTCTCCGGCGTGGTTGAATTTCGCGGCGGCCTGCTTCCAAATGTCCGGATTTTTGCGCAGTTCCTCGGGAATCCAGGGGCAGACAATATACTTCATGCCAATGGTCTGGGCGGTCTCGATCACGGAAGGAAACTTCTCATCGAGTTCATCGTATTGAACATGGGTGGAGATCGCGGAGAGACCGTTCTTGTCGACCGCGGCGCGGACTTGCTGTCCGCTGCGACCGAAGTATCCGGCGAACTCGACTTCCTTGTAGCCGATCTGGGCGACCTTGGCGATGGTTCCGTCGAAATCGGCCTTCATCAGGTCGCGCACCGTGTACAGCTGCACGCCGACCTTTTCGATCTTGTGATCGCCGGCTGCCCAACCCAGTCGGCTGGTCAACAGAGTAGCGGCGGTGACGGTACTTGCGGTTTCAATAAACTTGCGGCGGTTCATGGCATGCAGACTCATGATGGCGTTCCTCCGATGGCTCCGCGTCGAGGCGGAAGTCGAATCCGGGAGCATTATACGCGGCACGAGAGCTTTGAATCGGGGTCAGAAATAATTGTGTTGTGCCTCAGTTTACCGCGCATTCAAGCTGCCGCGCTTCGCTAGACCGGATAGTCGAGGCCGGGCAGTGCCCCATGGCCGTCACGATACCGCCCTGGAAATGCAAGACGGAGCCAGAACGCCTCCCCGGCAAAGCTTGGTTTCACTCTTATTTCGACACTTGCAAATTGTTGGTCACCGAGAAAACCCCGGGAACGCCGTTGGCACGGAGGCCCGCAAGATTCTTATCGCCGTCGCTGTCCACCACTCCCTCCAGAGTCACGTGGCCATTCTTGACGATGATACGGATCGGCTTCTGCACACCGAGTTCGTAACGCTGCAGGGCCGCGTACTGATAAATCGCACGGAAAAGCTGCATTCGGATGCGGTCGTCCATCGACGATGGAGGAAGAACCTCAATCTGGTTATCGACCTTCTCCACGCCTTCAATGTGCTTGATCGCGTTCTCGGCGTCAGATTTCAGGGTGGGCCGTACGACGTCGCCGAGTAGAGTGACGGTCCCCCCGTCCAGCTTGAAGGCAATATAATCGAACACTCCGAAATAGGGCAGCATCAACAGCTCATGGCGCACCTCTTTGATGATTCGTTCCTGGGATTTAGAGGGTTGAGCGTCCTGGGCCGTGCCCAGACTGGCGAGTGTGAACAAAGTGGCAAACAAAATCAGCAGCCTGCACTTCATGGTGCTTCTCCTTCGAAACCGCCTTTCCAAGGTTCCCCCAGTCTACTCCAGAGGAGAATCGTTACCATACGTGGGATTTGGTATGCAGCCCGATTCCCGAGGAAATAGATGAGCGGAAGGGGTTCGAAGGGCCTTAGTCGTGCCTTGCTTTTGTGTTCCTCCCTACCTCAAGCGCCAGCTTCAGACTTTCGCCACTGTCGAGCAAACGAATATCGGCGCAATCGTTCAAGATCCAATCCGCGCCAGCATCTCGCAATACAGATTCTTGTACCGTGGCTTTAAAGGCGATTACCTTCGCCCCTGCGGCTTTGCCCGCGCGGACTCCCGCCGGCACATCTTCGAGCACGACGCATTCGGTGGGCGGAAATCCTAAAACGGAAGCGCCTTTCAGATAGGGGTCGGGATGCGGCTTTCCCTGGACAATGTCGTTGGAGGTGATCAGTTTCTTCGGTCGCGGCAGGCCGGCGGCTCGAATGCGGACTTCAGCGAGCGGCCGCGTGCACGAGGTAACAATGGTCCAGCGGTCCTCGGGAAGACTGGCCAGCAAATCGAGCGCGCCAGGCAGGGGGACGACACCTTCGAGGTCTCCGATTTCGCGCCGTTCCACCTCGTGGTTCTCAGCTTCATGATCGGCGTTGGGAAGATATTCGCGGACCGTCGTGAGGCTGGGACGTCCGTGAGCGCGAGCAACGACTTCTTCCGGATTGAACCCGTGCTCGATGGCCCAGCGCCGCCAGACGCGCGCGACCGCGGGAGTGGAGTCGATGAGCACTCCGTCCATGTCGAAGAGAAGGGCGGCGCAGCGAATTTGAGTCATATCCGTAAGCCAGGGAGTCTGCAGAAAGACTGGAAAACTTTGGTCTTCCGGCAAAACCGCCTTCCAGACAAGTACTTACAAGGATGAAGGCCACAAATCCAGCGTCAGCACCTGAAACGGCCGCAAATGAAACGTGTGCTCTTGCTGCACTGGAATCTGCAGCGACTGCGCGGCGCCCTCACTTTTCCATGGGCTGCGAGCCGCGTAGGAAGCTGCGGAACCTGGCGGCAGTTCCAGGAGCATCGCGAGGCTCTCGCTGAAATCCTGGGGCTGATCGCTGGGATTACGCAGCGTCACGATCGCCTTCTCGCCCGACCACGACGCCCAGCCGTAGACTTCGAGCCGCGCCGGATCGCCTCCGATCCAGTGCGAGTCCCTGAGCGTCTGTCGATTGTCGCGCGACCACTTCGCCGCTTCCGCCAGAATATCCCAGTCGTCTGAAGAAAGCAGCGCAGGGGTAATGTACATCTCCTGCAGCTGGGTTCCCGTGCCAAAGTAGGAATGAACTTCGTCGGGAAAATCGTGTCCGGGATCGTTCCCCAAACGCTCCGCGTAGCGCGCGAAGATGAGACCGTGCAGCATCAGAGAATTCATGGGGAACAGAGGCCCCTCCTCGACCACCCAGCGATAGATTTGCGAGTCGCGATAGGTAATCCAGCGCTGGCGGTTGGTGCCGACGCCCGCGAAGCTGTGATCCTCGCCGCCACGCCAAATCGAATCGGCGTAGAGTAGCCAGAATGGCGAAGGATAAGTTCCAGTCGTGAGGTTGACGTAGATGTCGGGCTTCTTCGCGCGCAACTCTCCGATCAGATGGATGGCCGCATCGAAATCGCTGTCGAACTCACTTCCCTGGATGACCTCGTTCGCGTTGCCGGTGCCGTCAAACTTGAACTGGTTCACGCCATATTTCTCGATCATGTCGAGACAGGTATCGCGGAAGTAGCGATAGTATTTCGGCCCTGACAGTGCGAGTCCGCCTTCATTGGTTTCGAATCCCTGGGCGCGGGCGGAAGCCACACGCTGCTGTTTTGGCCCGTCGTATCCGCCCCACGGAGAAAGCCAGATGCCGGGGGCCGCGCCGTAGCGGGTCGCGGTTTGCGCGACTTTGGCCAGGCCGTCCGGAAAACCGGGATTGAATTTCCAAAGCGTCGCCGTATCGTCCCACCCATCGTCGAACAGAAAGCTATCAAGTTTCACTCCGCGCCGGTTCGTTAGTTGCTCGCCAAAACTTTGCACAACCGCCGCTGCCCCTTGCTCGTTGTAACGATCGAAATATCCCAGGTCGTACCAGGAGTTGTAATGCAGAAAGGTTCGATAAGGATGAGCGCGTTCGAGTTCCACATATTTTAGAAAATCGCGCCGCAATTGCCCCGCATGGGTCACGCCCATCACGGACGAATAGGTCACGCTCTGGCCGGCCTGCAAGGGAAGTTCGCGAGAGAGCCAGCAGGAAATGTGGTCGGCGCGAACGCGGCAGTCGGACAAGGGATGCTCGAAGCCCAGGAACCAGGTTCCTGCGGTAACCGGCGATCCTTTCACCTGGCCTGAGACCGAGGCCCCGGAGATGACCGTGTTGATGAGGCCGATCTCGGTGAGCGGGAATGGCTGTTGTCCTGCGCGGATGATAACTTCTTGACGAATGTAGTTGGCGCCTTGGCGGAGGATTGCCGTCCAAGTGATTTTCAGCTTGGCGGAGGGATCTTCGAGTTCGATGCGCACCTGTCGGCCCGGTGAGCGCTCGGCTGCTCGCGACGCCTGTGGCGAAACTGGCGTCTCCTCAATCGCCGGAGCGCCAGCAATCTTGAAGTCCGATGAATGCAGGACCATGCCTTCTCTGGGCACCAACTCAAACAGGCTGCTGGCGAGAGCCAAGCTTGTCCCGGTGAAATGATTGGTTAGTCGTTGCCCTTGCAGGGACCCGCCCTCGACGGACCACGTTGCCGAGATCGCCTCGTTCGAAAGCGTGATGCTGCTGCCTTGTCGAACAGCTTGCACGGTGGGCAAGGGCGACGCATGAACGGATGAGGACGAGACGGCGAGAACCATCAGCAACAAAGTAAGTGCGGGAAAACGAGTACGCGGCATTTCGACATTTCCTCGTCGGAGCGCTAGTTCCTTCTCCCTCGGCTTGAAAAACGGCTACAGTCGGGATGACGCCCGTCGCGATGGAGAGGGTTGAATCCGCAACCTGCGGACTAGGTAAACCTCCAGAGCGCCTTATTTACTTGGGTGCAAAATTCCATGGTCAGGCTGCCAACTCCCAATGCTTGGATCGTGAAACAGCTTCGTTCCATCTGTTCCGCAATAGCCGCGCTTGCGACTCCGGCATTCGCGGCTCAAAGCGGCGATCCTTCATCGCGGCTGAGGAATCGAGAGCCGTTTTCCAAAAGCCGACCGCCAAGCCAGCCAGGTATGCGGCTCCGAGCGCTGTCGTTTCCGTCACTGCCGGGCGAACGACCGGTGCGCCGAGAATGTCGCACTGAAATTGCATGAGACTGTCGTTGGCGGCGGCTCCGCCATCCACGCGAAGTTCCGGCACAGATGCTCCAGAATCGCGGCGCATCGCATCGAGCAAATCCGCCACTTGATATGCGATGCTCTCCAGCGCTGCCCGAGCGAAGTGGCCTGCCGTGGTGCCGCGCGTGAGTCCAAAAATCGAGCCGCGGGCGTAGGAATCCCAATGGGGCGCTCCCAATCCCACGAAAGCAGGGACGAAAAATACACCGCCGTTGTCCGCCACAGAGTTCGCCAGCGCTTCGACTTCATGGGATCCTCGAATCACCCCCAGTCCGTCGCGCAGCCATTGGACGACCGCGCCGCCCACGAAAACGCTGCCCTCGAGAGCATACTCGGTCACATTTTCGATTTTCCAGGCAACGGTCGTAACCAGCCGATTGGAGGACGGCACCGCGCGAGTACCCGTGTTCTGCAGCATGAAACATCCGGTGCCGTAGGTATTTTTCGTCAGGCCGGGACGGATGCATCGCTGGCCAAACAGCGCCGATTGTTGATCCCCGGCCATGCCTGCGAGCGGAATTCCTTCCAATCCCTTCACCGCACCCACTTCTCCGTAAACCTCGCTGGAGGATCGCACATCCGGCATCATTGAGAGCGGGACACGAAACAGGTCGAGCAGTTCGCGATCCCAGGCGCCGGTATGAATATTGAAGAGCATGGTGCGCGAGGCATTGCTGACGTCGGTGCCATGCAGGCGGCCGCCGGTCAGCTTCCAGAGCAGCCAGCTATCGATTGTCCCGAATGCGAGCTTGCCGGCTTCGGCTTGGTCGCGCGCGCCGGAAATGTGTTCCAAAATCCATGAGATCTTGCTGGCGGAGAAATAGGAATCGATCAGCAGGCCGGTGCGCTGCTGGATCAGCGGCGAATGGCCCTCACTCCTGAGGCGCTCGCAGAAGTCGGCGGTGCGACGGTCTTGCCAGACGATCGCGTTGTAGACAAGTTTGCCCGTCTCGCGGTTCCATACGAGTGTTGTTTCGCGCTGATTGGCGATGCCGATCGCGGCCACGTCGTCTGGTCCTGCGCCAGCCTGAGCTAAGGCCTCGAGAGCGACCGCGATCTGGGAGGCCGCGATCTGCTCCGGATTGTGCTCGACCCATCCGGGCTGTGGAAAGATTTGTTCAAATTCCCGCTGGGCGGTCGAGCGAATGGTTCCCGCCTGATCGAACAGCAGAGCTCGCGAGCTGGTCGTGCCCTGGTCGAGCGCTAGGATATATTTCACCGTTTCTCCTTCGTATTCCGCCGCCCCAGTTCTGTAGAGACGTAACTTGTTACGTCTTTTGCTGGCAGCACCGGCAACGCCGGCAAGACGTTCTCAGCCACCTCATCTACGGCCCGGCTCTTTAGGAAGGGCGAAAGAAGCGCCTGATTCCAAAGTCATAGATGGCTGCGCCGGCCAAGCCTCCAAGCAACGGGGCGACGACCGGAATCCACCACACGCGAGTTCCGTCGGTCAGGCCATTATTGCGAAAGCCGGCCAATACCGTGAAAAGACGAGGACCGAAATCGCGCGCCGGATTGATGGCATAGCCGTGCATGCCACCAAAGCTCATGCCGATGGCAACCACGACCAGGCCGATCATGGCGGGCGCAAGGTTCGCTCCCGGCGGCGCATTGAATTCATCGACGATCGCGAAGATGAGAAGCACCAGCAAACCAGTACCGATGAGTTGGTCGAGAAAGCCTGCAGACGGCATTGCGGGGAAGGCAGGGAACGTGGTGAAGACGCCGGCAGTATGGTCCAGTTGAGGGTCCGCTTGGCGGAAGGCCGGCAAGTAGTTCCAATACAGCAGGGCCGAGGCGACGAACGCTCCGGCCGTCTGCGCGACGGAGTACGACAGAACCTTGCGCCAGGAAAAACCGCGAAAGACCGCGAGCGCTAAAGTCACGGCGGGATTCAGATGCGCTCCAGAGATTTTACCCGCCAGATAAATTCCCATCATCACTGCCAGTCCCCAGCCCAGAGTGATGTTCGTGAAGCCGCCGTGGACAGTCTCCCCGGGATTCTTCGACGGAAAAAGAACGACCATGGCGACCACGCCGTTGCCCAGCAGAATGAGCACAAAGGTGCCCAGGAACTCGGCGATCAGTTCGGCTGTCAACGTAGGCTTCGGGTTCATTCCGTATCTCCGGGGAAGACCAGCGCCAGCTCTTGCCACCCTTGGCGGGGTGGCGCCACGGTGCTCTAGACCGCGAAGTAGTCTACCAAGCGGAAGCCTTTCTCGTACGTTTTTCAGGGGCGGCGGTGTCGGCTTCGCTCCGGCATCCGAAAGTAAACGACTACAGGGCTTTCCTCTTGACATTTGCGCTCCGGGCCGTAAGATAAGAACATATTTATGCATTAGGTTGAATATTTATTCATGATGAATAAAACGCTGCGACAACGGGCGGTCCTGGACGTGTTGAAACACGCAACCATCGCCAGCCAGGAGGATCTTCAGCGACTCCTGCGCAAACGGGGATTCAAAGTCGGACAGGCAACGCTGTCGCGGGACATCCGCGATCTGAATCTGAGTAAAACCTCGCACGGCTATTCCCTGCCGCACGGCGACAATGGGGCCGGCATCGCGCTGCCACCCGTGTCGCGACTGGTGCGTGAGTTCGTCCTCGATATCCGCTCCGCCCAGAACTTGCTGGTGGTTAAAACCATTGTGGGCAGCGCCCAGCCTGTAGCAGCGGCTCTGGACGAGACCGATTGGACCGAGGTGGTGGGCACGATTGCGGGTGACGATACCATCCTGATTGTTTGCCCGGACAAGGATGAGGCGAGGAAACTGGCGGGTCGAATTGAGGAAATGCTGAGCTAGTGGCAACGAACCAAGCTTGCAGTCACGAAGAGGTCGGGACAAATAAAGCGACGAATGAAGCAATGACCGCCAAACTTAAAACCGCTGTGCTGGGCGCGACCGGTTACTCCGGCCTGGAGTTGACGCGGATTCTTCTTCGTCATCCCCGGCTGCAGAAACCAGTGCTGCTGCGACGCTCGGCCGACAACGGAAGCCCGGCGGATTTGGCGGACGTGTTTCCGGTTCTTTCCGGCAATGGCGGCTATCCGCTGCACTCGCTCTCGTGGCCAGCGCTGAAGCAGCAAGGAGTCGAGTTGCTGTTTCTAGCGACGCCGCACCAAGCCTCGCGCACGCTTGTGCCTGAGGCGCTGTGCCAGGGCATGCGCGTCATTGATCTGAGCGGAGCTTGGCGGTTGAAGCAGGAGCAGCACCGGGCAATTTACAACTTTCAGGACTCCGACGCGGTCACGGCGGCGCAGCTGACCGAAAAGGCGGTGTACGGGCTCCCGGAATTAAATGGCGATCGGATGGCCAATGCCACGCTGGTGGCGAATCCCGGATGTTACGCGACTTCGGTGATTCTGGCTCTGGCGCCGCTGCTGAAGACCGGAGTGGTCGATCGCAATCACGGGATCGTCTCCGATTCGAAGTCCGGCGTGTCGGGAGCGGGCAAGGAACCGAGCGCCCAGACGCATTTTGTGTCGGTGGCCGACAACCTGTCCGCCTATTCCGTATTCAACCACCGGCACGTGGGCGAGATTGTCGAACAGCTCGAACTCGGCGCCGAGGAGTTGATCTTTACCCCCCACCTGCTTCCGATTCCGCGGGGAATTTTGTCGACCCTCTATCTCCACCTCAACCGTGAAATGACTCCGCTGGAAGTGGAGTCGTGCTTTCGAAATTTTTATGCGGGCAAACGCTGGGTACGGGTGTTTCAAACGCCGAAGCTTCCGCAGGTGCAATATTCGTTACAGACGAACTACTGCGATCTCGGATTTTGCCTGGCCGAGGACGGCCGGCGGCTGGTGGTGATTTCCTGCATCGATAATCTGCTGAAAGGTGCGGGCGGACAGGCGGTGCAAAACATGAATCTCATGTATGGATGGTCGGAAGACGAGGGGCTGCAGTGATCATCGTGGTCAAAATTGGAGGAGCCGCGCTCGAGGATGCCGCTACTTTGCGCAAGTGCGCTCGGGCGGTTGCGGAGTTGGCGCAGGATGGGCATCGCGTGGCCGTGGTTCATGGCGGCGGCAGTGCGCTGACCCGCGTTTTGAAACAACTGGGGAAGCAGAGTGAATTCATTTCCGGGCTACGCGTGACCGATGCCGAGACTCGTGATGTGGCGCTGATGGTGCTGGGCGGCATGGTCAACAAGAAAGTAGTGGCCGCAATTCAGGCGGCGGGCATGCCGGCGGTCGGATTCTGCGGCGGCGATGGCATGAGCTTTCGGGCTCGGCGCAAACATATTCGCGGGAACGATCTGGGATTTGTCGGCGAGATTTGTTTTGCCGAGCCCTGCTGGATCGAGGCGCTGTGGCAGCAGGGCGGAATCCCGGTTCTCGCGTCGCTGGCTCTGGGAGCGGACGGCGAGTATTACAACGTGAATGCCGACGAGATGGCCGCTGCTTGCGCCGCGGCTTGCCACGCGAATGCGCTCATCTTTCTCACCGATGTGCCAGGAGTGAGGGACGCGGAAGGAGCGGTGATTCCCTGGCTCAGCACCAAACAGGCGCAGGATATGGTCGATGGGGCAATCATCAGCGGAGGCATGTTGCCGAAGCTCGAGGCCTGCCGACAGGCGTTGAAGCAAGGAGTGGGAAGGGTGCGGATCTTGCCGGCAGCCGAAGCTGAAGCCCTGCCGGAGTTCTACCACACGAAATTGAATTGTGGAACCGAGGTTACCTGCGCATGAGCGCGGGTATGAAGATCGAGAGACGAAAATTAATGAAGATTCAAGACAGGAGCCAGAGTTGAACAGTCCATTGCAAAGCAGGGCGGCGGCGGTGGCGCCGGAAACATTTCCCGGCACCTTCTGGTGCCCCGATCTGGTGTCGACACGCGATCTCGGACCGCAGGGAGTTCAGGCCGTGCTGCATCTGGCGGAACTGATGAAGTCTCGGCCATCCGTGTTTCAACGGTCGCTGGCGGGCAAACAGATGGTGATGTTTTTTGAAAAGCCGTCTCTTAGGACTCGGATCACCTTCGAAGCGGGGATGACGAGCCTGGGTGGCGCAGCCATGTTCGTGGATCAGTCGCAGAGCCGGCTGGATGCGCGGGAGACTCTGAGCGATATCGCGCATAACCTGGAACGCTGGGTGGATGTGATCGTGCTCCGCACTTTCGCCCAGGGAACCATCGAAGGCATGGCCCGTTATGCTTCGGTCCCGGTCATCAACGCGCTCAGCGACTTGGAGCATCCCTGCCAGGCGCTGGCGGATTACTTTACCTTGCAGGAACGGTTCGGCGATCTCAAGAAGATCTCTCTGGCCTATGTGGGGGATGGCAACAACGTAGCCCATTCCCTCTTGCTGACTTGCGCGTGCCTGGGGTCGTCGATTCGGATCGCCACGCCGAAGGGATATTCGCCGAATGCGCAGATTGTCGCCGATGCGCGGAAGATCGCCAAGGAGACTGGCGCTCGAATGGAGTTGCTGACAGATCCCCGTGAGGCGGTGGCCGGTGTGGATGCCGTT
>Ga0209624_10003930_pt1 | contig 10350 bp, 9 predicted proteins | sample JacPinW_OM2H0_O1_FD_188565 | JGI IMG/M metagenome (GOLD analysis project Ga0209624, IMG submission 188565) | Forest soil microbial communities from Algoma, Ontario, Canada - Jack Pine, Ontario site 1_JW_OM2H0_O1 (SPAdes) (version 2) | ecosystem: Environmental > Terrestrial > Soil > Boreal... | reverse complement strand
CGTACTGATCTTCATCTCAGGCTCGATCACGCGCACACAGGACGCTGGGTAAACACGCTGGCCGACATCGACCACGCAGAGCCTGCAGACGCCCACGGGATTTTCATTCTGCTGATGGCACAGCGTTGGAATGCGAATACCGTAGGTTCGCGCGGCATCGAAGATTGTCGTGCCTGCGGGAGCCAAAACGTCACGGCCATCGATGGTGATGTGCACCAGCGGTGCATTGATCACGACCGTCGCGGTGGAAGGGGTCTCCGCCATCAGGCCTGCCCTCGAAAGCACACGCCTGCCGAGCAGTGCCTGCGCTCCAGATGGTCTTCAATCACTTTGGGAAAGTGTTTGAGAACGGAAGAAATCGGAGCGTGGGCGATCTGGCCCAGTCCGCAAATCGATGCCATTTTCATCGCTTGCGTCAGATCCTCCAGCGTTTTTCGGTCCGAAGGCGAGTTCTTGCCGTTGGTCCAATCGGTAAGCAGCGAGACCATTTTCTCTGATCCCTGCCGGCAGGGCACACACTTACCGCACGATTCATTGCGGTAAAAACGCACCGCATTGAGCGCCATGTCGAGCATGCAACAGTCTTCGGCACATACGACGATTGCTCCCGAACCGACCATCGATCCTGCTGCTGCGAGGGCCGCGAAATCCAACGGCAGACTCACCATCTCTGCAGGTAAGTATCCTGATGAAGGTCCTGATGGCGCGAAGCCTTGAAGTTTGCGGTTCCCTCTGATTCCCTTGGCGTACCCGTAAATCAAATCGGAATAGGAGGTACCCATCGGCACCTCAAAAACTCCCGGCCGCTCGACATCGCCGCTGATTCCCACAAACTTCAACCCCGGAATTCCATTGAGGCCCTGCGCCTTGTACCACTCCACGCCCTGCGCGATGATAGCCGCGGCAAACGTGAACGTCTCTACGTTGTTGATGACTGTTGGCTGGTTATACAGTCCATTTGTTCCTGGAAATGGGGGCTTATTGCGCGGCTCCGCCCGGCGACCCTCGATTGCTTCAAGCAATGCGCTTTCCTCGCCGCAAATATATCCGCCTGGGCTGACGAAGATGCTCAGATCGAAAGCCAGCTCGGTACCTAACAGGCTTTGCCCCAGCAAGCCGTTTGCGTAGCAGCGATCAATCTCCTCCTGCAACACTTCTTTGGGTTCTTCGTATTCGTGACGGATATAGAGGATGCCCTTTTTCGCACCGATGACCAGGCCCGCAAGAATCATTCCCTCGATGACCATGTGCGGCATTTGTTCCATGATGAACCGATCTTTGATCGTGCCCGGCTCGCTCTCATCGGCATTGCAGACGACGTATTTGGAGGATCCCGACGCATTGCGCACGATCTCCCACTTCATGCCCGTGGGGAAACCCGCGCCGCCCAGCCCTTTGAGCCCGCTCGCTTTCAAGGTTGCGATGAGCGCCACGAAATCGCGCGATTCGATCAGCTTCCGCACCCCAACATAGTCGCCTTTCCCGTGGTACGGATCGGTCGCAAGTGAGGCTCGCGGTCGCGTGGAATGTGTTGGGGGAAGAGGGCGGCCCTCGGTGGCGCCGCGCACCATAGCGAGCGTCTGCTCGTTGGTCATCCCCGAGTAAATGCTGTCATTCACTGACAAGGCTGGCGCACTGTCGCAGCGTCCTAAACAAGAAGCATCGCGAATCGTGATCTCGGTCTCGGGCGCGAGGGAAAAGGCGCGCTTGAGGTCGTCCCGCAGCGAGCACGCGCCACGCAAATGGCAAGTCATATCGACGCAGACACGAACGTCTACCTTCGGGGGTGGCGCGAGATTGAAGTGCGGGTAAAAGCTGGCGACGGAGTGAATCTGACTAACAGGAATCTTCAGCTTGGCCGACAAAATGTGCAGTTCCTCGGCCGGGACATAGCCGAATTGCCGCTGCACGGACCTGAGTTCCTCAAACACCTAGCCCGCTCCAGAGAATGTGAAGACTTGTGATTGCGCAAGACTCGCGCAGCCCTCACAAAGTCCACATGATCGGACAGCCGCAACGCGGCGATTGTAGCAAGGACGTTATGACTTGTCCACATTCGCAGACAGAGCCAGATGCTCAAAGGCGCGCATGAAGCGAGGATGCAGGCGCACAATTAGCGCTTGAATACCGCCATTACAGGTGTATTATGGAGGCGCTTCCCCGGTTTGTCCGCATTGCAGCGCAGCACAACTCATCCTGAAAGCGAACACCCATGCGCCTCCAAGAATTCCCGGCGGCTCACCTTCTGGCCGCACCTACTCTCGTCACTCTTCTCGCGTGCTCACTCGGCTTAGTCCCTGCCCTGGCACAACAATCACAGCCAGGCGCCGGCCAGGTTGGTATGTACAGCGGCCCCGGGGGTTGTGCAGCAAGCAACTGTCACGGCAGCATCACCGCAAAGACCGTGACCCGCATCTCGCAAAACGAATACACAATTTGGGCTGCGCAAGGGAGGCACGTTAAGGCCTACACCATGCTTTCCAATCCCGTGTCGATGCGCATGGCAAGGATACTCAAGCTCGGTGTGAATCCGAATCAATCGGAAAAATGTCTCGCCTGCCATTCGATCGATGCGCCCCCAAATCTGCGGGCCCAATCGTTCCAAGCGGATGAAGGAGTGAGTTGCGAAAACTGCCACGGCCCTGCGGTCGGCTGGCTCGGTCCGCACACGACCAGGAATTGGACGCACGAGCAATCGCTGAAGCTGGGAATGTACGACACGCGGGACTTAGTTTTACGAGCAGAAAAATGCATGAGCTGCCATGTCGGCACCGCCGAGAAGCGCGTCGATCATCAGATGATCGCGGCTGGCCATCCCGATTTAACCTTCGAACTCGACACCTTCAGCGCAGTCATGCCTCGTCACTGGAAATTCCCTGACCTCAACCAAGATGGGTGGGAAGGCGTTCGGGAGTGGGCAATCGGGCAAGGCGTGCAGTTACGTGAGACTCTTAGGCGATTGAGCCGTAGTGCTTCGGACCAAAAAAGCTGGCCGGAATTCGCCGAGCTGGAGTGTTTTGCGTGCCACCACAGCCTTACGCAGGCACAGGACAGCTGGCGGCAAGCAATTGGGTACGAGGGGCGGATGCCAGGCGCTCCCGCATGGAATCCTTCTCGTTATGTGGTTTACCGTATCTTGGTGAAAGAGATCACGCCTGATGCTGGAAAGGATCTTGATGCCGATCTCGAGCAGGTCAACTCTCTTGTCGGCAACTGGCACCAACGCGAGGAGATTGCCAGCGCCGCCAACAAGGCAGCTATGCAGGCTGATCATGACCTGCAGGGCGTTCGCAGTGCGCATTTCGACAGTGCGTTAACTGCTCGACTGATGATGGCGATTGCTGCCGACGGTAACTCGATCGCTGCGCAAGGCGAACGCCCTGCCGAGCAGGCGGCCATGGCTCTCGATTCGCTTGCCCTTGCGTATCAGAGGAACGAGAAGACGGCAAACCCCGACTTGCGCGCAGCAATTGATAAGTTGTTCGAGCAATTTAATAATCCTTCAGCTTACAACGCTCCTATGTTCGCTGCAGAAATGCAGAAACTGCGGCTTCTGCTTCCTCGTGGCGGGCGGACTACGGAAGTGCAGCCTGGAAACTAAACAGCAGTATGCAACGGGTTGTCGCTGAGTCCCGCATTCGACATTCTCGTGTGCGGGAAAGCTGCGTACGCTCGCTCGACGAATTTGATGGATTTCGGTACATGGTCATGGAATACTTCGGAGGCTAGAGCATTGATTGAGAGACTCGGGCCCATTTGCCGGGCCTGCGAAGGCCTCCTAACTCACATGCTATAAATTTCTGGATTTCGACCCCTTGACATGGCGCTACGCAAAAGATTGCTATTCGCGGTTGGAGTACTTTTCGGGTTAATGATCGTTAGTACGACCGGTTACCGGCTACTCGGTGGCCCTTCTATTGGCTTTCTTCAAGCCTTGTACATGTCCGTCATCACTTTGTCCGGCGTGGGTTACACCGAAGTTGTCGACACCAGCCATAATCCTGCTCTTCGAGTGTTCAACATTTTCATTGTTCTCATAGGGGTTGCACTTACAGTTTATGTTTTTTCTGTCATTGCCGCGTTCCTGGTCGAGGTCGAAGCTACCAATCCGTTCTGGAGACGCAGTATGCAAAAGCGAATCACTGAAATAAGTGGACACTTCATCGTTTCCGGGCTGGGAGATACTGGCCGTCACGCCGTTGGAGAGTTGCACAAAATCGGAGCACGGTATGTGGCCATTGACATATCCGAGGAGAACATCAAGCGTCTTCGTGAATCCTATCCTGCCATTGCCGACAATCTGCTCTACGTGATTGGCGATGCAACTGAAGAGGAAGTACTGCAGAAAGCCGGCATTGATAGGGCACAGGGCTTGATTGTCGCTCTGCCCACAGACAAGGACAACCTGGTTGTTACCGTGATCGCACATCAACGTTTTCCCAAACTGCGTATCGTGGCCAGGGCTGCCGACGAGCGATTTTCGGAACGGATGCTACGCGCAGGAGCACACTCAACCGTGTCGCCGAGCCAAATCGGCGGTTTGCGGATGGCCAGTGAATTGATTCGTCCACACGTGGTGAACTTTCTCGATCTCATGTTGAAAGAGCATCCACAGACCTTGCGGGTGGAACAACTGGAGATCGCTGGTCCGCCATGGGCGGGTCGTCCACTCAAAGATCTCGACCTGCAAAGTACCTTCAATCTGCTAGTGCTTGCAGTGAAGTCCAATGCGAGTGACCATATCCGGATCAATCCTCCCGACAACCTGATGATTCAACCTGGAGATGCAGTCATTCTCCTGGGTGACATCGCTGACGTTCAACGTGCGCGTCGGATCGCCGAACCCGCAGCTAGTCTTGTTCCTTGAACTCACATGACTGACCTCAAAGATTCGGCACTCAGAGTAACGAAGATACTGTTGCGTGCGCAGGACGATCCAGACCTTCTTAAGGAATTGGAACAATTCCGGCGTTACTTGGTCGTCATGTTCAGCGATATTCAGGGTTCAACTGCATACTTCGAAAAACATGGCGACGCCGCGGGGTTGTTTATGGTTCGCCAGTGCAACGATATTATCCGCGGATTTGTGCAGCAGTATGGCGGCAACCTGATCAAGACGATTGGCGACGGAAGCATGGCGACGTTTCCAGAAACAGAGGGTGCGGTTCAAGCTGCCATCGAGATACAACGAACATTGAAGCGATCGAAGAGCCTCAATTCCGCGTCCAACCAGATCGCGGTCCGGATTGGTATACACGCAGGTACAGGAATCGTAAGCACAAACGACGTTTTTGGAGACGTGGTGAATGTAGCGGCTCGGGTAGAAAGCGCAGCCAAGCCGAGGCAGATACTACTTTCTGAAGAAGCATGCGCGAATCTTGGGGACTTTGGCGCTTCAATTCAGAAGCTCGGATCTTTCAAGCTGAAAGGGAAAAGTGAAGAAAGAACGCTTTTTGAGGTGAATTGGGACCAGGATACTTCTGGCAAAACGCAATTCGGTCCACCCACAGAACCAGATTCAAGCAATCTCGACTTGAAGCTGCAGATTCTCTCAAAAAGTGGCGATGTATTGGCGCAATATCCGATCCAGCCGGAGCTTGGAATCCGAATCTCGCCCGGAGGTGAAGTAGGCGTATCGAACGATGCACACGCCAGTGGAACCAACGCCCGATTTCTTGTGGAACAAGGGCAACTCTGGATTCAGGAAGGAGACGGTCCTTGGCCAACCATATTCATTCGCCTGTCAGGCGCTCATGTTCTCGACGGCGGCGACGTGTTTCTGGCCGGAACACAAGTATTCAGATATGAAGAAGAACAACCAAGTACCTCCCGGTCCGGTCGAACAGCGCCTCGGACCATATCCGATCTGGTTCCTTCGTCAAAGGTGGTCAGTCTGCGTCGAATCGATACCAATGGCAATCCCCTCGCTCGTTATTCGCTTGCCAAGGACCAGATTCAATTCGGCCGTACACGCGGGGAACACCTTTTTCCGCAAGACAGTTTGATGAGCCGCGCGCATTTGAAAATATCGCGCCGCGGCGACGACCTCTTGCTTGAGGACTTGGGTAGCCGCAATGGTACGTTTCTCAGAGTGAATGGAAGGAGCTTGGTCTCGCTCGGATCTGAGTTGATCATCTCTGGTCAACTGTTAAGAGTCGTCGGTTGATTCTACCGACCAACTCACGGGCCCGAAACGGTTGGCCGATGAGTGCTGGCGTCTGCCAACTAATCCCTGACAAGTAACTTTGCTCGCTCTATGGGAGGGTACTTTCGTTCGTGTTCCTTTCGATCACAATCCGTGATAAAGTAGCGCCGTTAGCCGCTCTTCGGGGGATCATCCTTTCCTTCTTCAGCGCGCCGCTCCAGAATGACCGTCGGCATACCCAGTAGAATTGGCACGTTCGATGTCATCGAGATCCTTGGCAGCGGGGTATGGGGATGGCCTATAAGGGCATGGATCCGAGTCTAGGCGGCCAGTCTGGAAAAATGATGCTCGGTCACGCCCACTGTCCCCAGCTTCTGAATCTTCTATCGCGAGGCGCAATAGTATGTCTGCATCGCAGCCAGATTTGCCAGAGGCGCGGTGCGGGGAGGTCGTATGAATAGACCTTGGGGGACGTCAAGCGAGGCTTTTATCAATGGTTCTTTGGTCGCCTTCGTTTTTTGTGCGCCATTGTTATTGAGTTCCTGCAGCGGAATCAACCCAGCCGCCAGCACGAAATCTTCGAACAGCTCGTCGACGGGCGCACCTCTCACCGCAACTGATGTCACCACGGTTGTCCAGAACGCTGTGACCTCGGTGAACGAACCGATGGTGGTTGCGGTCGCGGATCGTGCCGGCAATATACTCGCCCTCTACCACACCGCTCCGTCCTACCCTTCGACAGCAGTCGGGAATTTTGGGCAGACCGTTAATTCCGATGACCTCGCGATTGCTTTAGCACGAACCGCCGCTTTCTTCAGCAACGACCAAGCGCCGCTTTCCTCGCGAACCGTACGATTCATCAGCGGCATACACTTTCCCCCTGGAGTTGCCGGTACGCCCAGTGCCGATCTCTACGGCATCGAAAACACGAATCGTGGTTGCACACTCAGCACAAATTTCTTGCCCAACCAATCCGTAAGCCCGTCAGGCGCGCTCAACGGTGGACCGGGATTGGGCATCATCACAGGAAAAGCCGACGTCTATGACAGCCAGCCATCGGCCGTTAATCCCGGCGGTGTTCCTCTCTTCAACGGGGGTGCCGTCGGTGGAGTCGGAGTGGTGAGTACGTCGCCCGAAGTTGCCGAATTCGCGGCTTTCTCGGGCGCTGCGAATTCCGGATTCCTGCCCAGTGTGTCTCAACTTCCCCCGCCGGGCGTGGTGGTGATAGGGGGAATTTCTTTGCCTTTCGTGAACCAAACCACGCTTCCCGCGGGCGAGTCGCAGGGTACCAATGCGGCGTACTTGGCCGGGACATACATCAGAGCGGCAACTGCAGGCACTCTGCCACCGGAAGGATATCTGGTTGGGCCAAATGCAGGCTCTATGCTGGCCGCAAGCGACGTCAACGAAATCATCACCAACGCTGTAAATACCGCGAATAGTACACGCGCAGTGATCCGCCTCCCAGCCGATTCGGCCGCGCGCATGACAATCGCCGTCTCTGATGTCGATGGCACTCTATTGGGGTTGTACCGCATGCACGACGGGACCGTCTTTAGCATCGATGTCGCGGCGTCAAAGGCACGCAATGTCATTTGGTTTAGCACCGCCGGTTCGCGAGACCTGCCTGGAGTACCTTCAGGCACCGCGGTGACCAATCGAACCGTGAGCTTTGGCGCGCAGCCTCTTTTTCCCTCCGGAATCGACGGATCAGGCCCCGGGCCGTTTTTCCAGTTGTATCAGTATGACGTGGCCAACCCTTGCACACAGGGATCCTCGCCGGGAACGCCCAACACGAATAACTTAAGCGGTATCGTATTCTTCCCCGGGAGCTTGCCCCTTTACCGAAACGGGGCTCTTGTGGGGGGTCTTGGCGTGAGCGGAGACGGAGTTGATCAAGATGATTTCGTCACGGCCGGCGCGGTGAACGCCGCGTGTGGACAAGGGGGCCCGTGTGGCGTGCCTGATTTCCAGGCTCCCGTGAATATCAGAGCCGATCAGGTTGTGATCGATAATGTTCGGCTCCCCTATCAAAAGTTTCCGCGCGATCCTACAAACTGAGTGTCAGCGATCGGAGCGACGAACCTAAGTCATGGTCGATGGTTCCTACTGAATTTGGGATTTTGCAGGGGCGAACCTGTTACCCGCCGCCGGCAGCGATTGCGTTCTATCAGCAATTATTGATATTGTGACGGAAGTGAAAGCCCGGTAAAGTAAATTATGTTCACGACTCACCCCAACTTCAGCGACAACGTGAATCGGGATATCGTCCAGTCCGAAATCGAGGGAGGCGTGTTCCTTGAAAGTCTGCCGCCGGACACCGTGCTGCAGATTCGAACTCAGCACCACTTCTATACCGCCCTCCTTCTGGGCGACAGTTCGGTTCTGATTTCAGGACATCCGCAATACTGTCCGCAGCCGGTTCAAGTGACCCTTGCAGGTTCGACCTGGAATGGTTCCATGCTCAAGGCGCGCTTCATTGGGCGCGGGATGCACCTGGAGTTTCATCACCCCGCCTACAGCACGCCGATTGTCACGTCTCCTATTCAGGAAGTATCCCAGCAAGAATCTTCCCCAAAATAGGCCCCGCCGTGTTCAAGCGGCCCTTCCTGCACAAATACCATTGAACGGCATCGCTCAAGGACTCCGGAGTCCAGCCCTTTGAGCGCTCCCAGCTTGTCGGGTCCTTCGTGAAGAAGGATGATCGACTCTGTTCTTTTTCTCTCGCTTCGTCCATCGACTTGTTTTACACTTTCGTCTCCATCGTCCAAGTTGCGCTTCCGGGATTTAGAACCTCGTTTCCCTACCTTTTCGATCTGGTCTTGAGCGGGTCGTAACCGCTGTGGGGGAATCTGCCTTCGCGAAGCCGAGCGCGACAAGAAGCGCATCGGTGGGCGCCCTTCAACGGGCGGGACAAATTTCGTTCGCGGTCTTCTCATGGCCCACTCTGACGGAGGCCCAGATTACCCCTGGTACCTTCAACTGCGGGCCATGAATCTAGGAGGAGAGTTTCGTAAGCTTGAGATCAAACTACACAAACTGGCTACACAAACTGGCAGAGCATGGTGTACGCTGTTTTAACCTGTTAAGCAGACCTTCACGAACACTTCGCAAATGCCAGCAAGGCGAAGAATGCGTGATCTTTCCCTCGAGAACGATCGAGCTACAGTCTGTTTAACAGACAGCCAACGCTCAGACGCATCACAAAACCGGATCTAAAGCGGTGGCTTCGTCATCGGTTGACGAATGTTTGACATAACAAAAGTTGTGGATTTATGGGCTCACTTCACGTGGAGAGATGAGAATGTCGCGTTTATGGGTGCTGATAATCCTGTTGCAACTTGCTTTGTGCGCATCGGTCTTGGCTCAGAGCCCCTGCCCGACCCAACTGCAACTGACTACCGCTACCAAGCGATCTTCCGATTTGATTTGCTTGGTTCCGCAGGTTTACGGGCCCGGCGGCCTCGTCGGCACCACCTTCGGTGGGCCGCTCTATCCTACGGAGTTCCACGAGGCTCACTTCCAGGCTTCGAGCGTAAGCAGTTTGGCTCCCATCAATTCCGAGATTGGCGTGCAGCTTAGCCAGGTACCGCTCGCCTCCCCGGTCTCCGGATTCATCTTCGCAAATGGCGTGTTGCAGGAAGCCACGAGCTTCGGACCGGTACTGGCGGATCGCGCGGAAACTCTGGGCAAGCGACGGATTTTTGTCGGCCTGAGTTACGAATATTTCCACTTTGATAAGGCGGACGGCGTAAATCTCAAAAGCTTTGGAGCGGTTTACACTCACGAGCTGGAACCAACCATCTGTTCAACTTTTCCGACTACCCCTTGCCTTAAGGAACCCGATGGCACCGAAGAGCCGGTATACACGGAAGACATCATTGCAACGCAAAACCGAATCGACGTAAAGGTGAACCAGTTCACGATTGTCGGCACTTATGGGCTATCGGACAATCTGGATGTATCGATTGCGATACCTATCGTTGACCTACACATGGCGATGGATTCGAGTGCCACCATCTATAACTTCGAGCCACCACCTGTAAATCACACGTTTTCGTCCACATCGAACGTCCCGGGGGAAACCTATATTGATCCGTCCCACGCAAGTTTCGTAAGTTCCAATTCTGCGTTCGGCATTGGCGATGTTCGGCTTCGCGGCAAGTATGTTGCGTGGCATGGTGCTCAAGAGAAGGCGGCTGTGG
>Ga0209624_10003929_pt1 | contig 10351 bp, 8 predicted proteins | sample JacPinW_OM2H0_O1_FD_188565 | JGI IMG/M metagenome (GOLD analysis project Ga0209624, IMG submission 188565) | Forest soil microbial communities from Algoma, Ontario, Canada - Jack Pine, Ontario site 1_JW_OM2H0_O1 (SPAdes) (version 2) | ecosystem: Environmental > Terrestrial > Soil > Boreal... | reverse complement strand
GCGATTCCAGGTGGCGGCGAGTGGTGTCGCGCAGATCTGACGATTCCTTCTTCAAGGCTTCTTCTAGGTGCGCGAAGCGTTGCTCGTAATCGCGCATGTTGGAGCCGAACAGGATGTCGCGAATTTTGTCGATGTTTCCGGCGCCTTGGTCGCCCGGGGCTTCATGCGCCGAGGGCGGAGGCTGAGTCTGATAACCGGTGGATTGAGTTTGATAATCGGTGGATTGAAATGACGGGTCCGGCGAGAAGTTTTGGTTGTTCTCCGTGCCGCCATCCGAGAAGACTGCGTTCATTGAATATCCCTCCGTCGCAAGGTTTACAGATACTTTATGAGAATCACTTCGTTGCCTTTGGCGCTGTAGATCAGTTCGTCGGCGAAGCTTTTGGTCATCAGCAGGCCAAATCCGCCGGGCCGGATGCCCATCTGGCGGCGCAATTCCAAATGCCGGAACGGTTCCTCGGCGGTGTTCGCAATGGCGGCGTGGGCCAGCGTGTTCATGGAGAAGCCTTCGCCAGGGTCGCGGATGTAGTAAACGATGGTGCGCGCGGTGCGAATGTAACTCAGGTCGACAGTCTTGTCTGGATCCAAGTGACCGCCGTGCTCGACGGCGTTCATCAGCAGCTCACGAAAAGCAGTAGCGATCTCCTCGCGCCGCTCGACCTCCAGGTCGCTGGGCAATTCACGCACAAACTGGGTCAGCCGGTCGGCGGTCGCGATCCGGCAGCGGACCTGCAGCGAGATCCAATGCGGGCTGTCCGAAAGTATCTTGATGTCGTCGCCGCGCCCGGAATCCGACAATGCGTTTTGCAGTGTAGTAAGGAGCGTGTCGCGCGAAAAGGGCTTGCTGATGTAGGCGGCGGCATTGCGCCGGAGCGAGCCCATGACGTGATCCGGCGTGTTCTTCACGGTCATGATCACTACCGGCGTGGCTGGGTAGCGAGCGCGGAGTTGGGCCAGAAGCTCCAGGCCATCCATCCCGGGCATGAGGATATCGACCAGCAGGATATCGTGCGGCTGGGTCTGGAGGCGCGCCAGGGCTTCCTCGCCACCGGATACACTGTCGGCTTCCCAATGCCGGCCCGCAAGCATGGCCTGAACAAGTTCGTGAATGGATGGATCGTCATCCACGATCAGAAGCCGGTGCGGCTGCGGGGCTGGCATTTAAGACCTTAGATAAGGATACATCGGGGCCAGGGGCTGAGGATTAGGGATTCTTGGGTTGGGCGGCGGGAATTCGTTACGGTTTCGTACTGTTGGTTCCAGGGCTGAAAAAGACAATTTCGCGGCCGATACACGCTGATCAGCGGATTTTGGGGTGAGCTCGTTTCCCCCAGCCTTTCGCCCTTGGCAAGGAATTTCAACTCCTCCGCCTTGGCGTGCACGAAAACTACATCGGCATGGCCGGGTGGGCCGGTGGCTTGCGCGACAACTCTTTCCGTGCTGTCGGTTTTCCGCTTTACAACCGGCTTCTCATCGGGCATCAGAATTGTTACTACTAGCCGTTATTGAACGTCTATGTCTTGACATCGTCGAGGGACACTAAATAGCATAGGCAAGAACTTGAAAGGAAATTCCTGCAATGTTCTCCACTATAAGATTCCACAATCTTGATCGGATCGGGATTTTCAGGAGAGGGACCAAGAGTCCTGCACTCTGGGCGGCGGTTTTGCTGGCCTTCGGCGTCTCGCTGGCCAGCGCCGTCGACACGTACACGGTGCTTCAAAATTACGGAGGCAATGCCTCGCCGATTCAGGGCTTTGGCGGATATTTGTTCGGCACGAATGGCAGCGTGGCAGGGCAGTACGGCAATGGCGACTCCATTTTCAGGATGTCACCCGCCGGCTCGGCGTCGAATTTCTACACGTTCTGCTCGCTGCCAAACTGCGCTGATGGTCAGGGCGTCGTTGGAATGGTCCTCGGCAGTGACGGCAATATCTACGGCACGACGCGGATCGGTGGCGTGAACAGCTCCATCAATTGCAGCGGCGAAAGATCCCAAACCTGCGGCACTGTCTTCAAGCTCACTCCTGCCGGCACTTTGACTACGTTGTACAGTTTCTGCGCCCAGTCCAACTGCGCGGACGGTTCTCTTCCCGCTTCGAACCTGGTTCAAGGATTCGACGGAAACTTTTATGGCATGACAAGCTTCGGAGGAAACGGCTTGGCGTGTGGCAACGATGGGTTTCAGCCCCTGGGATGCGGCACCATTTTTAAAATAACGCCGCAAGGGGGTCTCACGACTTTGTACAGTTTTTGCACAGATAGCTGCGTCGATGGGTGGTTTCCAGTTGGCAATCTGGTTCAAGGCTGGAACGGAAATCTCTACGGAGTCACCAATTTCGGTGGGACAGTTTCGGCGGGACCGCCCTGGTGCGGCGACTCGCCGTGTGGAAATATTTTTGAGATCACGCCGCAAGGGGCACTCACCAGCCTTTACAGCTTTTGTAGCCAGCCGAATTGCGCGGACGGAGTAGGGCCCCAAGGCCTGATTCTCGCCAGCAATGGGGTGTTTTACGGAACTACCGCCGGCGGGGGCGCCAACAATGAAGGAACCATTTTCGCGCTCACCAAGTCGAACGTCCCGTCGACTCTCTATAGCTTCTGTGCTAAGGCCAACTGCGCGGATGGCTCCGATCCCGGCAGTTTGATTCAAGCGAGTGACGGTGGTCTCTATGGCTACACTTCGTCGGGCGGCGCCAACAGCGGAGGCACGTTATTCAAGCTCTCCTCCACCGGGCTAACCACTCTCTATAGCTTTTGCGCCCAAACAGACTGCTTCGACGGCATCATGCCAAACAGTCCGCTCTTTCAATACCCGACTGGAACGTTCTACGGGACGGCGGAAGGAGGCAATCCAGGTGTTGGTGTGACCTACAGCCTTGCAACAGGAGCACCTTTCTTTCTTACAGCGTTGCCGGCCTTGGAAGCGGCCGGAAAGAAGGTCACCATACTGGGGGTCGGCTTAAACAAAGCTACCGGAGTAACTTTCGACGGCACGGCCGCTCAATTCACGATAGTCTCTTCGACGGAGATCACCGCGACGGTTCCGGCAGGAGCCAAGAGCGGCTTGGTGAAAGTAATAACTTCGGCAGGCACTCTCTCCACCATTGCACCATTCCTTATTCCTTGAGTGACAGTCAGGCTGCTGATTCGGGCTCTGTTCGATCTCGGGCCGCTTGACGCGGATGGCCACGCGAGCTACCGGGCCGAACATCACGTCCGCGAAGCCGCGGCAACCGTAGGCCGGGAAGGTACGGCTTCAGCATGGGCGATGATAAGGCGAAGGAAGGGCCTGCAATCCGCAGCAAGGTAAGCGAAAGATTTCTTAGCGCCAGGTGCTGGCCCACGGTATCTAATCTCCGGAGGTTCCCATGCTTCAGACCTTGACAGCGAACTGGTGGGCCCTGGCTCTTCGTGGGCTGGTAGCCGTGCTGTTCGGATTGCTGACTTTCTTCCTTCCAGGCATAACGCTCGTAACCCTAGTCCTGTTGTTTGGAGCCTACGCCCTGGTTGACGGCGTCTTCAACGTTATCGCGTTCTTTCGGGTGGCGTCGCACCAGTGGGCGCTGCTTGTGGAGGGCGTGGTGGGAATTATCGCGGGCGTGTTGACCTTCGCGTGGCCCGCCATCACCGCGATCGCTCTGCTTTATCTGATCGCGTTCTGGGCGATCCTTACGGGGATCTTTGAGATCGTCGCAGGCATCCGCCTCCGCAAGACGATTGCAAACGAATGGCTGCTGTTGCTGATGGGTGCTGTCTCCCTACTATTCGGTTTGCTGATTCTGTTTGCTCCTGGTACCGGGGCCCTGGCGATCGTATTGTGGATCGGCGCCTACGCGCTGGTGTTCGGAATCTTTCTGTTGGCCCTGGCATTCCGTCTGAGGGGGCACCGCCGGCTTATCGCGCAGCCAACTTAGATATTGGCTGCTACTGGCCGGAAGTAGCGAAAGGTTAGTCCAATACCAGGTAAAAACCAGGAGCGACTTGCGCGAGGTGCTGTGACGGCTCGATTCGACGCCACCGAAGGCCTCCCCAAGAAGCGAGACGGAGGTGTTTTCAAGATCGAGGTCATCATCGGCCAGACTGTGCGAACGGACGCGGAAAACCGCTACTTCTTCGGCGGTTTCGTTACATCCTTCGCAATGGCCGTCGATCCAAACGCCCCGCTCGGCGGCGAGACGATGCTTGGCTACAACAGCCGCCTCCCGGAGGTAGTCTATGTCCCGGCCAGTGTCGATGTCCGTTACCGCCTCTGGCGCGCCGGACCGATATTGCTCGCCCACCCGGACGAACGGCGATAAGCCGATTCCCGGACAAAGCGCGCCACAAAGAACTTGAGCCACTGGCGGATCGGGTCCGCCAGCGTGGGCAGCACGTGCTTTTCGATCAACGCACGCCGTTTGACCAGCGGCTCTGCCATCACCTCGCGACTACGGAGGAGCAACAGGTCGAATAGGAAAAAGTGCGGCGACAAACCAGGTCCATGATTCTGGAGCGCGTTGAATGATGGCCTGCCCTCTTCATCGAGCGCCACAACCTCGCCATCGAGGACCGTATCGTCTGGCATTGATCCTAGAGCTTTCACCAGGCCCGGATATCGGGCGTTGAAGTCTTTGTCATTGCGCGAGCGGAGTTGGACTCTCCCACCACTCTTTACCACCAGTGCCCGGTATCCATCCAGCTTCAGTTCGTACAGCCAGCCCGGTCCCTCAGGTAGTCGCTCAGTGCGGAGAAGTAGCATCGGACGTATAAATTCCGCTTTGACCTTCTGGCGAGGCACGCTTTACATGATGACAAATGAGGACTCGCGAAAGAACGTGGTAGTTGCGATTACGAAGCTCGCAAGTCAACAATGGCCACACGGCCAAATGATTGCGAGAGACAAACGCGGCTGTGAAAAGTATCAGGCTAATCGGCCTCTGAAGGTTGCGGCTGGAGAAATCGAAAGGCGAAAGGAATCAGCATGAAGACTCCAGTGACCATCATCGGCGCCGGGCTTGGCGGCTTGACGCTGGCGCGCGTGCTCCACGTTCACGGGATTCGAGCGACGGTCTACGAAGCGGAAGACTCGGCGAATGCGCGAATACAGGGGGGCATGCTCGATATCCACGAACACAACGGCCAGATCGCGCTCAAGGCAGCCGGCCTCTTCGATAAATTCCTTGAGATCATACACGCTGGGGGTCAGGCAACGCGAGTACTCGACAAGCACGGCAACGTCCTGCTGAATGAACCCGACGACGGCACCGGAGGCCGGCCAGAGGTGCGGCGGGGAGAGCTGCGCCGGATTCTGATTGCTTCGCTCCCCCCCGACACTCTTCGCTGGGGACACAAAGTCACAGCGGTGTCTCCGCTTGGCGGCGGCCGGCACGGGTTAACCTTTGCCGACGGCTCAACGGTAACCACCGGCCTCCTCGTGGGGGCCGACGGCGCCTGGTCAAAAGTTCGCCCGCTTCTTTCCCAGGCGAAGCCGGCGTATGTCGGCACGTCGTTCATCGAGACTTACCTGTTTGACGGCGACATCCGTCACCCGGCGAGCGCGGAAGCGGTTGGTGGTGGCGCGCTGTTTGCGGTAGCGCCGGGAAAAGGCATTCTCGCGCACCGCGAGCCCATTGGGGCGCTACACACGTACGCGCAATTGAAGAAGCCAAAGGACTGGATGGACAGCATCGACTTCTCCGACAAGGTAACTGCCTTGGCCTGTGTCGCGAGAGAATTTGATGGGTGGGCTCCCCAGCTGACCGCGCTCATCACCGACGGTGAGACCGCCCCCGTGCCCCGGCATATTCATGCGCTACCGGTGGAGCACAAATGGCACCGCGTACCTGGGGTGACGCTGCTCGGCGATGCGGCGCACCTGATGATACCGTCTGGTGAAGGGGCCAACCTCGCCATGTTCGACGGCGCTGAACTCGGGAAGGCCATCGCCGCCAACCCGGGTGACGTTGAAGCCGCGCTCCTCGCGTATGAAAAGGACCTCTTTCCCCGCAGCGCTGCCGAGGCTGCCGAGTCGGAAAAGGTTCTCGATATATGTCTTGGCCCCAACGCGCCCCAAAGCCTGGTTGATTTCTTCACCAATAACCGGCCTGCAGATTAAATCGACCTGCGCGCCCCAGTATGGTAGCGATGGCTCCGGGGACAATCCTCGCGCTAAAATTGTGGGACCATGCTCGAACTTCGGCCCAATTGTGAATGCTGCGATACCGACCTGCCTCCTTCTTCCACCGACGCGATGATTTGCAGCTTCGAGTGCACCTTCTGCCGCGTTTGCGCGGAGACCAAACTGCGCGGGCGTTGCCCGAATTGCGGCGGCAATCTCGTTCCGCGCCCGATTCGTCCGGCGGAGAAGCTCGCGAACAGTCCCGCGTCGATGGTCCGGAAGCTGAAGCCTTAAGGTTGTGCCGCGGCCACCAGGTAGCGCTCTCTCGGGGGATGGCCGCTAGTCTTTCGTGCAGCGCAGTTCTTTGCCGGAAGGGTCGGCAGCGGTTCTCCCGCGCCGGATTTTATCGCGAAAGACCTGATGGCAGTGCATGCAGGCATCGGCGACATCGCCGCTGATGTCGCTCACCTTCTCCTGGCTTCTGGTCTGGGATGCGCGGTACGCTGCTTTCCCGACTTCCGCCATTTCTTTGGTGAATCGAATCCAATCAGCGTCGTTCACGGGAACTGGCTTGCCGTTTTCACAACGCCGCCCTGGTGTCAGCATCAACGGCGCCGATTCGGCCAACGCGATCGCCGCATAATCGACGATTTCCCAGCCTGAATAGAGATCGCTCCCCCACGCGGACCAGTTGAACCCGCCACCAGCATTTGCCGCGTCGCCAGCCTTCTTCTTTTCCGCGGGATCGTTCGTTTGAACGGTGAAGATGATGTTGGAATTGGGGAACATGACGCCGCGCATCAGCTGGTTGAGATTACCAGTCGCAGAGAAAGCGGCAGGCGGTCCGGTCGTCGACGCCGCGGCAGGTTTGGCGTTTGCGATGGCCTTGCCGGCCTGTTGAATGTAGGCGGCGAGATCTGCCGCCTGACTGGCGGTGAGTGTGCCGGGGCTGTTCTGGGGCATCGTGTTCCTGATTTTGGCGATGAGATCGGAAGTGGGCCATCGTGATTGGAAGTCGCCTCCCGCCAGCGGTGGCCCACTGCGTCCTTCGAGGGCGTCGCCGTGGCACGAGACGCACTGCTGCTGGTAGAGAGTCGCGCCGCCTGTTGCGTCCTGCGCGCGTAAAACGATCACAGAGACTCCAAGGGCAAGAACAGATCGCAGCAAGTTTTTCATGGACTCTTCAGCCTACATCGAGTTTACAGTGACTGTGGGCGCGTAGAAGGGAACCTGCGAACGGAACCCCCGCCGGTCCGCTTCGAGATCAGCGCCCCAGGTTCCGATGCGCGGCAAAAGGCAGTCTCGGGCTCATGGCAAGTCCAGATTAAGGGCGTAAATCTCGTCAGTGCTCAGGCCGCGAGCGATCAGCGGTGAGCCGTCGGGTGTGATGGCGCTCCAGAATCCCAGGCTGCGCGACTTGAAGGGTGATCATGGAAAACCGCAGCCGTGGTTTGGGTCAGATTACGGGCCGATAAAGTACCCTCCGGACTCGTTCGCTGGGTGTTGGGGTACAGCCGATCACATCTTATGCGCTGGCCAATTCTTGCGGGAACGCAAGGCAGCAAGGGCGCCGCCAAATAGGCGCCGATGATGGCGAATAACCGGCACTTCTCAGCCTAGCCGACTCTACGGCCAAGTGCATAACTCTCGGCTCGACAGTTCGAGTTGAACGATTATTTGCAGCTCCGCGACTTTGTGCAGCTTCCAACGGAGCGGTGAGATGGAGTCGGTTCACAAGCAGCTACTGAAGTTTCATTCTTTGCAGCAAACCCTGGAAGCGCGGGTCGGAGCGGAGCGGGTCGAGTTCCGGGTCGACTTTCAGAAAGCCCAGCAGAAAGGAGTGCTCCTCGTAGGCCTGGTTGAGCCGGGCGAAAGCTTGGTCCTTATCGCCCAGGGCTGCATAGACGGTGGCGATGGAGTACTTGGAGACTTGGGTTCGTTTAGACAGATCCAACAGCCGATCCAGCGTCCGGAGTGCGTCGGCGCGCCGGCCAGAGAGGGCGTATACACGGGCCTCGCCCGCCAGCGGCGGGGACGGGTTGTCACCCAGGATTTGCTGGCTTTTTTTCAGAGCAGCCAGGGCTTCGGGAAACCGCCCGAGTTGCTGGTAGGACTGGCCCTGAACAAAATACGCAACCCAGAGACTGGGGTCCAGTTCCAGAGACTTATTTACTTCGGTGAGCGCCTCCCCGTAGCGACGGGAATAAAACAGGAACCATCGCAGCAGGTATTGGTTTTCCGCCGAGAGCGGGTCCAGTTGCACGGCCTTGCGGGCCTCCGCCAGGCCCTCGGCGCCGCGGCCCCTATAGGTCAGGTACCAGCCGTTCCATGCGTGAGCCGTCGCGTAATTGGGATTGAGATCCATAGCGCGCCGGAACTCGCGCTCAACCGAATCCCAATCGAAGTCGTAGAACAAATGCGCGGCGCCCAGTTCCACGTGGGCTTCCACCAGATTGGGATCCAGTTCCAGGGCCTTGCGCGCAGCCTCCAGGGCTTTTGGACCAGCTTCATTTTCCGGCTCGAACCAGTCGAGAAGCAGCGCGTAGTAGTAAGACAGGCCGTCGTAGGCAAGTGCGAAGTTGGGGTCGAGCGCGATGGCTTGGCGCAGGTAGTCGCGCCCTTTGTTCAGATTCTGGGGATCGAACTTGCCGGCGTAGTAGCGGCCTTTTAAATACAACTGGTAGGCTTCGGGGTTGTCGGTCTGGCGCTTCACCATGCGGATCATCTGGGTGCCGCTGAGGCGAAGTTTGAGCTTTTCGACAATCTGGTGGGCGATGTCGTTCTGTACAGCGAGGGCGTCCATCAAATTCCGGTCGTACTCTTCGCCCCACAGGGCAGCGTTGTCGTCCACGTTGACTAGTTCGGTACGAATGGAAAGATCGCCGCCATGCTGCGTCACGCTGCCCGTTAGCACGGCGCGCACGCCTAGTTCGCGGCCTACAACGCGCGGGTCGATTTCTTTGCTTTTGTAGCGGAACACCGCGCTGTGTGACATCACCTTCAAATCCGGCAACTCAGAGAGATTATCGATTAGGCTCTCGGTGATGCCATCGCTCAGGTAATCCGTGTCCGCGGTGCCGCTCATGTTAACGAACGGCAGCACCGCAAGCGAATCGATTTTACGGCTCGGGCGGATTCGCCAAAAATAGAATCCAGCGGCTGCCAAAATTAGCCCTAGAACAATGGCTGCGGCAACTCTTCCCAGGCTGATGCGCAGAGGCGCCGCGATGGCTTGTTGCTCTCCAGCCGAGCTTGATAAACTCCGCAAGGCAAACGCCAAGTCGTGCGCCGAATGAAACCGCTGCGCTGGATTCTTTGCCAGACACCGTTCGATCACCCGATCGAGCTCCGCTGAACTCGATTGGCCGGAATCGGTAGCCGCGGGAGGTTCGTCCCTGAGGATGGAGGCCATCGTGTCGGTGGCCGATTTTCCGCTGAATGCGCGGCAGCCGGTTACCATCTCGTAGAGCACGCACCCGAGAGAAAAAATATCGCTCGCGGCTTCAGCCTTGTCGCCGCGCACTTGCTCGGGCGACATATAGCCAATCGTGCCCATCACCGCGGGCCCAGCTTCCGTCACTGTCGCCGTATCTTCGCTCTCAGATGGCGCTTTCCTCATCTGTGCCAGGCCGAAGTCGAGAATCTTTACCCGTCCGTCGGAGGTCAGAAAAATGTTCGCCGGTTTGACATCCTGGTGGACAATTCCCTTGGCATGCGCGGCCGCCAACCCCTCCGCGATTGCCGATCCAAATCCGGCTACCTTGCGCCACGCTAGCGGCCCTCGGCTGAGGCGCTCGCGCAGCGTTTCGCCTTCCAGCAACTCCATGACCGCGTACTGAACTTCCTGCGCCGAGCCCACGTCATAGAGGACCAAAATATTGGGGTGCGCCAAAGCCGCAACAGCCATGGCCTCGCGCCGAAATCTAGCCAGCGCGTCTGGGTCCTTCGCCAAATGCTCGGGGAGAACTTTAATCGCCACGTCGCGGTTCAGGCGGGAGTCGTGGGCCCGATACACTTCGCCCATGCCGCCAGCGCCGATGGGCGCGAGGATCTCATAAGGACCGAGTTTATCGCCGGGAGAAAGCTGCATATGACGGATGGCGCTGAGTCTAGCCCATTACAGAGCGGAAAGGGAGCGCATCGCGGTGCGCCCGGGACGTGGAACGGCTGCGGCCGGCGCCGGTATCAACCCACTATCGTCGTATCGCCAGGCTGCTTCCCTTAAAAATAGTCTTTGCTTTTTGTTCGCCT
>Ga0209624_10003927_pt1 | contig 10352 bp, 10 predicted proteins | sample JacPinW_OM2H0_O1_FD_188565 | JGI IMG/M metagenome (GOLD analysis project Ga0209624, IMG submission 188565) | Forest soil microbial communities from Algoma, Ontario, Canada - Jack Pine, Ontario site 1_JW_OM2H0_O1 (SPAdes) (version 2) | ecosystem: Environmental > Terrestrial > Soil > Boreal... | reverse complement strand
GGGGTGATGGCGGCAGGGGTTCTGGCGCAGCTGCGCCGCCGCGAGTTGAGCGGCATCGTGCTCGGGCTGTTTCTCATCGGCAAGCTCGTCTACGAACAGACGACCGGCGCACTGCCTTTTGCCGGGCCGTCGCTGCCTGTGGTCGTCGACGCTCATCTTTACGGGGTCATCGGCGGAGCGGCCATGGCGCTTTGCATGAGGCCGCAGCCCGTGCGGCTATAATTCGCCTTTTTCGGGGCCACCGATGCGAGTTGCATTTGTCTTTCCGGGCCAGGGCTCGCAGTCGGTTGGCATGCTGCGCGCCCTCGCGGAAGCCTCGGGCATCATTCGCGATACCTTTGCCGAGGCCTCGGCCGCAGTGCAATACGATCTTTGGAAGATTACCCAGGAAGGCCCCGCCGAGGAGCTCAACCGCACCGAATGCACGCAGCCGGCGATGCTTGCCGCGGGGGTTGCAACCTTTCGCTTCTGGCGCGAGGCCAAAGGACGAATGCCCGACTGCGTCTGCGGCCACAGCCTGGGGGAGTTCACGGCGCTCGTGTGCGCCGATGCGCTCGAGTTTGGCGCGGCGGTGAAGCTGGTTGCCTTTCGGGCGCGCGCGATGCAGGAGGCGGTGCCCCTCGGAAGTGGTGCGATGGCCGCGATTCTCGGGCTCAGGGACGCCGATGTGCTCGCGCTCTGCCGCGAGGCCTCCGCCAATGGAGTGGTGGAAGCGGTGAATTTCAACGGCCCGAGCCAGGTCGTCATCGCCGGAGCGCGCGCAGCGGTGGAACGCGCCATGGGGCTCGCGAGCGAGCGCGGGGCCAAGCGCGCGGCGCTGCTGCCGGTCAGCGTGCCCTCTCACAGCAGCCTCATGGAGCCCGCCGCCAAGCGCATGGGCGAGCGCCTCGCAGGCGTCACCCTGCGCGCGCCCGACGTTACCTACTACAGCGCCGCCGATGCGGCCGCGCACTCCGATCCCGAAGATATCCGCGCGCTCTTGGCGACGCAGCTTGCGCGACCGGTGCGCTGGACGGAGACGGTGCGCGTCCTGCTTTCAACCCACGTGCAAGCGCTCATCGAGTGTGGGCCCGGCAAGGTGTTGACCGGGCTCAACCGTCGCATCGAGCGGCGCGCGGACCTGCAGTGCCTCGCGCTCGAGGATCCCGCTGCCGTTACCGCGGCGCTCGCTGCTACCTCGGGAGATGCGCATGCTTGAGAATGACCTCGCCCTCATAACCGGCGCCTCCCGTGGCATCGGCCGCGCCATCGCGCTCGCCTTGGGAAAGGCGGGCGCACGGGTGGTGGGAACTGCGACGAGCGAGGAGGGCGCCGCACAGATCAGTGCGGCCTTTGCGCAAGCGGGCGTCAAGGGCCGCGGCGCGCTCCTGAACGTGGGTGATGCGAGCTCGGTCGACGCGCTGGTCGCGGACCTGGAAGCCACGGACGGCCTGCCGACGATCCTCGTCAACAACGCCGCCATCACCCGCGATACGCTGCTCTTGCGCATGAAAGAGGAGGACTGGCAGCAGGTGATCGCCACCAACCTCACCGGTGTGTACCGCATCTGCAAGGCCTGTATAAAGAGAATGCTGAAGGAGCGCCGCGGCCGCATCATCAACGTGACGTCCATCGTCGGCCTTACTGGAAATCCGGGGCAAACCAACTACGCCGCCGCAAAGGCCGGAATCCTGGGGTTCACGAAGTCGCTCGCCCGCGAGGTCGCCTCGCGCGGCATCACGGTAAATGCCATCGCCCCCGGGTTTGTAGATACCGATATGACGCGCGCGCTCAGCGAGCAGCAGCGTGTGGCGCTTCAAGCCCAGATTCCGCTTGGGCGGCTGGGCTCAGCCGAGGACATTGCCGGGGCGGCGCTCTTCCTGGCCTCCCCGCAGGCCTCCTACATCACCGGAGAAACGCTGCATGTCAATGGCGGCATGTACATGTCCTGAAAAAGGCCCGCTCGGGTGGCACCCCGGGGGGTGTTCCCCTACAATACCGCGCCCGCGCCACCCGTGCGGGTGCGCACGCACACGCTAACGTCAGAAGGACAACACTGTGACTAGCACGGTTGAACAACAAGTGAAGGCAATCGTTGCCGAGCAGCTGGGCGTCAAGCAAGAACAAGTCACGAACGATGCCTCTTTCGTCGATGATCTGGGAGCAGACTCGCTCGACACGGTCGAGCTGGTGATGGCTCTGGAAGAGGAGTTCGAGATCGAGATCCCGGACGAGGATGCCGAGAAGATCACGACCGTCCACCAGGCTATCGATTACATCAACGAACGTCGTACCAAGTCTTAATGTTCCGGGCAAGGCGCCGCGCGGGCGGCGTCCAACGCACCTCGCGCCCCGTGCCGCCCGCTCCACGCAGAGGCAGACGTGAGTAAGCGTCGGGTCGTCGTCACGGGCCTCGGCATCATCTCCCCGGTCGGGAGCACCGTGCCCACGGCGTGGGAGAACATCCTCAACGGCAAGAGCGGCATTGCGCCGATCACGCGCATGGACGTGTCGGCCTTTCCGGTGCGCTTCGGCGGCAGCGTTCAGGGCTTCAACGCAGATCAGTACCTGTCCGCCAAGGATCAGCGCCGCATGGATGAGTTCATGCAATACGGCGTCGCGGCGGGCATGCAGGCGGTAGTGGACAGCGGCACCGACTTCGAGAAAGTCGATCGCGACCGCTGTGGCGCCATCATGGGCTCCGGCATCGGGGGCTTGGGCACGATCGAGTCTGAATACCACGCCTTTCTCAAGGCGAATAGTCCGCGCAAGATCTCCCCCTTTTTCATTCCGGCCACGATCGTCAACATGATTGCCGGCCACCTTTCGATCCAGTATGGCTTGCGCGGCCCCAATCTGGGCGTCGTCACCGCCTGCACCACCTCGACCCACGCGCTCGGCCTCGGCATGCGCACCATCCAGTACGGTGATGCCGATTGGGTGGTCACCGGAGGCGGGGAGATGGCGACCACACCGTGCGGCCTCGGGGGCTTTGGCCAGGCAAAGGCGCTGTCCACGCGCAACGAGGCCCCGCAGGAGGCAAGCCGCCCATGGGATCTTGAGCGCGATGGCTTCGTACTCGCCGACGGCGGCGGCGCGATCGTGCTCGAGGAACTCGGCCACGCGCAGCGCCGCGGGGCGAACATCTATGCCGAGCTCATCGGCTTTGGGATGAGCGGGGATGCCTATCACATCACGGCGCCGCCCGAGGACGGGGATGGAGCGCGCCTTGCGATGGTCAACGCGCTGAAGGATGCGCAGCTCAATGTCAGCGATGTGCAGTACGTCAACGCCCACGCCACATCGACTCCGCTGGGCGATCGCGCCGAAACCGTCGCGATGAAGAACGCCTTCGGCGAACATGCCAAGCGTCTTGCTGTGAGCTCCACTAAATCGATGACTGGGCATCTGCTCGGTGCCGCGGGCGTCGTGGAGGCCATCTTTTCAATCCTCGCCATTCGCGACCACGTAGCCCCGCCGACCACCAACTACCACACGCCCGATCCGCAGTGCGATCTGGATTACGTGCCGAACCGCGCGCGGCCGATGAAGATCGAAGTCGCGCTGTCCAATTCCTTTGGCTTCGGCGGCACCAACGGCACCGTGATCTTTCGCCGCTTCACGGGCTGAGGCTGCGGGCAGCCGCTCCGGCCAGCTTCCCCCGAGCGAAGCACGCGTTGAAGAGCTTCCTGATAGCCCTGCTGATCCTCGGCGCGGCGGCCGCGGCAGGCTACTACTTCATGCAGGAAGAGTTCGTTCGGCCGGGTCCGGCGACGCAGTCATTGCGCGTGGAGGTCGAACCGGGGACGAGCGTGCGCGGCGTGCTCGCTCTTCTGGCGCAGCGCGGCACGCTCTCCCGGCCGCGCGTGATCGAAGCGTATCTGCGCATGCATGGGGAGCATTTGACGATCAAGGCCGGTACTTATGAGATCGCCGCGGGTGCCAGTGCGGCGGACATCATCGAGCTGCTGCGAGAAGGACGGGTGGTTCTCGAGGCACTGACGATCGTCGAGGGCTCGACGTTCGCGCAGCTGCGCGAGGAGCTCGCGAGTGATACAGATATCGTGTCGACGCTCGCGCACAAGAGCGATGCCGAAGTCATGGCCGCGATCGATCACGCGGGCGAGGATCCCGAAGGGCGCTTCTTCCCCGACACCTACCGCTTTGCCGCGCGTACCACCGATGTGGACATCCTCAAGCTTGCCTATGCCAGCATGCAGCGCGTGCTCGAGGAGGAGTGGGCACAGCGCGCGGAGGAGCTGCCCTTCGACACGTCCTATAAAGCGCTGATACTGGCCTCGATCGTGGAGAAGGAGACTGGAATTGCGAGCGAGCGGGCGCGTATCGCCGGCGTCTTCGTCTCACGATTGCGCGCGGGGATGCGCCTGCAATCTGATCCGACGGTGATCTACGGACTGGGCACAAACTACGACGGCGAGATCCATACACGCGATCTCAGTACCGACACGCCCTACAACACCTACACGCGCGTCGGGCTGCCGCCGACGCCGATTGCGTTGCCGGGGCGCGAGGCGCTGCACGCTGCGGTGCAGCCGGACGTCACGGGGGATCTGTATTTCGTCGCAACGGGCGCCGGCGATGGCGCGCATCATTTCTCGAAGACTCTCGAGGAGCACAATGCGGCGGTGAAGCAATACCTGACACGCCTCAAACAGGCAGCATCGAAGTGAGCGCCGCACTGCGCGGCCGCTTCATCTCGCTCGAGGGGATCGAGGGCGCGGGTAAGTCCACGGTTGCTCGCTTCGTGGTCGAATGGCTCGGTGCGCGCGGCCACAAAGTGAACCTGACGCGTGAGCCGGGCGGCACGCCGCTCGCCGAGCGCGTGCGCGCCATCGTGCTCGAGCGTGGCGGGGAGATTCTGAGCGCTGCGACGGAGACGTTATTAATGTTCGCCGCGCGCGGCATTCACGTGGAAAACTTCATCCGGCCGGCGCTCGCGCGCGGCGAGTGGGTGCTGTGCGATCGCTTCACGGATGCGACGCGCGCCTACCAGGGGGCTGGCCGCGGCGTTGAGCGCGCGTGGATCGAGGCGCTTGCCCAGGCGGTGCATCCGCAGCTGCACCCCGACTGCACTTTGCTCCTCGATCTTCCGGTGGCGATGGGCCTTGCGCGCTCGAAGCGGCGCAGCGGGGATGCGCCGGCGGATCGCTTCGAGGCCGAGCCCGCGCAGTTCTTCGAGCGCGTGCGCGCAGCCTATCTGCAGCTTGCGCATGAGGAGCCGCAGCGAGTCCGCGTGATTGACGCTGCGCAAACGCTCCCGCAGGTTAGGGCGCAGATTGAATCGCTGTTGCAGAGCCTGTTCGAATGAGCTTTATGTTAGGCTGATATCGCATTGATTATTCAGAATTTACCGTGGCTCGAGCCTCACAAAGCGCTGCTCAGGAGCGCGTGGGAGGCGAATCGTTTCGCGCCGGCGCTGCTCATTCACGAGGCGCGCGGCGCGGGAGGCGATGTGCTCGCGCTCTGGAGCGCACAGTTCGTGTTGTGCACAAATCGCCTGCGCGCGCCCTGCGGCGAGTGTGTCGCGTGCCGTCGGGTGGCAAACCTGCAGCATCCGGATCTCATCGTGCTGCAGCCGATCGAGGAGTCGAAGCAGATCCGCATCGAACAAGTGCGTGATCTCAGCGCAGAGCTTGCGCTCACGAGCCATCAAGGTGGCTACAAGGTCGCCATCGTATCGCCGGCCGATGTGCTCAACCGCGCGGCCGCGAATGCGTTTCTGAAGACCCTCGAGGAACCGACGCCGCGTACGCTTCTCATTTTGGTGGTGACGCAGCCTTCACGCTTGCCGGCGACGGTGCTCTCGCGCTGTCAGCGCATGGTCGTACGGGCGCCCGCGCGCGAGGAGGCGCTCGCGTGGCTGCGGGCGCTGCGCAGCGACGCCGACTGGAATGCCGCGCTCGACACGCTCGGCGATGCGCCACTGCTCGCAGCGCAAAGCGATCCGAAAACGCTGATTGAGTTCGCCCGCGAGACGCGTAGCGTGCTCGAGGAAGCGCGCCGCGGGCGCATCGACCCGGTCGCAACCGCCGAGCGTTGGGCGCGCACGGATCTGGCACTGCGGCTGCTGTGCATTGAGAACTGGCTCACGGATCGCATTCGCGGGCATTTCGCTGACGCGAATTTTTCCGTAGAAGTGCATGGCGCCGCGCACTTGCAACGCGGCACACAGACCCCGACTATATGCAGACTCTTCAATCTCACGGACGCAGCGCAGGAGTTGAAAGCGGCGCTCGATGCGCCCATCAACCGGGCACTTGCGCTCGAGAGTCTGTTGCGACAACTGGCCGCGGGCTCGGGATCATGAGCCGATGGCCGTCGAGTAGGAAGCAATGAGTTCGCGCACCGGTGCCAACAAGCCAGGCCTGCTTACGCTCACGATCAAGGATAAGAGCGCGCTCTACCTTGCGTTCATGCCCTATGTCAAAAACGGCGGCCTCTTCATTCCGACGAACAGCAATTACCGCTTGGGCGATGAGGTCTTCATGCTCTTAAACCTCATGGGCGAGGATGAGAAGCTCCCCGTCGCCGGCCGCGTGATCTGGGTGACGCCGAAGGGTGCGCAGGGCAAGCGCACGCCTGGCATCGGCGTGCAGTTCAGCGACCAGGATCGCGGTCAGACGCAGAAGAAGATCGAAAACTATCTCGCCGGTGCGCTCTCGGGCGAAAAAGCCACGCACACGATGTAGCGTCGGATCGACTCGCGCTTCTTCGCGCGCGAACTACTGCAACACTTTGCGACTACGCTGCTTATGTGATGCTGCGTCGCGGGTCTGCGTACGAGTTGTGATGCGATTGAATGACTACGCTCGCGCTTGCGAATTGAAAATATAGCGCGTAGGGTTGCGCGATCAAAAAACCAAATTTGTCAGCAATAAAAAAGCGTGCATTTGATGAGGAGCGCGCGAATTTTGCTGAGTTTTTGGGGGAGATACTTCGAGAAGTGCCCAAGGCCCGCGCATTTGCGCTTCACGATTTAACTTAATAACGTTTTTGGAACAGAAGGGAGATACTCGCGTGTCAGCATTTTCAATCAAGTCTGTAGTCAGACATCGCAGGGTGGGCGCGCTGGCGCTGCTCGGCGCATGTTCCTGCCTTGCATTCGCAGGCACGTCAATCGCTATGCAGAGCGCTACGGTCGGCTCGCCCGTTCCGGCGACGCAGATCGTCCAATTCAACATATATCTGCCGACGCAGAACCGTGCCCAGCTCGAGGCGTTCCTCGAGCAGCTGCAAACGCCGGGCTCGCCGGCCTATCGCCAATGGCTGACGCCCGCGCAGTTCAATGCGCAGTACGGGCTGCCGGCGAGCGAAGTGAGTGCCATCACGAGCGAGCTTAGTGCGAAGGGGCTGCACGTCCAAGGCGTAAACTCGCACAGCCTCACCGTATCGGGCACGGCCGGCGCGGTGAATGCCGCGTTCGCCACGACGCTGCTGAACGCGCACTTCCCGTCGGGCGCCGCGACGATGGTGTCAAAGTCGCCTCTGAAAATGACGCCCCACGTTGCCGCCGCAGGCGGTGTCGTCATGGCGTTCTCGGGCGTGCTGCACATGCAGAGCACCTCTCAGAGGTCGAACAATGTCACCACGCCGCAGATCGATCCGGACAACCGCTCCTCGCCGACAGGCGGCTATTGGTTCGATGATCTGAAGCAGGCGTATTCCTATCCGAGCTTCAAAGCTCTGACGGGTTCGGGCGCCACCATCGGCGTTCTCATGACGCCGAACTTCAACCCCCCGGATATGAAGCTCTACTTCGGACACGAGGATATAAAGACGCCGTCGATTTCGACCTACAACGTGGAGGGTGGTGCACCGTATGACCCGAACTCGGCGGCCGAGACGCACATCGACATCACGCACTCGGGCGGCATGGCACCGAGGGCGTCGATCACCCTCTTCAACATGCCAGATCTCGACGATGACTCGATCATCGCAGGCCTGACCGACATCATCGAAAGCAATCTCGTTGACGTCGTGAACATGTCCTTTGGCGGCCCCGAGGCCGGCTACACTGCCCCGTACAATAACGGCAACAACCTGACCGGCATAATCGGTGTCTACGATGACATCTTCGCGGAAGGCAATTCGATCGGCATCACCTGGGTGGCTGCCTCGGGCGACTGGGGCGGCAAGGACATTCCTCCGGCAGTGTGCTTCACTTCGAGCGCGTCCACGCCCTGCGGAGCCTTCCAAGTCGGCGTCGGCATTCCGGCGGCGAGCCCGCACGTCACCGCTGTCGGCGGCACGAACCTCGTGACGACCTACAATCCGCCGAGCCTTGACTCGGCGTATGTTGGCGAGAACGCCGACTCGGATGCACTGGTGGGGGATATCTTCTATGGCACCTCGGCCACTGGAGCAGTGTGGGGGTCGGGTGGCGGCATCAGCAGCTACTTTGCGAAGCCGAGCTACCAGAACGAGGTCTCGCAGCAGTATCTGCCGGCATCCGCCAAGAACTGGCGCACGATCCCGGACGTCGCGCTTGAGATGGGCGGCTGTCCGTTTGGGGATCTCTACTACGAGGAATATGGCGTGTGCCCGCCGGATCGCAGCTTTGACTGGACGCCGATCTCGGGAGCCTTCTACGGCTACATCGGCACCAGCCTCTCTTCGCCCGACTTCGTGGGCCTCGTGGCACTGAAGATTCAGGCCGAGGGCTCGCGGCTTGGCAACGAGAACTACGAGATCTATGCACTGGCCGCAGCTCAGGAGCAAGGCTCACCGAACACCGTGTACCGCCGGGACATTGCCGGCAACAACGGTGTCTACAAGACCGCTCCCGGCTACAACCTTGTGCTGGGCAACGGAACCGTGATCGCCAACGACTTCGTGAGCGGTCCGGGACTTGCGGTTGCGGGTATACCGCAGACGCCGACGAATCCGTAGGGAGGAGTTCACCTGCCGCACAGGATGTGCGGCAGGCTTTTCCAAGCATTCGGCACGGGCGGCTTCGGCCGCCCGCGCTATTTTTGAAGCTTGGGAACCGCTACGCCGAGCGGCGCAGTTGCACGTTGCCGCTCGCGAGGCCGCCGCGCAATACGTAGGCGTCAAAACCGCGCTCGACCATGATGTACGCGGCCGCCGAGCTGCGCCGCCCCGTGTCGCAATACACGACGTAGGGCACGCTCGGATCGAGCGCCGAGAGCTTCAGGCGAATGAAGTAGAGCGGAATATTGAGCGAGTCCTCGATGCACATGTTCTGGTGCTCGCTTGGCAGGCGCACGTCGAGCCACTTGCCGCCGCGCGCCACAATATCGCGCGCCTCCTCGTAGCTGCGCCATTGCAGCAGCGGCTCATTCATGAGCTCGCGAAAATCATCTTTATTGAGGCGCATCAGAAGCCCGTCCGTGAGCATCGTGACGGTGGCGTTGCGCTTGGCTTCGGCGATGAGCGCCTCCTCGCCAAAACTGTCGCCCACGCCAAGCTCGGCAAGCTTGATGCCTTCCTTGTTGAGCGGCGTTTCGCGCGTGACCACGCACTTGCCGTTCACGATCACGTAGAAGTAGTCGCCCTCGTCGCCCTGCTTGATCACGACCTCCGCGGCACGATAGGGCACGCGCTGCATGCGCATGAAGATCGCCTGAATGTTGGCGGGCGGGATGCGGTGAAAGGCTTTGGTCTGCAGCAGCGTCGTCATCCAGTCATCACCGGCGTTCTGCGTTTGGGTCTGAAGCTCCGTAACCTCATACGTGCCGGTCTGATCCCAGGTGATGATGACGTCGAGCAGCTCGCTGTCGATGGCGAGATACTTGATCTCATCGACGGCGCGGGCGCTCGCGCGCCGCGGCGTGCCGGGACACAGGGGACCTTTGGCCTCGGGCGAGCCGCCCTGAATCATCGCGACGGTCTGCTCGCCCTGGCGCAGCTCGACCATGCCGGAGACGAGCCAGATCGAGTGTTTGTCGGTGTCGCCTTCCTTGAAGAGCAATCTGCCGGCGTTCATCGTGCGCACGCTGACCTTCTTGGCGAGCGCCGCAAGGTTGTCCCTCTTCAGGCCGTCGAGCGGCGTGAGGGTCTTCAGCAGCTGCGAAGTGCTGGTTTCGCGTTCATCGGCCATTTCAAGAAACCTGCAGGTCGTTCCTCGTCAGTACCGCAAAATAATAGGGGACCGAAGGGGCCGCAGTATAGGCTATGTCAACAGCGCCCAGCCCGCGTCGGGACGAAAACGAGAACCGTATCGCTGTGCGAGCGCGCCCAGGCGCTGCGTAATCGTCGCCACACCGACATCCCGGGCATACGTGAGCGGGCCGCCGCGAAAGGGCGCAAAGCCCGTACCGAAGATCACTGCGGCATCGATGAGGTCCGCATCCTCAACGATGCGCTCGCGCAGGCACGCGACGCACTCATTG
>Ga0209624_10003926_pt1 | contig 10353 bp, 6 predicted proteins | sample JacPinW_OM2H0_O1_FD_188565 | JGI IMG/M metagenome (GOLD analysis project Ga0209624, IMG submission 188565) | Forest soil microbial communities from Algoma, Ontario, Canada - Jack Pine, Ontario site 1_JW_OM2H0_O1 (SPAdes) (version 2) | ecosystem: Environmental > Terrestrial > Soil > Boreal... | reverse complement strand
GACGTGATCTGGCCGCAGGATCTCCAATGACTGAGAGGTTGGCGGCCAGGGAGTTGCGCGGGGCCGTCCGCCGGGCGGCCAGTCGGCCGGCGGCCAGGCGTCCGGCGGCGGGTACGACTGTCCCGGCGGCGGGGGTGCGTCCGGCGGCGGGTAGGACTGTCCCGGCGGCGGCACGATCGGCGGCGGGTAATACTGTCCCGGCGGCTGGGTGGCGAGCGGCGGAAGGTAGGACGGTCCCGGCGCGGGTGCGACCGGCGGCGGGTAAGACTGCCCCGGCGGCGGGGGTGTGACCGGCGGAGGGTAGGACTGACCCGCCGCATATTCCAGGTACTGCCGCCAGGCATGGAGGTAGGCGAGTAGCTGCTGGGTGTAGCCAATCGGCGGAGCCGGCGTATGCACACCGGCGGCGGCTGGCGTTGGCGGCGCGGCTGGCATCCCCCAGGCGGCCGCCGGCGGGTGTTGCGTAGCCGTGGTGCCGCCTACGGTCTGCTCCAGGTACTGACGCCAGGCTTGAAGATAGGCAAGTAGCTGCTGTCCGTGGTCGGCTGGAGACGGCATCATGGGTTGACCTCCGGGGTTTGAGTGGACAGTAAATGCGGGGACGCCGATCGGGTTGGCGACCGAAGAGTCCAGGGGGTGGGGCAGGCACGCAAGGCAGTACTCCGAGTCAAGGTTGCGCAGATTACGGGTCTCGAGTGGCTCACGATTTTCAATGTCGAAGACGTAGCAGTAATCGCCGGCCGGTGATGGCATTCGAATCGGACTTGAGAAGCCCTGATCGAGGAACCCGTAGGGGAACCGCCAGTTGAGGGTCGTGTGCTCCCGACGGTCGATCCCGCCGGACGCTACCCAAATGTAGTGGTCAAGAATGACATTCACGGCATGGCGGGCCGACTCGCAGGCCGCCTCCATCGACGTCATCCGGGTGAACGTTCTGTTCCAGGTACCCGCGAACACCACCGAGTTGTGATGCACCTGGTAGCCGCCGTGGCGCGCTTGCCAGACGCTGTGCTGCTCGAGATTCTTGAGCCACTGGCCCTCGCTGGGCCTGGTGATCCACGATGAGCCGTGCGGGTTCCAGGGGTCGGCACCAGGTCGGTTCGGCCAGTCCCCAACGATGGGGACCAGATACGGCGCCTCGTTCCGCGCCGGCGGGCCGTTCTTGGGCCCGGTGGTCATCTGCAGGTTTCGGTCCACCGCATACCAAGCGGGCCACGGCATTACCGCCTCGGGGACGTTGCGGACGTCACTGGTCACGGCGTGGACGATTTGCCGCCACACTTCTTCGGCGAGCTCGTCGGCTGTGCAGTCGCGCGCGGCCTTGCCGCGACCGGATTCGTCGACCAGGTGACGCGACGGGGTGTTGAAATCGCCGATGTCGACCGACAGAACTGAGACGTGCCCGTCGCGGGCCAGGGTCAGCGGTCTTTCCCACAACCCACTCTGGTTGATCGACGACAGACCCCACTCCGTCCCCGAGTAGTACATATGCCCTCGTAGCAGCTGGAACTCGGTGTCGAAGAAGTACTGGATGCCCGCCAATGTCTGGAACCGGTCCCAGGGCACCCGACCCATTTGGTCCAGCGCGTAGGGATCACGCCGCTCCGATGGGCGGCTCGTCGTGGGCTGCAGCGGGCCGCCGGGCGGGGGGACCGACGTCGTGAAACCGTCGAGCCCGGCCACGGTGCCGCCGGTGCCGGCAGAGCGCAGGGGCTCGGTGATTCGTTCGGCCGCGGGCGCGTCGACGGCGACCACGACGTAATCGGGAGCCAGGCGTGTGCCGTCGGCCAGCTGCACCTGCACCCGAGGCCGGAGGTGGGGCAGCGTTCCGCGGTCGAACCGCGGGGCCACCAGGCTGTCCGCACTGCCGCGAACGAAGCGGACTCCGAGCTCGATCAGGTGCCGGTACCAGTGGTCGAACCACGATTCGGTGGTGGGGCCGTTGAGCACCCCGTCGGCTTTGTCGTCGTGGCGGTCCATCTGCAGCTGCAGCTGCAGATAGGTGGTCAAGTTGGTGCGGGCATCGCCCCAGCGCGCGTCGAATGCGGCGAGGACTCGCGGCATCTCCAGCAGAAGCGCTTCAAACGGTGGCGTGTAATAGAACCGACGGGCGGCCGTGGCGTTGCGACCGATGAAGAAGTCATAGGCGGACAGGTTCTGCAGTTCTGTAGCGCGACGCAAGGGGCTGGTGGCCAGATATTGGACCAGCCTGCTCATGAAGGTCTGCACATCGCCCGCAGTGAAGCCCAGTTCGGTGAGCTGGCTTGCGGCGGTGAGCATCTCGGTGAGGGTGCGTGGCGCCTCGCGCGGGAAAACCAGGGACGGCTTGCCTTCGACCGTAGTGCCTTGGGTGATCACTCGCCTGACGTTGTCCATGACGGTGCGAGATGTCATCTGCCAGCCGACCTGGCCGTCGGCCTGCTCTGTTCGCTGGTACACCGGGATGCGTTGGAACAAGTCCCAGATGTGTAAGTAATACGCTGGAAAGAAACGGAAGCCGTGCTCCCCCGCGACCGCCCGTGGTGGGATCCGGGGGCTGCCTCGCCGGCCCGGGAAGGGGCGCAGCTCGGCGGTGTCGCCATTGCCCAGGCCCACCTTCGAGTACTGGGAGGCGGCCAGGCCCCCGAGCTTGACGGGCGGGTAGCTGCCCGGTGGCATCTCGGGGTGCAGCACGCTGCGTTCATCGGGGCGAGGTTCGTACACCGTGACCTCGAAGCCGCGCTCTGCCAGTTCGTGAGCGGCGGTCAGGCCAGCGATGCCGGCGCCCAAGACGGCCACGGTGGGACGCCTCTCGCACGAGGCAGGCGTTGTGATGCGCTCGCTCATCGCGGCCCCGTCCGCAGCGCGGCCAGCAACTCCGGGTGCGATGGTGCCCGAACCGCCGCGTGGACATAAGCGAGCAGAGTGTCGTGCGCACGCAAGATGTCGTCCAGAGAGCCGCACACACTGACGGCCCCGGCCTGCACCGCTTCATCGAGGCCGAGCTTGGCGTCGAGCAGGTCCAGGATGGCGGCCCGGGAACTGGCGATCCGGGCGCCGCTCACACCGGCCGGGCCGTCCGTCACCTCCAGCCGACGACCACCTCGCAAAGAGAACAGCTCGCCGTCGACATCGACCTCGACCACCAGGGGCCCGAGCGCCTCCAGCATGTGGCGGTAGCTCGCGGGCACCTCGTCCTCAAGGTGCCCGACTGATCGCCGCAGCAGCGACGAAACATGCTCAGCCATGGAGCAACTCGAATACGCCGTCGCCGACGAAGTCGATGTCTTCGCCGTTGATCGACCCAGTCACGCGAGCGCTGCCGTTGCTTTCGCACAGCACGACTGATCGATCCAGGCAAACCTCACTAGGCTGCGCGAGGCGCGCGTACGACTGCGGTTTGAATTCGGCGTGCACCGCATCGCCCGCCCGGGTCGCGGCGATCTCGATCCTTTCCGGTACGTCCGACGCCTCGCCGCCGAGTACCAGCCGCATCGGGGGCGGCAAGGTGCAGTCGGCGGCGCGACCGAGCAGGCCGTGCGAGCGGGTCTGTACCGCGGCGGGTGGGAAGATTGCGGCGGGCTCGTCGTGGCGCCACACCCAAAGCGCCTGGTAAAGACAGCGCAACCGTCGCCGATCCGTCATCTGCTGGAAAACCAGCGACCACGGATCGTCGGGTCCCGAGGGAAGGATCGCGCCCCAGGTCCAGCTGAAGTCGCCGCCCCAGCGGAAGCGCCCCCAGTTGTGGTCGTGATAGGCCACGTTGCCCTCAAAGCGGATTTCTTGGCCTCCGATGCGCAGCCACCCGTCGGCACGCAGCCGCGGCACGAACAGCCAGGACACCCGTCCGTCCCCCACCGGCTGGTTGTTGACGGCGAAGGGCCGACTCATCGAGGTGAGATCGAGCTCACCCCGGATGTCGTGTCCGGGTAAGTCGATCACCACCCGGTAGCCGTCCGGACGCACGGTCATCCGGTTGCCGCCGACGGTCAGGACGCCGAGGTCGGCCGACACGTCCAGCTCGGCCTCTTCGAACCGCTCGATACCGCCGGTCCACCGTTGGTCGTCGTGTGCGATCACGATGACCCGGGGGGTCAGCCGGGGGCGACCGTCAGTGGAGACTTCGCTGTTCAGGCTGAAGTTGATCAATATCCGGCTGTCCGGGCGGTGGACCACGAAGTGGTACCACTCCTTGAATCCGTCCGGTCGGGCGGTGGCGAGCACCGGGGTACGGATGAAGTCGCTCCTGGCGAGCACTGCGCTCATCGCAGCCACCGCCTATTCGTCGACGGAGGCGGTGCCGCGTCGGGTGCTTCGCACGGCTCCGCCCGACCGGATTCGGCGAGGCGGTTGATCGCATCTCCCAGGCTCGCGACGCCCAGCAGCAAGTAACCGAAGTCGTCGGCTTCGCGCGGGGTGTCGGTCTGGGAGTGGCCGTCGGCGGCTAGAACGCGAACTGCGCTGGCCAGACCGGCCAGGCCCACCAGGTACCCGATGAAGCTACTCTGCTCAGCCAGCGCCGGGCGTGGATCGTTGAGCATCAGGCGAACCCTTCGGGACGAAAGCGGCCCAGCACCGAATCGTCGAGGCCGCGACCGATGATGGCGTCGGCCAGCAGCTCTGCCCATGCGTCCGGGGCCGCGTTTGACGCGGCAGGCCCGTCAAGCACGTTGAGGCTCAACGTTTCCCAGATTCGCCGGAGATTCTCGACCGCTTCCGATGCGGCCAGCGCATCGCGCAGTTCTGCTCCGGCGGTCGTGTCCGCATATCGGCGACCCTCGGCGACGAGCAGGTCGTGCAGACCCCGGGCCGCCGCCGGATTTCCCAGCACCGCACGGCGGACGCCCAGAAGTAAGTCGAACACGGTCCGCTCGGTGCCGTCGGCGTCCGCCGGCGGGGCCGGGAGTAGCGGTGGGACGCTGCGCTCGAAGAGGTCGAGGGTCAGCCCCCTGATCCGCTCCAGCTCGGTGAGCATTCCGACCAGGTCCTCGGGGTTCATCGGGTGCGCCGATGCACGTAATCGACTAGGTCGCACAGCACATCCCGATGTCGACTCGCCGGAAACCAGTCGAGACCTGCCAGCAGGGCCGCGGCTTTGCTGGCATGCCGGCGGGCGACCTCCCGAGCGTGCTCCATCGAACCGACGCCGAGCATCAGGCCATACAGCCAACGGATGTCGTCGAGGTTCTTCGGTTCCGAGGGGCGGTGTCCCTGCAGCCGAGCGGCGATCTCGGACTGTCCAGTCCGAGACAGCTCGCCGCGGGCGACGAGCCCGTCCAGCAGCGTGGTGAGTCCCAGTTCGCCGTCGGCGCTCGGGCGGCGCCTGGCCAGCAGCTGCACGGCGCGATCCCGGTCTCCATGCTCGGCGCACCGCAGGGTGTGCAACAGCATCAAGGTGCGCTTACCCTCCCACAGGTCGCCGCCGATCTCTTTGCCGTATTCCTCCGGGTCCGCCCGCAGGTTCAGCAGGTCATCGGTGATCTGAAAGGCCGCTCCGAGGTGCCGGCCTAGAGACTCCAGCGGCGCCAACCACTCCGGTCCGGCGCCGGCGGCGATTGCGCCGACCTGCAGCGGGGTGATGAACGAATACCAGCTGGTCTTCAGCTCAACCATCGCGAGGTAATCAGCGTCGCCGAGCTGCCAGGTGTTGGAATGGACCCACTCCAGCTCGAGGGCCTGGCCATCTACCGTCTGCCGGGTCATGTGTGCGACGGCCCGCAGGATGCGCAGGGCCGGCCCGAGCCCGACGCGCTCAACGTTGTCGAGCAGGGGTTGCAGCGACATCGACAGCATGGCATCACCCACGTTGACGGCGATGGGAATGCCATGGTCCACGTGCAGTGTCGGTTGGCCGCGACGCCTCCACGACTCGTCCTCGATGTCGTCATGGATGAGAAAGGCGTTGTGGTAGAGCTCCAGCGTCGCGGCGGTCGGCAACACCGCCTCAAGGTGGCCGCCGAGCCCCAAGCAGGTGGCGATGCTCAGGGCAGGCCGGAGCGCCTTCCCGCCGCGACGGGGGTAGTCGAGGATCAGCTCGTAAAGTCTGCTCGCGCCATGCTGGCCGGGAGCGAAGAGCCGATCGATCTCGCCGTCGCACGCTGCCTTGCACTCGGCGAGATAGTCCTCGAGCACGTTGAGCGCTGACACAGCGGAGGCTCCATCAAGCGTTAACGACATCGACTCCGCCGTATCTATACGACGTTGACGATGCCGAAATCATCTGTGAGCCTCGGCGTGAAGCGGATGCGTACGGCCATTTCGATAGTGTTCGTATCGGTCTCGCCGACGACCTCCAGGCTGGGCGGGACGCTGACAGCGAGGTCCACCGGCTCTTCACCGGGAGACGCCGCTACGGCACCGCCGTGCGCGATGCGTTGGCGTCGACCGAGTAGGAGCAGCCTTCCCTTGAATTGACCGTTTCCCGAATCCGGGTCGGTTCCCGAAGCCGGGTCGGTTCCCGAAGCCGGGTCAGCTCCCGAAGCCGGTTCGGTCTCCTTAGCCGGGGTGGGTCCCTCGCCCTGGCCGCTTCCCGTGCTCTGGCCGCTTCCCGTGCCCTGGCCGCTTCCCGTGCCCTGGCCCAATTGATCGACGCGATACACGGAGTTGATGTTGGCCGCGTCGAGCAGTGCCTGGAAGTCGGAAAGCCCGCTCTGCAGGTAGTTGAGCGCCTTGAGCCCTTCTGTGTCGGTGAGCAGGCAGGAAGGCGACCGGTACCCGAATGTCTCGAGCTGCGCGCGGGCATCGATTAGTGCATTGAGCAGCATTTGGATTGGCGGGGTCGCGCCCGTCGCGACTTTCACATTCACTGGATCCTTGGCGCCTGCACGCAGCACGTCGATGACCTTGCTGTCCACTTTGGCGGCTAACTGCACAGTCCGTGCAATCACAGCGGCGAGCAATGCATCGGGGGCGGGTGCGATGGCCTGCGCGACGTTCACCGCGAAGCGGACGTAGTGGGCTTCTAACTCCAGCGACTCGCCACCGAGCGGAGCAGCCAGGTCGTTGCCTTTGGTCGGGTCAGCGTGCGCATAGTCGCTGCGAACCCTTAGCCGGCCGGGGTCGCCGGTGTCCCAGTGCGGGATGGCCTGCCACGCGATGCTGCTTTGCTCAAACGTGTCCCGGACCGTCTTATCAAGGATGGCGATCCGCTCAGCGCTCAGGTACATGCCAATACCACCTCTGGTGTCGGGAAAATCATGGCAGACAACGTCTTACGGCGGCGAGAAACAGACAAGGTCATACGGCGGCGAGAGATCTGCGCCAGGCCGTCATTTCTGGGAAAGCGCAACCTCATGACCAGGGGATATCTCACCTCTATCCATAGCGTCGCAGTGGGTCAGGTGCAGGGCTGCGATCGGATCGTCGGGCAGTAACCGGCGGCATCGTTCGAAGGCGGCACGCGCCAGATTGGCGTCGCCCGCGTCGAACAACCGGAAGGCCTCGTCAAACGCCGGCTGCGCCAACCGCTTCGCGGCCCGCAGCGGCGCCGGATCGTCGTCATAAACCTCATACATCGTCACCGCTCGGCGTCGGTTGACCACCATGACGCGCTCCATCCGACGGACGTCGAACTGGTCCGGCTTCGAGAGACGACTAAGTGTGGCGTCGGAGATGAGAAGGGATGACCCGTAGCGCTTGTTGGCGCTCTCGATGCGCGCAGCCAGGTTCACGGCATCACCGATGATCGTGAGGACCATGCGATTCACCCCACCGACCAACCCAACCCCGACGGCGCCGGTGTTGATACCGATTCCGACTCGTAGTTCCTCGGAGCCAAGCGCAAGCCGCTCCTGGTTGTGCTCGCGAAGGGACCGCAGCATCGCGAGCGCGGCCCGCACTGCGTTGTCGGGCTCCGATTCGAAGACGGCAACGATTTCGTCCCCGCGCACGTCTTGGATCATGCCGTTGCAGCTGATGATCGGTAGCTCTACAGCTCGCAGGAACCCCATCGCCAGATTGCTCGCCTCAAGCACGTCCATGTCCTCGATCAGGGTGGTGAACCCCCTGATATCGGAGATGAGCACCGTCATCTCACGCTCGACCCGGTAGCCGCTGCGGACACGACGCAGGTCGTCGATATCGAGGATCCGCAGCAGTTCGTTGGGCACGAATCTCGACTGCACGTCCATCAGAGACTGCCGATGCTGATCGGCGTTGCGCAACCGAGCCTCGAGCTCGAAGTTCCACAACGGCGCGGCCGCTTGGGCGCACAGGAAGGCGACCGCCTCCTCGTCTCCGGAAGCGAAGCTTCTGCCCGGCTCTTGATGCTCGGCGTAGATCACGCCGATCGTCTTGGCCTGCACGACTACCGGGACGGCGAGGGCGGCCGGGACCATTGCGTGGCGCTTGTCCCGTCCAGGTGGACGATGACCCGAGTAGGCCGGATCGGCCGCGACGACGTGCGGGCGGCCGCTGTCCGCCACCCGCCCGACGATGGAGCAGTCATGGCTCACCTCGTTCCACGGGTCTTCGACGGTCGTTGTGACACCGTGCTCCCAAACGGCCCGCACGGTCAGCTGTTCGCCTTCGCCGGTGAGGAGCAGGACGCGGGCCGCGCCAGTCGTGTCCGCAACCGTGCCGAGCAGGATCTCAGCCAGGCCTCCCAGGGTCCGCGCGGTCGGCAGCGCGTGCACGACCTGATGCGCGCTGACGGGGTCGATTCCTGCCGAGCCCGCCGACATGAGGTCGCGGCTGAGCAGCCATGGATGAGCCTCCGCGAGCCGCTCCGCGCGCACCGCGATGCCCAGACTCAGGTAGCCCTGGTATGCCGTCCGCAACATCTGCGCAGAAACCCTCGGACGACCGGTCTGCGTGTTGAGCAGGGCGCCCTCTTCGTGGGCAAGCGCGTGAATCAGCGGGAGCTGGTACTCCGCTGCCAGCTCAATTGCCCGGGCGAGGAAGCGCTCCGCCTTGCTGTGCTTCCCGCGGGCCCGCGCCCACGCACCCTCGATCAGCGCACAAGGTGCCGCGTAATTGGCCGGTGAGCTCGCTGCCCAATTACGGTGCAGCGCGAGCACCTGCCGCACCGATTGCCGGGTGGAGCGGTCGTCCGGCGCGGCCCGAATCCTGCTCAGGGCGCTGGCCAGGTGAAAGAGTTGCAGGCCGGCCATGCCGGCCATACCGCCGAGGTGCTCGACGGCCTCGTCCGAGACGCGGACCGCACCGGCGTAGTCGCCGGCCCAGAAGTGCAGGCCCTCTTTGACGTTCATAGCAACGCTCAGGGCCACGCCGTCGCCCTCGCGGCGGGCCGCCGGCAACACCTGGCGCTCGTCGTAGCCGCTCTCTCCGGCGAGCAGGAAGGGATTCTCGCCGCGGCCCATCAAATTGAGGCAAAGCTGCTGCACGGCCTGGCAAAGCGCGCGGGGCACCGGCTGGGAACGGATCCCAGGGATGAGGGACTGGGCCAGGGCGTCGATCTCGGCCATCGGTCGGCCGACCCAGAACGACTGCTGGAGTAAAACCGCGGCGAGGAAGCCGGCATATTCCTGGTCGCCGCGGTCGAGCGCCTCATCGACGGCTTCGCGGAGCTGACCCAGGCCGTCGTGGACTGGGTGTCGCCAGTGGCGGATGAAAGTCAGGTAATAGAACAGCGTCTCCGGGCGGGCGTCCCGGAACTCCTTCTGCTCGGTGAGCAGCAGGCCGACCTCGCCGAAGCGCTGGCTGCCGGCGTGGTCACCAGTGAGGACCAACAGCAGGCCGCAACTGGCAAGCACCGTAGGTGAGGTGGGGGTATGGCCGTGGGCCAACAGAAGCTCGAGCTGCTTACGCACGATCAAAGGGAAGAGATTCGGCTCGAGGATGTAGGACAGGCTGCGCAGCTCAGAGAGGATCCGCTGGATCTCGATGACACGCCGGTCCTGGCAATGCGGCAGCTCCAGCAGCCGTTCGGTAGTCCAGCGGCGCGTAGCGAACTTAATCCGCATCAGCGCGTTGGCCATCCGAGGTTTGCCCGGATTGCGTGGCAGCGGCTCGCCGAGTTCATCGAGCGCCCGCAGCCCGGTTTCCAGCGCCTCTTTGAGGCGATTCTGCGCTACCCGTCCCTTAAGCCTCAGGAAGGCGAGTCGGGCGCGGTCCGCCGGCTCGTGCAGGCCCCCTTCGGCCTCGTCGAGCAGCTCATGCAGGGCCTCCGCGTCGCCCACCAGCAGGGCCGCCTCCGCGGCGTCAAGTTGCAACTCTCTGGTCAACAAGAAGTGAGCAGCCCAACGCGATTCACCGAGCAGACCCAGACCGTTTCGGCAGTGCTCAAGGGCGAGTGGGAACGATGCCTGTGCACGGGCCTTGCGTGATGCACGGCGCAGCACGTCGACGAATTGGATGCGCTCGTCCTCGGCAAGTTGGTAACCACCTATGCCGACGTGGCGGGCGGCCTCGAAC
>Ga0209624_10003925_pt1 | contig 10355 bp, 8 predicted proteins | sample JacPinW_OM2H0_O1_FD_188565 | JGI IMG/M metagenome (GOLD analysis project Ga0209624, IMG submission 188565) | Forest soil microbial communities from Algoma, Ontario, Canada - Jack Pine, Ontario site 1_JW_OM2H0_O1 (SPAdes) (version 2) | ecosystem: Environmental > Terrestrial > Soil > Boreal... | reverse complement strand
ACGTTCGTTACCTGCGCAGCTTCTGGAAATTCGATGATTTGTTCTGCGGCGAGCGGGGCAACCGTCGGCACCTCGTACTCGGTCGTGATGACCTATCCGGGAACAAGCGCGTCAGCGACGGCGACTCTGTCAGTTCCAAACTAACGAAATCTCGTAGAGGACGGGTGCCCCATTTCCGGCCAGTTTTGCCGGAAGTGGGGCTTTTGATTTTGAAGTCGCCAGAGAGTCAGTCAGACCAGCCTCGAGATTAGGGGCGAACAACTAAGGACGAACGACTGAGGGCAACGACTACTCCTTCATCATCGCGTCAATTGTCGAGTACAGCTGGCTATTGTCTTTCACTTCGACGTAAGGCCGATTGGGATTTCGGCTGCTCACGATGTAGACCGTTGGAGTGTGGTCGAGCTTGAGAGCCTTGCCGAGGTCGCGATCCGCATTCACTTCGGCGGCAAACTTCCCGTTGGGATCCAGAATGAACGGTACATCGACCTTGTGCGCGGCGGCGAACTTATCCGCAAACGACTTGAGATTCTGAATATTCACTTCGAGCTGGTTCTCGAAGATGTAGTCGCGGAAGTCGTTGCCCATCGACTTGGAGAACGTGTCGAAATAGCGCGCCATCACCGCCGCCTGATACGACCAAGGATGCATCGGAAGCGGGAAGTCATGCCGGATGACGGGAATCTTATACGTCTTCGACGCCTGCTCAACCAGCGGCGCAGTGCGACGGCACATCGGACACTCCAGGTCCTCGAACACGACGATCGCGACCTGCGATCCCTTGGGCGGACGCAGCACCGAATCCAGCGTGTCCTGCGATGATGTGATCAAGCTCAGCGCGCAGACCATCAGCGCGACCAATGACCCGAAAGCGAAACGTTTGCGGAGTTCAGTTCTCATGAATATGTCGGTACCTTCTTTGTGATTCTTTTCGATGGACTTCGGCGACTTTCGCGACTAACCGATCCCACTTATTTTAGACGCAGGAAACGACTCTGCGGCAACCCGGGGACCAAATCCGCTCGATAGAAATGAACATATCCATGGTAACTGAGCCTGAGTACCTCTGTCTTGAATCGTCACGAAGCCGTACGCCGCCAGTCCATAAGGCGTAAACCTCCATGCCGCGAACACGAGCAAGGAACGCGCTATAGTGAGAGGTTCCACGCCACACGCATGCTGAGAGTGTTCGGTTCATCCCGGATTAGCAGGGCCGCAACGGCATTTGTCCTTGCCGCATTGATGGCGATTGCCGGCTGCAATCGCAGGCACCGTGTTCTCGAAGTCGCGTACGTTTCGGCGCCGCAAGCTGCATTGCGCGATCAGGTCGCCGCCATCTACAACCGCATCGGCAATGTGAAGAACGGAGAGCGCGTCGAGATCATCGATCGCGAGAAGCGCTTCGCGCGCGTCCGCACCTCTACCGGACTTGAAGGCTGGATCGAGCAGCGATTCCTCGTGGACGAGAAGACCTTCGAAGGTCTGCAGAAGCTCACGCAGGACAATCAGAACGATCCGGTGCAAGCTCCCGGAGTCATGCGCAACGACACCAACCTCCACATCACTCCAGGCCGCGAGAGCGAGCATCTCTACCAGCTCGCATCCGGAGCGAAAGTTTCGCTGCTGAAGCGCGAGACAGCGGAGAAGCAACCCGGATCCGCGCCCGCACCGAAAGTCGTCACCGGAAAGGCCAGCTCGAAGGCGCCATCGGGCCCTGCACTTGAGGATTGGTGGCTGGTCCTCGACGATCAAGGCCGCGTCGGATGGGTCCTGTCGCGCATGGTCGACGTCGACGTCCCACTCGACATCGCGCAATACGCCGAGGGCCAGCGTTTCGTGGCATTCTTTGCTCTCGACGAAGTGCAAGATGGAGATAAGAAGGTCCCGCAATATCTCTGCCTCTTGACTGATCCTCACGACGGCTTGCCCTATGACTATGACCAGGTCCGCGTCTTCACCTGGAACGTTCGCAAGCACCGTTACGAAACCGCCTACCGCGAACATGGCCTCAACGGAGTCCTGCCCGTCACCATCACCACAGGGGACTTCGACAAAGAAGGAACTCTACCCGTCTTCATCCTGCGAGTGAAAGATGATGCCGGCGTGGTGACCGAACGCAAATACAAGCTAAACACCCCCATCGTCCGACGAGTCCTCGCCCCCGGCGAAGTGGCGACCCACGCTCCAGCCCACTCCTCAAAAAAGCGTCGTTAACCCCCAATATCCTCTTGACCAGAATCTATTGATTGTCATATGATCCGCGCTCAATTCCTACTAATTTTGGGACGCATCCAAATTTGTCACAAGATAAGACATTCAAAATAGGAAGCTTGTGAGCGATCGCTGTTTGGTTTCCCAGTTGCATTGAAGGAGTGTTCGTATGTTATCTGTGTGCTCCAGAAACTGGCAGTAAGCGGTATTAAGCCTGCGAAGACAGGCAGCAGTTTGCAGTGTGGTGTTCTTTAGTTCCCAGCTCTCACCAAAAGATTTAGAGGTCTCGACAAGTTAGAGAAGCATCGGATCGCGCCGACCCAGGTTTTTGGGGCGCTTTTGATCCGAGTGTCGTGTGAAGAAAAAATCAGGAGGCAGGAAATGCGATTTGGAACCTTAAGCAAGCTACTGGCGTTGTTAGCAGTAGTTTTTGCGCTACCCCTATTGTTCGCCCAGGAAACCACAGCCGGTATTCAAGGCACGGTGAAGGATTCCAGCGGTGCCGTCGTTTCAAACGCTCACGTCATCGTGAAGAGCCCCGCGCTCGCCGGTGACAAAGTGCTCGAGAGCGAGTCGACCGGCTACTACCGGTTCGCTAACCTGCCGCCTGGAGTCTACACAGTTGAAGTTTCGGCAAAGGGTTTCAAGACGGTGAAGCGCGAAGGTCTGACCTTAGAAGTCGGTCACCTCCCCACTGTCGACATCACGTTACAGATTGGTGCCGCCGCTGAAGTCGTCGAAGTAACTGGACAGGCGCCGGTGATTGACGTCACCACCAATACGAACCAGACGAACGTCACCAGCGATGTTCTGGCTGATGTTCCCCACGGCTACAGCTTCCAGTCCGTGATTCAGTACGCGCCGATGGCGCGCAACGAACCTCTCGCCGGTGGCTCCGCTAACATGGGAGCAGGCGGCACGGGCGGTTCGCTGCCTGGAAGTAGCGGCAACGGAAATGCAGTTGGCTTCTCCGTTGGCGGCGCTGCCGATTCGGAGAGCACGTATCTTGTGGAAGGCCAGGACACGGAGAACATCTCCGGCGGCGCTTCCCAGGCCAACGTTCCCTTCGAGTTCATCCAGGAAGTTCAAGTCAAGACGTCGGGTATCGAAGCCGAACACGGCGGCGCTCTTGGCGGCGTGGTGAACGTCGTGATGAAGAAGGGTAGCAATGCCTACCACGGTTCCGTTTTCGGCACGTACGAATCTGATGCCATGGATGGCGCTCAAAACGCCACGTTGCGTTACGATCCCACTCCGGGATCGAGCATCCCCGCAGGTTTCGATAACGATTCGCAGACCTATTCGCCGAAGCGAGACCATTTCCGTATTGCTGTACCCGGCTTCACTGTGGGCGGGCCCATCGTAAAGGACCGGCTGTGGTTCTTCCTTGGCTTTGCTCCCGAGTACAACTCCAGGTCCCGAAATGTGAACTTCGGCCCCGCGATTTGCGACGCCCCGCAAGTTGGCGGTTGCCCGAATAGCGCTCTTGGAAACCAATATTTCACCCAGGACAACCAACAGTACTTCGCCACAGGACGCCTGGACTACACTGCCACCCAGAAGATCCGCATCTACGGTTCGTGGCTCTATCAGTATGCGCGCGAAACGGGTGACAGCTTGCCCACCGCGGATCCGATCGCCTCGGAGGCCAGTTACCAGCTGAACAGTGCGATTTTCAGTCCCCTGACGCTTTATTCGCATGGCCTCGGTTTCGCGGCCCCGAACGCGACGTACAACGTAGGCGCTGACATTACCCTGAATCCAAAGGTTGTCTCTACCACCCGCTTCGGCTATTTCTTTTCGAACTACCATGACTTCGGCTGGCCGACCTCGTCTCCGGACCTGAACTGGAACACCAGTGGTGTCGGCACACTAGACAACAGCGGTGCGCCGCTTCCCGCCGGTCTGCAAAACCCGGGAGGTACCAGCACCACTCCATACAACCAAAGCTACACGTTGTACAACGCCAGCAAGCACTACCAGCTGAATGAAGACGTTGCTTTCTTCAAAAGCGGCTGGGCTGGCACGCACAACTTCAAGTTCGGATACCAACTCAACCACTTGTCGAACGTGATTGCCCAGAACGGCAATGTGCCCTTAGTCTTGCTGAACGTTGGCGCGGGCCAATTCCACGGTCCCAGCACGTTGCCGGGCGGTAATAACTGCGACACACTCACAACCGAGTGGGGAGGTTGCGCCGGCCAGTACGGCTACGCCACCGTTCAGGACTTCGCGACCATTCTGCCTCAGCCAGCCGTCGATTGGAACCATGCCTTCTTCGCGCAGGATGCCTGGACGATTGGTCACGGCCTGACTCTGAACCTCGGTATCCGTGTCGAGAAGGAAAACCTGCCAGTTCCTCCCGGCCTGATTTCCGCTGGACAGACCCCGCCGGCCTCGATCAACTTCTCCTGGGGTGACAAGATTGAACCTCGCCTTGGCGGCGCCTGGGGATCACGCAGCGGCAAGCTGAAGATTTTTGCCAGCTATGGCGTGGTCAACGATGTCATGAAGCTGTTGCTCGCGCAAACTTCCTGGGGCGCGCAGGTGTTCGAACAGTGCACCTACGCTCTTGGTCCAGATGCGAGCGGCGGATTCAGCAATTCCGATATCACTTCAACGTTCGTGAACGGCCGCGCTTGCCCGAATGGCGGACCCACGACGCCGGCCAACTTCGTGGGCGGCGTAACTCCGGTGTCATTGACTGATCCAAGCGGCGTTTCGCTGATTGAAAACGTCAATCTCCGTCCGTGGGAGCCGGTCGCGCCTGGCGTGAAGCCTTATCGCCAGCACGAGATCGTCGCGGGCGTCGATTTCCAGATCGCCAGGGACTGGGCGTTTGAAGCCCGCTATGACCGCCGTCGCCTTGACCATGTCATTGAAGACGCGTCTTTGGCGGACCCAACTAACTTCGAGATGTACACGATTGTCAATCCAGGCCAGGGCGTCAACAAGACGCTTGACGGGTATGCGAATTACCTGCAATCCATCGGATCGGCATTCGGCATCCCGAATTTTGCATTCAATGCCAATCCTGACCCCGCCGCTCAGTTCGGTACCTGCCCGACTTGCCCGAACAACCCGGTCGCCATCCGTAACTACGACGGCCTGGAAATCCGGCTCACGAAGAGTGCGAGCAAGGGTTTCGCCGGGATGTTCAGCTACACCTACAGCAGCCTGTGGGGCAACTACACAGGCCTGACCACGACCGACCAGATCGACGGCGGTACGACTGGACGCAACTCGCCGGATACGACGCGTGCGTTCGACGAACCGTTCTATTATTTCGGTGCCAACGGCAAGTCGACGAATGGACCATTGCCGACCGATCGTCCGAATACCTTCAAGGGCAACGCGTACTACAACCTGCCTTGGAAGGGGATGACGACGACGTTCGGACTCTTCCAGGTCGCCTACGAAGGCAGCCCGATGAGTTCCTTCACCGACGTGGGCTTGTCAAACGGTGGTAGCCCGTTCGAAGCCACTTATATCTTTGGCCGCGGCAAGTGGGTGCCCGTTTCTGGCGCCCAGGGAGCTATCGCGTTTGGCAACCCCTACAACCGCCGCACACCCTGGTACACGCAGACCGATCTCAACGTCGGTCACGCCATCAAGGTGAACAAGAACAACGAGCGCCAGGTTCTCAGCTTCCAGGCGACCTTAACCAACGTGCTCAACCAGCACTCGGTCGTATCGTACTGGGAGGGATTCAACTCGAATTACTTCACCTCGCAGTTCTTCCCCAACGGGCAGAACGTTTTTGGTGGGGCAGCGTTCTATCAGGCAGCTGAGACTGGCTACGACCCAACGGCCGCAGCCAACAACAGTGGTTTGATTAAGAACAATAATTACGGGAACCCGAATCTCTGGCAGCTCTCGCGCAACATCCGCTTGGGCGCGAAGTTCACCTTCTAGCCAGACCGGAAGGCAACAACCTAAAGGGAGCCGGAATTCCGGCTCCCTTGTTTTTTGTGCAGCAGAAAACAGCCGAGTGCAAACTTCCACCAAAATAGAGAGCCCCACGCGTTTGCGTAGAGCTTTCGAGTCATCAGTTAGATTGCGGTTCTCTTACTTCCCGAAGATCACTGTGCTCGAGAAGTGCGACGCTGCAGCCATGTAGAACAGCAGCGGGACCGACAGAAAGAAATTCATGCGCGAGGCCAGGAATGCTTGCCGCGCCAGAATGGCCGCATTCGCAGGAGGCGTGCCCGCCAGCGTTCCACGAATGATCTTCTTATTGTTCGGCCAGATGATGCCCCAGACGTTGAACAGCATCACGATGCCGAATCCTCCTCCCACGCCGATGCAGAGAACGTGATTGTCGTCCCCGCCGACTGGTGTGTAGTTCACGAACACCCATCCTGCGGCATACACAAGAACGGCAGTAATCACCCCCAGCACGTACCCATTGGGAGTCATCTTCTTGATCACCATGAACAGAATGAAAAACACCGCCAGCCACAGCCCGAAGAACAGGCCCATGGTGCCGCCTTCGCCGAGGCCTTGGCGCTTGGCGTCGGGCGCTACAAGAAATTGTCCCCAGTACCACAATCCTACGAAGACCGTAACCAGCGAGCTCCAGCGGAACCAATTCAGCGCGGGCAGCGTCATGTACTGAAGAATTTTTGGCTTGGCTGCCGCGTCCACTTGCTTCATGAAGGGGACATTCACGAGATTGAAGAAATAGAGCAAGCCGATCCAGGTGATGCCGGCGATGAAGTGGAACCAGCGCAAAATGAGCATGGTTGCTTCCGAGCCGCTAATGGTGGGTGCGACGAATGAAGCTGTCACTGTGAAGAGATGATCCATCGGATATCCTCCGCCAACTTGGGTGGTACGGGTTGTGGGTCTCCGAAGGCCAAGAGGTGAGGCGGCATTCGGTAAAAAGACGGCTGCAGTAAGAATCCGTCGCGAGCCCGGAGATCGCTTCCCAGGATCGCGCCGAGTCGAGGAAAGTCTGCACTCGGCTGACTTGGGCTGTCAACTGGTCCGCGAGCCTTCTGTCTCGCGAGCTTCTAGGAAGTTACTGGTTGAAAAGCACAGGAGATCGCCGTATCGTGTTCACATCTAATCCGGCGGAGCAGGCTGATTCGTGTTTGCACCATCGGAGCTGTCCCCCCTTGTTCCTATGGCGGCGGGAAGGCCTTCGGGAACAAGCTGTTAGCTTTGCCTGCCTTCGGGAGTCTTCCGTGGGCAGTGGTGGAAGTCTATCTACCCGAGGAGATCGGCTATGGACAACAATAAGCCGGCGCAGAACATTCAGGATTCCTTCCTCAACACGGCCCGCAAAGAGAGAGCGAGCATCACGATTTATCTGCTAAGCGGTGTGAAGTTGACGGGCCGCATCCGCTCCTTTGACAAGTACTCCGTTGTGCTGGAGGCGAATGGTCAGGAGCAACTTATCTTCAAGCACGCAATTTCAACCGTAGTGATGGGACGGGTGGCTTCGACGCACGTCGGCCACACGGTGCATCCGGAGAAGGCGGTCGCCGGAACCGCCGCTTCGGCGGCGACCGTGGCGACGGCCTCGGGCACTGAAGGATAGGCTTTTTCGGCTTGGGAAGTTCTCATCGCAAGAAATCCCGCGAAACTGCGCGTGCAGGCGGACGTGTGTCCGCGACGGTCGCCACCGCAAGAGAGCCGGAACGCGAGCGCGCATTCCTTATTGGAATCGATGTCAGAACGCGAGGACGCAGTGCGCGCGGAACGGTTACGGCGCAGGCTGCGGTCGCACGCGAAGCCGCGGCAATGCAGACTGCGACGACGGCCTCTCCAAGAGCCAACGCAAAGCCGAGTATTCCCGAGTTCGATGCCGATGAATCTCTGGCGGAACTACGCGCCTTGGCGGAGAGTGCCGGTGCGCAGGTGGTCGGCGAAATCCTGCAGCGCCGCGATCGTCCCGATCCCGCAACGCTGATCGGCGGGGGCAAGCTCGAGGAAATCGCTGGAGCCGCCGCTTCTGTCGACGCCGATGTCCTGCTCTTCGATCACGATCTCAGCCCTTCCCAGCAACGCAATATCGAAAAGATTATTCAGCGGCGAGTGATTGATCGAACGCAGCTGATCCTCGACATTTTTGCCAAGCATGCGCGAACCAGAGAAGGTCAGTTGCAGGTGGAGCTCGCTCAGCTGCATTACATGCTGCCGCGACTCGCCGGACGCGGCGTTGAGATGTCGCAGCTCGGCGGCGGCATCGGCACACGCGGCCCTGGTGAAACACAGCTTGAGACGGACCGCCGGAAAATTGCACGCCGCGTGCGGCATGTGGAACAGCAAATCGAGACGGTCCGCCGCATTCGTACACAGCAGCGGCAGCGGCGGGAATCGGCACCGGTAGCGACCGTGGCTCTGGTCGGCTATACGAATGCTGGGAAGTCGACGCTATTCAATGCGCTGACGAAGGCGGGAGTTCTGTCGTCGTCGAGAATGTTTGCCACGTTAGATCCGACAATCCGCGGTGTGGACCTGCCGTCGAAGAGAAAAGTGCTGTTGTCCGACACAGTGGGATTTATCCGCAACCTGCCGCACACTTTGGTTTCGGCATTTCGGGCCACACTGGAAGAAGTACAGCGGGCATCGCTCATTCTGCATGTGTCGGATGCGAGCAGCCGGTTATCGGCCGAGCAGGATGCGCAGGTAGAAATTGTTCTCAAGGAACTCGAAGCGGAAAAGAAACCGCGTCTGCGCGTGATGAACAAAGTCGATCTCCTGGACGAGGAGGTCGCGAAGTCGCTGCTGGCCGACTCGGCGAGGGAAGGTTCGCCAACGGTATACGTCTCGGCGATAGAGGGGACGGGCCTGAATCCACTCCTGGAACGGATCGACAAGATGATTGAGGAGGATCCCGTCAGCCGTGTGCATCTGCGCGTGCCGCAGAAAGAAGGGAAGACGCTCGCAATGCTTGAGGCGAAGGCGCGGATCTATTCGCGGAAATATAAGGATGGCGCAGTGGAGTTGGAGGTCGACGCGCCCGCATCGGTCGTGCGGCGTGCTAAGGAATTTGTGCTCAGTTAGTATTCAGCCGGTTCGGTCCTCTGCAACTCAAACTCAGAAATCTTCGCCGACGTTATCCAGTTCTTCGATTCCCATAATCTGGTTGTAGAGCACACTCTTCGGGTCAGCACTCTGGGCCAACCCGTAGTAAAGAAGTCCGATGTCCTTGGTTACCATTTTTCGCAGGCGCGTGCCGGGCACGTCCGGATCGGAAGAATCGGCGGTGTTCGGCAGACTCAATCGCGCAGTCGAAACGACAGCGGTTCGATTTGCGCCACTCCGCCAGGTGAAGGCAAACTGCCAATTCTTTGAGACCGGATACATATCCTCGGAAGTGACTCCGATCAAGATCGCTTTCGGATCGCTGGAGTGTTCAGGAAAGGCGCTGTGCAAGCTTGCAGCAAGGTTCTCTGCCATCAGTTGCTGTCGCGAGGCATCTCGGGTCGCAGGGTCAACAGGGATGCTTTTCAAGAACGGTAATGTCGAGTCCATATTTCTGATGATAGTACCGAACGAGTGGGTCGAACTGCTCGCGCGGGAAGTCTCCGATCGGGACGAAATAGATTGTGCTTCCTTCGACCCGGGCAGAGCGAGGCTGAGTGGCCGCGACCGGCGCTTCAGGCTGCCGGGAAGAGTATCTCCAGACTACGAGAAGGGCGAGCAAGCATAGAAAGAGGATGGCAACGCGCGTCACGGCTAACTCCTGGCTGAACGGCGAACAGGATTGAGGGATGTGTCGAATTAGACTACGCTCCGCCGCGCTTTTACGCGAGAAAGCGGACCGCGAGGGTTACCAAGGTCTAACTGGGATGGGGAGAAATTAAATGGGCCGGCAACCAAGAAGCGGTGACATTCCTTGGCTATCGGCCCATTCGATCCTGAATTGGATCGGAGGTGATGCTTACTATGCTAATCCTGTTTGGCTCGAAGTCAAGGGATATGTGCAGAAATCTGCGATCTATGCGCATCGAAATATGAAGAGCCGTATAACTCTCGTATTTACAATAGTTCACAGCCATTCCGACGATTTCTCACGGGGGTTCCCAAAAAGGTGATCGGGGCCTAAATCTGCGGTCTAAAACGATCTTCTTGCGTTGACATTAAACTCATTCGGACGTTAGACTTAACAGTTTTCATAGCCCTCATTTTCC
>Ga0209624_10003924_pt1 | contig 10356 bp, 8 predicted proteins | sample JacPinW_OM2H0_O1_FD_188565 | JGI IMG/M metagenome (GOLD analysis project Ga0209624, IMG submission 188565) | Forest soil microbial communities from Algoma, Ontario, Canada - Jack Pine, Ontario site 1_JW_OM2H0_O1 (SPAdes) (version 2) | ecosystem: Environmental > Terrestrial > Soil > Boreal... | reverse complement strand
GGCAGATGGAAACTTTTCCGATTTTGATTTGTCCGGCTTGCGCTGTTCCGGCGTTTCGTCATGGAGAGCGGGAATGGACGGTGCAGGGGCGGAAGGTGGAATACTTGAAAGCGATGAGTTATTCGCAGTGGTTTAATTTGCTGGGGAATCCGGCAGCCGTGGTGCCGGTGGGGCGTTCGGCGGAGGATTTGCCGATTGGGGTGCAGATTGTGGGCAGGCCTTGGGAGGATGAGGCGGTGCTGGCGGTTGCGGCGAAGATAGAGGCGGCGACGGGTGGATTTCGCAGGCCGCCGATCGCGTAGAGGGTCGTGCAAAAAAGCAGACAGAGAGAGATCCCTCTCGGCGTCCCCTGTTCGCCAAATTGCGGCGAGAACGAATAAGCGCGGAGCTCGGTCTGGGATGACACGTGAATCGTTTTATTAGACAAAACTCTTACCTGCGCCGTGCGCGACGGGCTTAGGCATGAGCCCTTGGAGTGTGAGTGATTTGTCTTGGTCTGCGGAAAATATTATTGGTGTTGCGCTAGCTCGTGTTGGCGCGGGCTATTAGCAAGATTGCCAGAAAGTAGAAGATGAACATCAGGGCGAGGAAGGCTTTGGCGCGGGTGTTGGCGCCGGCGAATTCTTTCCAGACGAAGATGCCCCAGAGGGCGGCGACCATGGGAGCGGATTGACCGATGGAGTAGGAGATGGCGACGCCCGTATAGCTCGCGGCGACCAGATTGAAGACGGTGCCGGTGGTCCATATGGCGCCGCCTAGCAGGCCCAGGACGTGGCCGTTGACGGGGCCGCGGAAGAATCCGCTGAATGCTACCGGTTGGCCGACAAGTGGCTTGCGCATGAAGTACAAATTCCACCACAAGCAGGAAAGCAGCGCGCCGCCGGTGAGAAATACGGCGATGCTGTAAGGGCCGAGCGTATTTCCGTGCGTGAGGGCGCGCGTCGAGAAGGGCGCCCACAGGCCCATCAGGACGCCGGAGATTACGCAGACGATGATGCTTTTGCGCGAGGCTTCTTTGCTGGCGCCGAGTTCGCCGTAGGCTTTGCCGTCGAGGATTACGGCGACGACGGCGCATAGGACTCCCGCGCCTAGCATCATTACGTTGCCTCTTTGTTGCTGGACGAAGCTGAGGACGGTGCCGACGACCAGGGCGATGCCGATGGCTACGGGGAAGGCGATGGCCAGGCCGGCCATGTCAATCGCGGCGACAAGCAGAAGGTTTGCGAGGTTGAAAATGATTCCCGCGAGCAAGGCCCAGCCGATGTTGGAGTGATCGGCGGAGCGGACATTATTGAGGAAGCTGGTGGGGCCGTCGGTGGTGGAACCCATGGTGAGGGCGTAGATCAGGGCAGCGAGGAAGATTCCTATGGCGTAGTCCCAGTAGAAAAGTTCGAAGCGATAATTTTTTACGCCTTTGTAGGTGTTGGCCCAGGAGCCCCAACAGGCGGCGGTGACGAACATCATTAAGAGGGCGGTGCCGAAGGTTGTTGGTGTGAACATCGGGGTCCTTTATCTCGGTGCGAACTGGTAATGCGCGGCTTGAGGGGCTAACGCCCGCCGTGGTGCGCGAGCGTCGTGGCCACACAAACCGTACTGCAGAGGCTAAAGCCGCTCGACTTCGGACAGATAAGGTCGTGACTAAAGCCACGACCTACCAAGATCCTCTCGCCGCAATCGCGAAAAGCAGCTCCCTCTCCATGTCCCGCGGCCGCCAGAATTCGGCGGGAAAGAAAAAGCGCGGAACTTCGTTCAGGATGACAAGCGCTATTCTGTCGCCGTCAGCGAGCGGCGCGCCCCGGTTGGCGCATCAAAGTACGCCGCTACCAATTCAACCGCAACGGCCCGTGGCCACGGCTAGAACGCGGCAGCGCCTTTCGGGCTTTGTTGCTTGATCAGCGCTACTACTTCATCGTGTTTGGCCATGGCGCGGGCGCCGATTTTTGTGCAGCATAGCGCGGCGCAGGCGTTTGCGAACAGGCCTACTTTCTGGTAATCCCAGCCTTGCAGCAGAGCGTAGGAGAGGCCGCCCATGAAGGCATCGCCCGCGCCGGTTGTGTCAACGACATCGACTTTGAAGGCGGGAACTTTGGCGACTTCTTTGGGAGTGGCGATGAGGCAGCCCTCGGCGCCGAGAGTAATGGCGACGACCGTGGGGCCCATGCGCAACAGAGCGGTGGCGACTTTTTCGTAATCGCCTTCGCCGGTCAGCTCGCGGGCGGCGGCTTTGCATGGCTTTAGCACGTCCACGAGGCGGAGCGCGGTGCAAAGTTCTTCCTGAGTGCCAAGGTTGGATTCGGCGTAGAAGCTGGGGGAGACATCGAGATCGAAAATGACGCGGACTTTGGCCTGGCGCGCAACCTGCATGGCTTCTTTTACCGGAGCAATGGCCAGTTGCGATGCTTCGGTGTGGAAATGCTTTGCGGCTTGAATGTGCGGGGCGAAGCGATGCAGCACTTGATAGACGGAAATTTTACCGGTGACATTGGGGAACATATAGATGCAGCGTTCACCTGCGATGTCTACGGGAATCCAGGTGAGCGCCGAATATTCACCCTTCACGACTTCGATGCCGGCGAGATCCATATGATCTTCGGCGAAGGCTTTCTGGATGATCCGGCCGTTTTCGTCGTCGCCGATGAGGCCGAGCCATCCGGTGCTGACGCCGAGGCGGGCGACCTGGGTGAGATTGTTGGCGGTGACGCCGCCGGCGTGAATTTCCATGCGCGTGGCGTTGATTTTTTCTTCCGGACCGAGCAGGCGGGGGACGATGGCGAAATAATCCACGGTGCAGCTGCCGATTCCGACGACGTCTACTTTTGCTATGGTGTCTGGCATGGGCTCGATTCCGGCTACTTTGCCGCCGTTTGCGGATGCGCGGCGGGCGGCAGCGCCATCAGGTCAATGAACATCTTATAGAATTTTTCTTTGTTCAGCTCTTCGGGGATGTTGACCAGCTGTTCGCCGAGGCCGGGTTGCGCGCCGTCGGTCCACACCAGCACGTTGCCGTAGCCTGCCGTGTGCGAAATGTCTATGTCCATGAAATATTGCGTTTGCTGGGTGATGACGGTGGGGTCGAGCCATCCGGCTACGGCGAGCTCGTCCCACATGAATTCTTCGTCGGCATATTTTGCCAGGTATTGCGAGGCGGGGCTGGGTGATTTTGCGATTTCGGCGATGAGTTCTTTGGTCATGCGAGTTTTAACGGAAATATCCACAGTGGTGATGGTGATTTTGTGCCACGGGGCGGTGAGAACGATGTGGACTGCTTCGGGGTCCCACCAGAAATTAAATTCGCGGCGATTTTCTGCGCGCCATTCTTTGGGGACGATGGGGGCAATGCTGCCGCCCATGACTACCAGTTCTTGCGCTAGATCGGAGACTTGCGGATCGAGGCTGATGGCTTGCGCGATGTCGGTCATGGGGCCACCGGCGTAAATCGTGACTTCGTGCGGATATTTATGGACCATACGGATGATGAAGTGAGCGGCGTCTTCTTTTTGCGCTTGCAGAGTTGGGTTACCTTCGGCGAGATCGGGAACTTCGAAGGGCAGATGATATCTTCCGCGCAGGCCGTCGCCCAGATTCATGCCGGGGCGGTGGCCATTCCACGCGCCTTGATAGTGGACCGTGCCGTAAAGTTTTTCCCAGCGTTCGATTAATTCCATGCGGTTGATCAGCGGGTAGACCGAGCCGGGATAAACGGGGATGTCCTGGTGGCCGGTGAGTTCGAGCATGCGCAGAGTGTGGGCTACTTCTTCGTCGCGCCACATGTCGCCGCTGACGACGGTGATGCCTAGCGTTTCAACATTTGGCGATTGCAGGAACATCAGGATGGATTGCTGGTCGGTGGTGGCGGCGCCGCGCGCGTCCTGGTCAATGATTACTTTGCGTTTCGTTTGCGCGCGGGCGGCGCTGGAGGTCAGCGCGACGAAGAAGAGGATGACGGTTAACGGCACGATTCTGTTCAGGCCCATGGTAATGGATCCCCTTGTGGTGAATCGGCTGCTGATTAATTGCGGCAGGCTTCGCTTGGCTGCGTTCCGGCGGCAGGACACCTGTGGCACCAACGGAGCTTATAGTTCTCCGGCGAGGGGGAGTCAAGGGAAAACGGAGTTTTTGCGCGTGGCGAGATCGTGCCGAAACGGGACGCGGCGATTCATGTCAATAGCGGATGTTATAATCCGCGGATGTTTGTGGGCAGCGGAAAAACGCGAGTGTGTGTAATGGCGCTGTTTGCCGTGACGCGCTGTTTTGATTTTGCGGCGGATGCGCGGGTAAGTTTGGCGCAGACGGCGGCAGGTCAGCAGGCAGCGAGTTCGATTTCACAGGCGCGGGCTTCTGCGGCGGCGGGCCAATTTGCGGATGCGATTGCGGAGTATCACGAGGCGCTGCGGATTGCGCCGCGTAATGTGGATGCGGAAATTGGATTGGCGCAGGCGTATCGCGGGGTGCGCAATTTTGACGCGACCAAGCAGACGCTGGAGCAGGCGCGGCGCGAGCATCCAAAAAGCGCGGCGCCGCTTGCGATGCTGGGCGATCTGGATTTGGAGCTGCAGACATACGATGCGGCGATCGCGCAGTTGAGCGCTGCGCTGGCGCTGGAGCCTGCGAACCTGGACGCGCGCAATCGGCTGGCTGTTGCGTACAAAGCGAAGGGTGGCGTGGCGGACCAGGCGCACGCGCTGGACGAGATCGCCAAAGTGCTGGCGCGCGATCCGCAGAATGCATTGGCGCTTTATACGCGCGCGGAAATTTATGCGGACCAGAATCGCGATGCGTTGGCGCTGCCCGACGCGGAGAAGGTTGTGGACTTGCAGCCGCAGAATTCACGAGGGCGGGCTTTGCTGGGGAAGATCCTGGTGCGTGCGCCTGCTGGCGCAGCGCCCCAGGAAATTAAACAGCGCTGCGGGCGAGCGGTGCTGGCTCTGGAGCCGGTGGTGAATGTCGCGGGGGTAGCAGCTTCGGCGGCCGCCGATTCCGAGACATTGTTTCTGCTGTCGCGCGCCTATCGTTGCGCGGGGCAGGATGAGAAGGCGGCGGAGACGTTGGAGGAGTTCCAGAAATCGTCGCAGAACGATCGGACTTTGAAGGAAAATCAGACGCAGGCGAAGCATTTAGTGCAGCAGGCGGACGAGCTGGCCATGAAGAACGATCTCGCGGGGTCGCTCGCGGTATTGCAGCAGGCGATTGCGATGGACGCGACTTATCCGGGGGCTTATTCACAGCTGGCGAAACTTTATTATTCGGCGGGAAATATTGAGAAGGCGAGCGAGGCGATTGGGCGGGCTTTGCAGCGGGCGCCTTACCATCCGGAATATCTTTACGTGCAGGGAAAGATTTTTGAGCGACAGGGGAAGACGGATGATGCGCTGCTCGCGTTTCAGCGGACGGTGCTGGTGAATCCGAAGGAGTCGGACGCTTATTTTGAAATGGGAGCGATTTACCAGCAGCGCGGGGAGCGGGTCAAGGCGCGGGCCGCTTACGCAAAGGCGGTCGAGATTTCACCGGACGATCCGGATTACCGGCGGGCGTTGGCGGGGTTGAAGGGTGACGTCGCTGCGACGCCGTGAAGGCAGAGATTGCTGCGCGGTTAAATCCTGCCGCCCTGCAATTTGCATCTGGTAAAATCCTGACCCTATGCGAATTCACAACAGTTTAATTTTCATGTTGGTTGCGGCCGTCGCCGTGGCTGGCGGTGTGTCGCTGCCTGCGCAGAAGACCTCCGCTAGCGTGGCGTCGCGCGTGGCGGCCCAGAACGCGATCTTCGAAGAGAAGTACCAATCGGACCTGCGTAATTTTCCGGAGAACGCGACGGCGTACGGCGATTATCGCTACAACGACAAGCTGGAGGATTATTCGCTGGCGGCGATCGCGGAGCGGCACAGGACTGACGAGGCGTTTTTGGCGAGGCTCGAAGCCGTTCCCACCGCGGGTTTTACCGATCAGGATCAGCTATCGCACGATGTGATGCTGCGGGTGCTGCAACAGCGCAGCGCTGATTTTGCGCTGAAAGAATATGAGATGCCGGTCAATCAGATGAACGGCATCCATACCAGCCTGGCTGACTTGCCGCTTTCGGTGCCGCTCGATTCCGTGAAGCATTACGAGGATTACGTGGCGCGACTGCGGCAGATTCCTGGCGCGTTGAACCAGACCAGCGAAGTGCTGCGCGCGGGGATGCGGGATAAGCTGATGCCCGTGCGCTTTCTGCTGGAAAAAATTCCGGCGCAGTGCGACGGGATCATCGAGGCGGACCCATTTCTGCAGCCGACGAAGAAATATCCGGCGGACATTGCAGCGGATGAGCAGAAACGGCTGACGCAGGAGATCAGCGACGCCGTGAATGAGGATGTGATTCCGGCGTATCGGACGTTTGCGGCCTTTGTGCGCACGGAGTACGCACCGCAGGGGCGGACGGCGCTGGCGGTGACTTCTTTGCCGGAGGGCGAGAAGCGCTATCAGAACGATATTTACGGACGCACGACCACGCGCATGACGGCGGAGGAAATACATCAGCTTGGCCAGCGTGAGATCGAGCGCATCGAAGGCGAGATGACGGCGATTGCGAAGAAGGAAGGGTTCTCAGACCTGGCTTCCTTCCGCGCGTCGGTGATAAAAAATCCGAAATACATTCCGACCAGCGCGGAACAGATTCTTGATGATTTCCGGCGCTACATTGCGGAGATGGAGCCGAAGCTGCCGGAGCTTTTTACGCTGCTACCGAAATCTCCGGTAACGGTGGAGGCGATTCCAGCTTTTCAGGCAGCCGCGGCGACCCATTACGTGACGGGGACGCCCGATGGGAAACGTCCGGGGCGCGTGGTGGTGGCGACATCGGATTTCGCCGAGCGGTCGCTGGTGGGGGATGAGGCGATCGCTTACCACGAAGGAATTCCCGGACATCACTTGCAGCTTTCCGTACAGCAGCAGCTTACGGGGTTGCCCAAGTTCCGGCTGCATGGGTTGGGGTTCAACGCTTACATCGAAGGATGGGCGTTGTACGCGGAGCAGCTGGGGAAAGAGGTGGGGCTTTATCAGGATCCGGTTTCGGATTACGGGCGGCTGTCATCGGAATTGTTTCGCGCGGTGCGTTTGGTGGTGGATACTGGAATTCACTCCAAGGGATGGACGCGCGAGCAAGTGGTGGAATTTTTTCGCAAGTCGGGCGCGGTAGATGAGCCAACCATTCAGTCTGAAACGGATCGGTACATCGCGTGGCCGGCGCAGGCACTTAGTTACAAATTGGGGCAGCTGAAGTTCCGCGAATTGCGCGAGCGTGCGCGCAAGGAACTGGGCGCGAAGTTCGACATACGGGCTTTTCATGACCAGATGATTAATGGCGGGACATTGCCTCTGGACTTGCTGGAAGCGCGGACTGACCGCTGGATTGCCGAGCAGAAATCAAAGTGAATTTTGTTTGACGCGGCGGCGCGGAGTCTGGCACATGGCTTCCAGCGCGATCGCCAGATCTTGCACTCCGCGGCGGATTTCCCTGGCGTCCACTGCGGCGAAACCCAGCTGCAGTCCCGTAGCTGCGGCGTTTCCCCGGCTGTAGATGCTCAGCGGAATGACCTCCACGTTTCGTTTGGCGGCCGCGGCTGCTGCGGATTCACCCCTCAGTCCGCGCTTTAACCAGCCTACTGTCTGCAAGCCTGCTTCGACTCCTGAAATTTCCAGCAGTCCGGCGAGATTTTGTTTGGCGCAGTGCAGCAGGACGTGCAGGCGCTCGGCGTAAATTTGCCTCATGCGGCGGAGATGGCGGCCGAAGTGTCCTGCGGTGATGAAATCGCAGAGTATGGCTTGCTCCATGAGCGGGGCATGACGGCGGGTGATGGAAAGCGTGGCGGAGAAGCGATCTGCCAGGTCGGACGGGAGCACGAGATATCCCAGGCGGAGGGAAGGGAAGAGAACTTTGCTGAAGCTGCCGGTGAAGAGGACTTCGCCGTGGCGGTCGAGGCCTTGCAGGGCGGGGAGGGGGCGGCCGGCGTAGCGAAACTCGCTGTCGTAATCGTCTTCAAGAATCAGGGTGCCGGATTTGCGTGCCAATTCGAGCAATTGCAGGCGGCGGGCGAGGCTCATGGTGATTCCCAGGGGGAATTGGTGGCCGGGTGTGACGTAGACCAGGCGCGCGTTGCGCAAAGTTGCTGCGCCTAGCTTCATGCCGTCCTCGTCGAGGGGCACGTACGATATTTTTGCGCCGAGCGATTGGAATACAGCGGTGGCACCGATGTACCCGGGATTTTCCATGCAGACGCAGTCGCCGGGGTTCAGGACGAGGCGCGCGACCAGATCGAGGGCTTCCTGCGCGCCGGAGACAATGGCGATTTGGCCGGGGACGCAGTTCACGCCGCGCGAGGAGCTGAGATAATCGGCGACGGCGTGGCGCAGGGGCAGGTATCCGAGCGGATCGCAGCCGAGCAGAAAATTTGTGGAGACTTTGCGCAGACGGCGGGCGGCGACTTGCGCCCACAGCGTGGTGGGGAAAAGATCCAGGGCCGGCAGGTTGGGACGAAAGGCTCGACTGGGGCGGAGCGCGAAACTCGGAAACAGGCGGACGCGTTTGGCGTATGCGGAAATTTTTCGCGGCTTCATTTCTTCTTGCGCCAGTGGTGGCTTGGGAGTGCTGCGCACCTGCAGCAGATCGTCGGGCAGGGTGTTGCTGACGTATGTGCCAGAGCCCGTGCGAGCTTCGACGTAGCCCTCGGATTTGAGTTGTTCGACGGCACTGACGATGGTGCCGCGCGACAGGCGGTACTGGCGGGCGAGATCGCGCGTGGCGGGAAGTCGGGCGGCGGCCCGCAGGCGGCCTTCCAGGATTGCGGCGCGCAGCGAAGCGTAGAGCCAACGGTAGGCTGGGGCTGTTTTATGTCGGGGAGGGAGCGCGAGTTCGAACGTGGCAGCTCGTTTGGCCATGAAAGTGGTACAGGAAGAATATCATAAATGGACCTTGTGAATAGACCGCTATGGATTTAAGTTGGGGCTGCGGGAGGAAGCGATGAGAGCTTACGCAACGGCGAGGAGAGGGGCTAGTGCTGCGCTGTGTTTCCTGGCGGCGGGAATTCTGGGGTGGGATCAAGTGCGCTCCGATACGCAGCGCGCCGAGAAGAGTGAACGAGCCAGAATCGTGCTGACGCAGGAGCTGCCCAAAATGGATGGCGAGCATCTGAAGGCGACCCTGGTGGAGGTGAGTTATGGGCCGGGCGAAGCTTCGGCCGCGCATAGCCATCCTTGTCCGGTGATCGGTTATGTTGCAGCGGGGGCTTTGCGGACGCAGGTGCGCGGTGAGAAGGAAGTGGTGTACACGGCGGGTGAAAGTTTTTACGAGGCGCCGCAGGGCGTCCATGTGGTGTCGGCGAATGCGAGCCAGACCGAGCCGGCGAAGTTGATTGCGTATTTTGTTTGCGATCATGATGCGCCGTTGAGCCTCGCGGCGCCCGGGTCCGCGGGGCGGGGAGGGAAGTGATCATGCAAGAGCGATCGTTTGACGCGGGCGATGCGGCGCGTGGGGCTGCGGTGAGGGAGTGCGCGGTGAATTGGCAACGCTGGGGAGTTTTGTATGCGCGCTGGGCGCTGGGCGCGGCCTTTTTGTCGGGGATTGCCGACCGTTTCGGGTGGTACACGGGTCGGAACGTGGGCTACGGAAACTTCGCGGGGTTTGTGAGATACACGGCGCAAGTTAATTCGTTCATGCCGCCGGTTGCGATTCCGTTTTTGGCTTGGGCTGCGACGGCCGCGGAATTGTTTCTAGGGATTGCGTTGATCCTCGGCATCTGGCCGCGTTGGGTGGCTCTGGGCAGCGCTCTGCTACTGGTGCTGTTTGGGATTGCCATGGGGATTTCCTTTGGGATCAAGTCGCCGCTGGATTATTCGGTGTTTTCGGCGTCGGCGGGAGCGGTTTTGTTGGGGCTTTACGGGGATCGAAACGCGGCGGCGAAAGCCTGAGCGGCGTCATCGGAAAGAATGAGAAGCATGCCCAAGGAGGATTTGTGGAAGCGCGGTTTAATTTCATGAAGGCGGCGCCGGGAGCTTACGCAGCAATGCTGGGGCTGGAGCATTATTTGCACGAGTGCGGACTGGAACAGACCTTGCTGCTCTTGATCAAGCTGCGCGCTTCGCAGATCAATGGGTGCGCGTACTGCCTGGATATGCATTGGAAAGATCTGCGGGCGAGCGGAGAGACGGAGCAGCGGATGTATTCGCTCGATGCGTGGCGGGAATGCCCATATTACTCCGAGCGCGAGCGGGCGGCGCTGGCTTGGACGGAAGCGGTGACGCTGATTACCAAGGATCACGCGCCGGACGCGGTGTATGAGGAAACGCGCGCGCAATTCAGCGAGAAGGAGCTCTGCGATCTGA
>Ga0209624_10003922_pt1 | contig 10360 bp, 10 predicted proteins | sample JacPinW_OM2H0_O1_FD_188565 | JGI IMG/M metagenome (GOLD analysis project Ga0209624, IMG submission 188565) | Forest soil microbial communities from Algoma, Ontario, Canada - Jack Pine, Ontario site 1_JW_OM2H0_O1 (SPAdes) (version 2) | ecosystem: Environmental > Terrestrial > Soil > Boreal... | reverse complement strand
TCAATTCCGACGGCACCGAACTCAAAGGCTATGTCGGAATTGATCAACGGCCTCGGCCCAAACGGAAAACTCATGGTGATCGGAGCTTCATTCGATGCAATTGAGGTCACTCCAGCCCAGCTCATCTTTGGAAGCAAAACGATTCAAGGTTGGGCAGCAGAACCGCCAGCAGCTTCGGAAGACACATTAAACTTTGCCGAACTAACCGGAGTCCGGCCCATGGTCGAAACGTATCCACTCGATAGAGCCGCCGAAGCTTATGGCCGCATGATGAGTGGCAAGGCGCAGTTCCGCGTGGTGTTGACGATGTGAATCTGTCGCTGAGAATCATCGACAACCGGGACCGTCCGGATCGAGACCGAAGAGGGCCGTTGTTCGTCATTAACTCCCGAATCGTCGGCAAGCCGGAAACTGTGCCGATGACACTGAGGTTATTCGCGATTACCCTGATTGATTGTTCTAGGAGCCTCGACCGGGGTCAATGAGTGAAATCGCCTGTTTTCGACAGTTGAGCTAAGGCTTCACGCGTATCTGAATGCGATTTGACGTGATGGCAGGCATGTCCACGGTCCAGAGTTTGCTGATCGGATCGTGTGAAAGAGTCTCCGCAATAAACTTGGCAGACAAAAAGCTGTTGAATGTCGCATGGATAGTGTACTCACCCGGTTTGTTCACCAGTTCAGCAACCTTGAATCTGTGGACCTTCCCATAAAAGGCATGAGGCGCGATCCTTGCGAACTGGTATGCATCCCCTTCGCGTGGTGGCGGAGGCAGGCAATCGAGCAGAAAAGGGCTTTGAACGTCCTTTCCGGCAGATGTCATAACACGCATTGACATCCCTCGTGCCGGGTTCCAGCACATATCCTGCTCCCAGATGTAAGAGTCCCTGTTGCCCCAATTGGTCAGACGGGTTTCCATTTCGAGCGTGTCAGACATTCGCAGAACGTTTCGTTCTGTTTTGATGGTCAGTTGAAGTTTGAAATCTGTCAGCGTGTCGTCTAGGAGAGGTGGGCTAGATTGCGCGAAATCCAATTGGAGGGTGAGCACGAACAGGAAGAGCAACCATCGTCGATTCAACATGAGCACGCTCCGGCAAGCGCAGTCTAGCAATCGAAGCACTGCATCGTCGAGGGTCATGGTCACGTCAAGGGGCATTGTTGACGTAATATCGCCATTGCACTCATTGAGGGTTGCCGGAAGGTCAATGAGTGAAATCGCCTTCCGTGAGAAGGCCGGTCGGAGTCAAGTTAGTTCTTTTGTATTTTCGTTGGACATGCCTTTTCTTTGGCCGTGTCGCCGCTGACGCCATCCTTCCATCCGCACTCTCGAGGAGCGATGTTGTTCGCTCGGTGCAAGTTGGGCGTTCTCGTTTCAGCCGGGCTTTCGGAGTCGTGCTGAGTTTCTGCTCCAAGACAATCGAGCCCATTTCATCCAGCACACAATACCAGCTCGATCGATCGCCTAGGTCGAGTCCGACGGTTAATTTCTGCCGTGAGATTTTTGTGCTTCGCTGCGCTGCTACGGAATATCACTGGTGTCTGGAAATTACCGCAACGTAAGCTAATAAACCAAGAAACGCGAAGCCTAGCGCTGAAACAACGAGAGTGGGTATCCAGAAGAACAGCACTCTCAGGATGGTACTGCCACGACTGGCCGCGAAGAACAGCCCAAACAGTAATATCCCGACTATCCAAAATCTAGGCGAGAGGAGACTCTCTACAAATAGGGCTACAAGTGCTGTCAGTCCAGTCGCTCTCGATCGCCGAAGAAATGGCCAAGCAAACAAAAACTCCGCAATGAATATCGCCGCTATTCCGCTGAGAACGCCCCTGACGTAGACCATAACTCTTTTCCGACCGGAGCATTATGCCAGACTACGTCGTCAGCGTGGGTCGGCAACTGTTGAAATATCTCTTATTACGCTCATTGAGGACCGCCACGGGTCAATGAGTGTAAACGCTGGTTACAACACTTTACTTTCCGGCGTGAATGGACAGTGCTATACCTCGGAGTGTGAGGGAAAGGCCCGCAAGACAGCTCTTGCCTTACACGAGCAGACATTCGTTTAAGTGGGCCTGAAACGGAGATCCCATGAAAGTCGCTCTCCTTGCATTACTTTTTGTAGCACCTGCATTCGCCCAGGCTCCGCCTACGGCTTCTACCACCGCGTGCGGACCCGAGAACAGCAACTTCAACGTGAAGCTGGACGATTCCCAACACTCGCTGGCACAACCCGAACCGGGGAAGGCTTTGGTTTACTTCATTCAGGAAAAGGCCGCGGATAGCTTCGGCGTGACGACCCAGATCGGATTAGACGGAACATGGGTAGGCGCGAACAAGAACAGTTCCTATTTCGCTGTGTCCGTCGACCCCGGGGAGCATCATGTGTGCGCGAATGTGCAGTCCTTCAGGGGGCATCGCGTGGGGCTCGTGCATTTCACGGCGCAGGTAGGAATGGTGTATTACTTCGATGCGCGAATCGTTTACGGAGAACAAGCCGAGCCGATCTTGTTTCTTGGCGCCGTCGACAGCGACCAAGCCAAGTATCTAATCGCTACCACTCCGATGAGCGTGTCCAATCCCAAGAAGTAGTGTATGCGCTTTGGGCTGCACTGCTCGACGGCGTAAGCAAGTCAGTTGGCGTAAAGATCCCCATTTACACTCCCATTGCGCTCATCTCCCGAGAGTCAAAGCCGTTTTCTTTTCGCTCGCTGGTGTGATGCGCCTGCGGAGCGTCTAGGAGCTGGATGAAATAGTTTGCAGCGTTGGAATTTGCCCAGGTGAATAGCTCTACGGACCTGCAAGGAACCGAGGATAGGGGGAGGACAGTCCTTGCAGGACCGGAGCTATGTGCGTGAAGATAATCTAAATTTTATAAGAAAGTCGTAAAGACTCCGGACCGAGCTTTGGAGTAAGAACGAGCGCATGGGCGGGGGGTGTGTGTTGACGGCCTGATTTCAAGAGTTGAGGGTGTTTGTTAACACTCGTGACGCGAAGGAAGTTTGCGGCTACCCTGAGAGTTAATGGGCAAATTCAAGAAGTTGTTGGACCGGGACGAGCGGAGGCTCGTGATTTATTGATTTCGGCGTTCCCACCGTCCCATCGCAGCTACGTTACAAACGGAAAAGGATTCACGCAAGATCAGTTGGTGAAAAATCGAGATTCCACTCATCAACCGCGGACGCCTAAGTGCACCGACAGGGTCGTCACTTTCGTACCGCAGCTAATCGTACGGGTCCATGCTATCGTGCCATTCGAATTGACTCAGAGAATCGAGCAAGGAGCAGAGGCATGTTTTTTCTCTTTGGTGTGCGAACAAAGTCGAAACCTATCCAGCAAATCCAATATCCCTGCTCCAAGTGCAGCCGGACGACCGTTTTCACCGCCATGGAATCGAAGCGCTGGTTCACCCTGTTCTTTATTCCAGTGATCCCGCTCGGCGGCAACTTCCTGATCCGCTGTAATCTTTGCGGGTTAACGTTGAAGTGCTCGCCGGAATTGAAGGAGCAGATTACCGCGAAGGCGATAGCAGCTGGCGCGTAGGCGTCTAGACTGCTCGAGAACGGTTACGAGCCCTTCCGGACAAAACTGACAGCGTGGCACCAGCAGAAGCGGCCTGCGCTCCGAATTCGTTCTAACGCCGCTATGAAGATATCTAGGTTCGAGGAGAAGTGATCACAGAGCACTGGTTTCGTGATGATGCGGGGACGACTCGGAATTTGTCGGCGACTTTGTCGACCGATAAAGGCTTGCTGAAATAGTAGCCCTGAATCTCGTCACACTGGTGTGAGCGCAAGAATGACATTTGCGCTTCATCTTCGACACCTTCGGCAATAACCTTGAGATTCAGACTTTTGGCCATGCTGATGATTGCGGTTGTGATCGCCGCATCATCAGGATTCACGGCGACATCTCGAACAAACGAACGGTCTATCTTCACCTTGCTAATCGGAAACCGTTTCAAATAGGCGAAGCTGGAATAGCCAGTTCCGAAGTCGTCAATCGCCAGGGTCAACCCCATGGCCTTTAATTCCTGAAGGACTGACAATGTGACGTCCACATTTGCCAGCAGCAGGCTTTCTGTCAGTTCCAGTTCGAGATAGTGCGGAGCGAGACCAGTCTCACGCAGCACTCTTCGAATAAGTTCACAGAAGCCCTGTTGGCGAAACTGCACCGCTGATACGTTTATTGCTATGGAAACGGCGGGAAGCCCTTCTGCTTGCCATTTACGCGCCTGAGAACAGGCCGTCCTCAGTACCCACTCACCGATGGGCACGATCAGGCCGCTATTCTCGGCAATTCCGATGAATCGATTGGGGGGAATGAGGCCCATTTCCGGGTGCTGCCATCGGAGGAGCGCTTCTAACCCGATGATCTCTCCAGTGACAGTATTTATCTGCGGCTGGTACTCAAGAAAGAGCTCTTTCTTGTCTCGTGCTTGCCGCAAGCCGTTCTCCAGGGTCAATCGCTCAACAGCCTGAGCGTTCATGTCCGCAGTAAAGAACTGAAAGTTGTTCCGCCCACCGTCTTTGGCGCTATACATAGCAGCGTCGGCATTCTTGATAAGGGTATCGTTGTCCGCACCGTCTTCGGGGAAGATGCTGATCCCGAGGCTGCAGCCAACGCTGAGAGAGTGACCTTGGATGACGAACCGAGTCGTCATCGCGTCCATAAAGCGCTCCGCGGCAACTGCGGCGCTCGGGATGTCTTTAATGTTTGTGAGCACGATGAGGAATTCGTCTCCGCCCAGTCGGGCTACGGTGTCCTGCTCACGCGTAAAGGTCTTCAGGCGTGCTGCAACGTCCTGCAGAAGGAGGTCACCGACGGAATGCCCGAGCGAATCATTGATGATTTTGAAGCGGTCGAGATCCAAGAACAGAAGTGCAACTTTGTGCTTCTGCCTGCGAGCAGTGGCGAGAGCGGTTGACAATCGATCGCCGAGAAGAGTCCGATTCGGCAAGCCGGTCAGAGCATCATAGTAGGCGAGGGTCTTAACCCGTTCCTCGGCGAACTTGCGCTTGGTGATATCGACCAGAGTTGCTTCAACAATGCCAGGGATGTTTGGATCTTCGTCGACGAGACTTGCATTTACCATCGCCCAGGCGGTATCACCATTTTTGCGTCGAAACCTCATCTCGTGATTAGCAACACTTTTCTCGGAACTCAGTTTTGTTAAGAACGCTTCCCGATCGGCGGCGGTGTAATACAAACTAGCGACCGAGAGGGCCATGACTTCCTCAGGAGCGTCATAACCGAACAGGGCGGCGGCGGCTTTATTGCACTCCACGACGCGTCCGGCTAGCGTGGTGCGAAAGACACCCGCCAGGTTGCGCTCAAACAGCAGGCGATAGCGTTTCTCCGACTTGCGAATGGCCCGCTCGACCCGTTTGCGCTCGGTCACCACAGCTCCCAGGCAAAGACCCGTCAGTCCCAGCGCCAACATGGCGAGCTGCAACCTCGGGAGCGTCCCTCGTTGCGCCTGACTGATCCAGGCTGCGAACATCATTCCTACACTGACGGCGAATGTGGTCGCGACGGCTCCCGGTAGACCACGCCGAACAGCAACCCAGATGACCGGAACAAACAGTAGATAAAGAGGCTGATAGGGAATCGCCGGCGCGTAACCGAACACAAACCAGATACCGAATACAACAAATCCAGATTGTGCCGTCAGTTCGAGGATCTCAGTTGCCGAAATGTGAACTCGCGGAGCCGGTGACCGGCGAATCCGGCTTCCGGAATTCAACCAGCCACCCACCAGCGGCGCTACATGCACCAACATAAAAGGAGCGAAGGCGATGATCGCAAGCGAGTCGCTGACCCACCAATCCAGGGTTGCTCTGAGAGCGTCGGATCGACTGATCCGGCCGTCCCCCAAGAGGGTCAAGATTCCGAACAGAGCGCTGAGGATCGCCGCGCCGAGAGAAATTACGACGTAGCGTCCGACGTCGCGCAGAGTGCCCAGCTTGAGGTCGATGCGCCAGTGCCGTTTCAGTATTGCCGCAGCGCCCACGTAGCCGAGATATATCGCGATCGCCCCCGGTATGCCGCACCAAGAAAGAAGCGGCCGGTGGTAGTTCACTACGGCTGCGATCAGGCTGGAGATAAGCACGACGGGCACATAGCGCCTGCCTCCACACAAAAGCAAAGGGAGAGTCAGACCTACCGGCAAATACCAGGGAGGCGCCCCCTCCCAGCCCTGAGATGCTGTCGATGAACCGTCCAGGATCAGGAATGCGCCGACGAAGAGTAAACCTAGCAACAACTGCCTATAGAGCGGGATATCGCGCCAATTGCAAGCCTCAACAGCGGTCGCGTTTGACGGTGATTCGTCCAGCTCAGGCCGGCACGCGATCTCAGCCGCCGCTGCCAGTTCACTGCAGCACGGAGACTCGCTGTGATTCGTATAAGGTTCGACGCTCGAGGTCATCGCAACTTGGTTCGAATTCATATCTACGGTGCGACGCACCGGTGCCCAGCCCGTTCTTGAAATTAAGCTGCAATCGGACTACCGTCGCAACCTTATGAAAACAAATGCGTTCGAGCGAGACTGCCGTCTGGAATGCGGATAAGTGTACAGAGTATCGACAAGGTCAAAGGCCATCGCGCCATCTTTGCGCTTTGCGCCGCAGGCGAATGAGCGTTTCCAAAACAGCGAACACTCCGATGCACGTTAATCCGTGCCGAGCACCACGGACATGCCCCTATCGTAGACAGTTGAATCTTCTTTCGTCGAGGTTACTCTTGGGCTTTGCTTAGTGGACGTGATATCTCGATTTCAAATTATTGGGGTCAAGAAACGGTGACACCGTATCTCTTAAACTGATCCAGATCTTTTAAACCCAGGAAGAAGTCATCTTAATTGGAGGATATGTAGCCTATGACAGACTGGTTTGCACGCCCCGTCTTACATGTCAGCGATGTTGAGGCCTCGCTGCTTTTTTACGTGAACCGGCTTGGCTTCACGAGCCCATGGCGCTACGACGAGGATGGCAGAGCGCATGTCGCACAGGTCGACCGGCAGGGCTGCGCGCTTATCCTGGCCGACACGTGGCCGGAAAAGATTGGCAAGGGGCTGATGTTCATTTCGCTGAACGCCGAGCCGGAGAACCAAGTCGCCGCGTTGGACGCGCTGCGCGCGGAACTCGAGGCCAAGGGTGTTCCGGTTAAGGAGGGTTCGTGGGGATACCGCCTTCTGGTGGTCGATGATCCTGACGGCAATCAACTCTTCTTCAACTATCCGCGCGAAACTGCATCCGGAAAGATTGGTGGAGGAGAAGAGTAATCGACCCCTCCCAAACCTCAATGAGTGAAATCGCCTGTTTACAACAACTGACCCGCCGAGCGTTAAAATTAGGGCGATGCAGATACCGGGAGCCTTACCCAATGTCCTCAAGGTTTGGTGGGTCTTGGTCTCACCATTGGCATTTTTGTTCGCGGGACGAATCCTTTGGGAAAAAACTATCTGGACTTGGTCAAAGGGACCCCAAATGGTCGGATTTGCCCTCTGGCATATTTATCCGGGTTTTGCCGTCGCCGGAACTCTCGGTTCGCTCGCTATCGCACTTTGGCTGCTGATCGCCATTCCTTATGCTATCGTTCGACGCCGCGACATTGAGCCTTGGGATTGGTTAATGATGGCGGGTGCGGTGACAATTATTCTGACTTTAGCTGTTCCTGATACCTTCTTTGCGACCGCTCGATGAGTGTAAACGCCTGGTTACATCAGTTACCAAAGTCAACCGAATCACAACGACCACTGCTGTTTAATAAGCGTATGCGAGTTCACCCATTGTCTGTGGCCGGGAATCCCTTGAAAGCCATGAGGGTCGTAGTTCCGGTTGTCATTATCTTGTCATTGGGTATCGCTTTGTTTCTTGACATGTTCCACGTGTATACCATCCGTGACGACAACGGAGGAACAATCCTGTGGAACGACAACGAAGCATACCTGTTCATGACCGAGGAGAGGCGAGGGTATCACTTGACTTGGCCTAGCTATGCTCTGGCAGCGCTCAACAGTGGCTGAATGCACCGCCCGCGCCATCCGATCAAAAAGTTCTGTTCACAGTGATTCACGTTACACGGTCTGGAGTCGAACGACATCGTGAAGTGCTACCGGATTCACTGAGTATTCCTCCCCACTTCTTCACACCAGTCGGCACATCCATTTATGCGTTCTCCGAGGGGACTGTTTACAAATGGAATGGCCAACGTTTCGATCCCGCTTCGTCGGAAGAACGAAGGAAAATAGGCGGTCTGGAACATTTCTCATCCGATAGCGATATCACCATCAATGGATGGTCAAAACGAGGTGTTGGACAGGTATCGACAGACTCTCAATTTTCAGTAGCGATTGGCGAGGACGTGGCTCTGCGGATAATCCAAGGCAACGTGTATAGGTCCCCAACCGACAGCCCGACAGTACTGCTTGAGTCTTCAGGGAAACCCCCTGCGGAAGTATGGCACGTCAACGGCGACCCCAAGATCGTCAGTAAGGGCACATATTCCTCGGCATTCCCGCCAGCACCATGATCGCGGTTAGGGTTGACCTGAATGGGGTGAGGTACGGAGATTAGCTATTAAAACATCGTGATTGCACTCACCCCTCCAAGTCCTTGGCCGGGGTCAATGAGTGCTAACGCCTGATTACGTCAGTTGACTATTGCAGCTTCGCGTATTCGGCCTTGGCTTGCTTGAGGATGGGAAGGTCTGGGTCGGCATTTTTCCACCCCGCGAAAAAGGTCTCGTAGGCGCTGCGGCCTTTGGCAACGTCTCGTTGCATCGCGTGCGCGCGGGCCAGGCCAAGTTGCGACATCACCAGGATCGGGCTCAAAGGGGACACTCCGCGATGCGCCAGAATCGCGCTGAATTCCTCCGCGGCATCTTCAGGGCGCCGCAGCCGAAGATAAGCCAACGCACGGATGTAGTTAGGAAGGAACCCGGCCGTCGTGCCGAACTCGAAAGGCTTTACACGATCAAGGGTGCGCAAGGCGACGTCGGCTTGACCAAGACCTAACTGGGAAGCCGCAAGGACAAGGGGCACATCGAATTCGTTCAGAAAGGTATCAACGGGATACTCGTGAAGGAGGTCACTGATAATCTTCTGCGCTTCGCGCCCCTGGCCATTGAGGACCATGACTCTGGCTGCGCGCTGTTTGACTTCTTTTGAATCAGACAACTGGAGTGCTTGGCCGATGGTTTGTGTGGCGCCGGAACCTCGACCGTACAAAACTTCGCCTCCTGCAAGATCGAGGAGCAAGTGGGCAGCGGACTCCGACATGCCCGATCCGACCGAGATGTTCACACCGTGTCGGACTCGTTGACGGCTGCTCTCCAGCCGCCCGTCGTAGAGGTCGATCTTCGCCAGGAAAGAGATCACAGATGGGTCGTCAGCGTTTTGTTCCATCCAGTTCCGCTCTTTTTCAAGCGTCGCCTGATCGGACCGCAGCATTGCCGACTCATAACGGTAGACGTGGAGATAGTGGCTTATCGTCTGATCAGCAGGAATGCGCCGAAGCACGGCTTCTGCCTCGTCGTAGCGGCCTTGCATGAGCAGGGCGGCTGACAAGTTGGACTTTGCGTGCGAGTTAGTGGGAAAGATGTCTGTGTTCTTGCGAAACTCATCAACCGTTTTTTCGTACATGCCGATGTCCGAATAGGCCAGTCCTAATAGATTGTGCGCCGAAAACTCATTCGGTTGTAGCTTCTCCCAAGTTTGCAGAGCGTCAATCGCCTTATAGAGTTCCCCGGTAACTTCCAAGTAGTAACGCGCTTCAACCCTCGCCTTCCCGTTGTCGTCAAGTTTTTCACGTAAAGCGAAGGCGTGCTTCAGGTCCTCCGCTGATCGATTTGTTTCGTGCAGATTGTAATCTGCGAGCGAGAGGAGCCCCCAGGCATCGGCAAAATTGGGGTCGAGCTCGGTGGCGCGGCGGAGCATAGCGGCACTCTGCCTGATCTGGCTTTCGTAGAGCCTTTCACCGACCAGGTAAGCCTTGAGGGCTGGCAAAGAAGCGGTAGGCAAAGGTGCCGGCGTGTTGCTGAGGGAGTTGGCGGAGTTACCGGAAAGCTGGAAACGGGAGGCTGCCGCGAGCTGACTCACGGCCATCATCACGTCGTCTTTGCTTCTGGCCTCGCCGTGCTGTTGGGCTACAATGCGGCCTGAGTTGCATTCCCGCACGGAGAGATCGAGCACATAACCGTTGCCCTGGGGCTTGAGATCTCCATCCGTGAAAAACCTCCCCTTGTTGCGTTCGCACATCTGCCGGGCGAGTTCCGGAGTGAAACGTTCATCCGGGCTTTTTCCCGCGCTCTGCAAGGATTCCGCAAGATCGTGGGCCGAGGGATCCACAACTTGAAC
>Ga0209624_10003920_pt1 | contig 10362 bp, 6 predicted proteins | sample JacPinW_OM2H0_O1_FD_188565 | JGI IMG/M metagenome (GOLD analysis project Ga0209624, IMG submission 188565) | Forest soil microbial communities from Algoma, Ontario, Canada - Jack Pine, Ontario site 1_JW_OM2H0_O1 (SPAdes) (version 2) | ecosystem: Environmental > Terrestrial > Soil > Boreal... | reverse complement strand
TACATGGTCGATGAGGGGATAAAGCGCGCTGTTGGTGTGTTGCGGGGAGCAGAAACAACGGATGCGGAGAAAACGCTCGCCCTTGAGGCGTTCGGTAAACGCCACCGTCAGGTGTGATTTTCCGATGCCGGCCTCGCCGGACAGCAGCACGGCTTGACCTTCCCCTTCTTTTGCCTTCGACCAGCGGCGGCGCAGAATTTCGTATTCCTCTTCGCGGCCGACCAGGGCCGTCATCCCGCTCGGGTGCAGCGCCTCGAAGCGGCTCGTCGAGGAACTCGGCCGCAGCACGGCCCAGACCTGCACCGGCGCCGCAATGCCCTTCAAGTCCCTTGTCCCGAGGTCCTCGAGCTCGAAGAGCTGCCCAAGAAGCCTCCGCGTGCCTTCGCTGATAACGACCATGTTCGGCTTGGCGATGCTCTGCAGGCGGGCTGCAAGGTTCGGGGTCTCGCCGACGATGCTCGGAGTGAGGTTGCCCACCACGACCACCCCGGTCGCGATGCCAACCCTGACTTGCTGGCGCTCGCACGTCTTTAGCCCAGCGACCGCCTCAATGAGTTCAAGCCCTGCCCTCACCGCGCGCTCGGCGTCGTCTTCATGAGCGTGCGGATAACCAAAGTACACCAGGATCCCGTCGCCCATATATTGCGCGACGTTTCCACCGAACTTGCTTACGGTTTCTTCGGCACAGCTCGAATAAGCGGCAAAGACATCTCGCAGATCTTCCGGGTCCATGCCAATGGAGAGCGCCGTCGACCCGACCAGATCAGCGAACATCACGGTGACCTGACGGCGTTCGGCCTCGTCCGGTCGCCGTGACCCCGGCGTATCGGGAACTTGAGACTTGGGGCCAAGCTCGGCAATTAGACGCAAAATTCGCCGACGATCCCCCAGAAATACGCCAAGCTCCTTAAGATCATCGTCCGTGAGATCTGGCAGAACGGAAAGATCGATCCGGTTTTCGGCAAAGCGGTCCGCGTAGTCGGATAAGCCGTGCGAACTCAGCCACTCTCTAATCCCCGGCATCCCGGCTCTCCGCAGGTTCGAGACTCCTCCCCCTAACTCAAACCCTTTCCGGCGCAACCTGCTCGCATAACGCTCTGACGCCCTGTTGAAACCCCTTCGACGCCGATGTTTCGATGGGCCTTACGTAGTCCACAACACACTATTATCACACCGCGCAATGCGCACAATTGCCCATTACGCGTCGCGCCGCACGAGATAGTCAATGCAGGCGCGGAGCCAGTCGAGGTCGGGACTCGCGGGCGCTCCCACGAATGCTGAGGTGTCGAACTCGTGCGCGGCGGCCTCCGCAAATGCGCGCGCCACCTGACTCGCCCACTCGAGGCTCCCGTTGCTTGCAATGATATCGTGCAGCCGCAAAACCTCACGCGGCAGGCGGCGCTCGCGCGGCCTCGCCAGAAAGCTCCTGATCCACGCTCGGTCCGCGCTACTCGCTTGACCAAACGCATGCGTGAGCAGAAGGGTGCGTTTGCCTTCCCAGAGATCCCCGTTGATTTCCTTGCCGTATCGCGCCAGGTTCCCCTCGAGGTTTAGGATGTCGTCGGTGATCTGAAACGCCACCCCGGTGAGGTAGCCAAAGCGATCGAACCGGTTGAGATCCCGATCGTCGGCGTCGGCCACAAGAGCGCCGATCCGTAGAGGGTGAATGAAGCTGTACCAGGCGGTCTTCTTCAGCACGAGGCGAAAATAGTCGTCCGTTTTGACCGTGAGATCGTTGTCTCGCACCCAGCCAAGCTCCATGGCTTGCCCCTCAAGGGTCTCCACGACCAGGTGATCGACCTCCTGGAAGATCCGCATCGCGGCCGCCGGCCCCAGTCGTTCGCCAGTCTTGCGAAACAGGCGCATGGCGAGGGCGTTCATGGAATCGCCGGCGTTTAGGGCAATTGGTATTCCCGCGCTGCGATGCATCGTGGCGATGCCGCGTCGCCAATCGCTGTCGTCCTCAATGTCATCGTGGACGAGAAACCCATTGTGTAGCATTTCCAAGCCGGCGGCGGCCGGAAGCGCATCTTCCGCTCGCCCGCCCAGCGCTCTCGCGGTCGCGATGCAGAGGGCAGGGCGCAGACCCTTGCCTGATCGCGCAAGAAAATCTCTCACCAGCCCGTAAAGGTGCCGCTGCGGCTCCCAGGTCGGAACTCCCGCCGCGAGCGTGTCGCCGAGCATGTCGCGGTACCAGCTCAGGCGCTCAAGAAAACCCGCCGGCCCGAGGACAACGCTGGCGCCAGAGAGAGGCTCGGCGATCTGTGTCGCCACACGCTGAGGCGCATAAGCATCAACGAACCGGCGTATCTCGACCGGGTCACCCGCGCTCAGTTCGCGCACGTCCGGAAGGCCGCGATCGCTTACGTCGAGCGCGCTGGCGGCGGCGTCAATGAATGGGGCGACATGTTCAAGCAGCGGCCGCGCCTGCTCGAGGAGCGGGGACGCGCCGCGTATGGCGTGGGCCGCTACCTGCACAAGGGAATTGTCCCATGGCAGGCCGGCTTGGTATCGCGCGGCGTCGTACAGTCGCCATGGCTGGAGGATTTCGGGCTCGTGGAGGGGCCACAATTCGCAGCGGCTTCCAGCGAAATCCACTGCGTCAAGCAGTCTGTTGACCGCGCGCCGCGCCGCCTCATTGGCGCCCTCCATCGTCGCCAGGTCCGTGTAAGTGCGGACGTAGTCCGAGGCGAGGAATAGGTTTGGGATACCGGTAACTGCTTCCGGACGTAAGGTCCACGAGTCAACGAGATTGACGAGCAGCGGTTCGCCATTGGTCAGGCGACTTGGAGTCGCGGGATCGCTGCTGATGTCCGGGTCGAGGAACCATGAGTGCAGATCATCCTCGCGCAGCAATTCCTCCCCGGAGTTCATGGAGCGCTTAAGCTGTCTCCATGTCTCGCGCACCACCTCTTCACGCGAGCAGTCGATCGCGGCGCGCCCGGTCGATCCCGGCGCGGTCCAGTCCGAAACATCGACCGACAGAACGCTATGAACCTCGCTGTCCCGGAAGAACTCAGACGGCACATCACGCCAGAACTGGAGCTGAGAGATGCTCGTAAGCGCCCATTCAGTGTCGATGTGAATTACGTGCCCATGCGTGGTCGGCAGGTTGCGGTGCAAATAGAACTGGACGCCGTTCATCCACTCGACATTGGCGGCGAGGGCGCGCAGGTTCGCGAGCGTCGGGTCGCTCGCCAGCATGCCGGCGTTTACTAATGGCGCGAATCTCTCGATCGGCAGCGCAGCTATATAGTAGTCGCCGGTCGCGACGGCTCGCTTCCCATGGTGGCTGACAACGACGCCAATGATCCGTCCGTTACTGCAGCGAATATCGTCAATCTGGGCGTTCTTGACGTACCGAACGCCGCGCGATTCGAGGTAAGCAAGCCACGGGTCTATCCAGACGAGATTGGTCGGGCCGTCCAGCACACGGTCGGTCGATCCGGCGGTCGGATTTATCATTGTCAGTATGAGCTGCACGAAGATGTCGCCGATCGTGCGCGTGCTCGCCTTGCGCGCCTTGGCCGCGACGAGTGAGCGGGTGATGCCCACCGCGAGGAATTTTTGATAGGCCGCGGACCGGCCTTCAGCGCCGACGAAGTCCCACCAGCTTGTCCGCTCGTACTCTCCAAGCCTGCGCTCCTTGCACGAGGTCAGGATTTGCCAGAGGCGCGCCCCGAAGAAAGCCAGATCGTCTGGGGTGAGGTCAGTGATAGGTTCAAACATCAGCAGAATGTCGCGCAGCACGGCGCCAGCGTCGTCGGGCGTGAGCGGGAAAGCGGCCGGCGTGACGAAAGCAGGCTTCCGATACTGGGTGAATCCCACCCGGGTCGTCGGCGCCAGGTGATCCGCTGCCCTGCGCCCGTCAAACGACGGCGTTCGGCGCATTGTGTCTACGACGTGCTTGTAGAAACCGGGGAAGAACCGAAATCCGTGCTCGCCTGGCAGCCGGTGGTCGATCGGACCCACGGCCCCGCTGGCGAGTTGATGTCCGCTTGTATCCTCGCCCTCGTCGACGACGGGAATGCTGCGGGCCTTGCCCCCCGCGAGGTCGCTGCGCTCGAGCACGACGACCTCAAAGCCGCGTTCGATTAGTTCGTGCGCGGCGCTCATCCCGGCGACGCCGCCGCCTAGGATGACGACCCTAGTCGGCACTTTGCTGGGCGCCTTTCATGCCGCCATGGCGCTTAGTTTGGGGCCCATGCGGGTTCTCGCAAGCCGGCCGGGCCTACCGCTTTCTTAAAGGCGGCATTGCCTCGGCTATTTTTTTAATTGCGTCCGCGATGTCCTTTAAGGTCGATTCGTCGTCTGGCGGGTCTTTAACCACAGTCTTTTTGTTTCCCTCATACTGCAGTACGTTGAGTATCTTGTCGCGCTTAGTGGTTACAACGACCGTAGAGGGCATGCCGCCGGCGCTGGGCGGCCATTTGACGGTGATCGATTGCTCTGTCACCGTAGTTGGATAAACAAGCTCGCCATCAACAAAGATTTTGACCAGGCTTGCGTCTTCTTTGCTGTCGAACAACTTCAAGTCATCATCCGTTATGCCGACCTCAGGCTCGGGAGGGCCTAAATCATTCTTGTCAATAGTAACTGTGATTTCGTCCGCCATTCTGCGCACTCCCTAGATGCAATTGGCCCTCTGACCCGCTTCGGCCGCGATTGGCCAGAACCAGTGAGGTTTGCGAGCGCTCCATATCGCACGCCTAAATTTGGTTACTCTAGCTCTGACCGCATGAAGAGCTGGACGATCGCTCTGGGCTCTCTGATGCGAAGCGCGATCTTCTCGTACACGCGGAACACGAAGACGGGTTCCGATGTGACCTGCAGGAATTGCAGGCTCACGTCCGTTGCGACGACAAGCTCAACAGGCGCGCCGCCCAGCGCCACGACCACGCCGCTGAATTCGCGGAAAGCGTCCAGCGTCGAGGACCGCAGCAGCGGGCCGCCGCCCAGGAATGGAATGATTCGGTCCTGAGGCATGACGAGCGAGCCCACGTCCGGGGTTTGCGCGACGAGGAACAACCCTTGACCGAGGGTCGTTGCAAACGGCCCGAAGTGCCCGTTTTGCTCAAGAAGGCCAATGGCGCCCGAGACCGCGCTTACGATCGCGTGACCTCGTAGCCCTCGGGGTCTTGGGGACACTCGAAACCACTCGCGAGGCGAGGTGAGCGACCAAAGCCCCTCCGCCCTTTGCGCGCCGGTGATCTGCCAGATCCCCGGCAGACCGATCACGCCTGCGGGAGGAGCAAAACCGCCCGTGACAGTCCGGTTCGGCGCCAGCCCCCTAAAGACGATGGCGTCCTCGAGACGCGCGATGACGTTGGCGGCGCGGCGGAACAACGCCAGGACGCTCGTCATCTCCGGATCGGCCATCTGCGCATTGCGTACGGGCACGAGAACCTGCAGCGTCGCAAGCCGGATCGTGTCCCGGTCGTCAATTCCTATACGCTCCCGCCCAAGAATGGCTTGGGCGCCAGTGAAGCGCTCCTGCGCCGCCAACGCAGCGGCATAGTTTCGCGCTATCATTGCGTCGCTGTAGTCTTCGAGGGCCTCGTTCGCCTCCGCGCTCGCCTCCGTGCGCATAGCCGCGGAAGCCGAATACCAAATATCTTGCCTTCGTACGAAATCCGCGTCTGCGTCTAGCGGTCCGTATAACGGCAGAAAGGTCGCGGCCACGCGGGCCCGCTTCGCTTCCTCCTGGACAACTTGGTTTGCGCGGGCCCACTGCTCGTCGGACCACGGAACTTGCGGGTCGTTCGCCATCCTAGCGCCCCTCTTTTTTGGCTACCCTAACGGTCAATTCCCCAATAGCCAACGGAAATGCTTCTCATTCGACGCAATATGGAGTCTTCGCGCTAAGCGAAGACCCTGACACTGTCGGGAGGACGCGCGATGAGTTGCTTTGTTGCTCCCACTTCGACCGCGTAGGCGTCGTACTCCACGCGGAGCGCCTTCATGTCCACTCTGCCGACGACGAGGCATTGGGCGCGGTTGAGCCATTCGAGCTCCTTCTCCGCCGTCGCAAACGTCGGCGCGCCCACGAACGAGGGCAAGGGATCGGACTCGCCGCGCAGCGCGCGCGCGTAGCCGTCTCGGCCAAGATCGACGATTCCGCCATAGGACGTGTAGATGCGCGCCCCGGTGCGCGTCTCTATGCACCCGAGCACTTGGACAATCCCGACGCCGTCCGGGCGGATGCGCATCCAGTCGGCTGCGCCAGGCAGGAAAGCTCCTTCGAGAACCGGCCCGAGGAATCGCGCCTCCTCAAAGCGCCAGTTGATCCGCAGTCCGTCCGCCAGCGCGCCGACCACTTCCTTGCGCAGCTGGATCGTGCAGGCCCCAAGAAATCTCGCGTTCCACGGCCAGCGAGACTCAGATGAGACTGGCGCTGTCCTCGGCGGCGAGCTCGACGTCTTGATTGGCGTCACCCCGTTACCCACCTGATACCGGGGGCATTCGGCTAACTCCAACAGACGGGTGGAGATTGGCTGGCCGGCAAAACGAAGCACCGGCAGGAACTCAACCAGCCCGTCCGATTGCCCGGGCACAATGGCTCGAAATATTCGTGCCTTAGCGTCCTGGACGCGAGGCTCGATCACACCGATGGCTTCGCGGACCGGGCCTCCGTTGACACGATATTCGACCGCGACGCTGTGACCCGGCCGCATCGGAGAGATCGCCACCAGGACGGGCGCTGCGGTTCCCGGGTCGACCATTTGTGGCGGCCCAGGCGTGTCGGTCCCGCCCCACCATAACGCCGAGCCGTCGCTCGCTAGACGCTTCGACGCAAGCCGCATAGCCGGCTCTGCCGCGAGCCTGCTATCGCCGAACTGCAGACGGGAGAGTGTCGCCGGTTCTATCAAAGTCACACGAACTCCCCGCTCACAAAGGCAATTGCTGCACAGTCTGCGCACAGAGCGCAAGCGCAAAACGCGAAATCGCTGGGCGACATGCTTCGCCACGCGATTGGTCGCGATCGACGAGAGGTCCGCCTCTCGGAAATCGGATTTCCGGTGCGGCTTTTTCTGAATCATCCGACTTGGGCGAACTCGCGCAACAAATGCTTGCAGAAACAAGAAATGAATGCTATACGTCTTTCATCGATGGATCGAGCCGACGCATCAAGGCCGCCTACGGGACAAAGGAGAGGAAAAAGCATTTGAGACGTTTTCGCAGATAGCCTTCGGGAATGGGAAGAAATTTTTTATTTGGATTCGCTGTAACCCATTGAAAAGTCCCGATTCGGACGAATAAAACCAAATTAAACCAAGCAAAATTGCTTGGTTTAATTTGGGCTGGCTTGGATTTGCTTGGTTGTACTTGGCTGGCCCGGCCGAACCGCGCCCTCGCGCGTCGAGGGCCTACACGCCCAAGTAGCGCTGCAGCAGCGCCGGTTGCGCCTTGATCTCCGCGGCGGGGCCTTCGTGCGCGATATGCCCGTTGTTGAGGATGTAGACGCGCCCGGCCAGCGCCAGCGTCGCGGCCAGATTCTGTTCGACCAGGACGATGGTCTGCCCGCTCCGCGCCAGCTCACCGCAGGTGCGCACCAGATCCTGTACGATGATCGGAGCAAGCCCTTCGAAAGGCTCGTCGAGCAGGATGATCTTCGGATCGCGCACCAGCGCGCGCGCAATCGCCAGCATCTGCTGCTCGCCTCCGGAAAGGTCAGTGCCGCGACTGGCGCGCCGCTCCTTCAGCCGGGGAAACATCTCGTAGATGCGCTCGAGCGGCCATTTGTTCTTGGCGGTGAGCCCAGCGAGGACGATGTTCTCTTCGACGTTGAGGCTGCCGAAGATGCGCCGATCCTCGTGCACAAGCTGCATCCCCAGACGCGCGATGCTGTGGGCCTTCTGGGCGACGAGCTCGACGCCGTCGAGCTTGACGCTGCCGGTACGCCGCGCGACGACCCCCATCAGGCTTTTAAGCGTCGTGCTTTTTCCCGCGCCGTTCCTGCCGACAAGCGCCACCGCTTCGTGTTTCTCGACCCGCAGCGAGACGTCGAACAGGATGTGGCTGTCACCGTAATAGGCGTTGAGTCCGTTGACTTCGAGCAGGCTCACGCGGCCTCTCCGTGAACGCCGCCGAGGTAAGCCTCCTGCACCTTGGGATTGATTTTGATCTCTTCGGGCGTGCCTTCCACCAGCACGCGGCCCTCCTGCAGCACGGTGATCCTTTCGACCAGCTCGAACAGCGAGTCCATGTCATGATCAATGATGATCATGGTGCGCCCGCGCGCGATGGATTTGAGCAGGGCGACCGTCTCGACGCGCTCTCGCGGGCTCATGCCCGCAAGAGGCTCGTCGAGCAGAAGCAAGCTCGGCAGGGTGGCCAGCGCCAGCCCAATCTCGAGCCGCCGCTTCTCGCCATAGGCAAGCTCGGACACCGTCGTGTCCGGTCGTCGGGTCAGATTGACGAGCGCCATCGTCTGGTCGACCAGATCGTCGAGGCCTGGAACGTTGTGCAGGCTACGGAACAGATCGAGCTTGAACTTGCCGCGGATCTGGGCGAGCGCCGAGATCCGAAGGTTCTGCCTGACTGTCAGGCGTTCGAAAAGTTGATTGAGCTGATAGCTCTTGGTGAGTCCGAGTTGGCAGACATCGGAGACGCTCATCCCCGTGATGTTTCGGCCTTCGAATACGATTCTGCCGGAAGTCGGCGTTGTCTCGCAGGTCAGCATCTTGAAGAAGGTGCTTTTTCCCGCGCCGTTCGGCCCGATGATGCCGCGTATTTCACCATGATTGACGACAAAGTCGATATCGCTGTTGGCCACCAGGCCGCCGTAGCGCTTGGTGAGGCCGATCGCCTCGAGTATGGGTCCGGCCGAATGTTCGGCAGGGCGGCGGTCCGCCAGCATCGGCTTGGCGACGACTTGGACCGTGGCGGGAGAAGCGATTTGACCGACTGCCGTCTCGACGGGTTGAGCCGTCTTTCGACGGGCCGCCGCCAGCCGATAGAGATCGACAATGGCGCCGACGATTCCACGCCTCAAGAAGCAGACAAGCAGCACGAATACGATGCCGAGGACGAGCTTCCAGGTTGCGCCTAGATGCAGCGCATTCTGGAGGAAGTCGCTCAGATAGAGCCATACGGCGGCGCCAATCAGTGGCCCGAACAGCGTGCCCGCGCCGCCAATCGCGGTCTGCATCACGAGCTGGCCGGATGTGTCGAACATGAAAGCATCCGGCGGCATGAAGCCTTGCATGATGGCGAGAAGGCCGCCGGCGAAGCCGGCATAGGCGGCCGCGACCACGAAAGCGGTGAGCTTGTAGCCGTGGATGTTGTGACCGAGGGCGGAGGCGCGCAGCGGGTTGTCGCGGAGCGCGCGAAAGATTGCTCCCACCGGCGAGCGCACGATGCGCAGCGCAATCACTAGGCCGACGAAATACCAGAACGCCAGGAAAGCATACATCGACAGGTCGGTGTCGAAGCTCAGCTTCGTAACGCCGAGGTTGAAGCTCGGCGTCGGCACGCCTGGTAAGCCATTCTCTCCGCCGGTGAATGCGGACAATGGATTGAACTCGACGAAGAAGAACACCTCCGCGATCGCGACGGTGATCATGGCGAAATAAATGCCGGTGCGCCTGAGCGCGATCAAACCGACCAGATAGCCGACAATCCCTGCAACCAGGCTGCCGATGACAATCGACGTCAGGACGTATGGAAAGTTGCCTTCGGTAAGAAGATAGGCGGCGAACATGCCGCCTGTGCCGAAGAAGGCGGACTGACCGAACGACAGAAGGCCAGTGTAGCCGAACAAGAGATCGAAACCGAGCCCGAACAGGCCCCATATCAGGATGCGGTTGATGGTGGTCAGCGAGAAGCCTAAGTGCGGGAGCACAAACGGCGCGGCGAACAAGGCGATGACCGTCAATATTTCGGCGATGAAGGGGTGCTTTATGTTCATGGGCTAGACCGCGTTCACTCGCGGCCTGCCACGCCGAGGAGTCCATAGGGGCGGATCACCAACACCAGCGTCATCGCCACGAACAGCATGACATATGCATAGCCGGGATTGAACATCGACGTGATGCTGATGATCTCGCCGGCTATGAGGCCTCCGAGCACCGCGCCCGGAAACGAGCCGACGCCGCCAATAACAACGACGACAAAGGTCTGAACGAGGATCGATTCACCAATGTCAGGCGAGATTGAGACTACCGGAGCATTGACGATGCCCGCGAAACCGGCAGCCATGGCGCCGATGCCGAACACCATCATGAAGATCTTATTGACGTCGATCCCCAACGAATCGACCATCACGGAGTCTTCGATTCCAGCCCGCACGATCATGCCGATGCGGGTGCGGTAGAGCACGAAATAGAGCACCAGCAGCGCTATTGCGACAATGCCGAGAAG
>Ga0209624_10003919_pt1 | contig 10362 bp, 8 predicted proteins | sample JacPinW_OM2H0_O1_FD_188565 | JGI IMG/M metagenome (GOLD analysis project Ga0209624, IMG submission 188565) | Forest soil microbial communities from Algoma, Ontario, Canada - Jack Pine, Ontario site 1_JW_OM2H0_O1 (SPAdes) (version 2) | ecosystem: Environmental > Terrestrial > Soil > Boreal... | reverse complement strand
CCTTCGGCGGAACACCCAATTGCGTCAACGCCTGCTGCACTTGGTCATACGGGAACTGCTCGTAACGCAGATCCGGTTTGCCGATGCCGCGCGCAATCACTGCGGTAGCTTCCGTCATCGAGAGGTCGCGCTCCCCTAGCAGTTCGCGCGTTTGTTTGCCGGAAAAATCCAGGTGCAGGAGGCGCTGCGCGGCGTAGTCACCAACGTCGCGCGTCGCGGCCATGGGAATCTTCAGGTCGGGTCGCAGCGCATTACCGAAGATTCCCATCCCATGAATCATGCCGATCGCCGCCAGATTGTTCTCCATGAAATACGCGGCGCGCAGATGCAGAACGTTTAGACCTTCGATAGCGTTCAGTTTTTGTTCCGAAGCATGCAGTCCCGAGACTGGCCCGGCCCCTTCCGCAACCTGCGCGCCGTAGCTGCTCAAATGCGCCGCGTAGAGCAGGCCGGATTTTTTCACGGCCTTCGCGATCCCATCGCTATCTCGCTCCTGCTCCTCCCGGGATTTCGCCGGCGGCAACATCAAATATGCGGCGCGCGCACCGCGGAAAGCTTTGGTGAGCGCAGCCGCATCGCTCAGATCAGCCGTGAACGCTTCCGCGCCTTTGCCCACAAAGCGCTGTAGTCGTCCCGAGTCGCGTCCCATGACGCGTACCTTCTTGCCCGCTGACAGCAGAGAATCGGCGATGATCGAGCCGGTGTTCCCACTCGCTCCCAAAATCACATACATTTCAGTCGAAACAACGGATGACGTCATAGTTACTGCCTCCTTTGGTCTTGTTAAAAGGGCGTCGAACGCCTTTAGGGTGAGTGCGTTTCCGTCGGCTGTCACTTGGGGAATGTGTCGCCGAACATGGGAAGGCCGCTCACAGATTCGGCCCTGGTCGCCTCGTCCTGCAAAACGTCCCAATGCTCCTTGAGAAGACCGTCTTCGAACCGGATAACGTCGGCGGCGACCCAGGCGGCGGGCCTGCCCATCCCGGTGAAGCGGCCATGCGCTACAACGTAGTCGCCTTCTGCGATGATGAGCTGGTTCTCATAATGCAAGGTCGCCGGCACTGAGCGGACGAGATTGAATAGACCTTCGCGACCTGGTGGGATGTGTGCGCTGTGCTGTATGTAGTTCGGTGACCAGAAGCGTTCCGCTGCAATGTAGTCACGCTTGTTGAATAGTGTCTCGAATGCTTCGAGCACTACTGCCTTATTCCGCTCTGGGGACGAGTTGCTCATTGCTTCTCCTGTGCTTGGAACAGATTGATCTGCGCCTTCACTACAGTAGAGTATGAGCGTAATCCAGAAGTTGCAAGTATTTTATAAACTCTTTTTGGGGACATTTCGTTGTCGCCTTGATTTGCTCGAAAGCTCATCTATGTTTATCGTTGATCCAACGAGCTTCTTGCATCAACGTGAGACGGTTCGCATCCAATTAATGAAGAGTACGCTGGTACTCTAGGAGCTCTTCCCGCCTGGAGCGATCCATGCGGACTCGGGAAGAGATGGTGATGGCAGATGGGTTATTCGAAGAGTGACAAGGCGGAGACGCACACTCGGATCGTGAGCGTGGCTGCCAAGAGGTTTCGCGAACGCGGTCTCGAAGGCATCGGCGTCGCCGATGTGATGAAAGAGGCCGGTGTTACTGTCGGCGGTTTCTACAAACATTTCCGTTCACGCGATGAACTGGTAGTTGAGGCGCTGGCCACCGCATTCCAAGACCTCGACCGCTGGGAGGAACATACTGACACGCTAACCAAAGCTTTGGAGAACTATTTGTCCGAAGAGCACCGGGATGCGCCAGGGGCAGGCTGCGCGTTGGGCGCATTGCTGGGTGATATGTCTCGGGCGAGTCGATCGGCGAAGGCTGTATATACCGCACGACTCAAACGCACCTTGGCTTACTCGACGGGTCTTGTTCCTCCAAATGGCAACTCTGATCGGCGCGCCCGTGCGATCCTCACGATTAGTGCAATGCTAGGAGCGATCAATCTCTCTCGTGCCGTGTCAGACCCGAACCTTTCACGAGAGATTCTCCAACGGACGCGCGATGAGCTGATCAGTTTAAACAAATCAGCGAAGGCTCATTTGCCGGGTGGCGCATCTCGGGCGGGCGTTCGCAACGGCAGTTAGGAATTCACCCAGACAGGCACGCTTCGCCGTCTTCCCGCTGATACAGACCGAACCCGTGAACCGCAACCGCCTCACCTCGCCGCAATTGGTTGAAGCCGCGAGCGATACAGCCTCCCAACGCCTGCCGATGTGGCCGATGTCGCCCGAGCTTCGCCGCCCGCTGTGTGCAAATCGCCGCTCGGTGAAGAAAATTGAAAATTGTTCCTTAAGACCCAGAAACGTCTTTTCCCAATGCTACGATGCCATTTGGATCGCCCGTTGCTGATTCGAATCTTCGCTGATGAATTGCACCTTGGCGGTTCACAATCAAAGACCTCTTCGATCAGGATTGCGTCTCCTCCAGAGATGTCACTTATCTCCTGCTACTCCGAGGAATTACGTTTTGCTTAAACTATTGATTCCACCCGGGACGCAGTCGTGCTCTCCGGACGAACTAGCCCAGGAGTGTGGACAATTCAGCGTTGGCGGTATGGGGTCACATTCATACATAAAACCTGAAAGTAGACTTGCTTTTTGAAATGCCGCAGCTTGCCTTTGCGTGCACGGGATACAGGCACTCATTACCGGAGCCAGCAGGCGGGTCAACGACTTCTCCCTACGGCAAAAGATCAGGGAGGTCGAGTCGAGCTACGCCGATTCGGTAGTCAGCCATCCCATAGTAGACATCGAAGCGGTCTGCCGATCCGATGTCGTCGCGCCGGTCGATGCCGGTGGGGAACACGACGTTAGCGATAGCCCCTAGCCGCTCCTGAGGTAGTGTCGGGGTCAACACCGGGTCTACCGAACGATAGCGGATCACTTGCGGGTGCTCTTTCGAAAGCACCATTACTCCGGCCGAATAACACAAGTGGTGCACACTATTGCTGGGTCGCCCAATTTCGCTAACGCCGTGGTAAACGACCAGCCAGCCGTGCCTGGTGAGGATCGGTGGAGTGCCGCAACCGATTTTGAGGCATTCCCAAGACGATATCGGAGTCGCCAGCCGATGATGAGAAAACTGATCGGCGAGACTCGGTTGGAAAGCCTCCAAGGAAATCGGGCGGTAGGAAATCCAGATGCTTTCGCGATCAAGGTCCACCTTGTGGGAGGCGGCGTGGCGTGCCTTTTCCTCCGGAGCGGTTCCAGGAAACAGCGGCCGGTGAAGCATCGCCAACTCGGGTTGCCCGGAGGGATTCGGAATCGCAGCGGGGAATGGGCAGGCATCCTTGTCGTCAACGTTGCTGAGATCCAAGCCCTCAAACGGAGCAAAAGGCACAAGCCCCAACCGTTTCCAGTGAAAAAGATCCGTCGAGCATGCCGCGGCGATGCGGGGGCCGTGCGGCGAGCGCGCCGTATAAGTCATGAGGTAGTGCTGCAGTGGTTCGACGAACGTGATGCGAGGGTCCTCGCAGCCTCCGTGGCCGTCGATCCCACGCTCATAGTCGGTTTCCGGCTCCAGAACGATGCCGAGGCGGTCGACGCCTGCCGGGTCTCCGGCTTCGTTGAACCGCACTCGGGCAATGCCGATCCGCGAGTAGTTCCCATGCGCAACCAGCCGCGGAAAGAGGTACAGCTCGCTGTCCGGGCCACGAGCGGCCGCCGGATTCATGACGCCTTCGGCCTCCTGCGGATCGCCCGGCTGCGGCTCCATCAACATTCCGAGACGCTGCAACTCAAATCCACTCATGTTTTCCTGGCCTCACGCCGCCTGATCGCTGACCGCCAGACATGCAATTATTGTTTGAATCACTCGTTCCGTCTCGTTAGGATCCTTCACTGGAATGCAATCAACTCCTGCTTCTTTAGCAGGATAGTCATTCCCTCCGACGTACAAGGCGTCGCCAACGTAAATCATCTCTGCCAACGAAATGCCCAATAGGTCGCGGAGTTTTCGGATGCCATAGGCTTTATCGATGCCAGGTTTGGTGATATCGATCGATGTCGAGCCTCCGATCCGGACAGAAAAATCAGGAATTAGACCGTCGAGAATCGCTTTGATCTTCTTCCGTCTGCTGATATCGGGATCCCATTTGTCTTTTTCTTCCAGTGGAGCCTCCTGACCCAAGGCGGAAAATGTGATCTGGCTTCCTCGATCTTCGATTTGTTCCCCCCACAATTTGTCGGCTTTGAAGTCCGCGCTGCTGATCGTCTTTTTGAGAGCACCCAGAATTTTGTCTCGTTCCTCCGCAGTGAGATCTTCCGAATAAATCTTTTTCCAAGCCGCTGAGTCGTATCGGTAGAACTTCGTTCCGCAGGTCGGAAGCAGGGAAAGATTTGCCAGGGTTTTGTCATGAGGAAGGTTGGAGAGCAGCTGTTTCTCGAACTGCGGCCAATCGCCTCCCGAGATCACGGCTACTTTGACGATGGAGAGAAGATGATGCAGCAGTTCAGACATTTCGGAGTCAAGAGGCGACTTGCTTCCGGCAAGTGTGCCGTCGAGATCAAACACAATGAGCTTTTTCACTATGCCTCGATGGTGAATTCTTGCGATCTTTAATACAAGGTTGCGTCTCGGTGATCGGGCTGCCGTTTACCGTTTGTAAACTATTCCGGCAGCGCAATTTCCAATAGGTTGACTGCACCGCGGGGCCAAAGAGTACAAGGTCCCACTACCGCCGGCAGGAATACAACGTCACCTTTTCCAATCGCATAAGTGGCGTGTCCCTGTTCAATCTCACCCGCGCCTTCGATGCATACCAGCACCCTCGGTAAACCCACAGCGCCAACAGAAAACGGCAATTCTCCGCCGATGCGCCATAACCGAAAGTATTCACAATCGAAAAGCCGCTCGCGCTTTACGGGCGCCGCGGACTCCAGCACGGGGGTTACCCTACCGACCGGCCCCTCCACAAAGTCAATGCAGTCCATCGCCTGATCGACTTGGAGTTCCCGGGGCTTGCCTGTCTTCGTGTCCACATGACCCCAGTCGTAGAGGCGAAAAGTAACGTCGCTGTTCTGTTGAATCTCGAACACCACAACGTCGCCTCCCAGAGAATGGACCGTTCCAGCCTGTAAGAAGACACCGTCGCCGGGCTTCGGAGTGAAGCCTGCGAGTAGGTCCGCCACCGTCTCGTTCGTAAGCGCCCGGCGCAGATCGGCAGCAGTCGTGCCTGCTTTCAAACCCGCATCGATGCGGCTTTGTACGCCGGTCTCTAACACAACCCAGGCTTCGGACTTTGCGGTCTCACCCGCAGGCAAAAGATTTGTATTCGCTTTCGTTGGATGCACTTGTACGGAGAGCATTTCCTGCGCATCGAGGAACTTCAGCAGCAGCGGAAATCGCTGAAACCGATGGGCCAGCTTTCCCAGCATTTGCTCCGGAAACTGCTTCAGTAATTGACCGATCGTCTGGCCTTTCAGTGGACCCTCGGCAACCTGGCTCGCGTGGTCATCGCGGTCGCTGAGCAACCAAGCTTCTCCGATAGGTCCGGTTGGCAGGGGCTCGGTCAGTAAGTCGGCTAAGCGCCGGCCACCCCATGGTCGATATTGATAAATCGGCTCAAATCGTAAGGGATAGAGCGGCGTTTCAGTTAGGGCTGTGTTTTTGCTTGCATCGATCGCCAGCAGGTCTTCGGTTTGTGCCATTTCCGTCTGCATTTGTGCTCATTTCCAGGTCCGTAAGAACGAATGGCGTCGTAGCTAATTCTCGTCAGGGAGGGTCGCAGTTGGCTGTGCGCCGAGAAGGCAATTGATCTCTCGCCGCCTGGCATGCCACGCACGACCGACCAGTCAGGATGTACTCGTTCCAGCATGAAGATTCACTCGTTCGTCGTTGGACCTGTTTTATCCGATGTCAAGAATCGAACCCGGTTGGAACGCTAGCAGCGGCCACCAGACTTATGGGCATCCGTTGTCGTTGATCTCTTCTCTCTGATGTGGCGATGCAGGTGTGGCTGTTGTCCACGGTGATCCTCCGGGCCTGACCGAGATCGGAGATCTGCATGTCACTCAGTTGGATCTCGATGCCCTCTGTAGTGGTTTTGCTACCCGTGAAGAGGGCGATGTCATGCAACATACTTTTGCGCTGATCGCCGAGGCCCGGTGCCCGAACGGCGGCAACTTGCAGATGTCCACTCAGCTTTTTCACAACGAGAGTGGCAAGCGCCTCTCCGGTGATGTCCTCTGCGATTATCAGCATCGGCCTCCCGCATTTTGTAATCTGTTCCAGCAGCGGGAGCAGATCTTTTCTGGAACTGATTGCTCCTTCGTGCACGAGGACATAGACGTTATCGAAGGCAACTTCCATACGTTCGGGATCAGTAATAAAGTACGGCGAGAGGTATCCGGAGTCGAACTGTATGCCCCCAATCTTCGGTTGGTTGCTGGTGTCGCTTGGACTGCTGCTGCTGTGGCGGACAGCAGCAGCATCTTCCACATGAGCCAAAATGCGGTCGCCTACTGTAGCAAGTTGAGCAGTCATATCTGTAGAACCTCTATCGCTCGTCTTTAGTTCGTAGCTCTGCTGAGTCCGCCTTACAGGCTTTGCATGATGAGCAATCCAGTGGACGGTCGATCAAAGAAAGGGACGCGTGAGAAGCGACCGCTCCTTCAGTCCAGCTTCGCTCAATTCCCTCGCACATACTGTGCCGAAGGGATCACTTCGAAAGTCGCTGGGCAAGCGCAATGTGGTCATCCCGAATTGAAGACCCGATTCAGGGCCTTCAGGATCACCTTCCAACCTAACGCCGTCCCGAACCTCCTGGCGAACAAGCCATCGACACAACTTTTTCGCACGCGCTGATTACAGGACCTACCTCGGACTCGGCGCGATGCGGCAATCCAACCCTGCTGCATGACAAGGTCAGCATGGTTCTTGCCCAGTCCTTGATTGTCTTAGAAGAAAACCATTCAAAGTTGTTCCCTAATGCTCAGTCTGCATTTCGCTCTCGGCCTATACTGGCGATTTCACTTGTTCCACTGCCGAATCCGGACTAAATATGGCGCCTGCCTCTGCCGAGCGACAATGGAAGCGGCGGGTCAATCCCTGGGTGATTGCCGCAAAGGTGGCGCTCGCCGCTTTTATAGAGGTTCTTGATACCTCCGTAGCAAACGTCGCGCAGCCTCACATCGCTGGCAATCTAGGCGCCAGTACCGACGAGGGAGCCTGGGTCTTACCAGCTATCTGGTATGTCATGGGCCGCAAGCGCTTTTTCTCTTGTGCATCGCCATCTTCACGATTGCCAGTTTCCTTTGCGGCCCTCGCGCCGCATTTAATCTGGATCGAATGGTTGGTAGTCAAGTTGGACAACGCGAGTCTGTCCGTAAGGACCTAGGAGGAATTCAATGCCAGATCTCAGACAAGGATGCGCGACAGGAAAGAGTACGGAAGAGACGATACCAGCCGATGCCCTGGTTCTATTCGGAGCAATGGGAGACTTAGCCCATAAGAAAATCTTTCCCGCTCTTTATCATATGGTCCGACATGGTCACCTGGATGTACCAGTGATTGGCATTGCCAGGGCAGCGCGGACCGACGAACAACTCAAAGAGCGCGTGCGCGACAGTATCCAGCAGCAAGGGGGCGAGATCGATCAAGAAGCCTTGGCCAAGCTGTTGAACTTGCTTCGCTATGTCGGCGGGGATTATGAAAAACCCGAAACCTTCGAGCTGTTGAAGAAAACGCTCGGCTCGGCGAGCCGCCCAGCGCACTATCTGGCGATTCCGCCAAGTCTTTTTATGAGTGTTGTCGAGTCTCTCGCAAAGTCGAACTGCATGAAAAATGCTCGAGTAATTATCGAGAAGCCCTTCGGGCACGATCTTGTTTCGGCGCAGCAGTTGAATGCCGCTCTTCATGCTGTGCTTCCAGAATCGAGGATCTTTCGGATCGACCACTACCTTGGTAAAGAGGCCGTTCTCAATCTTCTGTTCTTTCGCTTTGCCAACAGCTTTCTCGAACCGATCTGGAACCGGAATTACATCGAGAGTGTGCAGATCACGATGGCAGAGAAGTTCGGGATCGAGGGCCGGGGGAAGTTCTACGACGATACCGGGGCGATCCGCGATGTGATCGAAAACCATATGCTCCAGGTTGTAGCTTTTCTGACGATGGAAGCGCCGACCGGATTACATTGCGACGCCATTCGTGATGAGCAGGTCAAGGTATTCCGCGCGATTCCACCGTTGGATCCTAAAAATCTGGTGCGAGGGCAGTTTAAAGGCTACCAGACCGAAAAAGGAGTTCCACCGAATTCCAAGGTGGAAACGTTTGCGGCTGTGCGACTGGAGATTCAATCATGGCGCTGGTCGGGCGTGCCATTTCTGATTCGTGCTGGAAAGTGCCTCCCGGTTACGACCACAGAAGTGCTGGTCAAACTTAGAAAGCCTCCACTCGACAATTTGGCTGGCGAATCGACCAATCACTTCCGCTTTCGTCTCGGTCCGGGTGAGATTTCGATTAGCCTCAGCGCCCGCGTGAAACGTCCCGGCGAAGAACTCGTCTCCAAGCCCACGCATCTCTCGGCGGTAGAGGACCATACCGCGGACGAAGTTGATGCTTATGAGCGTCTTCTGGGGGATGCAATGCACGGAGACGCCATGCTGTTCGTTCGCGAAGATGCGGTGGAAGCTGCCTGGGCCATCGTTGACCCCATTCTCGGGAATACGGCGCCCCTCGAGGAATACGAATCAGGCTCATGGGGACCTCATGAGGCGGTCCGTCTGGCTGACGATGTGGGCGGTTGGCACGACCCCGAAGGAAGCAAGGGGGACACAGTCGCTGCGCCGCGCGCCGCGTAAGAGCACGAATCTGGACTTGCGATCGCGGACGAGGATTTATTCGGCTAACACTTTGTGCACAAATTGAACAACCATCGATCCTTCGCCAACGGCCGACGCGACACGCTTCACGCTCTCAGCGCGAATGTCGCCAACCGCGAAGACTCCTGGAAGGCTCGTTTCAAGCGGGTAGGGAGGCCGGTGCAAAGGCCAGCGGTCTTGAACCTCAGCGCCGGTCTTGACGAAACCCCTTGCATCGAGCGCGACACTACCTCGGAGCCATTCCGTGTTGGGGTCTGCGCCGGTCATTATGAACACATGCTGGATGTCCCGGGTTTCGCTCGTCCCAGTTTTGGTGTTGTGCAATCGAATCCTCTTAAGGTGTGCGTCGCCTTCGAGCGCTTCGATTGTCGTCCATGCCATGAGGGTAATCCGCGGGCTCGCTTCGATTCGGGAAATCAAGTATCGTGACATGGTTTTGGCAAGGCAGGGTCCTCGCATCACTAGATAAACATGCTTGGCGGTTCCGGCAAGGAAAACTGCCGCCTGCCCTGCTGAATTTCCACCGCCCACGACCGCGACCTCTTCGTCGCGGCAGACCGTGGCCTCGACGTGAGTAGCGCCGTAGTAGACTCCAACTCCTTCAAACTGGGAAAGGTTCGGCAAGTCCAGTCTGCGATATCGGCTGCCAGCCGCTATGATGATCGTTCGAGCCCGCGCTGCCCCTCCATCGTCCAGTTCGACCGTGTATGGATGGCTGGTCTTCAGTTCTTTGGCCGATTGAGCGATAGCGATGTGCGCACCGAATTTCTCCGCCTGTACGAATGCGCGGTTAGAAAGTTCCTGCCCGGAGATTCCCATGGGGAAACCAAGATAATTCTCTATCCTGGAACTCGATCCTGCCTGTCCACCCGGTGCGTTCTTCTCTAGAACAAGCACCTTCAGTCCCTCGGACGCTCCATAGACAGCCGCGGCCAGCCCGCTTGGTCCGGCGCCGATTACAACCACGTCGCTCACCTCGGCCTGATCAATTCCGGCGTTCAATCCCAGGCAGGCAGCCGCTTCGGAATTGCTTGGATTGCGCAGGGCAACCGTACCGCGACAGATCAGGACGGGAATGTCCGCTAGCGGAACTCCGAATTGGTCAAGAACGGTCTGCACTTCTGGATCGGCATCGACATCAAGATAGGCGTGAGGCTGGCCGTTGCGAGCCAGGAATTCCCGGAGACGCAGCGTGTCACTCGAATGGTTGGATCCGATCAGCACCGCATCGCCAACGGAGTTGGAAATGAGGAAAACGCGGCGCAGTACAAAGGCGTTCAGGAATATTTGTCCCAGGGCGGCATCAGTCTGCATGATGTGGCGCAGATTGGCTCGATCGATTTCAAGGAATGTGCTGGCTTCTAGGGCTCTGGCTCGGATCAGGGTTCCACGACCAGAGAGCAAGTTCACGTCGCCAGTGAATTCTCCGCGGCCGAGAACATGGAGCGCGGTTTCGCCCTCCGCAGAGACACGAAGCACTTCGATCCTGCCACTCAGTAT
>Ga0209624_10003917_pt1 | contig 10365 bp, 8 predicted proteins | sample JacPinW_OM2H0_O1_FD_188565 | JGI IMG/M metagenome (GOLD analysis project Ga0209624, IMG submission 188565) | Forest soil microbial communities from Algoma, Ontario, Canada - Jack Pine, Ontario site 1_JW_OM2H0_O1 (SPAdes) (version 2) | ecosystem: Environmental > Terrestrial > Soil > Boreal... | reverse complement strand
TGCGAATGTCGGCAGCAATATGCGCGCAGATCGGAATTACAGCGTCAATTGCTTCGGGCTGAAAAAATTCGCCGCCGGTGGCGCGGGCTAGCTGCTTCAGCACGCCGGGATTGCGGTCCATATCGGATTCGTCGAACAGGCCAATGGTGTAAATGACGGCGTTGGATTCAACGGCTTGCGTCATGATTTCTTTTAGTGTGTGCGTGCTGGCATTGTCGCCACCATCGCTGATCACAATGAGGACTTTCTTGTTGAGAGTGCCGAGTTTCAGGCGATCGAGTCCCACGGAAATCGCGTCATAGAGCGCCGTCTTGCCGGAGACGGGACTGCGTTCGATGGCAAGCTGCATCGGAGTAATTTTATTGGTGAAAAGGCCTTCCGGAAGGCCGAATGAAACGTGCTCGTTGAAGTTTACAACGTACATTTCATCATTGGAATTGCTGGATTGGACGAAGGCTTTCGCGGCGGCAATTACATCGTTACGCTTGGGGCGCATGCTGCCACTGCCGTCTACCACAAGACCTACGGTGACGGGAATATCGGCGTGGCTGAAATGCTCGATGTGCTGAGCAACGCCGTCCTCAAAAACCTGGAAATTATCTTTGTCGAGACCGGAGACGGACACACCTTTGTGATTTTCCGTTGTGGCATGAAGGACGACGAGTCCGACCGTCATTTTAATTTTCGCGGTTGAGTTATTTTGATCTGGCGGCGGAGGCGGCACTGATTGCGATTGAAGAGAGTGCGGTGCGAAGAAAACTAAACTCGAAACAAATAAGCATCCGGTGATGGATAAATTAATCCTCATGGTGCTGGATTCTCTTTTGTAAAAGTCTAACTCGCCGCTTCGTGTATGTCGACGCTTACGTCGACCACAACACGCCTGCGCGGACCAAAGTTCCGTCCGCGCAAGCATGTGTGAAACGGTCAAGTTACGCGGAGCGCCGCCGGCGAATCGCCAGACCTACCGCTCCAACCATTGCGAGCAACCCAATTAGTCCGATTGCAGGATCTGAACTGGCAGTCTTCGGCAATGGCAAATCGGTAGCGGGTGTTGTGTCCTGCACCGGCGCGGCTACTGTGGCCGGGGCCGCGGGCGCAGGAGCTGGAGCCTGGGTTTGTACGACGGTTGATGGCGCAACTTCTTCGCCCGTCGCGGAATATGCCGTCACAGGAGTCTGAGGCGTTACTTCGGCGGTGTCGTTCTGCATGGAGAGAACCGGCTCATTCACTTGCTTTGCGAGCTGCAGCGCGCGGTTCTTCGAGTAAACAAATTCGCGGCCGAAGTTTTCTCCAGGGAAGAACCATTCCTTAATTGCTGGCGGTTCGCCGGCTGGACGCTCGGCAAACGTCATTACGCCCTTATCGGTCGGATGATAACGGAAATCCTGAACAGTGATGACCGTCGCATAAGTGTGAGTTTGGTTCTCGTTGAAAATCTGGACGACCCAGCGGCCGGAGTCCGAATTCAACAGTTTGAAGAAGTAAGTGCCCGCCGGCAAAACTGTGCCGCCGGGAATTTCCACTGGCTCGCTAAAGGTGACGACGGACTTGCGGTCTCCGTTCTGTGCGTTCGCTGAAGGCGTCATAACCGACGCGATGAAAATCAAACAAAATGCCGCTGCAAGTGCTATCAAACGTTTCATTATGTATCTCCTTTCGTTCAATTAAGACTTATCGCGTTACGCAGAATTTTTTCGACAATCTCGATCTCGCTTCCGCGGCACGTTCGCGCGGTTGGAAAAATCCCGCTCCGCCTCACTTTCTACGCCGTCCGGCCCTTTTGCTCAATACAGCCTCTCGCGTATATCCGTGGGGAATTAGACTTGAGGGCCCAAAACGGCAATAAATTGCAGTTTTGCGTCGTGATAGGTCCGCCATATCACTTTGCCAAATAAGGACTTACGGCCAGAGTTACGACCGCCGCCGTCAAAATACAGCGATTCCCCTAGGAACCTACAGCATGCCTCCGATGGACGATTTAGCCCTTAGCCTTTAGTTTTAGCGCGGACACAGGAGTGGGGGCTTTTGAAATGAGAAGTATTGTGATGACCATTCATACTTTTGATCATTCATATGCCGGTCTTTCCGCCTCGGAGATTCAGTCCTCCTCCTGCCGCCATGTTTTTCCAATTGGACGCGGTTCGGGAAACTTGTTCATAAACGAGACGGGAAACCGGCACCTTCGCAATTTTAGTGGCAAGCGCTACCGCGAGATGTGGCGGCAGGCTGCGGAAAACCGCAGTGGAGGAGAAGCAATTGTAGTTGATCTTCATGGTCACAGCGCGGCGCGAATGTTCGCTTACAACCGGGACGATCCTAATTTCAATTTCAATCTTAACGAGGTGATTCTGTGAAATCCAACGTGTTGGAACTCGACGAAGCGGAGATTTCAAACGGCCCCGAAGGCATTCAAGATTCCGACGACCACCAGCAAATTGATGAATCGACTCTCGTGCAGCGCGCGCAAGCGGGGGACGAAAAAGCATTTTCGTCGCTGCTCCGTCCATATACTCATCTCGCCTATCACGTCGCTCTGCGTATTACGGGGAATCGAGAAGACGCTGAAGACGCTTCTCAGCAAAGCCTTCTAAAGGCTTACACGCACATCGGCCAGTTCCAAGGAGATTCTCAGTTTTCAACCTGGCTCACCAGAATCGCCATCAATGAGGCGCTGATGAAACTTCGCAAGCGCCGTTCCGAGAAACTGTGGTTTTCTTCGATGGACGAATCCGAAGAGGAACAGAATCCGATTGAGACGCTCCCAGCTGGCGATGACATGCATCCCGAAGCGCTCTATATGAAGTGGGAAAACTCCCGCCGTGTGCGGAGATCGATCGAAGGTCTTCGCGGCATCACTCGCGCCGTGGTTTGGATGCTGGTGATGCAGGAGCGGAAAATTAAGGAAACCGCGCGGCTTCTGCAGTTGTCTGAATCCGCGGTGAAGTCCCGAATTATGCGCGCCCGCCAGCAATTGCGGGAAAGTCTTGCGGATTGCGTTTAATTGATTCACTTTGTTCACAAAATTCGCGTATGTGTGCCCGCGCCTTTTTGTAGAGGTGTGAACGCCCCGTTCGTTTTTTCTTTAGATGAATCAACGAGATCGCGCGGGTCGAGTCACGCGAAAACAGCTAACTCGAGCCGTCCAATTCTTGTGTATACTTCGGCTGATGAGAATCAACCACTCGTCTTTCTGACTGAGCCCGCCAGCGCGTCTTTTAATTGTTTGCGGTTCAGCGATGTGGATTTAAGATATGCCAATCCCAGCCGGCAAGCATTACACGCAATTTCAATTTCTTGGAGGTACTCATGAAGGCCCTGCGCATTCTTGTTGCCGACGACCACGATCTAATGAGGCGCGGAATCAAGACGCTGCTTCAGACGCACGCTGGCTGGGAGATATGTGGAGAAGCTCAAACCGGCCGTGAAGCAGTCTCGCGGACAGAAGAACTAAAGCCCGACATCGTAGTGCTGGACATCAGCATGCCCGATCTAAACGGCATCGAAGCCGCGCGCAGAATTCGGAAGGCATCGCCGGAAACTGAAGTGCTGATACTCTCGCTGCATTTCTCCGACCAACTGATACGCGAAATTGTCGAGGCAGGTGTGCGCGGGTACATCATCAAGTCCGATTCCGACCGCGATTTAATCGTGGCCGTCGAAACGCTTGCGAAGCACAAACCGTTCTTTACGCCTCGCGCCACAGAAGTTATTTTGAGTAATTTCAACAATACTGGCGGCACTCGAGTGGAAGTTCCGGAGACAGTTCAGGACCGCCTTACTTCTCGCGAGCGTGAAATCGTTCAATTACTGGCCGAAGGAAAGAGCAGCAAGGAAGTTGCGAATTCTTTGAATATCAGCGTGAAAACAGCGGAAACGCATCGCGCCAATATCATGAGGAAGCTCCAACTGCATACCGTGAGCGAACTGGTGCGGTACGCCGTACGAAATCAGATCATCGAAGCGTAGAGTCAGTTCATCTTGTAGCGCGTTCTGGAGCCGGCACGCGCTTGCCTTCACGTTTTAATTAAACACCTTCAAGTGAACCGTTTTATTTTGAGAAGGAAGGAGCTGGGCAACCGGTCAGATCGGTCACCCAGCCTCGGGGGCAAGAAACAGCTCGCGGGCTTAGTGTTGAGGCGTAAAAACTAGAAGCTCTTATGCGTCTCTCTTCCTGCTCCAAGCATCAGGACGATCCCTCCAACCAATGCGACTCCTCCCAGGACCGGGGGCAAAGGAATTGTCTTGTGCTCCTCTTTGGTGGCCTGAATCGGGCCGATATCCAAAACTTTCTTGTGCGTTGTGTAAGTGATTCCCTGATACGCCAGAGCAACTGCGCCCAGAATAATCAGAATCACTCCCATTAGGGCCGCGGGCTTCATGAATCCTCCTCGACTAATAATTTGAAAAATCGATCCCGGTGGATCGATCTATGTCGGGAAGAGTTCATGCTCGCCGCATTAAGCCGCCGACAAGAGAAAGCAAGAAAAGCACGAGGAACAAGAAAAATAAAATTCGCGCGACACCGACTGCCGCAGTCGCGATACCCAGAAAACCAAAAACTGCGGCAACCAAAGCCACGATGAAAAATATGACCGCCCATCGCAACATGAATCCTCCTTGGTGGCGAAACGAACCGGGGATTCCGCCTTTCGGCTGCATTCACGATTCTTTGCCACGCTCAGCGTCACCTTTTTACGCTCGACTGAGGCGCGCAACAATACATCCATCCCCTTACCACCAACTGTGGTTCGCTGTAGCGCTTTGGCGCTGTGTCTGTACTTGGTTTGTGCGATGAGGTCGAGCATGCAATCGCTAACAATTCAGCCAAAATTGCTGGATTTTGCGGTGGTTTAACGATTCATCCACTCTACAGCGTTCACCTGATTGCATGGGCCGGAGGGCAATATAGGATGAAGGTAGACAGGCTGATGTTTCAGAGCGAGTGAGTGAACGTCTTGTAGGGAATACGCTCAAACTGGCGCTGGACACATCTGAAGCGCCTTAGAATATAGGCAAGTGAGTATGTATAGGATTGCAGGGTTGCAGGATTTGAAGTGCGGCGGTAGGAGCTTCACAACCGCTGGGAGACCTTAATGAGCGCTAGGATTTCAAGCATCACTCGCGAAAGCGGCGCACCAATGCGTAGGGCCACAGCTGATGACCACGGCGGCCACGCAGTGCAATTTTATAAGGACGACAGGATCCTACTTAAAGATTTGAATCACTTTATCGGGCCGGCGCTGATCGCGGGAGATTCCGCTGTGGTGATCGCAACTCGCGCTCATCGAGAAGGACTTTCCAGACTTCTGACCGCGCAGGGAATCGACGTTGCATCGTTGGCTAGACAAGGGCGATACATCGCTTTGGATGCCGCGGAAACTTTATCCAAATTCATGGTGAATGATTGGCCGGACGAGGCGCTCTTCATGAAGTTAGTGGGTAGCGTCCTTTCGCTGGCCAGCACCGCTGCGGAGAGTGACGGTCCAATTGTTGGATATGGAGAAATGGTCGGGCTTCTTTGCAGCGATGGAAAAGTCGAAGCGGCGATTGAACTCGAGCGCTTGTGGAATGAAATTGCCAAATTGCATTCCATCCGCATTCGCTGTGGATATCCGATCAGTGACTTCAACCGCGAAGAGTTGGGCGCGTCCTTTCTGAGGATCTGCGAAGCGCACTCGTTCGTTGTTCCCAGCGAAGGGCACATCGCGCCGAAGAGCGAGAAGGAACGTTTACAGGACATTGTGAATTTGGAACAAAAAGTAGAAGTGCTTCAGAGCGCAGTCGCTCTGCGTGAGTCTGAAGAACGATTCCGGCACATGGTCGATGCGGTGCGCGATTATGCGATCTTCATGCTCGACCCCGATGGCCGAATCATCACGTGGAATCAAGGGGCCGAACGAATCAAAGGTTATTCAGCTTCGGAAATTATCGGACAGCACTTCTCTAAATTCTATCCGGAGGAAGATTTGCAGGCCGGAAAACCGGCGGCCGAGCTTGAAATTGCCGTGCGAGACGGGCGAATTGAAGATGAAGGCTGGCGCGTTCGCAAAGACGGTTCAAAATTCTGGGCCACAGTGGTAATCACGGCGATTCGAGATGATGAAGGCAAGCTGCTCGGATTCAGCAAGGTTACGAAGGACAATACAGAACGAATGCTGGTGCTGAAAGCTTTGCGAGATTCCCGGCGGGAATTGCACGACTCCGAAGATTCGCTTCGCCGGCTTTCGCTGCACTTGCTTCGCACCCAGGATGAAGAGCGGCGGCGAATTGGCAGAGATCTTCACGACAGTCTCGGGCAAACTCTTTCGGTTTTGAAAATGAAACTGGATTCACTTCCGGGAACGATTGGATTGAGCAGCCACGATCCGCGCAATCAAAATATTGCCGCCTGTGCGAATCTTACCGAGGACTGCATCAAGGAAGTTCGGACCATCGCGTATCTGCTTTATCCGCCGATGTTGGAAGAAATGGGTTTGAAGTCTGCGATCTCCTGGTACCTGGATGGCTTCTCTAAGCGCAGCGGAATTCGCACTTCATTTGAGATCGCTCCGGACTTCACCCGGCTCCCGCGTCACGTTGAGACGGCGATCTTCCGGGTTCTGCAGGAAAGTTTGACCAATGTTCATCGGCATTCAGGAAGCGAAGTAGCAAGCGTCCGTCTGTTCAATAGAGGCGGCATGACGATTCTCGAAGTGATCGACAAGGGAAAAGGAATGCCGACTCAGCAGTCGTCGGAGTTCAAGCAGGATGGGCTTCACGCGCTCGGTGTTGGTCTTCGCGGAATGGAAGAGCGCATGCGTCAACTCGGTGGTGGACTGGAATTGCTTTCAAGTCCTCGGGGCACGACGGTCGTCGCATCCGTGCCTGTGGAAGCGCCGTCCATCATCGATTCGCCTTCGGCATAACGAAGCCGGCGGTTTTATTTTGCAAAGCAACTGCGCCACTGCCGTAGATTCAAATTGAGGCCTCCGATTGAGATCGAAGGCGCACAGGTCAATCCCATGGGCCCCAGAATATTGATCGTTGACGATCACGAGATCGTCCGCGAAGGACTCCGAAACCTTCTCAGTCAATCGAGGCCGGGTTGGGTAGTTTGTGGCCAGGCCAGGACTGGTGAAGAAGCTGTGGAAGCAGTTCGAGATTTGGCGCCCGACGCCGTCCTCCTCGACATTACAATGCCGAAGATGAGCGGACTTGAAGCCGCCAGACGAATTGCGAAATCCGGTACGAACTGCCGCATCCTGATGTTCACGATGCATGAATCCGATAGTCTCGGGCAGGAAGTGCGCGATGCGGGCGCGCAAGGCTACGTTCTGAAATCGCAGGCTGCTCGAAATTTGATTGTAGCCATCGAAACAATTTTGGCCGGTGGAACATTTTTCGATGTTCCAGCGATTCCTTAAAACATTTTATAGTTTCTGAACTTCGTATCACGCCCGATGAGGCATTCTTAGTCAGCCTCACTGCACGGTCAACGTCACTATCGTCGAGTGAACGTCGCTACCCGAAGTTCCCGTCACGATTACTGTGTAAGTTCCGGCCGGAGTTCCGCCCGATCCGACCTTCGGGAATCCGCCGCCGGAACAGCCGCCGATATATCCAACTGAAATCAGCAGCAACGCAAACGCGCCGATTGGAAGTAAACGACGCGCTGTGCGTTTCCTAAATTTCGCGGCACTCGCAAGCGTGAGCGCCGTCATCAGCGTCAGCAAAATCAACAATGTAAATAGCCACAGCGGGCGCGCCGGATTATTCGGGTTCGATAGCGGCGTAGTAATTTGCGCCAATCCACGCGCGGTCGTCGTCACCGTCATCGTCGTCGGACTTCCCGCCGTAACCGACGACGGATTAAACGACGCGCTCGCTCCAGTCGGCAGTCCGCTTGCAGTGAACGTCACTGTGCCCGGGAAAGCTCCGCCAACCGTCGCCGTCGCGATTGTAAAGTTCGCCGGCTGACCTGCCGTGACAGTTTGCGAAGCCGTCGTAGCGCTCACACTAAAATCCGTAATCGTGAACGTCAGCGAATTCGACGTTCCGCCGCCCGGCGTCGGATTCGCAACCGTAATCGCAGCCGTTCCTGATGCGACGATGTCAGCCGCAGTAATTGCAGCTGTCAACTGAGTCGCGCTCACAAACGTCGTCGTTCGCGCGCCACCTTTCCACTGCGCCGTCGATCCACTAATGAAATTCGTTCCGGCCAACGTCATCGTAAAGGCCGTGCCGCCTGCGCCAGTCGATGTCGGCGAAATTGCAGTAAGCGTCGGCACTGGATTTGGCGCGGTAATCGTAAACGTCAGCGCATTCGATGTAACGCCCGACGGTAATCCATACGTCCGCGCGTTCGCTCCGCTGAAAACCACCGTCGGCGTAAATACTTGCACCGAAGCAGTTCCCGCCGCCGCAATATCCGCCGCGGTGATCGATGCCGTCAACTGCGTCGAGCTAACAAAAGTTGTCGTGCGATTGCCGCCATTCCATTGCGCAACAGACGAATTAATGAAATTGCTTCCGTTCAGCGTTATCGTGAACGCCGCGCCGCCAGCGATCGCCGAATTCGGCGCAACCGAAGTCAGCGCAGGAATCGGCGTCGTAGCAGTGAACGTCACAATGTTCGACGTGCCGCCGCCCGGAGTCGGATTCACCACACTCACCAGATAAAGATTCGCCGTCTGAATATCCGCAGCAGTAATTGCCGCCGTCAATTGCGTCGCGCTAACAAAAGTCGTTGTCCGCGGACTTCCATTCCATTGCACAACTGAACTGCTAATGAAATTTGTTCCGTTCACAGTGAGCGTGAACGCCGCAGAACCCGCACTCGCAGAACTCGGCGAAAGCGAAGTAATCGTCGGCACAGGATTTGACGCGTTAATCGTGAACATCAGCGTGTTTGAAAATGTTCCCGCGGGCGCACCTTGCGTGCGAATGCCACTTGCCCCGCCCGGAGTCGGCAACGGATTAAATACGATCACCGATGCAGTTCCGACCGAAGCGATGTCCGCCGCGGTAATCGCCGCCGTCAACTGAGTTGCATTTACAAAGGTCGTCGTACGATTGCTTCCGTTCCATTGCACGACTGCGTTATTTTCAAAATTGCTGCCGTTCACGGTTAGCTTAAACGCCGCACCGCCAGCGATCGCGGAATTTGGCGCGAGTGTAGACAGCTCCGCAACAGGCGTCGTCACATTAAAGAAAAATGTATTCGACGTGCCGCCGCCCGGCGCAGGATTCACGACGATCACCGGGACGCTTGAGTTGAAAAATTGAATATCAGCCGCGGAGATTGTCGCCGTCAGCGTCGTAGCGTTCACGAATGTGGTTGGTTGCGGTGCGCCGATCCAGTCGACGACAGAAGTGCTCACGAAGTTTGCACCCGTGACCGTCAAAGTAAACGGCGCGGAGCCAGCGCTGATGTTATTCGGCGAAAGCGCACTAATGGTCGGCACCGGATTCGTCACGGTGGTGACATTAAAATTCACGGAGTTCGACACACCGCCGCCCGGCGTTGGATTCGTAACGATCACCGCCGGCGTTCCAACGGTTGCCACATCAATCGGCAGAATTGAGGCCGTCAACTGAGTTGAACTAACAAACGTCGTTCCCCTGGTGACGCCGCCAAAGTTAAGTGTTGCACCGCTAACGAAACCCGTTCCGTTAATCGTCAGCGTAAATGCAGTAGATCCCGCTGCGATACTTGTCGGCGATAACGAAGAAATCGTCGGCACAGGATTATTTACCTGGAACGTTACATTATTCGTCGACGTGCCGCCGCCCGGCGCGGCATTCGTCACGTTTATCTGGAAGGTGCCAGACGTTGCAATGTCTGACGCCAAAATCGCCGCCGTAACCTGCGTTGAATTTACAAACGTCGTCACGCGAGCGATGTGATTAAAATTCACAACCGAACCAGAATTAAATCCGGTCCCATTCACCGTCAAAGTAAACGCCGCACCGCCCGCCAGTCCGCTCGTCGGTGAAACCGAAGTCACCGTAGGAAATGGATTATTAATCGCAAACGTCGCAGCAGCTGACGTCCCTCCGCCCGGCGTCGGATTCGTAACCGTAATCGAAGCTGTCCCCGCCGCAGCAATATCCGCCGCCGTAATTGTCGCCGTCACCTGTCCGCCACTAACGAATGTCGTCGCTCGCGGCGAGCCATTGAAATTCACAACCGAACTAGAAATTAAATTCGTCCCGTTCACAATCAACGAGAATGCCGCCCCGCCCGCCGTAGCAGAATTCGGCACCAGCGAAATAATCGTCGGCGCAGGATTCGACGCCGCGCCGATATTAAAGCCAATCGAGTTCGACGTACCTCCGCCCGGCGTCGAATTCGTAACGCTCACAGCAGGCGTGCCCGCCGTC
>Ga0209624_10003916_pt1 | contig 10368 bp, 13 predicted proteins | sample JacPinW_OM2H0_O1_FD_188565 | JGI IMG/M metagenome (GOLD analysis project Ga0209624, IMG submission 188565) | Forest soil microbial communities from Algoma, Ontario, Canada - Jack Pine, Ontario site 1_JW_OM2H0_O1 (SPAdes) (version 2) | ecosystem: Environmental > Terrestrial > Soil > Boreal... | reverse complement strand
GCTGCCGGCTGTAGACTGCTGTGCGTCCACGCTCCCCGCGTTCTGCGGCAGGGGAAGCTGCTGGGCTTTGGGCGTCGATGGCGCCGCTTCCTGGGCAACGCTTTCCCGGCACACCAATCCACTGGTCATCACGAGACTGAGTAAGAGTAATTGCTTTCTTGGCCGTGTGGTCTTCATTTCAGCCCGCTCCCTCCGCGGGCGCGTCCTCGCCGGGTTTGTTCTTGCTCAGCACAAGGGCGCATAAGAAGGCGCCGAGCGCCAGCCAGGCGAGTAAGCGATAGATGTCCTGATAGCCTTGGCCGGCAGCCTGCCTAATGAGCTCACGGTAGATGGAGCCGCGGGCCAGCGCCGCCGCGCCCGGACCGCTGGCGACCGCACCATAGGCCTGGGTAAGCGCGCTTAGGTGGTTCGCGTAGATAGGATTGGAAGGCTGCATGTAGTCCGCCAAGCGGGCCTCATGGAAGAGCGTTCGGTTGGTAACGATGGCGCCAGTGCCGGCGATGAAGATACTGCCACCTATGTTGCGGACGAAGTTGATGAGGCCCGAGACCTGATTGTTGGCCTCCTTAGGGAGACCGAAATAGGCGGCATTGGTGATCGCGATAAAGCACAGCGGGAACGGTGCAACCTGAACCACTCGCAGCCAAGTGTTGAAGCCAAAGCTCTGGTTCAGCGTGATGTGCGTGGAGGTGTAATAGAACGCCGCCACAAATAAGGCGAACCCGAGAGCGGCAATGTTCCTGGCGGGGAAGCGGCCCGCAGCGATTCCTGTCAGCGGCATAATCACCAGGAGGGCGAGACCTCCGCCGGTGAGCGCTTCTCCGGCCAGAGTGGCCGTGTATCGAAGAAGCGCCTGGGAAAACTGCGGCTGAAGCACGGTGGTGGCATTGATCAGGCCGCCCACCATCAGCATCAGCAGGGCGCATACGGCGAAGTTCTTATGCTTGAAAAGTTTCAGATTCATGATCGGGGTCTTGGCCCGCCACTCTCGCCAGATAAGACCGATCAATCCGACCACGAACAGCGTGCCGAAGACTCGAATGAACTGCGAGCCGAACCACGCGTCCTCTTCACCCTTGTCGAGCATGATCTGCATTCCGCCCATGGCGATAGTCAGAAAACCGAGGCCCATATAATCCACGCGCATCAGGTTCCTCCGATCGGCCTTGATCCAGGGAGGGTCGTCGACGAAGCGGCTTACCAAGAAGACCGCTAGAAGCCCGATCGGGATGTTGAGGTAGAAGATCCAGCGCCAGGAATAATTGTCCGTGATCCAACCACCCAGGGTGGGGCCGATGGATGGCGCTAATACGGCCACCAGACCGTACAGGGCAAACGCCTGGCCGCGTTTCTTTTCATCGAAGGAATCCGCCATAATCGCTTGCGCCATGGGCTGCATGCCACCGCCTCCGGCGCCCTGGACGACACGCGCTAGAAGCAAAATAGGCAGCGACGGTGCGATGCCGCAAAGAAAGCTGGCAGCGGTAAAGATAAGGATGCACAGCATGAAAAAACGCTTGCGCCCAATAACGCTCGAAGCCCACGCGCCCATCGGCAGAACAATCGCATTCGAGACCAGGTAGCTGGTTAGGACCCAGGTCCCATCATCGGTACTGACGCCCAGATTCCCGGCGATATGCGGCAGGGCAACATTGGCGATGGAAGTATCGAGAACCTCCATGAAAGCCGCCAGCGCTACTGTTGAGGCAATCACCCATGGATTAACCCTCGGCTTCCATTGCGCATCGGCGGGGCCAGCTGCCATCGTTATTTCCCGATCTCACGATGCGCGCCAATAAATCAGGACTTGCTTGATTTGTCAGCGCCCCATGGCTTTCGCTTTTCACGGCGGTTCTCATCCGGCGTGTTCTAGGTTCACGTCCCTAGCGACGGGCCGCCATTAGTCCAGACAAGGGCATGCAATGAAAAGGCGCTCTGAACCCCACTCACCTTTAATGTTGACGCGTATCGGCGCACAAAGCTGTGCCCAATTGCTCACCACTGAAAGTCCGGTAGCGTCTAAGGACATAAGAAGACCTGGGAACGGACTCTAGGGGTAGCGTCGCGGACGAATGGGTCACGCGCAAACAGCACTCCAATCGGCGGCGTAGAATGCCGGAATCACTGGACGTCCCCTAAACTCGGAAAGTGAAACGGTTTGGTCCGGCGTGACGTGCAAAGCGAATTCGGGAGCCAGCGTGCCCGAGGGGAGAATTTGTGACATTGGTTCATACCTTTCGTAGTCGTCCGTTCAGAGGTCCTGAGCAGAGTGGCACCACTCTTCGTTCTCGTGGTCCCTGCTTACAAGCTAGTCAGGCCGATTACCGCGATGGCAAAGGACATTAGCCCCACAACTGTTCGAGCCAGGTGAAACCGAAGCCATCTGTCTCTCGTGAACATCCAAGTCGGCGGAGCAGCTCCTGCAGTCCAGGATTGCACCTGCCTGTTGATCGGCACATTGATCGCCATCGCTATTGCCAGAACGATCAGTATGAGCACGGCGGCTGCGGCGAACATCCAACGGGAATCATCATGTGCCAGAAAGAATAAAGCAAGTAATCCGATTGCCGGGGCTATCAAGAATGGAGGCATTGTCTTAGCAAAAAGGTCGTTCTCCGATTGGAACCGAAGCGTCCAATTCGTCTCAGGCAGCCCGCGAGCCGCATAGTTAGTAATGGCGATCGCGAGCATCTGGCCGGCAATAAGGCCGACCGCGAAAACAGAAAAGATCGCGACAGCGTGGAGTACGGTTACTGAAGACATGGGCTCTCCTTCTCAGGCTGACCAGTGTGCTGAATTCATTTCTTCCTCTCCTGCGTGATGTTGGTCATTGTTGACTGGGCGCACCGTTCGTACGCGGCCGTTCATGGAGGCGAAGGCGCGAGGGCTGTGCGGCATTGTGGTAGTAAGTGTCGGTGCCGACCTTTTGGCCGTACCAATGCGTCATTGGCGCCTCAGTGATCGTCGACTCCCAGTTGCTGAGTTTCGAGCCGCAACCGTTCGCCCGCACGCACCAGGACGGACATCGGCAACAACTCAATGCGAAGTTCATATGGACGGCCCGGCTCGATAGGCTCCTCACGATCGTGGCGCAGAAACGGACGCATCTCGGCGGTCAATTCCGGGTCTTCGGCGCGATGCGATGCGCGCAGCCCATGCCCGGTGTGTCCATCGCGACATAGGCGTAGCCCTCATCGAGATAGAGCTGCATCGGTCCATACTCGATGAACGGAAACGTGGCTGGGACCGGCGGCAGATAGCGCAATGACTTCTGATAAGGCGAGGCACCGAGCAGGACGGGAAACGGGCCCGCGATGTTGCGCGGAAGGTAAACATCGGCACGAACCATGTCGCCGTGACGGGTCTTGGTTTCAATTTCGAAAGAGGTGACATTCACATCCATTAATAAATTCTCCTGTTCTGAATGTTCAGTCTCGTTTACCTGACTTTGCCCCACAGTTCCCATGCCCTAGCGGAGCGTGAGTAGCCAATCGGAGATTTGACGTCCGATGATGTCAGCGTGGTCCTCTTGGACAAAGTGGTACCCCGGTCCAAGCGGTACGGACCTGCACGCTTTCAGCCGTGCCCTTAACCAATCGGCCCGCCTGGTTGAGATGATCGACCCAGGTTCTGCCCAGAAGAAAAGCTTGGGTATCTCCGTGTCCAGCAGCCACGCGTGATAGGCCTCGGCCATGGCCCAGACATCGACCGGAGCGCCGGCGATCGGAAGCTCGTTGGGGAAACGATAGACCGGTTCGCGAGAGGCCGGATCGAGAAATGGTTCGCGATACGCAGCCATCTCCTCCTCCGTGAGCTTGCGCATAACCCCACCTGGGAGCACCTGTTCGATAAAACGGTGCTCGTCTATGAGGAGCTTGCGGCCCTGGTCAGACCTGAAACCTCGAAAAGCTTCGGCACCCTTGGGATTGACGTCAAGCCAGGTTGGTATCGGCCAGATGAACTCCATCAGCGCCAGTCCGCGGACCCGGCTTTCATGCCGCCGCGCCCAGTCGAGGCCGAGAGCAGAGCCCCAGTCGTGTAAAACGAGCACGACGTCTCCCAGGTTGAGCTTTTCGACAAAAGCTTCGAAGTAGCGGGCATGATCCTCCACCCGGTATGCGATGTCTGGCTTCTCAGAGTGCCCCATGCCGATGAGATCGGCGGCGATACAGCGCGCATGCGGAGCCACATGCGGGATAACATTCCGCCACAGGTATGAGGATGTCGGATTACCATGCTGGAAAAGCACCACTTGGCCCTCCCCAGCCTCGACATAACTCATCTGTGAGCCAAGCACTTCGATACGACGTGTCACCTGATTCCTGATCATGCCGAACTCCTATGTTTGAGATAAAAAGTGAGCGATCTAGAGCCTGCAACTTTTCAATCTGACGAATGCAGCCCACGCAGAAAATCCAGCAGCAGTGTCCTGGTAGCATCGGGCGCCTCGCGATGCGCCCAGTGACCGACGTCGGCCGGGCGCTTCATTCGTATCGATTTACATCAACGCGGGGAAAGGTCACTCTCAGCAACTTCGCCGTTCGTGAAACACCGTCTGGAGATTGCGCAGTGCCGCCGTCAGTTGTGAAGTAGGCCACGCGCCCGTAGTCGCCCGGGCCGCGTCTCCAGACGCCGCTGGAGGGGCCGACCAGCGTTTCGGTGAAAGGATTACCAGCCGCGACCGTGAACCCCGCGCGGTTGCCGTCCGCCCGCATCAGCACATGATCAATCGTGTTTTCACGATAGGTCGTGACGTAGGCAATTTCAGCCTCTTCGTCGAGCCCAAAGTCATCCCAGTACCGGCCCCCAGCCACGAACTCCGGCAACCCTGCAGGATCCAGCGTTTCTTGATTCACGGGAACGCGCATCATCAGCTGCTGTGATGTTGACGTGTAGTACAGATATCCGCTGCGAGCGGCGTACCGGATTCCCAACCCGGCGTACGCGGCTGCTACGGTAAACAGGGCATCTCGGTTCGCCGACGGGGCTAGGCGTGATTCGACGGAGCCAAGGGAATTCCTAAAGTAAGTCTCAGCTAACACTGGCTTGCCCATTTGGCCGGCCGCCTCTCCCATTTTGACCAAACAAATAGCCGCCTTGATTGATGAAACCTTTGCTTTAGAGTCCGTTTTGGGAAATGGTTCATAGAGCGCTCGGGCTTCATCCAATTGGCCGAAGGCATCCTTTGGTTTGCGGGCGAGCAAAAGGACTTGGCCGGTGAAACTAAGATTGTCGGCCAAGACGCCTCGGTTTGGAACGTTCTCTGGATCCGCTTCAATCATTGCCCGAGCGATCGCCTGACCCTTCTTAAGACCCTCAAGGCTTTGAGAGAGCCGCCCGGTTTTCGAATCGACTTCAGCAAGATAGAGGTATTGGGCCGCAAGGAGTCTCTGAAGCATTTCGTTTCGTGGGTCCAGACGAACAGCTTGTTGACCGCCTAAGAGCTGTCGCTCCGCATAGGACCTTGCACTCGCGTAGTCGTGTATATCCTTAAAGAACAAGTCGACGAGCACAGAGTACGCAAAAGCCAAACCTCCCGCATATTGAGTCTTCGGAGACTCCTGCTGAAGCTTTGTCTCAATCTGCAATACCTTTTGACCGTACGTCAGTGCCAATTTCGGATCAGATCGTCCAAGTTGTTGCGCGGCGAAATAGCCCAAATTCAAGGCATATCGATGCAACGTAGCTGCATCATTCGGCCGCAAAAGTCTCCGCCCTTCAGCTTGAACTATAGCTTCCGAGGCGGCGACCGAAGTCAGTCTGAAGGTCCTCTTCCCGCCAAAATAGATGATGTAGGCCTTGACCGCCTCTTTACCCGCGGAGGTCTTGGCCCAAGAACAAGCGCTCAAAGACGAATTCGATCAGCTCTACGAGGAGGGCGCGCACCGCCGCCGGATGATGGTTGTGGGATTACACGACCGCATTTCGGGTCATGCCAATCGCGTTCGCGTGCTCGACCGCTTTCTCACCTACGCGCGCTCCAAGCCCGGCGTCTGGTTCGCCCGAAAGGACGAGATTGCGGCTTGGGCGCTCGAGCATCGCGAAATTACACCAATCTACGAACGAGGCGCTCCTACAGTCACCGGTCTGCCTGGCTCTGCGGCCTAGGGAAGGCCTACCGATGCACGCGAAGAACCACGGACTTTCAAAGAGGGGATCGTAAATGTATAACCACGTGATTTGGCCTCACCAGTATGACCCGAAGACCTCGGCGATCTACGCGCTCAACGACATTGACGTGAACGCACCGCCTGAACTGGTGTGGAAGCTGCTTGTCAATGCCAAGAAATGGTCGAGCTACTTTCCTGCCGAAGATCAGGTCAAGATCCTGAGCGGTGAGTCGGAACTCGCGCTCGGAACCAAATGGACCCGGACGACCGTTGGCATTCCTACGAGACTTATCGTGACGGAGTATGAGCCCATTACCAGGCTCGCTTGGTCTACGACAGTCGATGGCGACGAGACCGGTTCGAGCGCCTATCACGGCTTGGTCATCACTCCCACGACGACTGGTTGCCATGTGCTCTCCGAGGAGACGCAGCAAGGCCCCTATTTCCTCGAGGAACTCGGCCGCAAGAATCCCGGTGCGCTCTACCGCTATCACCAGGAATGGGTTGAAAGCCTTGCGCGCGGGGCAGAGGCCGAAGCCGCGAAGACGACGGCTAACCCTTGAAGTCCTTTTGACGGCAACCGCGGCATCGCTGCGCCCGTCGCACGGCCGATTTAGCGGCGTAAGGCCATGGCCGCTCAGGCGGCCAACGTGGTCGAAGGAGATAAGACAATGGCGAAAACTGCAATCGAGAAAGTGTTGACGATATTTCACGGCATCAGCGCCGGGGATGTGGACCTTGCAACGCAGTACATCGATCACAAGCGCTTTGTGCAACACAATCCGTACGCGACCGACGGTGTGGAAGGGCTGACGCACTTCATCAGTCAGTCGCCGCGTGACCAGCTGCAAATAACCGCGGTAAGAGCATTCCAGGATGGCCCCTACGTCTTTACGCAGGCTAAGGGGCAACGATCCGGACGAAACGTCTTCTTCGACATTTTCAAGTTCGAGGACGGCCTGGTTGTCGAGCACTGGGCTTTCTCCGCCATGGACGCTCCTCCCAATCAGAGCGGACACACTCAGACCGACGGACCCACTGAGGCAACACTCTCCGCGGACCCAGAGAAGAACAAGTCGATTGTCCGGGAATACTACGAGACCATTCACGTCTCTGGCGATCACGGTAAAATCCCTCAATATTTTTCTGGAGATCATTGCATCCGCCACGAGCCAGGCGTCCGCGATGGAGTCGAGAACTTCAAACGTGACCTGGAAGAACTCGTCAAGCACAGAAGCATCGACGAGATCAAGTTCGTGTTCGGACAGGGAGACTTCGTGTTTGTAGCTGCCAAGGGATCGCATGAGAGCGAGCCTTGCGTGTACATCGACCTATACCGAGTTGAAGACGAGAAGATCGCTGAGCGTTGGGGCTTTCCCCAAGAGGCCCCGCCTCAGGAGGAATGGAAAAACAAGAACGGCATGGTGTAATTCACCTGCCGTCGGCTCCGTCAAGTTTCCCATAATGACGAAAAGCCCACATCTGCATGGGGCTTTCACTAGCGACACGGAAGCCTGATCGTACCAAGCAGTTTATAGATCTATCGGAGGAAATCATGAATAGATTCGAAGGGAAAGTCGTCATCGTGACGGGGGCCGGATCTGGTATTGGCGCAGGCACGGCGCGCCGCTTTCTGCAGGAGGGCGCGTATATCGTTGTCAACGGACGGCGTGAACACAAGTTGCACGAAACCATCGCAGGCTTCGACGCAGCAAAATCGCTTGTTCACCCTGGAGATGTGTCGGATGAGGGGTATGTGAAGCGCCTTGTGGAAGACACGATTACCAAGTTTGGAAGGCTGGATGTGTTGGTCAACAACGCTGGGATGGCGATCTTCGGCCCCTTCGCCCAGACCACCACACAGGACTGGCGGAAGGTGATGGGGACGGACCTCGACAGTGTGTACTTTGCGTCACGCGAAGCATTGCCTCATCTTCTGAAGACCAAGGGTTCGATCGTCAATCTCTCCTCCGCGTCGGGTCTAGGCGGAGATTGGGGGATGAGTGCCTATAATGCGGCGAAGGGCGCCATCACGAACTTTACCCGTGCCTTGGCGCTTGAGTATGGCTCACGTGGTGTGCGCGTCAACGCCGTGGCACCCAGTTTCACCTCTACGGAAGCTACCGCCGACCTGGAGAAACACCCCGCTGTGATCGCGGCGTTCCGTGACCGTCTCCCTATCGGCAGAGCAGCCACACCGGACGATATCGCAGGTGTGATTGCATTTCTCGCGAGTGATGACGCCGTCTTCATTAATGGAGTGATTTTGCCGGTCGACGGTGGTGTCTCAGCGTCCAACGGACAACCAAACTTCCTTTCGCTTCTCGGACAGGGCTGATTTCAGATAGGACGAAAATGCGACTTCCCAACATTCCGTCGAACCAAGTGACATCCGAGCAGCGTGCCCTGTTTGACAAGCTTAATACCGGGATCAGGGAGAACCTGCAGGACTTTACGACGCAGAAGCCGGATGGCTCGCTGATCGGTCCCTTCAACGTGCTGCTGCTCTTCCCCGCCTACGGAACACCAGTCTAGGACTTGTTCCAGGCCCTTGCCGGCAACTCGGTGCTACTAAAGGCTGCGCGGGAGGTGGTGATACTGGCGACCGCCGCCCGATTTGGATCACTCTATGAACTCTACTCGCATGAGGCCGTGGCGGCCGAAATCGGGCTGCCCGCGTCGAAGATCAGGACCATAGCAGCCAGCTTGGGTGGGGCAATTCATGAGTGATTCTGGTGTATGATGACATTTCTCGAAAGCGATGACGCGGGCTTTTTCAATCGAGTGAACTGTCGGTCGACCGGTGGCCTCCATGCGTCCACGGACAACCGAATTTTCTCTTAAACGGCGTACAAGGCTGACGTCCTAACCGATGGATCCACTCTCGGCAATCTTCAGTTCTGTGAATGTCCAACAAGCTCGCACATACCGAGTTGAGGCCACCGGTCCGTGGGGCTTCCATTCAACTCACGGGTCAAATATTCGATTTGTGTTGGTGCTTCGCGGAGCCGCGGCCCTTCAGACGCAATTCCGCTCACAGCCGCTTTCGCTCCGTAACGGGGATCTATTCATACTGTTTGACGATTCGAACTTTTCTTTTTCTGACGAGGTGAATTCGAGTTCGGTCTCGTGCGAGGCGCTGGAATCTCTAAAGGTGGGAAATACCGTCCGATTCGGCGGTGGTGGGGTGCAGACCACACTTATGGCTGGCCACTTTGCCGTTGATCGTGCCGCGGCGCAGGCGATCTTCAAGATTCTCCCAACCTGCCTGCACCTTCAACTCGATGAGAAGCGGGGTCATTCTTTCCAGTCTGTATTGGAATTACTTTCCTTGGAGACAGAACGGCCAGGACTCGCTTCGCAAGAGATGATCGACAGGCTTTGCGAGATGTTATTCATCCATGCAATTCGTGCCTTTACGAGCGAGCAGGTCCACGGATACCGTGGGTGGCTTGCAGGTCTCGCCGATCCGCAACTTGGCAAGGCAGTTGAGTTGTTGCACGCCCAGATCCAGAAGAACTGGACAATTGACTCCCTGGCGGCAAGCGCTGGAATGTCGCGATCAAGCTTTGCATCTCGGTTCAAGCTGATAGTTGGCCAGAGTCCACTGGAATATCTCACACACTGGCGGGTACATCGAGCTTGCGTGCTCATGCGAGGAACCGACTTCAAGATCGCCAAAATAGCTAAGGATGTCGGATACGCTTCTGAAAGCGCATTCACGAAGGCATTCAAGAGAGTGATGCAAGCCACCCCGAGCGAGTTCCGCGGAGAGTTGGGGCAGCAGTTGCAGTCTTAGCAAGTTGACCTGCAGTGGAAGTGACCTGCCTCGATCCTTTCAGCCAGCGATAACTGAGGATTTCAGGACCTCGGCGATCAGTTCGCGAATAAGGTGCTTATCGCCTTACCGTAATGCTGGTTTGAGTATCCAACGGGCCAAACTGATCGATGCCAATGCCCTGGGGGGCGGTCGGGATTACCAGTTTCACCCAGACGGCATCCGGACCCTTGAAATACGAAGTCTCGGTCGCCTTGCGCAGGGCGTCGATGCTGTCCTGCTGCTTCCCGGAGGTCGCGTTGGCGAAACCCGGCAGCTCGAACACGACCCATGAGTCTTTGGCCATTTCGCTCAAGCTGATAGCAACTTCCGGTCTTTCGGTCTTCACACGGATCTCGGTACCGGCGCGCACAGTGCTCTGATTGGCCGTGATCTTGAAGTCCTTGCCATTGCGGCTCAGGGTAATTGGTTCTTGAGGAG
>Ga0209624_10003915_pt1 | contig 10368 bp, 10 predicted proteins | sample JacPinW_OM2H0_O1_FD_188565 | JGI IMG/M metagenome (GOLD analysis project Ga0209624, IMG submission 188565) | Forest soil microbial communities from Algoma, Ontario, Canada - Jack Pine, Ontario site 1_JW_OM2H0_O1 (SPAdes) (version 2) | ecosystem: Environmental > Terrestrial > Soil > Boreal... | reverse complement strand
TTCGTCAGCATGTCGGGCATACAGCTCGGCTACCTGTTCGCCTGGATCATCCTGGTCGAGACCATCGTGCAGTGGCCCGGGATCGGGCTGTACGCGTACCAGTCCTTCCAGTCCCTGGACTACAACCCGATCATGGGCATCACCCTGGTGGTCTCGGTGATCTTCGTGGTGCTCAACTTCCTGATCGACCTGCTGTATCCGTTGCTCGATCCTCGTGTGAGAACTGCTTAGAAGGTTCGTATGAGTACCGTCGCGATTGAAGCGCTCGAGCCGGTAGAAAGTTTGCCGGAGCCACTATCCAGCGTCTCAGCGGAGCCGGAAATTGCGGCCTCCACAGAAGATGCCCAATCGGCGCGCGCCGCCGCAGCTTCCGCATCCGAAGCTACGTAATCGAAAGCTCGGCGCCCTACAAAGCCGCTCGATTCACGGCTGTGCCGCCAACAGTTGCTCGATAATTGTTTCAAAATCTTTTCTGCTTTGCATTCCGATCACCGTTTGCACAATTTTTCCATCACGTGAGATAAATACCGTCTGCGGAAGCAGCCGCAGACCGCCGTAGTTATCCGCCACTGATGAATTTCCGAGAAGAATCGGATAATTAATTTTCATTTCGCTGGCGAATTTTGCCACGCGCTCCTGACTTCCGTCGTCCATAGACACGCCGATAATTTCCAGTCCTTGCGTGTGATATTTTTCGTAAAGAGCCACTAGCGTCGGCATCTCGACTCTACAAGGTGCGCACCACGTCGCCCAGAAGTTCAGCAAAACAGTTTTCCCTCGATAGTCGGAAAGTTTTGCCGTTCTGCCATCAAGAGACTTCAGTTCAAAATCGGGCGCAAGTTTCTCCTGTTGCTTCTGGTCCGCACTCGCACTTCGATGATGCGAATCGGGTAACGTGCGGAATCCGATGAAAATCAGAATCACTATTCCGAGGGAGGTTGCGATGGCTGAAACCGTTTTAACTCTCATGAAATTCATATCGCCTTTCATAAAAACTTCTCCGACAGGTGACGGAACAGAGGAATCTGATTCATCCAGGAATTAATGATCGTGAAATGACGCGTGAAGACCAGCACGCCGACGGCAATCATCACTGCGCCGCTGACTATTTCCAAAGTGCGCAGGTGATGCCGGAACCGCGAATAGAAAATCAGGAAGCGATCGATGGCGCATGAAGTCAGCAAAAATGGTATCGCCAGTCCCAAAGAATAAATTGCCAATAGAGCGACGCCTTTGCGAACTGTGTCTTCCGCGGCTGCAAATGTAAGTATCGCCGTCAAAATTGGTCCGACGCAGGGTGACCAGCCGAATCCAAATGAGAATCCAACTAGAAACGCACGAAGAGGAGTATGTCCGCCCGAAATTCTGTGCGCACGTTTATCCGCATACAGAAATTTAAACGGAAGCAGCCCGGTCATATGCACTCCGAAACCAACAAGGAGCAAGCCGGCGAATTTGCTGAAGATCGCAAAGTGCTGCGTGACGATCTGACCGAAACTTGAGGCCACCGCACCCAGAGCGATAAAAACTAGGCTGAATCCCAAAATAAAAAAAACGGAATTCAGCATCACTGAACGCATCAGCCGCGCGCTTTGATGTTTTAGATCTTCCACGCTGGCGCCAGAAATAATCGAGACGTAGCCCGGTACCAGCGGCAGAACGCAGGGCGAAAGAAATGAAACGAACCCCGCGATAAAAGCGGCAATTGGAAGTGGTAGCGAGTGCATGGCGATCTCCTTAAATCCCAGCGGGGGTGTTCATCGCGCGCGCCCTGTCGAGGGCGCGCGCGAGTTCGTGTTATTTGAACCAGGCCGAGAAATCCGATTTAATAAATTCTTTAGTACCGTCTCGTCCTGTTAGGCGCATCCAGAACGATCCGCCTTCGCGTTCCATTCGCAAATCAATATCGAAGAACGGGCAGCACCGGCGTTCTCCGGCCGCCCATTCGGCAACCAGTTTTATTGACGCCGGATCCACCGGAAATTCAAACGCAAATCCGTCCGGTAGTTCCTTGGTGCTTTTGTGGATAGAGCGCAGCATCGGGCCAAGTTCATCGAAGTGGCGTTTTCTTTCTTCCGGAGTAAGCGCCAGACGGTCACAAGCGAATGGGCTCTCATGGGTCGACGTGACGTAACTCGTCGCAGATTGTGTGGGCGCTGGCCTGCCGGAAGCGGACAACGAAAGCGCGAATAAAATAGGCATCGTGAAGGACAGCACTGCTATCTGAAATGCTTTCATGTTTTCTCCTCTGTGAAGTCTCGTTTATCGGTCAACGGACCATACAGTGCAACGCTACAACTTAAAGTTGACTTTAAGGCAAGCGTTATTTTCTGGCCTGAAACATCGCCCGTGTTCTAGAATGCGTGCATGGCAGGACTCACAATTTCGCAAGTTGCCGGGCAGGTTGACCTTCGGCCGTCGGCCATTCGCTATTACGAAAAAATTGGCATTCTTCCGGCGGCACAACGATCCAGTGGTCAACGGAGATACGACGAAACCATCATGTACCGGCTCGCGGTGATTCAACGAGCTCGGCTAATCGGTTTTAGTTTGGAAGAAATTCGGCGCCTGTTCTTTGGCTTCCGCACAAATACTCCGGCGTCAAAGCGCTGGCGGGAACTTTCGCAACAAAAACTCGTGGAATTGGAAACGCTGGTCGAGCACATTCAGACGATACAAGGATTGCTTCGGCGGCAGCAGAATTGCCGGTGCACAAAGCTGGATCAATGCGGGAAAGCAATGTTTCTGAAAAGCTGCGAACAACACGCCGCGGAGAACGCCCCTCAGAAGAAAAGAAGAAAAGCGAAAGATCGAGTCTGAAACGACCTGGACTTTGATTTATCGCACCAAGCTTTCCTGGCTGAACAGGCAATACCATTTGTCCGCGCGTTCAATCCAAACGGACGATACAAAAATGTGCGCTGAAAAATCTTTGCCGTGTGACGTGCCCTTCTCCAGCATCTCGTAGGAAATTAATCCGGAATTCGCGGAGATTGCTACGAACTTTACGTTGTCCATTCTGTAGTCCGTCAACTTGAATTGAGCCGTGTTCTGCACTACTTCAGTTTTGCCAGTTATGCCGTGATCGTCCACAAATACCGCGTCATCGGCAGTCAGATTTGCGAAAAGAGTCAGGTTCCCGCTTTTCAGCGCGTCTATTCCTTCACGCTCTTTTGAAATGATTTGCTCGCGCATAAGATCCTGTTGCGGCGATGCGCTCGCGGATTTTCGCGCGGCGCTTCCGGCGCGGCCGAGCAGCAAGCAAATTAAGGCTGCTACGGCGATCGCAAAAATTGTTGCCGAGATTTTCTTCATCGGAGTCCTCACCCACCGTTGATTTTCTTCAAGGCGATCCACGGCGGATGATACCACTCTAAAGAATCACACGGCAGGATGAAGGCGCGGAATTACTCTTTCAGGCGAGCAGCCGGCGGACCAATCGGCGAAGCCGTTCGCGGTCCACGTCGGGCATGTGCAGAAATTCCACTCCGCCGCCCGACGCGCTAACATTTCGCACGACAGCCGTGGAACGAATGTGGCGAATACCTGCGCGAATATCCACGCGAATGTGATCGCCCACGGAAAAACGCCGGCTGGATTCGATGAAAGCACCGCCGAGGCTGATTGAACTGACGCGCGCCGCCGCTGCTGCGAGCCCTTTTTTCGCGCGAAGTGACATGCGCGTTTCGGCGGGAACTCCGGCGCGTGTATCCAGACGCGTTTCGACTCGCGCGGTGTAAGGACGATCGAGCGGAATCCGGAAATATCGGCGAGGACGAGCATGTGAAATGTTGGATTTATTCAGCGCGTCATTTGAAGCACGAAGGCGCGCGGACGCCGGATGATTTTCGATGAGCGCGAGAGCTTCAACGGCGGCGGCGCGAAGTCCGGCCGGCTCCGTGTGAATAATTCCCTGACGCTGGCGCAAGAGAGTGCGCAGCAAATCCGCAGCTTCAGCCGCGCGCAAAAGACCGAGCGCTTCGATTGCTTTAATGCGGATGAAAACATCGCGCAACTGTTCGAGCGACCCTGAAGCAATCTTGCACAAAAGTGGAATCGCGGATTTCTCATCGCTCGTGCCGATTTCGTCCAGCATCACCGGAACTACAAGCGGATGCGCATCCGGGAGCAACTCAGAAAATGTACGCGCTACGCCGGTGGACTTCGTTGTTGAATTTGAATCATGGCGCGTTAATTCTGCGACGGCCAGGTCCTGCAAATTCCAATCCCATGCGGGAAGCGCGCGCGGCAATGCATCCACGAGCCGCTGCGGTTCTGTGGCAGCAAGAAGTTTTATCGCGGTTGCTGCGCGATGGCGGCGCGGATCAATCAAATGTGATTGCAGCGCGCCAAGAACAGGTTCGCCCGCCGCAATCACAAGCCGCGCCATCGCCGGAAGATCATCCAATCCGCGGTGCGCATTTAAAGTGCTGCCAAGCGCGCTGAGCAAGCGTTCCGGATTTCGCGCCAGCAATCGCGCCAAGGCAGAATCCGTTGCGCCATGCGACCGAGATTGTTTTGTGGGGTTCGGCAGCAGCGCCTTATCCAATAAAAGTTGCCAATTGGTCTCGATCATCAAACGTTCAGCGAGCGCGCTGAGATGTGCATGTTCGGCATCGTGCGGAGCGTCTTCAAGTGCGACAAGGATGCGCTCGAATTCGGCGAAATCATTTCGCACGATGGAAAGCCGCGCGAGATTTTCCACCAGCGCCGCAAGTACTCCCGCGATTCCTGGCGAAACTTCTGCGATCAACGCGCGAACGGCGGCGCGATCCAACTCCAAAGGACTTTCTTCCAACCACAAATGTTCGATCACCGGAAGAAGTTCCACTAATCCATTTGCGGCGGTGCGACGTGCGCGGCTTTCTTCTGCTTCCAGAGCGCGGCCGAAATTTGAAATCAATATTCGGGATTCGCGAATTGGCGCACTGCCATGGCTGCTCCGGCCGGTGCTCAAAAGTTGGTCAACGTAACGCCGTAGAACAGAAAGCGGAACGCACCAAGCTTCGGGGCCGCGCAGCGCCGCGGATTTTTCGCGCGGCGGAAGTTCATCCCAGAAATTATGATGAAGACGCTCGGCGCAAAGTTCGGCCGCGCCGGCTGTGAGTTCCGGAAGTCCGGGAATCAATGCGCGTGCCGCGCGAGAAAGCGCCGCATCCAATGAGCCGGAAAAGTTTAAGCGTTCAGTTGCATCTGCATTCGCGCCCGTGGCGCGCACAAGGGCTTCGCTGAGGCTCAGAAAAACGCCGCGCAAATCGGAAACCGCCAGACGTCCCGCAAGAAATTGCGCGGTAAGCGTTTCGAGAAATAAATATTCGGAAACGCGCGCAAGATATTTGTCGGCGGCTTCGCAATCTCGCGGCGCATGCTTTGACATTGCGCGAACCAGCTGATAAATCGTGCGGCTTTCAGCGTCAAGCACCGCGATCTGGATCGATTCGGCCACGCGTTGCGAATTATTTTCGGTGCTCGCGCCGACGATCGGTTCTAACCGCGCCAGCAATCGCAGCGCCGCGGACAAATCTTCAAACGCAGGTGGCGCAGCCGGCGATTCAAGATGATGCGTCGCGAATTGCGCGCCGGGATGAGCGACCAAAACAGAAATCAGCGTTGCGAGGGCAGCAGTCGGACGCTGGCGCAATGGAACATTCACACGAATTCCGAGGACGCGAAATTCTGCGAGGCGCGCGAGCCATTCCGCGTCTGAAAGATTGCGCGGAAGATTTAACATGCGGCTCAGCGCGTCCAGCTCGCCAAGATTTGTTTGCGGCAAAAATAAAAGTGTGCGAATTCCGCGGCGCTTCCAGTTGTCTACAAGACCGGTCCACGCTGCATTTATTTCCAATGGCGTCGGATCTGAATTTTTCGCGGGAGAAAAAACAAGAACGTCATTTTCAATTCCGATCGCAATCGGCGAAACACGTTCCAGCGCCGCGCGCAAATGAAGATCCGCGGTTTCCAGTGCCGCGCTGGCGAGAGGATGATTTTTTTGATAAAGGCGCGCAGCAACGCACAGCGCTTGAAACGATCGCAGAAATCGCCCAACGCAAAATTCCACCGCGTCTTGTGGAGTAGCATTTATTTTCGGAGACACATTTGTTTTGCTTCCGCGATTTGCAGCAGACGTAGACGAGACGCGATTTTTTCCGCTGGATTCGCGATGAAGGCGCGCGTCTGCGGAAGCAGGAGTCGAGAGGGCGTGATGCGCCATGACGCTATGTTCTACCGGGACAGGGCGCAGCGAAATAATTGTGCAAGCGCGGTGGTCGAAATGGTAACGGGTGGGCTGCGAAAAATAAAACTAACGATTGAATTAATTTCAGAGCGGCAAAATGTCGTCGGTGACTTTTGCCCAATCCGGAAGGAATCGCAATTTATTTAGCAGCGCTTGATGCTGTGCGGGGCGAAGATGGCCCTGCAAAACAAGCGTGCCGCCTTCGACCGAAACGTGAACTTGATCAGAAATTCCCGCGTCGGTGAGTCTGCTTTCGATCGCGGTTTTCAGATTCGCCATGCGAACGCGCAAAGGGATTTGCGTGTTCACAACTGGAGAAGTTGTCGGCGAAGTTTGCGACGCAGTTGGAGAAAATGGATCGGCAAGTGGTGGAACGATTGCGTCCGCGCTTTTTGGTTTTTCCGCAGAAGCTGAATCGTCAGACGGTTTTGATTTTCCCGCCGGCGCAGGCGAACTGCTTGAATCATCCTGCTTTGGCGTCGCAACAGATGCCGCGGGCTTGGACGATTTAATTTTTGCGGGCACAACTGGAGCGAGTGGCGCAGCATTTGTTAATCCAGGCGCAGCGGAATTTGACGACGGCGTTTGCGGAGGCGCTGATTTTTTGTCGAGAAACGAGTGCATCGCGGCGATGACGTCCGGGGTATAAGGCCGAACGTAATAACCGGTGCCGACGATTACACCGAGGAGTAATAGTGAAAACCAGAACGTGGTCCAGCCACGCACTTTAGGTTTGGCGGCCGATTGTCCCGCGTAAAGAGTTCCGGCGGAAGGAACCGAAATTGCGGGAGCGATATTGGGCAACACGATATTTGTTGCAGGACGCGCATAACTTGCTCGAGGCTGCGAAGGCTTGAGTGAGAGTTTCTGCGGCGCTGTTGGAGCCGGCAAATATGAGGCATGCAATTCTTCGCGTAGTTCCTGCTCGAAACTCCGATGGTTCTTCAACGCTTCCAGCAATTCGCCGCAGGTTTGGAAACGCGCAGTTGGTTCTTTTGCCAGCGCGCGGGAAATCACGTTGCACAAACCAGTGTTGATGGAAGGATCGAGTTCGCGCGGCGGAATCGGTTCTTCGTTGACGATCTTATAAATTACGGTCGTTATGTTTTGTCCGGGAAATGGTTTTTCTCCGGTGACGAGTTCGTACAAAATTACGCCGAGCGCAAAAATATCGGATCGTCCGTCAACCGTTTTACCTTTGATTTGTTCCGGCGACATGTAAGAAGGCGTTCCAATTACGGCGGCGGTTTGCGTTGTGTTGAAACGAAGAATTTTCGCGGTGCCGAAGTCCGTGATTTTTACGGTGTCATCAGCGGTGATCATTAAATTTGCGGGTTTCACGTCGCGATGAATAATGTTGTGTTTGTGCGCGTAATCGAGCGCGGAAGAAGCCTGTTCGATAATTTTTATCGCGCGCGGAAGGGGAAACGATTGGTGTTCGTCGAGCAGCGATTGCAGGCTGCGGCCTTCGACCAATTCCATCGTGATATAAAAAACGCCGCCTTCTTCGCCGGCGTCATAGACGACAACAATATTTGGATGAGTGAGAATTCCGGCAGCGCGCGCTTCAGTTTGGAAACGCGTCAAAAATTCGGGACGATTTGCGCCGCTTCCGTCAGCGGAAAGATGCATTGTTTTTACGGCGACGTCGCGTCCGATCACAGGATCGTGCGCGCGATAAACAACGCCCATGGCTCCGCGACCCAGTTCGTCAAGAAGCTGGTAGCGGCCGGTTTTGGCAAGTGTCGTCATCGGGCTGAGTTGGTGCAGCGCGCGTCCATTCAAAAATTGCGGGACGCGAAGCCGCTGCCTTTCCTGCTAACGCAGGAGGACTGCTCGCGAGGTTTTTCGGCGCGCGCGGAGACTGGCGAGAGACCGCGCAAAAATCACGCCTGTGCAACACCTGGCTCGGCGAAAGAAACGGCGCCGAAAGCCGAGGTCATACCTCGATTGAACATAGCGTCAGAGATGGGGGGCGTCAATCAAACTGAAGTACAGGGTGTTCCGTAATGGCAATAGGTGGGTGGGAAGGATGCGCGTGGGGTGGTATCGAAAAGTAACGAACATGCACTATAATGCATGTTTGGGGCGGATTCTGGGAAAAACTGCATTATAGTGCAGTTTTTGGGGAGGAAAAAGACGGAAAACACTCTCAACGCAGTCCCGAAGTTTCGGGAGGGGAGAAGCTGAGAAAAGATTTGAGGAAGATCCGAGAAGAGAGAACCGTCAGATACCCCGGGCGACCTGAAGGTGGCCCCTACGTATTTTTCTGCTAAGTCCTTTATTAGCACAGACATCGACCACAGATCGCTATAAGTCCTTTATTAGCATACACATCGCAAAATAGGGTGGGGTGGGGGTACACGTTTTTCTGAAAATGGGTTATGGGAAGTGCGGGCGGGTGATGGCTAAGGATAGGGAAACAAAGGAGGTGAGGAGGTGTGCGGCGTCCCGGCCCGGAGTTTCGGGACAAAGGAGCTGATGCGCAGATTGTTCGGGAAACGTCCCGTCTGTCCCCACATTGTCCCGGATTCCCCCGGATTCCTGTCCCCCTACGGACGTGGAATACCCTCTCCGCCACTCTGTGTCGGGACGTCCGGTGGCCCTGCGGATTTCATTCCCGCGAGGACCAAGCGTATCACTAGATAAATCAGACCTACAAATACAAACAAACCGCTGATTTGAACAAGATGAATTAAAATTTTGCTGCCAGCAAGAGTTCTCGGCGCTTTGCCGGCAAAACCTGCCAGCGAGAGGAATGTCGCTAGCGAGAGAGCGAAAAAACAATTTGCGATGCGCGTTAACATTGAGACCTCGATAACGGCATTGTCTGCTTCCGATACACAAGGATAGCGTAGATCGGAATCCCAATCCACCAGCAGAGAAATGACTGCAAATATGCGTCAACCCTGTCCGCGCGGCTTCCGAAGAGATTTCAGCAGCCGACCTGCCTTGGAGTGTTTTTGTTTGGCGGCTTTTGACAGCCATCTTAGAGCGAAGCGATTATTCCTTCGGAGGCCGTCATCCCCGTGCAAGTATGCGCGAGCGAGGTTATATTGAGCCTTGGGATCGCCTCGTTGAGCGGCCCTTCGTAACCACCGAAGTCCCTCAGCAACTTCCTTCTTGACTCCGTCTCCGTCGAGTAACATCACTGCCAGATTCGACTGAGCCTGCAAATCGCCGCGGGCCGCTGCTTGTCTGTAGAGGCGGACAGCACGCGAAGGGTTGCGCCGCACGTTCTTCCCCATATCGTTTGCCAATGCGAGGTTAAAAATGGCGGTGGTATTTCCGTTTCGCGCCGCCTTCTTATACCAGTGCATTGCAATTTTTGAATCGCTTTGGACGCCTCGTCCGGTTTCGTAGCAATATCCAGCGAAGGTCTGTGCGTGTGGAATTCCAGCTCGAGCAGCTTGAAGTGAATTCTCGAAAGCTTCTTTCCATGTGTAGGGTTTCACTTTAATCCTCCCGCTGGTGGTTGGGTAGACTTAGGCTTAGCAGGATCCGCTTTGGGATCGCGATCTTTGCGGTGATAAGGTGGTTTTGGTTGATCCTTCTTCTTATCGCCCTTCGGCTGTTCGTACTCCCTGTCAGGAACGTAATTAGGGGGTTGCTTATCTCCGGGGCGTGATTTCTCGTGGCGGGTGGCACATCCTTAGTCCTCGATTTGTCTTTCGTTCCTATGACACTCGGAACGCAGGGATGATATCACTGGAATAGATCACCGAGTAGTGACCTGGGTGTGGGTGCCGCACCCTTTGGTTCGGAAGGGTGCGGTTCTTCGGTTCTGAGGAGATGCGAAACAAACTGGCCCGGATTATACGGGCGCGGGAATTACGGTTTTTACGAAGCCGGGATGCTGGGATGTTGAAGATTGATCGGGAGTGAAGTCAACGGCAAATGCGAAACGAAAGAGTCGAACGTCAGATGCGAAAAAAGGGAAGTCTATGACTAAGCCAAGGACCGCACCCTTAAAAACCAAAGGGTGCGGCAACCAGAGACAACATCAACTTCAAATCGGAAACAGAATTGAGGCTGTGCCACCCTCCCCTAAAGTCAAAAACAAAATCAAATAGGAGTGGAAGTGAGGCCAGCCGTCGGACACAGACTGAAGTCTGTGTTACTGGCCGGTCGGG
>Ga0209624_10003910_pt1 | contig 10374 bp, 9 predicted proteins | sample JacPinW_OM2H0_O1_FD_188565 | JGI IMG/M metagenome (GOLD analysis project Ga0209624, IMG submission 188565) | Forest soil microbial communities from Algoma, Ontario, Canada - Jack Pine, Ontario site 1_JW_OM2H0_O1 (SPAdes) (version 2) | ecosystem: Environmental > Terrestrial > Soil > Boreal... | reverse complement strand
GATTGAACAGCGAAAAGAGGCTACTCTGCCACCGTCCGCATTCACAGAGGCAACTGTTGACGAGATCGGTAAGGATGTTTTGGGCGGTAGACCCCCAGGTGGAAGTGGTTGCTGGGGCCTTTACCTCGTTCTAGCCGCGATCTCGAACACTGGTCTGACAACGTGTGATTTGCACCCGTCCGGGACCGATCTTTCGCCGAGTCGGACCCGCTGGCGTTGCAACATCCGCCAGTTTAAGCAACCGCTTTTCATAGGCCGCAACGCCATCCTCGACCGCAGCTTGTTCCGCCTCTCCGAGTGGAATTTCCTGAAGCAGACGTAGCACGTGTTCTTTGCCTTCGACCGGCAAGGCGACGGTGGAATCTTTCGCGAACCCCCAGCGGCGATCCATCTCTCGGCCCCTACTGCTGTTGCTGCGTTTCGGCCGAGTGAGATTGCTCGGTCTCGTCCAAGAATTGGGACCATTCTTCGTCGGCCGCGAATTCCTCGTCGGGAGGAAGCACCGCTTGCGACGGAGTCACTCGAACTCGCACCTGGAGTTCGGTGTCCGCTTTTCCCTTCATCATGCCCATGGTGGGGGGAACGTCGGCATAATCGCGGCCGATCGCGGTGCGAATGTGCTTCTCCCCAGCGGGGAGATTCGTAGTGGGATCGAATCCGATCCAGCCAATCCTGGGCAGCAGAGCTTCCACCCATGCATGGGTGGCTCCGTCAGCGGAAGGATGCGCATTTTCGCCACCTTGGTAAAGGTATCCGCTGACATAGCGACAGGGAATCCTGGCATTCCTGACCAGCGCGATCATGATGTGGGCAAAATCCTGACACACGCCCTGCCTGGAGCGAAGCGCATCCTCTATCGGTGAATTTACCGCCGTGCTCTTCTTTACATAGCTGAAGCTGCGATGCACCCCGGAAGCAATATCTTGCAGGAAGGCCAGGGGACTACGACCCTTTCGCTCGCTCGCTCCGATTTCCCCGGCTAACTGTTCCAGTTCCGGTGACGAGCGTGCGAAATGGCTCGGCATCAGCATGTCCCAATAATCTTTTTTTTCGATTAGATCTTCCAGTTCCTGCCACCGTTGGTATTCCATGATTTCGGGAATCGATGGCTGGACGTCGATATTTACCAGAGCGTCGGAAATGATGGTCAGCTGGCCATGACGGGAAGGCAGGTCGAAGTGGTGCACTAGATTGCCGTAGGAATCGGTATAGCCAAAAATCCGGGCGCGCGGATTTACCGACAGCTGAAAGACAAAGCAGCGCTGGTGGCCCTCGCTGCGGGGGTGCATGCGAACCTCCATCATGCTCTGCCAGACGGAGCGACTGTAGCGGTAGCGCGTGAAATGGCGAATGGCGTAGAACATTCAGTTTTGAAAAGCAACTTCAATCGGATATTCGATATAGAGCTCGTGCACGGCCGCATGCAGTTCGCGGCATTGCTCGATAATTGCCGCAAGATATTTGTGCAATCCGGCGATGATTTCGCCGATCTGTACATAGGTGACCATCGATCGCAAACGGCCGATCAATCTTTCGACACTCTCGCTCCGCCGGCTCAAGGAAAGATTACTGATCGCGGTCAAGGCCTGGTGCATTCGGTCCACCGAATAGCGGACCGAATAAGGGAACTCGGGCTTGAGCAGCAGAAAATTCGCGATTCGCTCCGGTTTCAGTTCCGCGGTGCACGCCTTGCAGTAAGCTTCAAAGGCAGCACAACTGCTCAGCAGGCCGACCCAATCCAGATCGTCGGCGTGCTTGCCGACGACAAAATAAGCGTCCAGCATGACGCAGAGATTGCACGCTCTCTCGATATATTTGCCTAACTGGATAAAATGCCAGGCCTCGTCGTGATTCATCGTCGCGGCGGAAATTCCATTGAACCGGTACGAGCCTTCGCGAATCAGGCTCACCACTCGCATGGCGCCGACATCGTCGTCGGGTTGCAATTCAAAACCGGTTACGTCGTGGAAAAGGCGGTTCAGGTGTTCCCACATCTCCGAGCTGATTTCCTCGCGGACTTGTCGAGCATTTTCGCGAGCTCCACTGATACATTTGACAATCGAAAAAGTTCCTTCCGGGTCCGCTACTAAAGAGAACAGAGCCCGCTGTGGGTCGACGCTCTTGGAAGCCGTACCGGGGGCCAGCGAGGAGACGGCGCGAAACCACCGCTCTTCGGTGGAAAACTTTGCCGGATTCAAAATCAGACCGTAGGTGGCCTTGAGCACACGCGAAGCATTGTCCGCCCGCTCGAAATAGCGGCTCATCCAGTACAGACTGTCGGCAACGCGGGAAAGCATGAGCGTTTTTCACCCAACTCTTCCAAATCTCAATTCTGCAAGACCCATGTATCTTTCGAACCTCCGCCTTGCGACGAATTCACGACCAGCGAGCCCTTGCGCAAGGCTACCCGGGTGAGGCCGCCGGGGACGATGGTGATCTTGTCGCCGTAGAGAATATAAGGACGGAGATCGACGTGACGGGGCTCGATAAGCCCGTCGACAAGACACGGCGCAGTCGAGAGATTGATCGTAGGTTGTGCGATGTAGTTTCTCGGCTGAGCATAAATCTTTTGGCGAAATTCGGAGCGCTCTTGCTCCGAACTATGCGGGCCGATCAGCATTCCATATCCGCCGGACTCGCCCACTGCTTTCACCACGTACTCCTCCAACCTCTGGCAGACCTGTTCGCGCTGCCCGGGATCGGACATCAATAAAGTTTCGACGCCGTCCAGGATCGGATCCTGATCGAGATAGTAACGAATGATTTTGGGCACAAAGGCGTAAATCGCCTTGTCATCGGCGACGCCGGTGCCCAGCGCATTGGCGAAGGCTACGTTTCCGGCGCGATAGGCATTAAAAAGACCCGCGGCGCCCAGGCTGGAGCCATTTTCGAAAACCAGCGGATCGAGATAGTCGTCGTCGATTCGACGATAGATCACATCCACGCGCTGCAGACCGAAGGTGGTTCGCATGTAAACGATATTGTCGTGGACCACCAAGTCTTGTCCCTCGACCAATTCAATCCCCATCTGCCGAGCCAGATAGGTATGTTCGAAGTAAGCGGAGTTGTAAGAGCCCGGCGTCAGCAAGACCACGGTCGGTTCGGAGCGGCCTTCCGGGGCTAAAGACCGCAGGGTCGACAAAAGTACCTGGCTGTACTGCTCAATGGGCCGCACTCGGCATTTTTGAAACAGTCCGGGGAATATCTGTTTCATTACCCTGCGGCTGGTGAGCATGTAAGAGACTCCGCTGGGGACGCGCAGATTGTCCTCGAGGACCACGAAGTTTCCCTCCGGGTTCCGGATCAAGTCCGTGCCAACCACTGTGATGTACACGTCTCGGGGAACTTTGACGCCGCGCATTTCGCGGCGGTAATGCTTGCAGGTGTAGACAATGCTTCCGGGCACGACGCCGTCTTCAATGATCTTGCCCTCATGGTAGATATCTTTGAGAAAAAGATTCAGCGCCGTGATCCGTTGCGTCAGTCCGCGCTCAATTTTTTCCCATTCCGCCGCCGTGATGATCCTGGGCAGCAGGTCGTGAGGAAAAATTCGCTCCGTCCCTTTATCATTTCCATAAACCGTGAAAGTGATGCCCTGGTTGAAAAAGGATTGGTCAGCCTCGTGTTTGCTGCGCAACAACTCGTCCGGGCCCAGGTTCAGAAGCAAGTTGTGCAGTGGACGATATTGTTTTCGGGGATGGTCCACGCTGCTGAACATCTCGTCGTAAGCGCCATTGAATTCGTAGCGGTGGAGGGCGTTCGCACCGCTACGATCGGACATGTCCGTTTCTGTGATCATGCTGACGCCGTATGCCTCGCCAGAATAGCGTATCGACAGCGAATTGAGGATCGGGAAAACCGATTCGCGTCATTGAAGAAACTGCTGGGAGCGGTCTAATTGACTATCTCCTGGACTGCGCGACTTCTCGGATGCCTGGCGCCGGGTTTTCGCTGCCGGAAGAGTCGAATTCGATGTCGGGCAACTGTTCCACCGCCCGCCGCAGGGATTGCTCCCAGCTTGAGTGAATTAAGTTTAAGTCTTTGTCGCCGGCGGAAACTCGGCGGTATCGAGTAATTTGCAGGCTGTCTTTCTTGTACAACAACAGATCGAAGGGCGGGCCTACGGTCACGTTCGAGCGCATGGTTGCATCGAGGGAGAGCAGAGCGTATTTCGCCGCGACCTCGAGGGAGGTGGTGGATTGAATGCCGCGGTCAAGAATCGGCCGGCCGTATTTGCACTCACCCAGTTGCAAATAAAGGGAATCTTCCGTGGCCGCCAGAGGATTTCCCTGGGGATAGATCAGATAGAGGTTGGGCTCTTGCCCCCGAACCTGTCCCCCCAGCAGCAAGTGAACGTTGAAGCTGAAGGAATCCCGCTCCAGCGAAGCGCGGTCAATGTCGGAGATCCGGCGCACGCAGTCTCCTACAATGCGAGCGGCGTCATACAGCGAATTGGCCTGGGCAAGCCCTCGTCCGGAATCAAAATCGTCGCCCAGCAAAGTGATCACCGATTGGCTGATCGAGAGGCTGCCGCTGGTCAAAATGACAAATACTCTCTCCCCAGGCTGAACGAAGCGATACATCTTGCGGCAGACGTTGACCTGATCAAAACCCGCATTGGTCCTCGAATCCGAGGCCAATACCAGACCTTCCTGCGTCGCAATTCCCAAACAATAAGTCACTTTGCCCTCGGATGTGAAGCTACCGCATCATACACTGGTTGCTGGCGCCGAATTTGTGATCCAGACCAGCAAGAAAAAAGATGCAAGATCAACCAGTTGAACGTGTTAGTTTCTGCATCTCATCCCCGCGCAAGCAGACCACTCGCCAGAGGAACCCCTGTACATGCTAATTCGACTGGGCTATGACATCCAATTCGAGACGGTCGGCGAAGTGCCCATCGTGACTTTGCTCAACGTACACCCGTCGCGGAGGAAAGACTTACGAGAGCCAGATGAACTGCACACCGACCCACTTGTGAACGTGGAGAACTACGAAGATAGTTTTGGCAATCATGGCTGCCGCCTGGTGGCTCCGCCCGGCAAGATTCGATTCCAGAATTCGACGCTCATTGAGGACTCCGGACAACCCGACGTTATTGATTTGGATGCGCCCGAGGTTCCAGTCGGTCGGCTGCCGCTGAATATTCTGCCCTACCTGATGAGCAGCCGGTATTGTGAAGTCGATCTTTTGTCGAACACGGCGGCGGAACTGTTTTGGAATGCTCCAAAAGGATGGAACCGAGTCCAAGCAGTGTGCGATTGGGTGCATCAGAAAGTCAGTTTTGGATACGAGTTTGCGAATCCCATCCGCACAGCTCTGGGGGTGTATACCGAGCGAGTGGGGGTCTGCCGGGACTTTCAGCATCTGGCGATCACTTTCTGTCGTGCCCTGAACATTCCCGCTCGTTATGCGACGGGATATTTGGGCGACATCGGCGTGATCGTGGCCCCGAGTCCCATGGACTTCAGCGCCTGGTTTGAAGTGTACTTGGGAAATCGCTGGTGGACGTTTGACGCCAGACACAACGTGCGGCGAATTGGACGCGTGGTAATGGCTACTGGCCGCGATGCAATCGACTGTGCGATTACCACGTCCTTTGGAAAAGCACGCTTGATTAACTTTCAAGTGGTCAGCGATGAGGTGCAGAAGGCATGATTCGGCGCGCCTGGGTCTTGAGTTAGAAGTGGCCGAAAACCACCACCCTTGGCTGAGGTCGGCCAAAGGAACGATATTCTGTCGTGACTCCGGCTGAACGCACTTCCTGATTCACTGAAAACAAACGAGTTGTAAGAAGCGCATCCCACCCTGTTTGGCATGGCAGTTGCCTCTCCGTTACCGGGCGATAGCTTCGGGCTGAGAAGCAACGTTGTAAGGGTGGATTATGAAAAACGCATGGACGACAAATTTGGCGGTTTTGACATTAGCGCTGTCGAGCGCGTTGTCGATGAGCGCCCTGGCGCAAACCACCGACGAAGGTCCCGCGCCCTCGGATCAGCCCAGTGCGCCGATGGAGATGGGCCAGGCACCCCCGGGTGCGCAACCTGGCTATACCCAACCGGGCAACGGTCAACCCAGCGAAGCACAACCCGGCGACGCTCAGCCCACCGAAGCGCAGCCCGGCGGACCGTCGGGCGAAGCTCCAGCGCAGACGGACCAGGGCGTGGCGCGGATCAGCCTGATTCACGGCGACGTATCCACGCAGCGGGGTGATTCCGGCGACTGGTCTGCGGCTACGTTGAATCAACCGGCCATGACCGGCGACAAGGTTTCCACGGGCGACAACTCGCGCACGGAACTGCAACTCGACTTTGCCAACATTCTTCGCCTCGGCCCGAACTCCAAGGCCAACCTTGCGAACCTCACAAAAAGAAATATTCAAATTCAGTTGGCCGAGGGCATGGCCACCTTCAGCGTGTCCAAGGACAGTGAGGCCGAACCCGAGATCGATACCCCGAACGTGTCCATCCATCCCGCTCATCACGATGGTGTGTTTCGCGTGGAAGTGCGGCCCGATGGAGACACCGTCGTGATTGTGCGCCAAGGCGAAGCGCAGATTGCCACGCCGCAAGGTAGCACCGAAGTCAACGCCGGAGACATGGCCACAATCCGCGGTGACTCCGAGTCGGCTCAGTACAAGATTTCCCCGGCTCCGGACCGCGACGATTGGGATCGCTGGAATAGCGACCGCGATCACTTGATCCGCAACGCGAACTCCTGGCGTCACACCAATCGCTACTACACCGGGTCGCAGGATCTGGACGCTTACGGCCGCTGGCAAAACGTTCCCGATTACGGAGATGTGTGGGTTCCCAACGAACCCCAGGGATGGGTTCCGTATCGCGACGGCAACTGGACTTATGAGCCCTATTATGGCTGGACTTGGGTTGGCTACGAGCCCTGGGGATGGGCGCCGTATCACTACGGTCGCTGGTTCCCCTACGGGGGAGCCTGGGCATGGTGGCCTGGACCGATCTATGGCGCCGGATTCTACCGTCCCTTCTGGTCGCCTGCCTACGTTTCGTTCTTCGGCTGGGGCGCCGGTTTTGGCTTCGGATTTGGTTTTGGCGGGTGGGGCGGATTTGGCTGGCTGCCGATTGGGCCTGGCGACTGGTTCCATCCGTGGTGGGGTGGATACGGTGGCCGATTCGGCGTGGTCGGTTTCCGCGGGGGTTTCAACCGCTTCGGTGGTTTCGCGCCGCTGCATGGTGGCATGCGATTCTCGAATATCGCGAACCTGCACAACGCTGAAGTGGGCCGGGGGCTCTCGACCGTGAATGCGGGTCACTTCGGCGCCGGCCGGGTGACGGCCGTAGGGGCCAGCCGCGCTCAGTTGGGCGGAGCGCGCATGATGGCGGGCAATCTGCCAGTGGTTCCTTCTCGCGCCAGTTTGTCGGCCAGCGGACGGGCGGCAGCGCCATCCACGATGCGCAACAGTGGTTCGCAGCATTTCTTTGGATCGGCGCACAACAACGTATCCCGGCCGGCGTCGTTCCAGCAACAGACCGCAAATCTGCGGCAGTCCATGGCACAGAACCACGTGGGAGCAATCCCCGCTGGTGGGCGCTCTGGCGCTGGAGAATCCAGCGGGTTCCGGGGCGCGACTGCGGCGGGAGCCACGTCGGGAACCATGCAGAAGCCAAGTGCGGGGACCGCGGGCGAACGGGAGAATAATTCCGCGAGTCGAAGCGCCGGCAATCGTTCGTTCAGCCCACCCAGCAACAGCGCTCATTCGTCGAGCGCTGCAGCAGCGGAACGTACAAGCGCGGGCTCTTCCAGTATGGGTTCGCGGAGCGTGGGTTCGGGAAATATGGAATCGCAGCGCGGCACCAGTCAGTCTCCCGCTGGCAACGGCGGCGGATACCGGGCCTTCACGCCGCCCCCGTCTTCTTCTAGCAGCCAAGCCTCGCGAGCCGGAGGAGCCAACAGCGGATCAAACGCATCAACGGCCCGCAGCAGCAGTGGCAGTTACTGGAATCGGACCGCGCCGAGTTCGAGTTCGATGGGAGCGCGGGGCAACAGTTCGTATTCGGGCGCGGGCGGCTACGGACGCGGAGCATCCTCCCGTCCACAGTTGGATATGCGACAGCCGATTGCGCGGTCGCCTGCTGGCGGATACGGCGGCTATTCACGCGGAGCAGCCCCTGGGTACGGCGGATATCGCGGCGCTCCGAGCTATGGCGGGTCTCGCGGAGTTCCCAGCTACGGTGGGTCCCGTGGCGCACCTGGGTACAGCGGTGGCCGCGCCCCGAGCGGCGGCGGACACTATTCAGCGCCCAGCGGCCACTCCTCTGGAGGACATTCCAGCGGCGGCGGGCACTCGGGTGGCGGGGGCGGCCATTCCGGTGGCGGAGGACATGGCGGCGGTCATCGCTAAAAAGCTTGGAGACGGCATGTCTCTGAGGGAAGCAGCAACTTAACGCAAGTAAAGTTGTTGTAAATGAAGTGAAGAAACAGAGGCGGGAAGGGCGTGCTAATCGGCACGCCCTCTCTGTTCTGGGAAAGCGTTTTAGGCTTTCTGCATTGTATGTTCTCGAGCGTTGAGGCGTTGCCGATCGAGGACAGTCGAGGCGGCCGTTCGTAGTGTGGGCTGTCAGGGTCGTGCGTAAGCCGGGCTATCTGGTTCGGGACGGTCATAATCGCGGCCATATTTGTTTTTATGTGCGAGCGTGAGGTCCGTCTCCGCCAGCGTGAAAGTTCCCAGCGATGTGGCGCCCGGAGCGACCGTGATCTCGCGGTTCATGGCACGAAGCGCGTCCGGAGCCACCGAAGAGTGAAAGACCTGCAGTTGGTAGCGGCCCGGCGGAACGTCGGGAATGCTGAGCTCCCCCCTGGAATCGGAAATGGCGTAGTAGGGCGTCGCCAAGGCGATGACTACGGCACTCATTTCAGCATGAATGTTGCAAAAGATGAAAGAGATGCCAGGTTTGTCGAACTGCACGAAGCGCGTGCTTCCGCTCTCATAAAGCCCAAGATCGAAACGTTTGCCCTCGAACAGGGAAAACACGTTGTGGAAGAACGGATCGCGGTTGGGAAACTCCACCTTGCCGCCGACTGGAATCACCAGAAGCGAAGGCTGAAAGCTTTTGTTCTTCTGTACCAGTTGCGGGATCTCCGACGGTTTTTGTCGAGGTGGCTCGACGGCGGTTCCCACCGGCGTTAACCACAGGACTGCTTTCGCAGCATTGCTCAGGGAATGACCGTTCCTGGTCAGCTCCACCCGAGCTTTAAGCGCCGCCTGCTGAGCGGGCGCGCCGACGGCTGCCGCCATCACGACGATAAGCGGCCATCGGCCGGACAACGATCTGCGGAGGCGGGAGCAAGTTTTCAAAATAAAATCCCCAAAGATAGATTGAGTTGGTTGGTTATGCTGCTGCTGCTGTAGACGGGAAAAGTGCGCAGCCGTCTGAGTTCCGCGGAAAATACGAGGTCGGAGCGTGGACGAAAAACGATGTTGCCGAGGGCGCCGCGATTCCGCCCTAGAATTGGTCCAAAATTGTTCTGATCGACGGCGAAGCCGCGCACATCGCCGGCAAACGCGTCGTCTTCCGCGATTACGCCATTGAACTCGATCTTCGGAGTCATCTGGAATTTCAATTGGGTCCATCCTCCGGCGGTGTCGAGACCCCGGATCGGAGTGAAAGGCAGCTTTGGGCTGCCGCCGTACAGTATGGATGTCCCAATGGCGCCGCCCAGTCCGCCAATGCCGCGCCCGCGATAAAACTCACCCGAGAGATTCAAGCGCGAAACAATGGGAATCTGCCAATCTGCCATCCCGGCCCACGCGTCGACGAAACGATCCCAAGTCCAGTTCTGACGGCCATAGTAGCCGGCGACGCCGAAGCTGAGCGGGTGCTCCCGCAGCGGACGCGACCATGCCGTGCGCAAGGCATAAGCGGGCTGTCCCGACAGTTCGCCCGCTTGCGCCGAACGGTAAAACGAATTGGAGGGAAATTCCCAGTCGAGATTGTCGAGAATTCCCGCCTGGACGATTACAGTCTGCTGGTCGGAGACCGAGAAGCGGTGCTCGACTCGAAGTTGCGGCGTCCAACCCCAGAGGTTTCCCGCAAAAGCAAAAGCCGGTGTGGCCAGCGATGCGAAGGAAGTCGGCGAGAGAGGCGAGATGAACAAGGAATCCTGGCCAGCGACCACCGAAGTGTGTTCCCAATCGAATCGCAAATTGGCAGTCTGCAGGCGCACGATTCCGAAGTCAACGCCGTTGCCGGTTGCGGGGAATCCTCCGGCGAAGTCGAGCTGAACGTCGGCGGATGTGTGCGCCCCGGCCACGTTGGGTCCGAAGATTTCGACGCCGATTTCGGACTGGCGCAGGGTCGCACCGACAGAGGCCAGAGGCGTGCCCGCCGGAACCGGCTC